>Ga0070670_100005656_pt1 | contig 10548 bp, 13 predicted proteins | sample KBSS63metaG_FD_64665 | JGI IMG/M metagenome (GOLD analysis project Ga0070670, IMG submission 64665) | Switchgrass rhizosphere microbial communities from Kellogg Biological Station, Michigan, USA - KBS S6-3 metaG | ecosystem: Host-associated > Plants > Roots > Rhizosphere > Soil ... | reverse complement strand
CGCCCCCGGAAGCGCTCCGCCGCTCAGAGGTCGTCAGTTCCCTCGCGCCGGCGCTGTTCCTCCTCGGCATAGAGGTCGCGGGTCGCCTGTTCGGTGCGGCCCGTCTTTCCTGTCGACCGCCGTCGCATCACGAGCCAGACCAGGACGATCAGCAGGATCGCCGGAGCCACGACGTCGATCACCCACCAATTGGCGTGACCCATATGCTTTCCTCCTCGGGGCGGAACTCTCCGCCGCTCACGCCTATATAGCTCCCGATGGCGCGATTGGGTTCCTGGATAAAGGCGCAAGCGGAGGGCATTTATGTCGAGCCCGCCGACGCGTGGATCGACCCGTCGGAGCCCAAGTCGCGCGCCTGGGTGACCCATGGTCATGCGGACCATGCGCGAGGCGGGCACGGCGCCGTTCTCGCGACGCCCGAGACGCTGGCGATCATGGCGACGCGCTACGGTCCGCAGTCGGGCCAGCCGATCGCCTATGACGAGACGATCCGCGTCGGCGAGGTCGACGTCCGGTTCGTTCCCGCGGGTCATGTCCTCGGCTCCGCGCAGATCGTGATGGAGCATCGCGGCGAGCGCATCGTCGTCTCCGGGGACTACAAGCGCCGCCCCGACCCGACCTGCCCGTGCTTCGTGCCGGTGCCGTGCGACGTGTTCGTGACCGAGGCGACGTTCGGCCTGCCGGTGTTCCGCCATCCCGAAACCGGCAGCGAGATCGACCGCCTGCTCCACCGGCTGCATTCGGACCCGAGCCGCTGCGTGCTGGTCGGGGCTTATGCGCTGGGCAAGGCGCAGCGGATCATCATGGAGCTGCGCGCACGCGGTCATCACGACCCGATCTATTTTCACGGCGCGGTCGAGCGGCTGAACCAACTCTATCAGAGCTTCGGGATCGAGCTGGGCGAGCTGCGCTCGGCGACCGGCGCGACCAAGGCAGAGATGGCCGGCCACATCGTCATCGCGCCGCCAAGTGCGCTCAACGATCGCTGGTCGCGGCGCCTGCCCGATCCGGTGACGGCCATGGCCTCGGGCTGGATGCGCATTCGCCAGCGTGCCCGCCAGCGCAATATCGAACTGCCGCTGATCATTTCCGATCACGCCGACTGGGACGAGCTGACCACGACCATCCGCGACCTCGCGCCGCGCGAAGTATGGATCACGCATGGCCGGGAAGAGGCCCTCAAGCACTGGTGCATGATCCACCAGATCAAGGCCTGCGAGCTGAACCTCGTCGGCTACGAGGACGAGGACGATTGACCTCGTAATCGATCGAGCGCGCGGCTAACGCTGCCGGGTGCTGTACAGGATCGAGCGCGGATGACGGCGGACCGGGCGTGCGATGGCTGCACATTGTGTTGCAAGCTGCTGTACATCCCCGAACTTCACAAACCGATGTACGCCTGGTGCCCACACGCGGTGAAAGGCCAGGGCTGTGCGATCTATTGCCAGCGCCCGACGCCATGCCGCGACTTCGAATGCCTGTGGTTGGCAGCGCCCAATGTCCCGGACTATTGGCGGCCGCTTCAGTCCCACATGGTGCTCGCGGGGGACCCGACCGGGACCCTGGTCTCGGTCCTGGTCGACAGCGGCCATGAAGATGCATGGCAGCGGCAACCCTATTACGGCGACCTCAAGAAATGGTCGCACGAGCCGAGCTGGCGGGTTCAGGTCCTGACCGAGAAGCACGGCTGGATCATCTTTCCCGAAGAAGATTTGTTCGTCGGCGAGCGTCGGGCCGACGATGTGATCGTCGGCTTCGGTTACAAGCTGCAGCACGGAATGAAGCAGCCCGCGGTCGCGGTTCGCCATGGCGATGGCTCGACGACCGAGGTCGTCGGCGGGCTCTATCCGGCCAGTTAGTGGGCCACTTCTTCGCGCGTCACGCCTGACTTCGCCAGCTGGTCGTCGATCTGGTCGACAAGGCGATCGAGCCCGGCCTGGTCCTTCGCCTCGGCCCGGGCGACCAGCACGTCCTGCGTGTTCGACGCGCGAAGCAGCCACCAGCCGTCGTCAGTGTTGACGCGAACCCCGTCGGTCGCGTCGACCTTGGCGCCGTCGGTGGCCAGCCGATCGTTCACCTCGTCGACGATCGCAAACTTGCGCACTTCGTCGACGGGGAAGCGCATTTCGGGCGTCGCGACGCTCTTCGGCATCGCGTCCATGATCTCGGTCAGGCTCTTGCCCGACGCACTGACCGCCTCGATCAGCCGCACCGCGGCATAAAGCGCGTCGTCGAAGCCGTACCACCGGTGCTTGAAAAAGATGTGGCCGCTCATCTCGCCAGCAAGCGGCGCGCCGGTTTCCTTCATCTTCGACTTGATCAGGCTGTGGCCGGTCTTCCACATCAACGGCTGGCCGCCAAGCGCGGCGATACCGTCGAACAGCACCTGGCTGGCCTTGACGTCGGCGATGATGGTTGCGCCCGGCTCCTCCTTCAGCACGGCTTCGGCGAGGATCAGCATCAGCTGGTCGCCCCAGATCACGCGGCCCCGGCTGTCGACCGCGCCGATGCGGTCGCCGTCGCCGTCGAAGGCGATGCCGAAATCAAGCTGCTCGCGGACGACCAGGGCCTTGAGGTCCGCGAGATTGGCCTCGACCGTGGGATCGGGGTGGTGGTTGGGAAAGCGGCCATCGACCTGACTGAAGATGACGTGATGGCGGCCGGGCAACCGACCGACCAGCATGTCGAGGACCGGGCCGGCGGCGCCGTTGCCCGCGTCCCAGCCGACGCTGTAGGCCTTCCCGCCGAAGTCCTTGAGCAGCCGATCGGAATAAGCCGCGCGAATGTCGACCTCCTCGACGGTGCCGCTGCCGGCATGCCAATGGCCAGACGCGGCGCGCTGGCCGATCTCCTGGATTTCCTGCCCGAACACCGAGCGCCCCTTCAGCAGCATCTTGAAGCCGTTATAGTCGGCCGGGTTGTGGCTGCCGGTGACCTGGATGCCGCCGTCGACATCAAGATAATGAGTCGCGAAATAGAGCATCGGCGACGGTCCCATGCCGATCTGGACGACGTCGACGCCACCCTCGGTGAGTCCGCGGATCAGCTGCGCCTCGAGCATTCCCGAATGGGTGCGGCCGTCGCGGCCCACGGCAATCGTCCGCGCGCCTTCACCCCGGGCCTTGGACGCGAACGTACGGCCGAGCGCGTAGGCGTCGGCCTCGTTCAGCGTGTCGCCGACGATCCCGCGAATATCGTATTCGCGCAGAATCGTGGGGTTGAACACGTGGGTCGTCATCGCGCGGAGCGATAGCGGCGAAGCGGGCCGGATGCACGGCCCGAATGCTTCATTTCACTCGCGATGGCCGGTTAGGCGGCCTGGTCGACCTGATCCGCGCTGGGAATGCCGAGGCCGGCGATCATTTCGCGCAGCTCCTGGCGGGCGGCGATGTGGGCGATGCCGACCTCGCCGAGCTGTTGCAGATCGAGCAGGGTCAGGCCCTTGGGAAACAATTCGCGATAGATGACGCGCTCGCCAAGCCCGGGGATGACGCGAAAGCCGACGCGGCGCGCCAGCTCGTCGAGCGCGGCGCCGACCCGTTTGAGGTTGTGCGATTCGACGTGCTGCAGCCGGTTCCGCAGGACCACCCAGTCGACGCTCTTGCCGGTCTGCTTGGCGCGCTGGGTGCGGCTGTTCCACACCAGCTCGGCGTAGAAGCTCGGCTTGGTTACCTTGTAGTTCTCGGGGTGCACCTGACCGATCAGGTCGAGATCGACGAAGCTGTCGTTCATTGGCGTCACCAGCGTGTCGGCAGCGAGAATGGCGAGACGCGCCACCTCGTCGTCGCGGCCCGGCGTGTCGACCACGATCACGTCGGCCTGCTGGGCCAGGCGGTCGATCGCGGCCGTGAACCCTGCTTCGCTGTGATCGTCGAGCACCTCGTAGGTTGCGACCGGGAGCTTCTTCTCCAGCCGGCGGGCGGTAGCGTCGCGGTTTTCGAGGTAGCGGGTCATCGTGCGTTGCCGGCCGTCGAGGTCGAGCGCGCCGACCCGGTGGCCGGACGCGGCGAGCGCGATCGCCGTGTGGACCGCCGTGGTCGACTTGCCGGTACCGCCCTTTTCATTGGCGAAGACGATGAAATGCGGCTCGGCCATAGCTTGATCTTTTCCCCCGCGGCACCGAAACGCCGCCCGGTTAACAAATTACCCGAGGCTCGCCAGCCGTGCAAACCGTTCGAACCAGTGAAGAATTGACCCGGGCGCGGGCGAATCTTGGCGGCGGGAGCGTTGCGCTGGTGCCGACCATGGGGGCACTTCATGCGGGCCATTTGGCGCTGATCGAGGCGGCCAAGACGCGCGCCGACAAGGTCGTAGCGAGCATCTTCGTCAACCCGACCCAGTTCAACGATGCCGGGGATCTCGCGCGCTACCCGCGCAAGGAAGCCGAGGATGCGCTGCTCCTCAAGGAAGCCGGCTGCGACCTCCTCTGGCTGCCCGGGACGAGCGACATTTATCCACAGAAATTCGCGACGACCGTGCATGTCGCGGGCGTGTCGGAGCGGTGGGAAGGCGACCATCGCCCCGGACACTTCGATGGGGTCGCGACCGTCGTCGCCAAACTGCTGCTGTCGGTCCTCCCCGATGTCGCATTCTTCGGGGAGAAGGATTTTCAGCAACTGGCGGTGATCCGGCGGCTGGTCGCTGACCTCAACATGCCGGTCGCCATCGTCGGGGTGCCAACGGTCCGCGACGCCGATGGCCTGGCGCTGTCGTCGCGCAACGCATTGCTGTCGGCGGATGAGCGAACCCGCGCGGCGGCGTTCCCGGCGGCGCTCAATCATGCCCGCGACGCGATCCGCCGCGGAGTCGGCGAAGGCCAAGCGATCGACGAGGCGGTCAACATCCTCCGAAATGCACGGTTCTCGCGCGTCGACTATTTTGTGCTGGTCGACGCCGAGACCCTCGAACCGGTCGATGAGCCAAGGGGGGAAACGCGGCTGATCGCCGCTGCGATCATCGGAACCACGCGATTGATCGACAATCTTCCGGTCTGAATTGGATTCATTCGGAACGTGGTTGAACGCCGTTAACCATTTATTTGCCATCCGCTGGTGAATTGCCCCCAACAGAGGTGAGGGGAATAACAATGGGGGCGATTAGCCAGAAGAGCGCGGAATTCCTGATCAGGAGCCGCCTTGCCGATGCCGAAGCCGGCGACGTCGATGCCTTGTTCGAGCTCGGCATTACCTATTCGACGGGTCGCGGCGGGGCGCCGGTCGACCTTATCGAGGCGCATAAGTGGTTCAATCTCGCCGCGTTGAACGGCAGTACGCGCGGCCAGGAATGCCGTGCCGAAATCTCGGTCGAGATGACGGCGCGCGAGATTGCCGAAGCCCAGCGCCAGGCGCGCGCGTGGCTCGCGGCGACCGGTTACCAGCGTCGCGCCGCCTGAGTTAACGCACCAGGATGGTCACGGCGCGCCGATTTAGCGCCAGCGCGTCGGGCGCGGTGCCCATCACTGCGACGCGTTCCTTGCCCCAGCTGACGGTCGACAATTGGGCGGCAGGCACGCCCAGCAACACCAGATAATCACGCACCTCCGCCGCCCGGCGGGCGCCAACGGCCAAGGCATGGTCTCGCGTGTCGCTGGGGTCGGCGTGGCCCTCGATCCGGACGACGATCTCAGGATGCCGGCGTAGCCATTGCGCCTGGGCGGCGAGCGTCGCCCGGGCCGGCGGCGTGAGTACCGCGCTATCGCCCCCGAAATAGATCTTGTCGCTGCCCGCTTGAGCGATGAAGTCGGCGCGGAGCGCATCGATCCCGAGCACCAGCGGCGGGGGCGGCGGCGCGGTGCGACGCGACAGGCCCGGGAGTTGCGCCGACGCGGCGGTGCCGACCAACACCAGCAGGATCAAAAGGCGGCGCATCAGTCGAGCGTTCCCGACCAGTCGGGGTCGGAAGCGTCCTGCGGCGTCACGACCTTGCGCGCCGGCCCGCCCGCCAGCGTGATCCGGTAAAGCGCCGGGCGCCCGTCAGGGCCGGCCCGCTGGAAGATCAGCTCCTGCCCGCTCGCGGCCCAGCTCGGGCCTTCGTCATACGTTCCATCGGTCAGCAGCTTCTCGCCGGTGCCGTCGGGCCGGATCACGCCAATGCGCGATCCCGCGCCGGGAAGGCGGCGGGTGAACGCGATCCATTCGCCGTCCGGACCCCACACCGGCGCCGCGTAGCCGCCGCCGCCGAAACTGATGCGGCGCTGGCCCGATCCGTCGGCGGCCATGGTGTAGATCTGTTGGCTACCGGAGCGGTCGCTTTCGAAGGCGATGCGGGCGCCGTCGGGCGAAAAACTCGGGTCGGTATCGACCCCCGGCGCCGTGGTCAGCCGCTGCGCCGGTCCACCGTTGGAGTCCGCGACGTAGATGTCGGTGTTCGCGCCGGCCTGCATCGAGAAGACGATGCGTCGCCCGTCCGGCGAGAACCGCGGCGCGAAGCTCATGTCGCTGCCGGCGACCAACGGCCGCTGTTCGTTCGAGCCGAGGTTGACGATGCGGACGTTGGGCTGGCCGCCGACGTAGCTGACGTAAGCGAGATTTTCCGCCTTGGGCGACAGGCGCGGTGTCACGACGATGGTGTCGCCAGCGGTGACGAAGGTCTGGTTGTTGCCGTCGCCGTCCATCACCGCGACGCGCTTGACCCGCGCGCCGGGCGGGCCGCTCTCCGCGACATAGGCAATGCGGGTGTCGAAGATGCCGGGGGCGCCGGTGGCGGCCGTGTAAGCGATGCCCGAGCATTTGTGAGCGGCGCGTCGCCACTCGTCGGCGCTCACCACGAAGCCGGTCCGGCCGAGCTCGCGGCCCCTGTCGGCATCGTAGACGTAGCAGCCGACCGTCAGCCGGCCATCGGGGCGTGAGCGAACGAAGCCGGTCAGGACGAACTTCGCGCCCTTCGCCCGCCACCGCGAAAAAGTCGGCGCGGTCACTTCCGGGTAGGAATAATAATCCTTCTGATCGGGGCCGATCGGGACCAGCTCTGCCGTCGTCCGCAGGTCGGAGGCGATCAGCTGCGAGGCCTGCCAGGCGATGGCCGCCGGGCTGGCAGGTCCGGTGCTCTTGTCGTCGGGCGTCGTCAGCGGCGGAATGGCGATGACCGCCGCAGGCTGTTGCGCTGCCGCTGGCGCAAGTCCGAACAGGCCGGCCAGCAGCAGCGGCATAGCGCGGGAACTCAGGCGAATTGCGTGATGTCTTTGAATTTTTCGACCCATTCTTTCGGCTGCCGTTGCGGCCGGCCATTCGCATCGAGAAACGCCGCCGTCACCCGTGCGTCGGCCAACACTTCCCCATTGCGGATGACTCGTTGATGAATCTCAACCGAGGCGGCGCGCACCACGTCGACGGTGCTGGCCACGACCAGATCGTCGCCGAGGCGCGCGGGCTTGCGGTAGCGGATATGGCATTCGGCGACGTAATAAGCGCCGCCGCCGCCGCGCAGCACATCGCCCTGATCGACCCCGACGGCGCGCAGCATGTCCGAACGCGCCCGTTCCATGAATTTCAGATAATTGGCATAATAAACGACGCCGGCGGTGTCGGTGTCCTCGAAATAGACGGTCAGCGCGAAGTGATGCTCATGGCCGACAAAGCCGCCGCGATAAGGTGTGTCGAGATCGCCAGCCATCGCTCGGATGTAGCGGGCGTGGACTCGGCGCGGAACCCCGCTTGACTCACGTGTAACGCTAAGGTTACATGTAACCCATACGTTACAAAGGAACGGGGCAATGAGACCTTTTGTTATTGGCTTGCTGATGGGACTCTTCGCGGTCCTGGCGATGGCGGTAGTGATGAAGTGGCGGCAGCGTAACCTGCCGATGAGCGCCACCGAGAAAGCGGAGTATCTGGGTAAGCGTCGGGCGCGAATGCTGCCCCTCCTGGCGGTGATATTCCTTTCGCAACAAGCTACCTTTTTCTCGACGCTCAATTCGCAGTCGCCCCATTCCGCTTACGGCCCCAAGATTGCGGCATGGCTGGCGCTGTCGATTGTCCTTCTGTTCGCCCTCTCCACCAAGGGCTTCTGGTTCGAGCGTAAGGAGGTTCGCGACCTCCTCGACGATGAGAACACGCGCGCCAATCGTAGCGAGGGCATGCGCTGGGGCTTCCTGTTCGCCATGGCGGCCGCGATCGGAGTCTATGCATTGACCCTGTTCGACACGACGGTGACGGCGCGCGATGCGGTCCATATCGTTATGACCATCGGTATCGCCGCAGCGCTGATCCGCTGGGGAATGCTCGAAAGGCGCGCCCATCGCGATGCCTGAACGGCTCGCCAACCGCTTGAAAGAACGCCGGACCGAGCTTGGTCTGACCCAGGCCGAGCTGGCCGAACGGGTCGGGGTCACGCGCAAGACCGTCAACACGGTCGAGAACGGGGTGTTCACGCCATCGGCGACGTTGGCAATCAAGCTTGCCAAGGCGCTCGATCTCACCGTCGAGCAGTTGTTCTGGATCGAGCCCTAGGGTTTCAGTTCGCCGACCTGGCGAATGAGGTCGCCCTGCGCTTCGGACACATCGGCGAGATGCATTCCCCAGCCCGGCAGGAACATGCCCATGACCGCGACTTCACCGCCGATGCGGTCAGTCCGCTTGTCCTTCGGGTCGGCGTTGGTGCGGATCCACAGATAGCCGCGCGGACCGTCATTGATGCACTTGGCCGAGACCAGCCCTTCGGTGCGCAGGTATGGGGCCGGCGGTGGGCCTTCGCTCGACCATTGGATCGGGCCGCCCGGCACATCGTAGCTCGATCGCGCGTACCAATAACTGTCAAGCGGGACCCAGTCCTTGGCGCCGGGGCGGGCCGGGTTGACGCACGCGACGGTCATTCCCGGCTGATCGGAGATGCCGAACATCGCGCCGACCGGCGGGACATTCTTTTCGCGAAAGCTGGTCCAGGCGATGACGCAGCCGGTTTCTCCGTCGCGGCTGCACAGCGGAGTCTTCTTGAAGGTTCCACCGACCAGCTTGCCCTGCGGGACCAGGGTGTCGAACCCGGGCAGGATCGCGAGCTTCATCCGCGCCGCAAGCTTGGGATCCTTCTCGATCACGTTGGCGATCAGCATCTGCAGCATCACGCTGCCCTGGCTGTGGCCGATCAGCACGAACGGCCGCCCTTGATTTCGGGTGGCAAGATAATTGCGCCACGCCGCGACGACGTCGCCGAAGGCCAGCGCCGCGGGCTGGCGAATGTCGGCGCCGGTGGTGAAGGCGACGACCGCGGATACCGTCATCTGCCGGTACATCGGTGCGAAGGTGCGGCAGACGGAGGCGAAGCGCGCAAACTGCGCCTCGGCGGCGAGCTTTTCTTCGGCCGGGACAAGGTCGCTGTTGAGGCCCGAGTCCCGCGACACCGTGGGATAGACGTAGAAACAGTCGATCGGCGGGTCCTTGGCCACGCTGCTTCTGCCGTTCGAGCCATAGCCGTTGGGATTGAGCGCGGCAGTCGCCAGCGGGGTCGAGCAAGTATCGGTCCGGCCCGGCAGGCAAAGCCACGCCGAGTCTTTCGTATAATCGGGCGCGGCGGGCGCGGCTTGGGTCAAGGCGGCCGCGAGCAGAAGGCTGATCATTTGGCAGGAGCTCCCGAATCGAACAGGCCGGACTGGCTGCCTTGCGGCTGCGGCAGGCCAAGGTGGGTGTAGCCGCGCCCATTGAGGCAGCGGCCGCGCGCGGTGCGAGCGATCAGCCCGAGCTGGATCAGGAACGGCTCGATGACGTCCTCGATCGTGTCGCGCGGCTCGCTGAGCCCCGCGGCGAGCGTTTCGACCCCGACCGGACCGCCGCCATAGAGGTCGGCGATCATCGTCAGGTAGCGCCGGTCCATCGCATCGAGTCCGAGCGCATCGATTTCGAGCCGTGACAGGGCGCGGTCGGCGACCTCGGCGTCGATGCTGTCCGACCCCGCGGCATGGGCGAAATCGCGCACCCGCCGAAGCAGCCGGCCGGCGATGCGCGGTGTCCCGCGCGAGCGGCGGGCGATCTCGCGCGCGCCGTCCTCGGTCAGCTCGGCGCCGAGCAGTCGCGCCGCGCGGCGGACGACCAGTTCGAGTTCCTCGATGGTGTAGAAGTTGAGCCGCACCGGAATGCCGAAGCGATCGCGCAGCGGCGTCGTCAGCAGCCCCTGCCGGGTCGTCGCGCCGACCAGGGTGAAGCGCGGCAGGTCGATCCGGACCGAGCGTGCCGACGGACCTTCGCCGATCATCAGGTCGAGCGCGCGATCTTCCATCGCTGGATAGAGCACCTCCTCGACCGCGGGATTAAGGCGGTGGATCTCGTCGATAAACAGGACGTCGTCCTTCTGCACATTGGTCAGGACGGCCGCCAGGTCGCCGGCGCGCTCGATCGCCGGGCCGGATGTCAGCTTGATGTTGACGCCCATCTCGTTCGCCAGCACATTGGCCAGGCTGGTCTTGCCCAGGCCGGGCGGGCCATACAGCAGCGTGTGGTCGAGCGGCTCCTTGCGGCCCTTCGCGGCGGCGATCGCGATCTTCAACTGGTCAACGACTTTTTCCTGGCCGATGAACTCGATCAGCCGCTTGGGGCGCAGGCTCTTCTCGACCTGCTGGTC
>Ga0070670_100005655_pt1 | contig 10548 bp, 10 predicted proteins | sample KBSS63metaG_FD_64665 | JGI IMG/M metagenome (GOLD analysis project Ga0070670, IMG submission 64665) | Switchgrass rhizosphere microbial communities from Kellogg Biological Station, Michigan, USA - KBS S6-3 metaG | ecosystem: Host-associated > Plants > Roots > Rhizosphere > Soil ... | reverse complement strand
GGGGTTCAAAAAACCTAAAGGGAACTTTAGTGCATACGATTCTCAACCGGACGCCGCTCACGGCCGATACAAATCGTAATGTCATTAGGGAACGCTTGCCGAATGAGTATCTACCAGAGTTGATCAAATCGAATGGCGGTTCCACAGTTCGCGGGATACTTGAATCGCACTTCATTTCTCCCGCGGCTCAAAACATTCTGTTAAGAGACCCGTTTACCGCGGATGATTTCGAGGCTTTTATTACTGAGAGGCAAAAGACTCTGCAGGAAGCTATTGAGAATCTTTTGATTAAAGAGCGAATCGATTTGTCCCCTCAGTTGCGCGAGCTTGACGAGAAAATAGAAACAACCGAACGAATCCTGCGACACGCCGTAACTCAAACGCTGCAATCGCACTCAGAGCAGATTCCCTTGCACGTGTCTTCGAAGATCGACGAGCGAATCGAGAAGGCCTCCAAGAAAAACGCTGCCTTCGACACGGATTATTACGGACGACTGGAAGGGAAACTTGAGTTTGCTGATCTAAGAGAGGTGCAGGAGATAATCGTGAGCAAGGTGCTATGGCCGTACTTTGAGTCTCACTTCCTCAACAAAGATGTGCTGATATCAAAGTTTAATCAACTTGCGGAATTGCGAAACGGAATTCGGCATAGTCGCACGGTTGATGAAATTACGCGCAAAGAGGGTGAGGCGGCGCTCCTGTGGTTCGACCAAGTAACGAACAAAGCTAAGGTTTAAAGAAACGGCAATTCGTTGATAGCTCTAGAAAACAAGTTGAAGAAAATCGACCCTAATTACATTCGAAAGTCCGAAGCGCCGGATCGCTATTGGGTACGGAAGAGTATCTTCGACAGCTTCGGCGCCGGAATTATTGGACTTGCAGACATCAACAAGCAGAAAAAGACATTCGAGGGACTTGCCGTGATACTAGATCTAGAAGGGTTCACCGCATTTTGCGATCAAACAGATCCCCATCACGAGGTACCGCAATTTCTTGGCCGATTCATCCAGTGGCTATTCCGGCGGATTAAGCAGGAACTCCTTGATGGGAAGGATGGCGATGAAGTAGTACTCTCGAGTCATCTACCTATGTTTGGCAAGTTTCTTGGTGATGGGGTGCTTCTGCTTTGGGATGTGAGCGAGGTGAGCAGCGAAGGTCGCAAGAATATTGTACGCGCCTTTGATGTTATTGTTAATGACTACTTAAGAGATTTCCTTAGGAACAATCGCAAAGATTTCACGCGTCCACCGTCAATGCTTCGGTGCGGCATCGCACAGGGGCAAGTTACTTCGATTGCAAATGGGAATGACTACGTTGGAATGTGTATTAATATTGCGTCAAGACTGCAGAAGCTTCGAGACGCAGCCTTTTCTTTTGGATTTAGAAAGAAGGGTTTGGAAAAAGAAGAAGGCGACGATTGGTACGATCATTTTACCTTAATCAAAATTCCGATCCGCGGTATCTCACAACCGGAACTCGTCTACGTCTTTCGGATCGAGTTCAACGCTCTGACGCAAAAAGAGCAACGAGAGCTAAGACCGGGTAAATAGGGCATTACTGACATCAAGGGAACTGAGGTAAAATAGAGAAAAACGGAGGTCAGTCATGCCGAAGTACACGAGAAACACGGGGAAAGAATGGACTGGAACCGAGGTACGACAACTTCGCAAATTGGCGAAAGAAAATACGCCGACACGCGTCATAGGATTGAAGCTAGGCCGGACAGAGAATGCTGTGCGTTCCAAAGCGAGTGAACACAACATATCTTTAAAGCCAACCAATCAGTCTCCATACAATCGAAAAAGGTAGCGTGTGCTAAAACGAAACGGCGGGCGCGATCACATTTTTGTCACGGCTTTTGCTTATTATCCTCCAGCCAACCCTTACTTGGATCGGAAAACAAGACGTTATAAATGACTTCATTGGGTTCAAAAGCTCGAGGACCTACCAGCAGAACTTTCGGGTTCTCATCTGGGCAGTGCAAATCTCATCGTACAAAACGACAATATCATTGCGCTGAACGTGCCTGACAGGACCCCTCGGGCAGTGCCCCGGGTTATAATCACGAAGCCCATTCGCTTGTCTCAATGAGTCTGGTGAAATCAAAGCAACGAGTTGCTGACCACGGTGAGGTGTTCACCCCCACGTGGATGGTCGAGGCGATGCTCAACCTCGTGAAGGAGGAGACCGAGCGCATTGACTCACGCTTTCTGGAGTCGGCGTGCGGGAGCGGCCACTTCCTAGTCCCGATCCTGCGGCGCAAGCTCGCGGCAGTGGATCTCAAATACGGCAAGTCTGATTTCGAGCGGCAGCATTATGCGCTACTCGGGCTGATGTGCATTTACGGTATCGAGCTGTTGGCGGACAATATCGCCGAGTGCCGCGCGAATGTGCTGCGCGTCCTCGCCGAGTACCTGAATCAGGATGAATCGAATGAAGTTTATCGCGCCGCGTCCTACGTGCTGTCGCAGAATCTCGTGCACGGCGATGCGCAGACAATGCGGACTCACGACGGCCATATGATCACCTTCGCCGAGTGGGGCTACCTGGGCAAGGGCCAGTTCCAGCGGCGCGATTTTCTCCTGGACACCCTAACCAAATCATCCACCTTCAGCGCGGACGGCTCGCTCTTCGCCCATCTCGGCAAGCACGAGATCTTCAAGCCACTTAGGACTTACCCACCGACGACGGTGAGCGAGCTGGCCGCCGCTTCGCTCGAAAACGCACCAAAGGAGGCCGCATGAGCACGCAGGCAAGCTTTGCGCTGCGCGGGCGCAACCCGGATGTGCTGACGTGCATTGCGAACCTCTCGAACGACGAGGTGTTCACACCACCTGAGTTCGCCAACCGAATGCTGAACACGCTGGAAGAAGCGTGGGCGGCAAACCACAATGGGGCTAACGTTTGGGCCGACAAGGCGGTGAAGTTCCTGGACCCCTGCACGAAATCCGGCGTGTTCCTCCGCGAGATCACTAGTCGGCTCACCAAAGGGCTGGAGAACGAGATTCCGAACTTGGAGCAGCGTGTGAATCACATCCTGACAAAGCAGGTATTTGGCATTGCGATCACGCAGCTCACGAGCCTGCTAGCGCGCCGCAGCGTCTATTGCTCGAAGCACGCGAAAAAAACCAAGCAACACCCACACTCCATCGCCACGGGTTTCGAAGCCGACGACGGTAACATCTGGTTCGAGCGACTGGAACACACTTGGGAGGGAACGAAGTGCGCGTATTGTGGTGCGCCGCGAACGATTTTTGAACGCGACAAGGGCCTTGAGAATCACGCCTATGCGTTCATCCACAACGAAAACAGCAAGACTCGGACTACCGAGTTGTTTGGAGGCGAAATGCAGTTCAACGTGATTATCGGTAACCCTCCTTATCAGATGACAGGCGGGGCTGGCGGCTCAAGCGATTCGTCCATTTATCAACTGTTCGTACAGCAAGCACTCAAGCTTGAGCCTCAATACGTCAGCATGGTCGTGCCATCGCGCTGGATGGCCGGCGGCCGAGGACTCGATGAGTTCAGAGCGCAGATGCTCAATAGTGGACATCTTCGCAGTCTCGCGGACTTCCCCGATTCCGGTGAGGCGTTTCCGGGTGTTCAGATCAAAGGCGGGGTTTGCTACTTCCTTTGGGACGCCTCACATAATGGAACTTGCGATGTTACGCGCGTGGCCGGAGGGGTTGAACACATTCAGAGAAATCGAAAGATGGGCGAGTTCGATGTATTTGTCCGCGATGAGCGCGCGCTTGAAATCCTCAGAAAGGTGCTTTCCAAGAAGGAGCCTTCTGTTGTTGAGCTCGTATCTGGCGACACGCCATTTGGCATCGCGACAAACTTCGAGGACTGGAGCGAGAAGGAGAGCGCTGGGAGGATACCTCTCCACCTCATAAGTCGCGGGAAGCGACAAGTGGGCTTCATCAAGCGACGGAATATCCGAAGGAACATTGAGGCGCTTGATGTATGGAAAGTTCTTGTTCCAGAGGCGCTTATGGCGCAGGCGAAACATTCCCTCATCAAATCCTTGGCAAAGAGATCGTCTCAGCGCCGCCGTCAGCGTGCACCCAGTCGTTTTTGGTAGTGTCCCCATTTCAGTCAAAGCGTGCGGCCAACAGCTTTGCAAGCTACTACCGTACTCGCTTATTCCGTTTCCTGGTGTCGCTCCGAAAAATCACGCAGCACGCATTACGTTCGACTTACTCGTGGGTTCCTCAGCAGTCGTGGGATAGGGTTTGGACAGACGAGCTGCTGTATGAAAAGTACGGTATCACGAAGAATCAGATTGCTTTCATCGACAGCATGATCCGTCCGATGAGCGAGGCCGATGAATAAGACGATCGAAGAAATTCTTGCGCCCAAGCCGGAGGCCCGGCCGCGCATTTACGCCTACTCGATCGCCGACGAGGCGCACAAGGGCCTCCTCAAGGTGGGTCAAACGACGCGCGATGTGAAGATGCGGGTCGCCGATCAACTCCGCACTGCTGCGATCAAGAACTATAAGATAGAGTTGGACGAGCCCGCTGAGCGCGAGGACGGCACAAGGATTACCGATCACCAAGTGCGTGCAGCGCTCGCCAAGAAGAAATTCGAGAACACCGAACTGGAGTGGATGCGTTGCTCGCTCAAGGACGTACAGATCGTACTCACGGAGCTGCGTACCGGCAAGCCTTTTACGGGGACGCATCACGAAACTTTCCCGATGCGGGCGGAACAGGTCGAGGCCGTGAACAAAACGCACGCCTACTTCCACTCGATCTGGCAGGAAGATATGCACGCCGTTCCGCGCTTCCTATGGAACGCGAAGATGCGCTTTGGAAAGACGTTTACCGCGTATCAACTCGCCAGGAAGCTCGGCGCGAAGCGCGTACTTGTCGTGACCTTCAAGCCCGCCGTAGAGGATGCGTGGCAAGCTGACCTCGAAAACCATGTCGACTTTGATGGTTGGCAGTATCTCTCACGCAACTCCGAACGCGATCCGAGCCAGATCTCAGCTAAGAAGCCGCTTGTCTATTTCGGCTCCTTTCAGGACCTGCTCGGCCGAGACCTGTTCGGCAACATCAAGACTAAGAACGAATGGCTCCATAAGGTGAAGTGGGACCTCGTGGTCTTTGACGAATACCACTTCGGCGCGTGGCGTGAGACGGCGAAGGAACTGTTCGAAGGCGAGGAGGAGGCGGTCGCGAAGAAGGAGGCCAAGCTCGAGTACGGCAGTGGGCTGGAAGATGTGAACGAAGACCTCAGGGAACTCTCGGAGAAGGAAGTCGAGTTCCTGCCCATAAAGACGAAGGCGTATCTCTATCTCTCCGGAACACCTTTCCGAGCGTTGTCCACCGGCGAATTTATCGAGGAGCAGATCTTTAACTGGACGTACACCGACGAGCAGCGCGCAAAGGAGGAGTTCGCGGAGAAGACGCCGGGCAAGCCAAATCCCTACGGCGCCCTGCCACAGATGCGTCTCTTGACCTACCAAATGCCGGACGAACTGCTGGCCATTGCGAGCGCAGGGGAATTCGATGAGTTTGATCTCAACGCTTTCTTCGAGGCAATGGGCGCCGGAAGCAAGGCTCAGTTTAAGCACAAGAGCGACGTGCAGAAATGGCTCGACATTATCCGCGGCGGATACATGCCGCGGGCGGTCGAATACCTCAAGACCGGCACGCGTCCGCCATTTCCATATTCGGACGTGCGTCTGCTGCCCTATCTCCAGCACTCCTTCTGGTTTCTACCGAAGGTTGCAGATTGCCAAGCGATGGCGAACTTGTTAGCAGAGAAGCACAACACCTTCTGGCACGACTATAAAGTAGTAGTCGCCGCTGGCGCTTCAGCGGGCATTGGACTCGATGCGTTACCGCCGGTTCGTAAAGCCATTGGGAGCGGATTCGAGACCAAGACCATTACCCTCTCGTGCGGCAAACTCACGACAGGTATTACGGTGCCGCAGTGGTCATCTATCCTGATGCTGCGCAACCTTAAGTCGCCTGAAACCTACTTTCAGGCCGCGTTCCGCGTCCAGTCGCCGTGGTCGCTCAAGAACCCTAATGGCGACAACCCGAATGAAGAGGAGATCTTCAAGCCCATCTGCTTCGTCTTCGACTTCGCACCGACGCGCGCTCTCCGGCAACTCTCTGAGTACGGGATTGGCCTCTCACCAAACGAGCCGAACCCGGAGAATGCGGTCAAGGACTTAGTCTCTTTCCTGCCAGTGTTGGCGTATGACGGAGCGAACATGACGCAGATTGATGCGGGGGGCATCCTTGACATCGCGATGGCAGGAACCTCAGCCACGCTGCTCGCGCGCAAGTGGGAGAGCGCGCTGCTCGTGAACGTGGATAACGACACCCTGCGCCGTATCCTCGACAACCCCGAGGCGATGGCCGCCGTCGAGCGCATCGAAGGTTGGCGCTCCCTAGGCGATAACGTAATCGAAACCATCATCAACAAAAGCGAGAAGGTGAAGGAACTCAAGAACAAGGCAAAGGAAAAGGGCTTGTCGGCGACAGAGAAGAGGGAGCTGAGCGATGAGGAGAAGGAGTTCAAGACCAGGCGAAAACTCGTGCAGGAGAAACTCATCAAGTTCGCGACGCGCATTCCGGCATTCATGTATCTAACTGATTTCCGAGAGAACACTCTGCAAGACGTAATAACTAAGATCGAGCCAGACTTGTTTGAGACTGTCACTGGCCTGACGGTAAGCGATTTTCATCTGCTGGTGCGGCTCAGGGTTTTCAACACCGAGCAGATGAATCAGGCTGTATTCGCATTCCGTCGCTACGAAGATGCCTCACTACGTTACACGGGAATCGAGAGCCATGATGGGCTTTCGCACTATGGACTCTACGATACAGTCGTGGCGAGGGACTGAAGAGTTCTACGATGTTCATTCCAATCAAACTTGCCATCGTCCGACAACTAGATAGATGAGCTGTGGAAAGCGATTCGACTCAATCCGAAACAAACCAATCGATCGCCAATGAAGTCTAAATGATCTGCTACACGATACCCCGAAGTCGGCAGTTTTGGATTGCAATTATGGGGCTCCCAGAGCATTCTCCTGAGCAAGACGCCCAAGCTTTCGATGAGCAGTTCTATAATTACGGCTTTCCGTGCAAACCTGAGGCGACGAAGGATTCAGAACGTTCAGGAGTATTTATTCTCCTTTGAATTAAACAGTTAAATATGCCGTTCCTGCCTCACGATGACTCCTCATACCACTATTGGCTCGACGCCAAGATCACATATTTGAAATTTCAGAAGTAAAATGGAGAGGATAGCGCTAACACCAAGTACTCTCTGTGAAACTGCACAGGGTTGAACGTCAGCGCGTAGGTGAGGGCGTTGGTTGGGTTAGATCAATTCGCGCGTAGAAGATTTCCGTCTGCTTAGTTTTTGTATCCTGGGCCACGACGATGGCCAGGCCTTCCTCTTTGTTCCCGTCCTTGCGTTGAAAAAAACAGATGGCGCCGTGGTTGTCTTTGTCTTCCGTGTCGCCGATACAACCTTTCTCGTTCGGCGTCCAACCGGCGGCTCTCATGCGTTCTTTCGAATAAAAGGCCTGCACCTCGGTCGCGCTCCGGTCGGTGGTGAAGGCGATGAAGTTTATCTTTCCCTGCATCGCGGCGCGGAGGGCCAGGCGCGCGCCGAGTGGAAGTTCGAGGTCGGCTTTGGTAGCGCCCTCGAGCGGAGGTACGTCGGGCCACAAGCTGCTAACGGTTCCGGCTTTGGGGTCGCCGGTGAGCCGCTCTGCAAGTCGACACGAAAGACCGACTGCGACGACGAGGATCAAAGCCAGGATCGGGGTTGCTGGTCGCATGTTTTGACTCCAGGAATAGGGCGCGTAAATCGAGATTAATAAATAACGGTCGGCTCAGGATTATACGACCGGCGACGGCTGACCGACGACCGCGGACGGGCGACGGCTGACCGCCGCCGACTGATGCCGGCGACTACTCACCCATCCTTCGTCACTCACCGCCGGGGATTTACGCGGATGAAACACGGAGCAGAACCGATAAGAATCCATCAACCGGGTGCTTGGCCTTTTTCTTACGTCGTAATTTGCTTTTTCAGATCCGTTCTTATCTGCGTAATCTGCGGCCAATGTCCATGCATTGACTGGAAAATGTAGTAAGGTTACTGGGACATGCGGCAAAGGCTGATTCAAATTCTTGGGCTGACCGTGACCGCCGCTTACGCGCTCGCCATCATCTGGCTGTATGCGACTGAGCCACGCAGCTTCCGAGAGGTAGCAACGGGTGCTCAGGTGGCCGCGGGCACTTATCAGGTGGACCAGCAAAAGTTTGAGTCTGCGCTGTCGCTCTTTCGACGCGATCAGTTTCGCGCCGCGCGCGACGAGTGGCAGCGCGCTGACCCGGCCGCGAGCGATCCCCGGACGCAGTTTTACATCGCCTACTCTTTCTACCGCGAAGGTTGGGGGCGGATCTATTACGACCAGGAACTTTTCAAGCAGGGACTTGAAGCTGTAAACCGGGCCATCGCGCTCGCGCCTCAGCCGCTCAGCGTTGCGGATGAGAATCTGCAACTGCACACAGCCGCGGAATTGAAAGCAGAGTTGGAACAGGGAATCGAGCGCAACTGGGGCGACGTTAATCCGCTGAAGGTGATGCGGCAGAGGAAGTGAGCGGTGAGCAGTGAGCAGTGAGCAATGAGCAATGAGCGGTGAGCATTTATGACAGATGAGTTAAGAGCGACGAAGGAAGAGTTGACCACGGCCGAGCCATGCGAATTGGTGGCGGTGGAGCGGGCGGTCGATAACCGCGCGAGGAACGAGGCGCTGGTTAGTTATTGGGTGCTGCCGTTTCTTTTCCTGACGGTCGCGCTATTGGGTGGGTTGCGCGTCGGCGCCGACGATCATGCTTTTATCTTTTTTCCGCCGCCATTGATTACCCTCGTGCTCGCTGTGCTGCTGATGCTGCTGTTCGTGCGTGGTGGTTTAATTGAACTGCGAACGTGGGTCGCGGGACATCAGCCGCCGCTTGCGAACCTCAGTCACATTTGGATTTTGCTGACACTCTTTTTCGCGTCGGCCCAGGCGCTGAACTCGGTATTACCAGAGCGCGGTTTACTGCACTGGCTCTTCTCATTCTTCTTTCTTTGGACGCTCTGGAACAATCAGTTTTCATCTTTTGAGGCGCGGCGACTGTTGCGTAGCCTGGTGGTGCTGTTTGGCACGGCGTTCGTGCTGAAGCACTTGCTGCTGGCCAGTCTTTATGCTCCGGATGGCGGTTGGTTCAAGCGAATTGCGGGCGCGCTGGCGCAGGGAGTTTCGCTCGGCACGCTCGATGCGCCGATGTTTGCGCCGGCGACGGGCTACATTTCGTTCTTCACGCTGGGGCTGTACATTGTTGGGCTGGTGTTGTTGGGAGCAAAGACGGTAGACAGTAGACAGTAGTCAGTAGTCAGTAAACAGCAAAACAGCGAACGGCAAGCAGCAACGCGTTTTTATTTAACGCCCACTGCCTGCCGTTCCCAGCTTACTGCTTACTGCTTACTGCTTACTGCTTACTGCCTACTGTTTACGGTCTTCCAAGAATCCCGCCAAGCACGCCGCCCCAACCACCGCTGCCGTTTCGGTTGCGCTGGTTGCTGTTGCGTGAGTACTGCTGAAAGCCCTGATCGTAACCCTGCACGAAACCCTGACGATAAGCCTGCGATGATGCGTCCTTGTAGAAGTGTGAACGCTCGGGGTTGTACTGCTGACCGCGCTGGCCGTCGCTGGCGCCGGTGTTCAAGCCCTGCTGGTAGCCGCGATTGACTTCGTTCTGATCGTAGCCGTTATTGCCCTTCCTGCCGTAGCCGCCATTGCCGTAGCCGCGGTTGCCATACTGATCGTTGTTGCCGTACCGGCCGTTATTGCGATTGCGTTCGCGATTGCGACGCCAGTCGCCCTGGTTGTTGTCCGCACGCTCGTCGCGATGTCTATGGCGGCGCATCTGTCGCCGATCATTGCGATCGACGTCGCCGTCGCCGTCCACGTCACGTTGCGCGCGTCGATAGTTATCATCGTCGCGGCGATCCTGGGCCTGAGTGCTGCCGCTCGATACGATAGCGATTCCAAAAACAAACGCGAGTGACAGAAGAGCCCCGCTTATCCCTTTTCCAAAAGTTTTCATGCTTGTAGTTATCTCCTTGAGCAAAGACGTAGCAACTATGTGGCCGTCAGTAAGATTGGTTCAATTGCTCCCAATAACGGCGACCAGCGTTTCGCAGTCGCACGCATATAGTGCATGAAGCGCGGAGATGAGGACGGAAGCAGAAGGCACTAGGCACTAGGCAGAAGGCAGAAGGCAGAAAGCTGTAACGGCAAACGGCAAACAGCAAACAGCGACTGACCACTGACTACTGACCACTGACTACTGACCACTGACTACGAGCTGCTGTTCGCTGTTCGCTGTTTGCTGTTCGCTATGCAGTTGAGTAGTGTCGCTTCATTGAGTAACATCATGGTCCTGCCGAAAGATCAAGAAGATAAGGACCAACGAAGATGACAAGTGAGCGGATGACTAGCGACCGCATGGCGGCCGCGGC
>Ga0070670_100005653_pt1 | contig 10549 bp, 5 predicted proteins | sample KBSS63metaG_FD_64665 | JGI IMG/M metagenome (GOLD analysis project Ga0070670, IMG submission 64665) | Switchgrass rhizosphere microbial communities from Kellogg Biological Station, Michigan, USA - KBS S6-3 metaG | ecosystem: Host-associated > Plants > Roots > Rhizosphere > Soil ... | reverse complement strand
TCGCCAAGGATCTGAAGGACGCGAGCATCAGCGGCGACGACATTCGCGAAGGTCTGACGGCCGTGGTGAGCGTCAAGATTCCGCAGCCGCAATTTGAAGGGCAGACAAAGACGAAGCTCGGAAACACCGAAGTCAAGGGCATCATCGAGACCATCGTCAACGACAAACTGGGACAGTTCCTCGAAGAAACTCCGGTCGTTGCGAAGCGAATCATCGGCAAAGCGGTCGACGCGGCACGGGCGCGCGAGGCGGCACGGAAGGCGCGCGACCTGGTGCGGCGCAAGGGCGCGCTCGAAGGAAGTGGCCTGCCCGGTAAGCTCGCCGATTGCCAGGAGCGCGATCCGGCGCAGAGCGAGCTGTACATTGTCGAGGGCGAGTCGGCAGGCGGATCAGCCAAACAAGGGCGCGACCGCCGCTTCCAGGCAATCCTGCCGATCAAGGGAAAGATCCTCAACGTCGAGCGGGCACGTTTCGACAAGATGATCGGGAGCGACGAGATCAGGACGATGATCACGGCGCTCGGGACCGGCATCGGAGCGGAAGACTTCGACATCGAGAAGCTCCGGTACCACCGCATCATCATCATGACCGACGCGGACGTGGACGGATCGCATATCCGCACACTGCTGTTGACGTTCTTCTATCGGCAGATGCCTCAGATCGTGGACCGCGGGCACATCTTCATCGCGCAGCCGCCGCTGTTTCGCGCCAAGCGTGGCCGGACGGAAACCTACATCAAGGACGAACGCGAGCTGGAGGCCTTCTTGATTCGCCGCGCGGTGGAGTCACGCGTGGTGAGGCTCTCGGACGGCAGCGAGATTTTCGGCGATACATTAGAGCGCAACCTGCAGGGCATGATGGCATATCGCAAGCTGCTGCAGCAGGTGACCAGGCGCGGCAACCCCTCGGACATCGTCGCAACGCTCCTGCAGCTCGACGCGCGCGACAAGTCTTTCTTCGAGCAGCGCGAGAAGCTGGACGTGATCGCCGCGCGCATGACGACGCCGACGCGCAACGTGAGTGTCGCGCGTGACGACGAGCACAACGTGTTCGAACTGACGGTCGAGGACCGCTCGCAAGGATATCCGCGCAGGTACAAGTTCGGGGTCGATTTCGTCACCTCTGGCGAGTACCGGACGCTGCACGCCGCCTATCGAGAAATTCAGGAGGTCACGTTCCCCGTTGTCGTGAAGACGACGGCCTTCGTTGAAGAGACGCCTGAAGACGAAGCCGCCGCCGCGGACGAGACTACGCACGGCGGCCTGCCGGTCGACGAGGCGACGAAACTGGCGGCGGAGCCGAAGCCGTCGGCCGCGGTGCCGTCGCCCCGGGGACGCAAGGAACCGGACGCGACACTCGCCAACGTCGACGAATTCGTGGAGTACTTCATCGCCGCCGGCAAGAAAGGCATCGCCGTGAACCGCTACAAGGGTCTCGGCGAAATGAATCCCGACACGCTCTGGACGACGACAATGGATCCGGAGAACCGGACGCTGTTGCAGGTCCGCGCGGAGGATCACACGGAAGCCGACCAGATGTTCACGACGCTGATGGGCGACCAGGTGGAGCCCCGCCGGAAGTTCATCGAGGACAACGCGCTCGACGTCCGCAACCTGGATGTATAAGCCGGGTCCTGTCGGACCTGGCCCCGGAAAACCATGAACCCGCCAAACACACCGCCGAATCGTCTTCCGATCAACATCGAAGACGAGATGAAACGTTCGTACATGGATTACGCGATGAGCGTAATCATCGGGCGCGCCCTGCCCGACATACGAGACGGCCTCAAGCCCGCGCATCGCCGCGTCCTCTACGGCATGAAGACCATGGGCCTGTCGGCGAATCGCGGGTATCGCAAGTGCGCCAAGATCGTCGGCGAGGTGATGGGCAACTTCCATCCCCACGGCGACGCGTCGATCTACGACACGCTCGTCCGTCTCGCGCAGGATTTCAACATGCGGTCGCCTCTTGTCGACGGCCAGGGTAATTTCGGCTCGATCGACGGCGACCCGCCTGCGGCGATGCGGTATACGGAGGCGCGACTCGAATCGCTCGGCGACGAGATGATGACGGATCTCGACAAGGAGACCGTCGACTTCGTCCCGAACTACGACGAGACAACCGAAGAACCGTCGGTCCTGCCATCGCCATTTCCGAATCTGCTCGTTAATGGATCCGCCGGCATCGCAGTCGGCATGGCCACGAACATCCCGCCGCACAACATGCGCGAGGTGATCGAAGCGGTCATCTGGACGATCGAATCGGCGCAATCCGACACTCCGCCGACGTTGCCCGAGAAGCAGCGCAAGCTGCTCGAACTGGTGCCGGGCCCGGACTTCCCCACTGGTGGCTACATCGTGGGCCGCCAGGGGATTCAGCAGGCGTACCTGACAGGCCGCGGCACCGTCATCATGCGCGCGAAGGCAGAAATCGAGGTTTCGAAAAAAGGCGACCGGTCGTCCATCGTCATCGACGCAATCCCGTATCAGGTCAACAAGGCGAAATTGATCGAGCGGATCGCGGAGCTGGTGCGCGAAAAGACGCTGGAAGGCATCTCCGACATCCGCGACGAATCGGACCGCGAGGGGATGCGCATCGTCATCGACCTGAAGCGCGGCGAGATCGGCGACGTCATCCTGAACAATCTCTACAAGCACACCGCGCTGCAGAGCAGCTTCGGCATCATCATGCTCGCCATCGTCGGCGGCCGGCCCAAGGTTCTGTCGCTCGTCGAGCTGATCGACAACTTTGTCGAGTTCCGGCGCGAAATCGTCCGGCGGCGAACGGAGTTCGAACTCCGGAAGGCGGAGGCACGGCGGCACATCCTCGAGGGCCTGAAGATCGCGCTCGATCACCTTGACGCCGTGATTGCCCTGATTCGCGCGGCCAGGAGTCCCGGTGAGGCGCGCGATGGCCTGATCACGCAATTCAACCTGTCCCAGATCCAGGCGCAGGCGATTCTCGACATGCAGCTGCAGCGGCTGACCGGCCTCGAGCGGCAGAAGATTCTCGACGAGCTCGCCGAGCTGGTAAAGCTGATCGAGCGGCTGCTCGCGATCCTCTCGAGCGACCGGCTCGTCATGCAGATTGTCGTCGACGAGCTGCGCAGGGTTCAGGAGAAGTACAGCGACCCGCGGCGGACGGAGATCCTCGCCGACGAGGGCGAGTTCCGCATCGAGGATCTGATTGCCGAAGAGGACATGGCAATCACGGTCAGCAACACCGGCTACATCAAACGGACCGCGATCACGAACTACCGCAACCAGCGCCGCGGCGGCAAGGGACGTATCGGCATGCGGACGCGCGAAGAGGACTTCGTCTCCCATCTCTTCGTCGCTTCGAGCCACGCCTACATCATGATTTTCTCGGACCGCGGCCGCGCGTACTGGCTGAAGGTCCACGAAATTCCCGACGTCGGGCCAGACGGCCGCGGAAAGGCGATCGCCAACCTCGTGTCGATGCAGGAGGGCGAGCGGATTGCGGCGCTGCTGGCGGTGAAGGAATTCGAGCAGAACAAGTTCATCGTGATGGGAACCAAACGCGGCGAGGTGAAGAAGACTGAGCTGACCGCGTTCAGCAATCCGCGCGCCGGCGGCATCATCGCGATGGACGTCGAAGAAGGGGACTCGGTGATTGCCGTGCAGGTGTCCAACGGCGACAACGAGATCTTCATCAGCACGCGCAACGGCATGTCGATCCGCTTCAAGGAGACCGACGTCCGATCGATGGGCCGAACCGCCGGCGGTGTCCGCGGCATCGAGCTGCGTGACGATGACGAGGTGGTGGCGATGGAGGTGCTGACGCCCGGCGGCACGATCCTCTCGGTCACGGAACAGGGCTACGGCAAACGTACCGAACTCGACGAATACCGGCTCCAGTCACGGGGTGGCATCGGCATCATCAACATCCAGACCTCGGAGCGTAACGGCAAGGTGATTGGCGTCGCGCACGTCTCGGAAGACGACGAGCTGATGCTCATCACGCAGCAGGGCAAGATTCTGCGCATGGCGGCAAAAGACATCCGAACGATCGGGCGCGCCACGCAAGGCGTCACGCTGATCGACATCGAAGGCGAGGATCGTGCGGTGTCCATCGCGCGGCTTGCTGAGAAGGAGGAAGAAGAGTAGGCTCCTGGCGAACCGCGAAGGTTCGCCCCACTGACAGCTGAAGGAGGAGTCCCGATGTCGCGTCGCGTAATCTTTGGCTGTGCTCTTCTCATCGTCGTCGCGTGCGGTTCGCCACCCATCGAACAGCAACTTCTCACGCAGTTCTTCCGCGCCGCCCGCGTTCGCGACAACACGACGCTGGCAGGCATGTCCGCGGTGAACTTCGACCCCCGCACCGATGGATCGGTGGAGGACTTCAAGATCGACAGCATCGGTGCGTCGCAAACCCGCAAGCTGCAGGTGCAGGAGTTCACCGAGGAACAGGACAAGATTCGCGCAGACCAGGTGGAATTCACGAAGAAGATGCGCGACTTCTATCAGTCCAACTCACTGACGATCGACCGCGTCATGAAGGCAGATCAGGCTGGGCAGCCTGTGCGCGGGAGAGACGCGGAGCTGTTGGCCGAATGGAAGAAGTGGGATACCGACAGCCGCGATCTGGAACGCAAGCTGTCGCAGGCACGGCAGAAGGTCGCGAAGGAAAAGTCGTTTGCGGTCGCCAGCCTAACGCCTCCCGGACGCGACAGTGTCGACGTGACCGGCATGGATGTGGACATCGTCAGCGAGCCGGTTACGGTGACTGCGCAGGTGCAGACGCCGGACGGAAAAACCGCGCCCAAGACGATGGTGGTGACGCTTCAGCGTGCGTCCGGCAAGAAGGACGGACAGACGGTCGAAGGGCGCTGGATCATCACCTCGATTCAGCCGCAGGGCGCCGCGGCGCCGCAGACTAACTGACCATTTCGAGCTTCGCGTACTTGGCGCGAAGCGTCTTCTGCCCGACGGTATTGAACCGCACGAGCAGCTTGATGTCGTCGTCAAGCTGCTCCACCGACAACACGGTGCCGACCCCGAACTGCGGATGGCGGACACGCACACCGGGATGCAGGCCTGAGGGAATCGACTGGTCCTCGTCCGCGTAGGCGTAATCGCTCTCTTCGCGGACGCGGCCCCCACGAGAGCCGCGTCCATACGGATTCGCGCGGAAATGCGAAAACGACGTCTGAGGAGCGAGAAAAGAGGAGGGAACCTCCTCGAGCAGTTCCGAAGGAATTTCGTCGACGAATCGCGACGGATCAGTTGACTGGTACTCGCCGAACACACGTCGACGCGCAGCGGAAGTCATCACCAGGCGCCGCTGCGCACGCGTGATCCCGACATAACAGAGCCGCCGCTCCTCTTCCAGCTCCGCCTCGTCATCCGCCGAACGCGAGTGAGGAAAGAGGCCTTCCTCCAGGCCCGTAATCGTCACAACCGGGAACTCCAGCCCCTTCGCGCTGTGCAGCGTCATCATCAACACACGCGCATCGCGTGCGCCGGCCTCCTCGTCCACGTCCGACAGCAGGGACAACTGATCGACAAAGCCCGCCAGCGACGGCTCCGGACTGCGGGTTTCATATTCGCGCGCCGCCGAGACGAGCTCGGCCAGGTTTTCGATGCGGCTTTCGGCCTCTTCGCTACGCTCCTCACGAAGGTCGTGCAGATAACCGCTTTGGTCGAGAACCTTCCCGAGGGCGATGGAAACGGATTCGCGTCCCGCCATATCCGTGAGCGCGAGAATCAAATCGCGGAACGCTGCCAACGACTGCATGGCGCGCGGCGTCAGTACGCGCCGATCGACCGCGTGTACCAGACGCGCCCACAGCGAGTTGTTCGTGGCGACCGGCTGGAGACCGGCGAGCAGCGGTGGTGCGTCCGTATCGGCCGGCAGGTCGACCGATTCGAGCGATTCCATGACCCCTTTGCCGATGCCGCGAGGCGGAACGTTGATGACGCGTCGCAGGCTCACGTCATCATGGGGGTTCAGCACCAGCTTCAGGTATGCGAGCGCATCCTTGATCTCCTTGCGCTCGTAGAATCGGACGCCGCCGATGATCTTGTAGGCGATGCCTGCGCGCCTGAGGGCGTCTTCCAGCGTTCGCGATTGTGCGTTGGTCCGATACAGAACCGCGACCGTGTTCTCGGGGTCGTCGTGTAGGGCCGTTCGCGCCGTCCTCGCAATGAACTCGGCCTCGTCCAGGTCGTCGCCGGCGCGGTAATAGAGAATCTTCGCTCCACCTTTTCGCTCGGTATAGAGCCGTTTGTCCTTCCGATTGCGGTTCTGCGAAATCACCGATGAAGCCGCATCGAGAATCACCTGCGTCGAACGATAGTTGCGTTCGAGCTTGACGATCCGCGCCTCTGGAAAGTCGTGCTCAAAATCGAGGATGTTGCGGAGGTCGGCGCCGCGCCATTTGTAAATTGATTGATCCGGATCTCCGACGACGCACAGGTTCCGATGATGCGCCGCGAGACGCTGAATGAGTAGGTACTGTGGCCGGTTCGTGTCCTGGTACTCGTCGACCATAACCTGAAGAAACTTCTTGCTGTACCGCTCCTGTACGGCGTCAGCCTTCTCGAACAGTTCGACGGTCTTGAGGAGCAGATCGTCGAAATCGAGAGCGTTGGCATCGCGCAGCGCCTTTGCGTAGAGCTCGTACAGCTTGCCGATTTGCGCGTCGCGCGGGTGCCACGAGTTCGCGGTGAAAACCTCCGGCCCCTCCATCCGATTTTTGGCGTGACTGATTCGTGACAAGGCGACTCGCGGCTGCACGGCGCTCTCGTCCGCCCCAATCTGCCGAAGCGCCTGCTTCATGACCGTGAGCTGATCGGTCGAGTCGTAGATCACGAATTCGCGCGAGAGGCCGATGTGCGGCGCCTCCCGGCGAAGCAGCCGCGCACAGAGGGCGTGGAAGGTCGAGATCCACATCCCGCGGCAGTCAACGCCCAGCAGCGTTGCGACGCGGGTGCGCATCTCTTCCGCCGCCTTGTTGGTGAACGTGACGGCCAGCAAGCGATCGGGTTCGCACAGCCCTTCGCTGACCAGGTGAGCGATGCGGTGGGCGATGACACGGGTCTTGCCGGACCCTGCACCGGCAAGAATCAGCAGCGGTCCTTTGGTATGAAGAACGGCTTCCTGTTGTTCAGGATTCAGAGCGGAAAGAAGATCCAACCACTCTATTCTACTGTCACGCTCTTGGCGAGATTCCTCGGTTGATCGACATCGCAGCCGCGCCTCACCGCGATGTGATACGCGAGCAGCTGCAGCGGCACCGTCATCACAACAGGCGTCAGTAGCGCTGTCGTTGCGGGAAGCGGCACGATCACATCGGTATGACCATCGAGCACCGCCCCCATCCGCGCATCGCCTTCCGTCGTCAACGCGATAACCGATCCGCCACGGGCTTTCGCTTCCTGCACGTTGCCGATCATTTTTTCGAACACGTGATCATTGGGTGCGATGGCGACAACGGGCATCAGTTCGTCGATGAGCGCGATTGGCCCATGCTTCATCTCCCCTGCGGGATAACCCTCGGCGTGGATGTAAGAGATTTCCTTCAGCTTCAGCGCGCCTTCGAGCGCAATCGGATAGTTGATGCCGCGTCCCAGGAAAAGAAAATCGGAGCGGTTGTAGAAGCGCTCAGCCACCTTCTCCATGGGGGCTGAAGCCTTGATCGTGCGCTCGACGATCTGCGGCATCTGGAGGAGTTCGGCGATGTGGCTGCGGATCTGCGTGGCGGCGAGCGTGCCTCGAACCTGGGCCATGTAGAGCGCGAGGAGCTGCAAGGCGACGAGCTGCGACGTGAACGCCTTCGTGGACGCCACGCCAATTTCCGGGCCGGCATGCGTATAGACGGTGCCTTCCGCCTCTCTCGTCGCCATGCTGCCGACGACGTTGCAGATGGCGATGCTGTGAGCGCCTTTCCGCTTCGCCTCACGAAGAGCGGCGAGCGTGTCAGCCGTCTCGCCTGACTGGGTGATGACAATCGACAGCTCGTTCGACGCGACGATGGGGTTGCGATATCGATATTCGGAGCCGTAGTCGACTTCGACCGGAACCTGAGCGAGCGCCTCGATCAAGTACTTCCCGACCAGACCCGCATGCCACGACGTGCCACAGGCAATGATGCTGACTTTCTGCACCGCACGCAGCGTCTCGTCCGAGATGTTCAGGTCCTCGAGGAAGATCTGGCCTCGGTCCAGCGACACCCGTCCAAGAATCGTGTCGCGGGCGGCGGTCGGCTGCTCATAGATTTCTTTGAGCATGAAGTGCTTGTGGCCGCCCTTCTCCGCCGCAATCGGATCCCAGAGCACGCGCTGTGTCGTCTTCGAGACCGCGCGCCCCTGATAGTCGGTGAACTGAACACCCGAACGGGTGATCACCGCCATCTCTTCGTCGCCAAGAAACACGACGTCCCGTGTGTGCGCGAGGATGGCCGGAATATCCGAAGCGACGAAGAATTCGTCTTTTCCCAGACCCACCACAATGGGCGGCCCGTTGCGAACGGCGACGATCTTTTCAGGGTCTTCGACCGAGACGAGCACAATCGCGAACATGCCGCGCATGTACGTCAGCGCGCGGCGCACCGCATTTTCCAGACCGTCGTCTCGCATCTCGCGCTCAACCAGGTGCGCGACGATTTCTGTGTCGGTTTCGGTCTTGAATTCGTGTCCCTGCGACTGCAGCTCCTTTTTCAGGTCAAGGTAGTTTTCGATGATGCCGTTGTGCACAACCACGATGCGGCCTGTGCAGTCGCGGTGCGGATGGGCATTCTCCTCGGTGGGGCGGCCATGTGTCGCCCATCGCGTGTGGCCGACGCCGTACAGCCCTTCGACGGGTTCCACACGAATCGCTTGCTCGAGGTTGGCGAGCTTGCCAGCGGACCTGCGTAACGCGATCCCCTCAGGGCTAACCACCGCCACGCCGGCGGAATCGTAGCCGCGGTACTCCATTCGGCGCAGGCCTTCCAGCAGGACGGGAACGACAGGCTTCGAACCGATGTAGCCGATGATTCCGCACATGACCTATTCCTTGGGTTGTGTTTTCTTCCGCTCCACCCAGCCGGCGACATTCGTTTGCCGGCCGCGCGCGATTCCTAACGCACCGGGGGGCACGTCCTCCGTAATTGACGAGCCGGCACCCACATAGGCCCCCTTGCCGATGCGGACGGGCGCGATCAGTTGCGAATCGCTGCCGATGAACGCTTCGTCCTCAATCACGGTCGGGTGCTTGGACGTGCCGTCGTAGTTGCACGTGATGGTTCCAGCTCCCACGTTGACCCTGGCGCCGATCGTCGCGTCACCCAGATACGCGAGATGGTTGGCTTTCGAGCCGGGCCCCAGCGTTGTCTTCTTCAACTCCACGAAATTGCCGATTTTTGCCCCCTCGCCCACCACGGTGTCGGGCCGCAGATGAGCGAACGGCCCGACCGACGCGCTCTCTGCAATACGCGAACCGAGGATGAGGCAAAAGTCCTGAATGACAGCTTTGTCGGCGATTTCCGAGTCGACAATGCGCACGTGGCTGTGAATTTCGCAGGCAGCGCCAATTCGGCTTTGTCCCTCGATAGCCACACCAGGATGAATGACAGTATCGGGACCGACCTGGACGTCCGGGTCGATGTACGTGGTGGCCGGGTCGATGATTGTCACGCCGGCGGCCATGAGTTCTTCGTTCTTTGTCTGTCTCACGATTCGGCTCACCTCTGCGAGTTCCGTACGGCTGTTGATGCCGCGGATTTCCTGGGGGTTGTCGACTAGCAACGTCTCAACGCCCAACTTGCGACGACGATAGATTGCGATCAGGTCCGTCAGGTAGTACTCCCCTTGGGCGTTCTGTGACGCGATCGCGCGTAACGCGTCAAAGAGGGGCGCGAGGTCAAAAGCGTAGATGCCGCCGTTGATTTCCCTAATCTTTCGGACGGCCGGGGATGCGTCTCGTTCCTCGACGATGCGCGCAATTCGCCCTCGGGTCCTGACGATGCGGCCGTAACCGTACGGGCGGTCGACGATAGCGGTGACCACCGTGGCGGCCGCACCGGCGGTCTGATGGGTTGCCACCAAGCGCTGCAGCGTAGAAGCTTCCAACATAGGGACATCGCCTGAAAGAAGGATCACTGTTCCCCTCTTTGCCGCGAGGCGAGATTCGGTTTGCTGTAGCGCGTGAGCGGTACCAAGCTGAGGCTCCTGCAAGGCCCACCCAACATTTGGTCTTTCACCCACAAGATGCTGAACAGATTCCGCCTCATGGCCAACGACTATTGTTATGGTTTCGGGTGTTACGGTCTGAGCAGTGTCCAGGACGTGTTCGATCAGTGGCTTTCCCGCCAGACGATGAAGCACCTTCGGCATCCGCGACTTCATTCGAGTGCCTTGGCCGGCGGCCAGGATGACGACGTGAATAGCAGAGGCAATCATTTAGTCATTGGACCGATTTTTTGACTCGCTCGATCACCGAGTAGACATCCTTCGAGCTTCGACCGGACCCCCGGGCGACCAAACGAACGGCCTCACGCCTCGCCGTCCGGCCGTCTTCTGTTAAACGCCAGAATTCCCGCGCGACC
>Ga0070670_100005650_pt1 | contig 10550 bp, 16 predicted proteins | sample KBSS63metaG_FD_64665 | JGI IMG/M metagenome (GOLD analysis project Ga0070670, IMG submission 64665) | Switchgrass rhizosphere microbial communities from Kellogg Biological Station, Michigan, USA - KBS S6-3 metaG | ecosystem: Host-associated > Plants > Roots > Rhizosphere > Soil ... | reverse complement strand
CTCCGGCGGACGCAGGCCGGGGAGCTCATAGCGTGCTTGGCCGTCACTCGAGACGCCAACGCGCTTCCAGCCTCGCTTTTCGTAGAAGCCGCAAGCCTTCGTAGCTTCGCCCGTGGTAAGCCAGAGCAACGGCACGTGCTGCTCACGAAGCCAGTCGACCATCACATCGTGAAGCCTGGATCCGTATCCTCGACCTTGTTCCTCCGGTGCGACGAACAACGCCCAGATGTTGCCAGATTGCGCGTTGCCGATGGCGAACGCTTCGATCGAGCCGTCGACCTCGATGACCCAGCCGCGACCCGTTTCTTCCAGCCCGCGTCGTAAGTCTTCGTTGGAGATGCGTCCTGGCCGGAGCGTGTTCTCGGTGACGGAGTAGCGGACCTTCCAGATGCCGACCGCGTCCGCCATGGTCGCTTGGCGAAGCACCACGCTCATACCGCTTGCCGCGTCCAACCCAGCAACCGGCAGATCTCGTCCTTCGGCGCCAACGGAAAACCATCGCTGCTGCTCAACACGCAGCGCTGACAGAGCACGTGCTCGTCCAGTCCGTAGACATCTTCGACCAACGCGTCGCGGTCGATTGCCGGCACCGGGCGCTGGAACAATTCTCCGAGCGCGCGAGCATCATCGGCATGCTTGGGATCGACCGGACGGGCAGCGGACGCGGTCGATAGCGTATGAACCTTGTGCTCGAGGATGTCCTCGAGAGAAAGCAAACGGATCTCGTTGGCGCCGACTCCGACCACCGCGGAGCGCGCGATCGAACCGACTAGATCGGGAAAGATGTCGACTCGGATCCGCGTTACGGGATCCACGAGTTGAACCATGAACTTCGGAACACCCGGCCGAACCGAGTGGTAGTGGGAGACCAGAAACGTTTCGGCAACACTCGGCGAGATTGCATCCACCGCCGTCGCTACCATGTCGAGATCGGCGATCGTATCTCGGGTGCCTGCGCGACCGAGCCGCGCCAGTCCAATCTGAATCGCGACGCCGCCAGTCATGGCTACGTCGCTCCAACGGAGGTTGGGCAACAGGCGAGCGAGGCATGTGGATAGACGCGCCATCTCGGCGTCGCAGAATCCGGCACGCAACGGCTTTCCTTCGTGCTCTTCGTCTTAGCGCAGTATCTTCTCCATCGGCCTTCCCTTCGCGAGCTCATCGATCAGCTTGTCGAGATAGCGGATGTTTCTCATGAGCGGATCTTCTATCTCGTTCACGCGAACCCCGCACACCACGCCCGTGATGAGCGAGCTATTCGGATGAATCGCAGGTGCTTTCGCGAAAAACGTTGCGAAGTCGCTCTCCTGCTCGATCTGCTTCTTCAGTTGCGCGCGGCTATAGCCGGTTAACCAACAGATGATTTGATCGACCTCTGCTTTCGTACGGTTCTTGCGTTCCGCCTTCTTAACGTACAGCGGATAGACCTTCGCGAACTTCATTGCGAAAATTCTATGTTCCGGCATCGCTATCGCTCCAAGGGTCGTATACAACGCATGTCTAGTGGTTCTCGGTGGGCTCGACGCTGACGACTATCTTGCCTCGTGCGTGCTCATTCTCGAGGTAACGAATCGCATCAGGTATATCTCTCAATGCGACGGTTCTTTCGATCACCGGCTTGATCTTGCCGGCTCCGAGCAGCTCGGCGAGCAGCACGAGGTCGTTCTTCGTCGCAACCGCCATGATATTGCCCATTCTTTGACTGCTCGTCATCGATACCAGCGTGCCGAGCAGCATCACCTGCAGGATCTGGACGCCGCCACCTCCGGTCATGACGTAGCGCCCACCGGGCTTCAAGACGCGCCGATAATCGGAGAGCGGACGATACGCGTTCGCCGCCAGAATGAGATCGTAACGCCGGCCGTCGCGCGTGAAGTCCTCGCACCGATAGTCGATGACACGCGACGCGCCGAGCGTGCGCACCACCTCTACGTTCCTCGTGCTGCACACGGCGGTGACGTTTGCGCCATAGGCTTTCGCGATCTGGACGGCGAACGTACCCACCCCTCCGGATGCGCCCTCGACCAGCACTTCCTGCCCCGCTCCGATGCCTCCTTTGCGCAGACCCTGAAGTGCCGTGTAACCCGCCGTCGGTGTCGCGGCCGCCTGCTCGAAGGACACGCCCGCCGGTTTGGGGACCAGCCGCTCTTCGTCGACGCAAGCGCGCTCCGCAAAAGCGCCGAAGTTGCTCGCCCCGAAGACATCTTCGCCGACGCGAAACTGCGTAACCCCGCTCCCGACCGCCTCGACATGTCCTGCCAGATCGAAGCCGAGTGTGTGATGTCGCGGCCGCGACAAGCCCATCCCGAACCGGACGACGAACGGCTTGCCGCGCATCAGCACTCGGTCTGCGCCGTTGATCGACGCCGCCCGAACGCGCACGAGAACCTCGCGCTCCCGCGGCTGCGGGGGCGGCACGTCCGCCAACTCGAGCACGTCAGGGCCGCCGTAGCGTCGATAGACGAGAGCTTTCACGGCGCGCCAACACCTCGCTGATCAAGAACAGCGCGATTCCCAGCATGATCGCCATATCGGCGACATTGAAGATTCCCGTACGCAACCAGCCGATGCCGACGTTCAGAAAGTCCACGACACTGCCCCGCAGCGCTCGATCGATCCAATTGGAGATGCCGCCCGCGAGGAACAGCGCAATCGCCGTGGCTCGCCAGAGCGACGAGCGGGTGCGCAGCAGCGCCACGAAGAGCACGACGAGGAACAGGCCCGTCGCCACAGTGAAGACTGTCGTTCGCACGGCGGGCGGGAGCGCCGCGCCGAGGCTCAGAAAACCGCCTGTGTTCTCCGCGTACGTGAGGCGCAGCGAATCGCCGAAGAAGGATTGCGTCGGCCTGTTAGCCAGTAGCGCGGTAGCCGCGTGCTTCGTAACCCTATCGCAACCGATTGTCGACGCCATCACGAGCGCCAGAAACGCAACGCGTACGCCGGTTCTCATCGACTCTCCAAAACGCGAGACGCCGAAGACGGCGCTCGCTGTTAAGGACATGTTACGCGCGTGGCACGACCCGCGTGCAGGGGTCAGTCGTGATGGATATAGAAGCGGTCACCGCGCCGATCGACTTGTCCGGGGAGAGCCAATTCACCGCGAAACCCAGCGCATCCCGATAGTGTTGCTGCGCGCGCTCGACGTCTACGGCGGGCAGCTCCGGCACAGGTGCGTCGAGCAACGTTCGAGCGTTCGTGCGCGCTCTACAACGGCACGCAAGCCGATAGAGCGGTCACGACGCCGAGCGCGAGAAGCGTTCGCAGCCACAGTTTTCTCCCCCTTAATGTGAGAAGCACGCCAAGGAGCCCAGCGAGAACGAAGAGAATCGAAATGACCTCGGCCTGCGTGAGACCGACCCCGACCCAATCATGCCGCAGGTTGATTCGAATCTTTTCGACTAGGAGCCGCTCGAACCCGGCGACGAGTAGATACACGGAGAACAAGTACGCCGGCCGTTGCTTTTCGGACCGAAGTGCCCGCAGCACGCCGAACAAGACCAGGGCCGCAACCGACTCGTAGATCGGCGTTGGGTAGACACCAGGATCGGGGATCACGGCACCGAGGATGTTGCCTGAATAGGTCTGCGCCCATAGCCAGTCTGGAAGCCAACCCGGCTTCAGTGCCATGTCCGAAGCGATGCCCCAATCGCCGTCGCCGGCCAACTGACAACCCAGCCGCCCCACCGCGTACCCCAACATCATTGACGGCGCGGTCGCATCGAGCATCGGGGCGATTGGGACACCACGCCGTTTCAGAAAGACGACTCCCGCGGCTACGCCGAAAAACAAGCCTCCATAGATCGAAAACCCCGCTCGGCTGAAAATCATGGCGGCCGGGTCAGCAACGAACTGCGCTGAATAGTCGACGATGTGAAAGACTCTGGCCCCGACGAGGCCAGCGATCGCGCAAACTACGGCCAAGTCTCCGACCAGCACATGAGTCGACTCAGGCAACTGCCCGACAGCTTCTTTTCGCCGCACTTCCAAGCGCGCCACGCTCGTGGCGATAGCGATCGCTGCCGTGACAACGACCCCAAACGTCGGAATGGGCAGTGCCCAATGCGTTCCTAGAACCGCGTTGAGAATGTCCGTGATGTAGGGGAACGACATCTACCGCCTTCAGTCGATGTACTTCCACGATTCCGCGCCATCGAACGTGCGGATTCGAATGTTGGCGATGGTCTCCGGCGGCATGCAGCGCGCATTCACCACAAAGCGGCTCGCGTGGTCCTTCTCGACGCTTTCGTAATGGGTCGAGCATCCGCAGACAACGCAGTGATAGAACTCGATCACCCGATCGTTCCAAACGTACGCGGCTACGCTACCGCTATCCGATAGCAGGCGTGCCTCGCGTCGAGTGTAGTAAGCCCACAATGCTCCGAGACGACGACAGATCGAGCAATTGCATGACGTGAGCGACTGCGGCATGTCGGCTACTTCCATCCGAACACCGCCGCAGTGACACGAGGCTATGATCATTTCGACGATCCGAGCTGGCGCCGAACGCTACGCATCAGCGACGCGCCGAAATCGTTTGCGAGCTGCTCACTCGAACTCATAGAACGCGAATGTGGTGCCTCGTTTCGCATCGATTTGGAGTGTGCAGGCGCCCCAGGACTCGGGGATGCTCCACTCTGCATCTGCCTTGTATTCCAGGGTTTTCGTGGTGTTGCCGCAATTGACGTGCAGCTCGCGGATCCGCCCCTGCACGTTTGCAAGCGTGAACGTGTGCGACGTCAACGCATGGCTCCATGCCACATTACCGACGCGCACTTCGAATAGATGCTGCGCGTCGAACGGCAATCTCTGAGCCGCGCCGAGCTCCGCGTACAAAGTCTCGCCGGGCCGCGAGCCGGTTACCCCGTCCAGTGCTCGATATGCCTCGCCAAGGCGCTCTACGTCGGCCCTGAGAGCAGGATCTTCTTGCGCGAGCCGCAATAGCTCCTTTCGGACGCGCTGCTCCACTTCGATTTGTTTCTCACGCGCGGCTTGGGCCACGCCAGTCTGTCCACCCGGAGCCAATCCAACGCCGTCGCCCGTCGATGCACCCTGCAAAGAAAAAACGGTTGCTTGCGCGGCGGCGACATCCGCTGCGCGCGCGCCGTTCGACAGACACACCCGTTTCTTGATATGCGATCCGTTCTGCACCCAGTCGTAGCAATGAATGTCGTACGAGTCGTCGCTGTTGATCTCGTTGAAACGCGTGTAGACGTCATCCTCGGCGCGCTCGATTCGGAACCTAAGGTCCTCGAGCGCCTTGCCGCGAACGATGATCTCGTCTTCAGGGGCGACGGCCGGCGCGGAAACGGCCGGTGCCGTTTCTTGCGAATGAAGAGCGGTTCGAAAGCACAGGGCGCCTAACAAGGCGACGGCTAGGACTTGTGCGCGTCTGGATTTCATCGCGTACCCCCGACCCAGTTCCATCGCCAAAAATACGCCTTCCTATCGAGGCACGTAAGGACAGACCTTAGGCCTTGCCCTGCTTGGACCGATGGTGAGCAACGAGCGCGTTCGCGTGCCCATGCCCCATCTCGTGCTTTGTTTTCAGTGCCGCCACCATTTCCATGTGCTTCATGTCCTTCATCGTGCCGAGGACCTTGAGCCAATGGCTGATCGGCTTACCGTACTTCTTCTCGATGGACGGGAAGTACGATGCGGGACCGGTTACCTTTTTTGTCTTTGTCATGAACCTTACTCCGTTGAATCCACGTGGCGGCTTCGTCCGAGCCGACCCCGCTATTGCCCATCATTGCCTAGGCCGGCCATACCGACAATGTCGAGCTCGAAGACAAGGCGTCTAGGACGCGGGGTCGCCACCGGCGAAGACCCCGTAAATTAGAAACGCGCCGAATGCCAAACACCCCACTGCGTAGAGCGTGAGGTAGCGCATGAATGTCGGTCGTATCCGCTCCCCGAACCGATGGTGCCACTGCCACGGAAAGAGCATCAATGCTGCGGAGCTAACGACGATTGCCCATCCGACGAGCCAGAAGATGGTCGATTGCCACATCGCCGGCGAGCGCACGACGAGTGCCGCGCCGATCAGCAAGCGAAAAATCTGCTCTACGTAATGCGTTCGCGCTGAGCTCGCGAAATGCATCAAGAATCGCTCGGCAATCGCCGGTTTCGTGAAAACCACGCCCGTGAAAGCGATCAGGACGAGGCCAAACGCGACAATCACGATCGCTGCGACCGCGCTCATGAGGCTCTCACGCCTCCGGATTTCCGATCAACACCGCGACGTTGCCGATCTTATGACCGGTATCCGCGTAGCGGTGCGCTTCCACTATCTGGTCGAGCGTATATCGGCGCCCGATCACGGTCCGCAATTTGCCGGCATCGATCAACTCTTGTAGGAGAACGAGATCTTGCTGCTTCGGATCGGCTGCACCCGTGATGAATCGGGTGCGCCCGAAGAGGTGCATCAGCCCGCCGGCTACTAACGCGCGAACGAGGGCCCAAATTCCGCCTGAAAAGCCGACGAGCAGATAGCGCCCACCGGGCTTCAGTGCGCGCAAGCTGCGCGGGAATTGGGCCTTGCCGAGCACGTCCATGATCACGTGGTGGACCGGTCCTAATTGCTTGAAGTCCTGCGTCTTGTAGTCGATCACGTCGTCAGCTCCGAGCGATCGCACGAGCTCGACGTTGGCGCTGCTACACACGGCCGTGACGTGAGCGCCGAAATGCTTCGCGAGCTGCACGGCGAACACGCCGAGACTCCCGGACGCTCCGTGGACGAGGACTCGTTCGCCGGGCTTCAAGTTCGCCCGACGCAGGAAGAAGAGCGAGCACGCCGCGCCCACGAACACGGTGCCGGCTTCCTCGAACGTCATCGTCGCGGGCTTACGCGCGAGGAGCCCGTTCTCCGCCACGCACGCGAACTCCGCGTGGGCGGCGAACTTGTCGCCACGCGCGCCGTACACTTCGTCGCCGCGCGCGAAACGCGTCACCTCCGATCCTACTGCTTCGACAGTGCCTGCGAGATCGACGCCCAGAATCGTTCGCCGTGGTCGAAACCCGGCCAACAATCGAATGAGAAATGGGCCGCTCCGGAGCATGCGATCGCCGAAGCACACGCTGGACGCGCGCACGCGGACGAGCACCTCGTTGTCGGCTGGCGTCGGTGCGGGTACCTCCCGGACCTCGACGACTTCCGGAGGTCCGAAGCGCGTCGTGACAGCGGCCCTCACGGCTGATCGGGTGCGCCGTTCGAGTGCGATTTCTCGGAAAGCTCACGCACGCGCTGCACCCGGAATTTCGAGCTCGACGTGCCTCGCGACCACTGAACTACCGGTGATCTGCAGCTCGCCGACACACACGGGCAACCTAAAGCGACGAGGCCCGGCGCTTCCTGGATTGACGTAGAGAACACCATCCCGACTCTCGTGCAAGGGACGGTGCGAGTGCCCGAACACGACGACGGCGAAACCCGCCGCGACAGGATCCAAATCGAGCTCCGCGATGTCGTGGAGCACATAGATCAAAACATCGGCTACCTGAAGCACCTCGGTCTGCCCGATGCCTTCGGCCCACGAGCCTTTGTCGTTGTTCCCGCGCACGACTGTGACTGGAGCCAGAGTCTCGAGTTTCTCGATCAGAACGGGATCCCCAACGTCGCCCGCGTGAACAATGAAATCGCTACCGGTGAGGAAGGTGACCGCCTCCGGCCTTAGGAGACCGTGAGTGTCTGAGATGAGGCCGACACGTTGCGCGCGGCTGCGCCGTTTCACGTCGCGATCTCGTCATAGCCGCGCCCCAGAAACTCGATCAGACAGAACCCATGACCAAACGGATCCGCCAAAACGGCAATCCGCCCCCATTTGTGAGTACGCACTTCGCCCTCGAGTCGTGCACCGGCGTTCTGCGCGCGCGCCACGGCAGACTCGATGTCTGGAACGACAAAGTCGAGATGCACAGGTGTCCAATGTCGCCCGAAATCGCGCGGCTGCGAAGTGGAGGACGCCGCTGGAGTACCCGCCGCGTGCTTGAGGAGGTAGATCGCCGAGGAGGCACCGACGAGCTCGATCGCGGAATCGCCGAAGCGTCGACCGATCGTCAACTCGAGAGCAGAACAATAGAAGTCGGCGGCCCGACCGAGATCGTCAACGTCGATATTTGCGAGCACATGGAGGGTCATGTTTGATTATGCGGCTGAACCACCGTCGAGCACTCGCGTGACGAATTTCTCTTTTGCCTCGCGGTATCTCGCCATCGACTTGCCTTCGAAGCGCCGCTTCAGATCATCGTACTCCCGCCGCAGTGATTCTGAAGCTGCCAAGAGATCACGAAACCGCCATTGGATATCCGCACTTCCGCCAATCACCGTGAGGTGGATGCCGACGCAAGGCACCCCTGTGTAGTCTTCAAAGGAAACCGCGTCATCAGCCGCGAATCCGCCCGCGTTGACATCGTAATTTTCGGCCAGCCGTTGTTTCGCTATGGGATAAGTCGCTGCCACCACCCGAATCTGGATATCGAGATCACCTTTGGTGAGAGATCCGGGAATGGCCGTGCTACCCACATGCTGAATGTCGGCGTCTGGGATCAACACCGTGAGCTCGGCTTTTAGCTGCTCGAATCGTTGCAATACGCGCGTGCGAAAACGCGCTTCGGGCAAGAACGACACGCTCTCTTCGTCCGCTTCGCTCACGACGGCACTTTGTCCATGACCGTCCGCTGCAACGCTTGTGAGGCGACTCGCGCGTCGTTTCACGGGTGACTTACTCATCCGCCTTGACCGTGACAGGTTCGAAAGGCCCTGAACCATCCCGCCGCTGGAACGCAGAAAGCACGGGGGCATCCAGAAACGGAACGATGTCCGGGTCGAAGTTGGCGATAATGTTTACGTCGTAGATTCCTTGATTGTCGAGATCGGTCACATAGGCGTCAGACTCATCGCCCGCCAGAAACCGCCAACCACTGTCTGAGTCGTCAACAGGCGCTTGGCGGTACATGAACCCCACACGCTTGCCTTTCATCGTGATGCGGTCAGTCGCGAAGCACGAACCGTAGCCCTCCGCCAACGGGCGGATCTCGGCGACGTTCAGTCTCAGACGCTTCGCTTTCAATTGAGTCGCCTAACTCCGCAGTTCAGCGGCGGCGCGCTGACCTAGGTGACTTGGCACTATATCTCTCACCGTCCGCTGCAACTGCTTGTTAGCCGACACCCTGGTCCCAGCGATCATGGCGATCCCGACGCTCTTCCCGGTAGTTTGTAACCTCGAGGCGAATGCCGTCCGGGCTCTCGAAGAACGTCGCCGTATAATCATCTGCGTACTCCGGATATCGTTTTGCCTCCGTGGCGTCAACTCCGAGCGCACGCAGCTGATTCGCCACAGAATGAACATCAGCCGCGGAGTCCACGCGCATACAAAAATGATGAAGACCTGGCGAATACGGTTCGTGCCTCGTTGATACTTGGGACGGCCTAAGCACAAAACCGAAGTGGCGGTTGAAATACTGAATGTGCAAGTCGCCCGAGATGCTGAATTTGTTCTTGCGGAAGCCCAGAGTCTTGATCAGCACCAGGTCGTAGAACTGCTCTGATGCTTCGAGATCCGCCACTGTCACGTAGATGTGATCGATTCCGATGACGTCAGTCATGAGCCGCTCCGCATGATGTCGCCTAACACCGCAGTTCAGCGGCGGCGCGCTGGCGTATGTGCCTTTCCACTTTATCCATGACCGTCCACTGCAACTGCTCGCTAGGCGCCTACGCAAACCCGTAATGATGAATGTCTTGATGTCTTCTCAATTTGCCGGAAGGCACGTGTTCGTGGCCAAAGGCGTCGAGTAACGCGCCTTTTACTTCAAATCTCGTTACGGCGGGAGCAGCCACGCCGAGCCGAGCGAGCTCAACGCCTCGTGCCGCCTCGGATACCCATGGTTCGACGTTCAAGTCTCGGTTCCCGCTAAGCGTTAGTGGGGCTTGAGAAATCCAGATCTTCGACGACATCGCGTCTAGCGAAGCGCAAATGTCGATTTTCGCGAGGTCAGGTTGATCGGCAACATCTACCGCAGCCATTAGCCTCGGCTTCAACGACGCAATGAGAGTCGCGTTCGCAGTCAGGCCGTTCCACGGATCGATCCAGTATTGAGCGCGATACCCGCTACGACCGTTGAACAGGGCATCGCCGGTCGTCGGTAGCTCGATGAAAAACACCGGTTGCAAGCAACCGGTAAGTCCCTGGTGGCGCCCGCGTTCGGCGACCGCGCGGATCACCCGCACGTCTTCTAACACTTCGGCGACGAGCTCCTCAAAGGAGCCGTGCTTCTCGAGTGCAGCACAGCGTGAGTCGCTGACACTCTCAAAATACCTCCACCCGTTGTTGTCAGAGGCCATAAGCCTGGCGCCTAACGCCGCAGTGCAGCGGCGGCGCGCTGACTATGTAACTTGGCACTTTATGCATGACCATGCGCTGCAACTTCTTGTTGGGCAGCTTACCGAAGGACAGCGACGGTTATCTCCTTAAGCACGTTCAGTGCAGTCGCTCGCGCGACGGAGCTGGGATCCTTGGTCGTGACGGAAATGTGTACATCGATCCATGTTC
>Ga0070670_100005649_pt1 | contig 10554 bp, 10 predicted proteins | sample KBSS63metaG_FD_64665 | JGI IMG/M metagenome (GOLD analysis project Ga0070670, IMG submission 64665) | Switchgrass rhizosphere microbial communities from Kellogg Biological Station, Michigan, USA - KBS S6-3 metaG | ecosystem: Host-associated > Plants > Roots > Rhizosphere > Soil ... | reverse complement strand
CGTCGCCCCATCAATCAGCTCACGCGCGACATCCGCAATGTCGCCAGCGTCGATCTGATCCTTCAGGTATTCCAGCGAGACAGTGAGCGACGCCAGGACCGCAGACGCGCGTCGCAGATTCCTGCGCTCACGCTCGATCACATCAACCACGTCCATGACATCCAGTCCAAGGACGTCCTTCTTCGTGCTCCGACGTCCACTGTTGCCCCCACCCTCCTCCCGCCGCTTAGACTCTCTCCGTCGCTTCGTACCCATGATCGGCCTCCAATCAAGGTCGGTTGTGGTAGCCGCATCGCCGGGGTAACAGCCCGGCGGTGCGGTGCCTGCGACGTCTTGCGCGACTTTGAGTAACCGCGTGGGGTAAGTCGATTTTTCGGCGATCAGAAAATCCTGTCAGCTCGGCTACTTACACTTCACTGCGGTGCCCGGCCCCGGCACCATGGCCTCACTCTCAATCCGGCCGCTGGGTAGCAGGTTCAGCCAGTTTTTTCGGAACTGGTTAGCAAGGCTGTCGGTTTTCGCATCGCCGGTTCGTCATAGTGATGACGGCTCTTCCGCATCGACGAACGAAGGAGACAGACGATGGCCAAAAACGTGATTTGCATCTGGTACGACAACGACGCCGAAGAAGCCGCGCGCTTCTACGCCAAGACCTTCCCGAACAGCGCCGTGAAGGCGGTCCACAAGGCGCCGGGCGATTTTCCGGGCGGCAAGCAGGGACAGGTGCTCACGGTCGAGTTCACCGTCGTCGGCGTGCCCTGTGTCGGCCTCAATGGCGGTCCGATCTTCAAGCACAACGAGTCCTTTTCGTTTCAGATCCAGACCGAAGACCAGGCTGAGACCGATCGCTACTGGAACGCCATCGTCGGCAATGGCGGCGCCGAGAGCGCCTGCGGCTGGTGCAAGGACAAGTGGGGTCTGTCGTGGCAGATCAGCCCGCGCGTCCTGGTCGAAGCGACGACCGATCCGGATCCGGCGGCCGCGAAGCGCGCCTTCGAGGCGATGATGAAGATGAAAAAGATCGACATCGCCACGATCGAAGCCGCGCGCCGCGGGTAGGCGTTACTTCACGCTCTCGTACGTGGCGTCGCGCACGTCCGTGGTGAACTTGCCCCACATGCCTTCGAGAGCCGTGTTGGTCAGCGCAACGACAGTCAGCTTTCGCGCGGGGTCTACGAACCAGGCATGGCCGTAGACTCCGCCCCACTGCCACGTCCCGGCTGATTGCGGCGTGTGTGTCGCCGCCGGATCCACGACGACAGCGCCGCCGAATCCGAATCCCGTGCCCGGTCCTGCCGGCAGCGCGCCGATCTGATTGCGCATCATGCTGGCTGCAGTCTCTGCTTTCAGGATCGGTTTGCCGCCGGCGCGGACAGCTTCGAGCAGACGCATGATGTCCGGCGCAGTGCCGACCATGCCGGCGCCGCCCGACGGGAACGCTTTCGGATCGAGCGCGCGGGAAGGCGAATACGTCATGCGACCGCCTTCGCCGAACGGCATCGACCACGGATCGTCCATCTTCGCCGGCGCGGGCTTTGCATCGTGATATGGGACAGCGAGGCGCGCTGGATCCTTCGCCCAGAATCCTGTGTCTCGCATGCCCAGCGGCTGCGTGACCGTCTCGGCCACGACCTGCGGCAGGGCCTTACCCGCCGCCTTCTCCAGAACAGCGCCGAGCACGTCGATGGACAACGAGTAGCGGAAAGCTTCGCCCGGCTTGTTGAACAGCGGCACGCTCGCGAGGCGTTGCGCTTCTTCGTCCAAGCTGATACGCAGCTCATCGAATCCATCCGACACGCCGGCCTGGTAATACGCGCTGCCGGGTTTCTCGGCGAACTTGTAGCCGAGCCCGGACGTGTGCGTGAGGAGCTGCCGCACCGTGATCGTCGGCGCCTCGCCGCTCGCGAGCTTCGGACGAAAGTCCGGAAGCCACTTCGTCACCGGATCGTCCAGCGAGAGCTTGCCCTGATCCACCAGGACCATCGCTGCAGCCGATACGACCGGCTTGGACACCGACGACAGCCGGAACACTGCGTCCAGCTTCATCGGCCGCTTGGATTCGCGATCTGCAAACCCGGCGGCGCGCTGATAAACCAGTTTGCCGTCGCGGCTGACCAGGACCACTGCGCCGACGATGCGCTGCTCGGAGATCGCCTGATCGATGGCCGCGTCGATGCGCGAATACGCTGCATTGGTCGCTGCTGCCGGTTCACTGGCGGCCGGCGCCAGCGTGGGCAGGAGTAACGCGAGTGCAATGCCGGCAAGAGCGAGTCGTCGCATGAAATCCTCCACTGTCGCTAGTTCTCAGATTATTCCGCCATTCGCGCGCAGCGTCTGGCCGTTGATCCACGCGCCGTCCGGTCCCGCGAGAAACGCGACCGCTGCAGCGATGTCTTCCGGCTGGCCCAATCGCTCGAGTGGCGACAGTTTGGCGAGCCGCTCGACGAGCTCGGGCGACTTGCCGTTCAGAAACAGATCGGTCGCTGTTGGCCCGGGCGCAATCGTGTTCACTGTGATCTCGCGACCGCGCAGCTCCTTCGCGAGCACGCTCGTCATCGCTTCGATGGCAGCCTTCGTGCCGGCATAGATCCCATATGTCGGCTGCAACAAGCCGACGACGCTCGATGAGAAATTGATGATTCGCCCGCCGCGACGCACGCGCGTGGCGCCTTCGCGCATCATGTTGAACGAGCCCTTCAGATTCACCGCGATGAGCCGATCGAACATCGCATCGTCGCTCGTCGCGATGGTCGCAAGCGTCATGATGCCGGCGTTGTTGACCACGACGTCCGCGCCGCCGAATGCTTTCTCGGCCGCATCGAACAAGCTGCGCGCAGCAGCAGGATCGCTGACGTCTGCTTTCACTGCTTCAGCATTGCCGCCCGTGCTCCTGATACTCGCGACGACGGTCTCAGCCGCCTTCACGTCGCCAGCGTAGTTGACGATCACGGCCATGCCATCGTGAGCGAGGCGTTGTGCAATGGCCGCGCCGATGCCACGAGAAGCGCCGGTGACGATGGCTGTCTTGCGAAGTTGGGTGTCGGGCATGAGGTGATTATCCCTTGTTCGGACGAACTAGGGGATCCACCTAAGGCCCCGGTCCAGTTTCTTGCAGCGGGCGGCGGTGGGCATTCTGGCGACGGACCGCGCCCCGAGTCGCAATGTCGCGGGCACCCCTCCCGGTAGTGACGTGCGCTCGTGGCCCGGGGTGCGGTTCATTCCGCACCCCTGTGCCTGCTCTTCTTCAGCGGGCTGCCGTCAATGTCCGGCCGTCAAATGCAGCGCCGCCGCTGCATTCACGAAGCCGAAGCCCGAATCGAAATCGAATCCCTTCGAATGCGGAATCGGAATCGGTCCGGTGACGCGACCGGCCCGTTGCCTGATGTCCTGCCTTATTGCCGACAGGCGCAACGCCAGATACATCGCTTCCGGCCGCAACTGCTTCGGACCGATGAAGTGCTTGCCTGCCGCGACGTCACGCGCCCGCTGATCCAGCATCAATGCCCCGATTGCCGCGACGTGCGGCGCCGAAGCGGACGTGCCGAAGAAATTCGGGAAGCCGTCCGGCTCGTTCGATCCAGGAATCGGTGCCGCGATGTCGGCGACGAAGAATGTTGTGTTGCCGCCGTCCGGTCCGGTGAACCCGGGCTTGATGCGAACCAACGGGAACGGGAAGCGTCGGCCGTTCTTGTCGAACAGAATCGGCACGCCGCCCGCAGACGAGAACAGTTCGAGGCACGCCGGCGCGCACTCGGGCTTGTTCTGCGGTCCGAACGCCGAAGTGTTGTACCAAGGCGCCGCGCCGATGGCCTCAGCGCCCGCGGCATTCGCGTGACCGTACAAGGTGCCGCTTTCGGTGTTGTGCTCTTCGACGGTCAGCAGGCCGGCGCCGAGATCGAACCACACGTACTTCATGCGATGCGGTGCCGGCCCTGAGAACAGCTCGATCACGATGTTCGCGTGCACGTCCGCGTCGCTGTCGTTGATCAGCGCGGGTACTTCCACGGCATCGCCACCTTCGTTCATGTCGATACCGGGGAACTGACACACTAGTGTGTTGGGGTCGTCGCACAGCTTGATCGGGTTGCCGTCGTCATCGACGAAGTAGATGTCGAGATCGCTGGCGGAGCCTTTGCCGTTCACCGAAAACCACGGCTGATCCCACTGGAATGACAGCAACGAAGTGCTGCCCGCTCCTGCGGTGATTCCTTGCAGAACGTCGACTGCCTTGCCGTTGGCGAAGTCATGGAGCACGCCGCCGTTGGCGCCTTCGCCGTCGGACCTGCGGAACGCAGACTCGTACGATTGACGTGCCTGATTGCCCGCCGACGAGAAGTACGCGACGCCCCGCGACTTCACGCGATCGGCCGCCTGCGCGATCGGGCCATCGAGGAACATCGGCTCGGCGAAGTAGATGACGTCGTCGACGATGACCTTCGAGCCCGCATCGGCGAGCGCGCCGATGCCTGCGGCGAAGTCTTCCGGGCTTTCGAAGGCGGTGTAGAACGCCAGCGACGAGGCCGGTGCGACGTCGTGGATCAGCTGCATCATCGCGCGCCCTTCATCGGAACAGTCCGATGACGGCGTCGGTGACAGATCCTTCAGCACCAATACGTCGCGCGGCAGATCGTTGCTCGCTTTGTCTTGCGGCGCCGTCGTGAACGGCTCGCCGGGTACCAACGCGCCTTCCGAGCAGTTGTAGCTGTCGGACATCACGCCGACCCGCACTCCCCTGCCATTGACGTGGAATCGCTGGCGGGCAACGTCGCTCCGCTGCGCATGATCGCCCTGACTGGTCGTCAAGCCGATCTGTGTCTTCGCCATCGAAGGCCGCATGAAGCGCAACGAGGGGGTCGTACTCATGTCCGACAACGCGCCGATCGGCACGCGTCCTGTGACTGCATTGCCGTGCACTGCTGCCCCAACCATTCCCTTCGCGACCAGTTGCGTGCGCAGTTCATTGGCATCGCCATCTGCATAGGCGCTGACTGCGACGTAGCTGTCGCGCACTGTCAGCCCCGGCAATCTGCTCGTAATGGACGAACGAGTGCGAGCACTGAATTGCGCTTGCGAGTCGGCAGCACGTGCCAGCGACTGCAAATGTCCACCCAACTTTGCAGATGTGCCTGCCTTCACCGACCTTGCGTAATTCGCGAACGCCGTGCGTGCCTGTGTCTGTTGCTGCGGCGAAGTTGCTGCCAGCACAGTCACGGTCGCGGACGCGAGCGCAAAGCCCCCGAGCCAACGGTGAATTCCACGAGTCATCGAGATTCCCTCCAGTTCAGCGTCATTCACTTCTCCTGCCGCGTTTATTGCTGTTGTGGCTGCGGCCGGCGGACTCTACTCCGGGCCTCAGCGCGACGCTGTCATCGGAAGGCTGTCGTATGTTCGTGCACGCACGTCTTACCGAGTAGAATGCGCGCACTGCAGACACGACCTGACGGCCCGTAAACGGTTTTGGAGGGTGACGTGAACATCAAGCAGCTTCAGCAAGGGCTCGACTATTGCGGCCGGGTCGAAGCGGTTCGCCAGACCTATCACGTCTTCCAGGCCAAGGATTCGTACCTGGTTCTATCCTTCGCCCGCGCCAAGGATCGCAAGGGCTCCGGCTATTTCAATCTGATCGACGCGGCGGCCGTGCACTACGTGCGGGACCGAATGGGCGGTCATAGCGGCGTCACTGCAAAGGACGTCGTGCACGCGGGCCGCCGCACCAAGCACATCACCGGCCGACTGCAGGCACTGAATATTCTGTATGTAATGGTTGCCTTGAATCAGGCCGCGATTCAGAAGGCCGGTGAACATCGACAGCTGTTCTTCTCCGTGCGCAAAGCGCGCAAGCTGGCCGCCTAGCTTGCGTGCCCGGGTCCGCGTCCGGAGAGTCGGGCATAAAGCGCGCGAACTCTGTCGCCCGCAGCCGTCTGACAGACGAACGGAAACAACCCGTGCAACAGCGCCGCCACGGTGCCGACCGCCATCGTTGCAGCGAAACTCCAGGCAAATCGCATATGCTCGAAATAGCCCTGTCCAGCGTTGCGCGGATGGGCGAGGAACAGTCGATCGATCAATCCGGCGGCCATGACTGGGGTGTCCCGTGTTCAGGAAGGTAGGATTGACAATGTACCGGAGAAGCCGTCGATGAAGCCCGTCCTGCTTGCCGCCATCGTGTTGCTGCTCGCCGCCGCCACCGGCAGCGAGCCTGCCATCGATGACGATGCACTCAAGGCAGCGCTGCAGAAAGGCAGCGTAAAGGTCGACAGTCTGGAACGGCACCTTGGCCCGCCCGAGATTCCTGACGGCGCCTTCGCCCGCGCCTGCAAGAACTGGACGCTCACGGACGCACAGGTGCTGAGTTTCTTCACGAAGGCGACTGCCATCAGTCCGGACGAGATGCGCTCGTCGTATGCGGTGCTGCCATGCCAGTACTCCGGAGGGCTCACGATCTCCGGCACGAAGTATCAGTTCTCGATCAATATCGGCCGCTTCGGTTTCATCCGCGGCGCCACGCCACAGGACGTGTCGCTGTTCGGCTGCGAGGAGGACTGCAAGGAACTGTTCCGCTTCGTCGCGGAAGGCACTTAGCGGTTCACCAGCTCCATCAAAGAGTCTGGATAACGCGCGCCCGCGATTGCGTCGGGCGGCAACAGCGTGTCGAGTTTGTCGACCTCCTGATCGGTCAACGCGATCCGCGTCGCGGCAACGTTCTCTTCGAGTCGCGTCCGGCGCTTCGTGCCAGGGATCGGCACCAAGTACTCGCCCTGCCGCAGCACCCACGCGAGCGCAAGCTGCGCAGCCGTGCAACCACGCTTGGTGGCAAGTTGCGTCAGTGCGTCGACCAGCTGCGTGTTGCGCGCGAAGTTTTCGCCCTGGAATCTCGGCAAGCGACGGCGCATGTCGTCGCTCGCCAGCGTGTCTGCGGAGCGCACCGTGCCCGTCAGGAAACCGCGGCCGAGAGGGCTGAAGGGTACGAACGTAACGCCAAGCTCTTTGCAGGCCGCGAGTGTGCCGTTCTGCTCGGGATCGCGCGTCCACAGCGAATACTCACTCTGCAAGGCCGAGATCGGATGCACGGCATTCGCTCGTCGCAGCGTCGCTGCGCTCACTTCGGAGAGTCCGAGATAACGAACCTTGCCGGCGCGCACGCACTCGGCCATGGCGCCGACGGTGTCTTCGATCGGCACCTGCGGATCGGCCCGGTGCAGATACCAAAGGTCGATCGTCTCGACGCCGAGTCTGCGCAGGCTCGCGTCGCACGAGGCGCGTGCGTATTCCGGCCGGCCGTCGATACGACGCGTCTTCGCCTTTTCACGATCCGTGACGAAGCCGAACTTCGTCGCCAGCACCGCTTGCGAGCGTCGCCCCTGCAGCGCGCGACCGACCAGCTCTTCATTGATATAGGGGCCGTAGATATCCGCGGTGTCGAGCAGATTCACGCCGAGGTCGAGTGCGCGATGGATCGTCGCGATCGACTCCTGCTCGTCGCGCTCCGCGCGCTCACCGTAGCCCTCGCTCATGCCCATGCAGCCAAGTCCGATCGGAAAAAGCTGCGGACCGTTGCGACCGAGTTTGCGATTCATAACTGTGATGCCTCATCGGGCTGCCACTGTCTCGGGGCAACGCCGAACTCAGATTTGAACCAACGTGTGAACGACGTCTGTGTCGAATAGCCGAGCAGCTCGGCGACCTGGCCGAGAGCGTGCTGCCCGCTGCGCACGTAGCGAACGGCCAATTCGCGGCGCACGGAATTGATCAGCTCGGAGAAAGTGACGCCGTCCTCCTCGAGTTGCCGCTGCAGCGTGCGTACGTTCAGACCGAGTTTCTTGGCGACCTGCTCGACCGTTGCTCTCCCCATCGGCAACAGCACATAGATCGCCTCGCGGACCTCCATGCTGGTCGAACGATCCTGCGCCTTGGGCAACGACTCGAGCAGCTGCTCTGCATAGCGCGCGAGCGCCGGATTCGCGGCGAAATTCGGAGCATCCAGGTCCTTCGCCGCACAGACGAACGCGTTGTACTCGCTGGCGAACTCCAGCTTGCACTTGAAGATGCGCCGGTGCGGCTGGAGATCGGGCGGCGCCTCGTGGCTGAACATCACCCGGTGCGGTTTCCAGCGATTACCCAGCAGCGCGCCGCCCGCGCGCGCGAGCACGCCGAGGGCAAGCTCGGTTGCCTGGCGCGAGTGCGTAGTCTCCGTCATCACCTCGGTGCGGATGACCACGTCTTCGCCGACATCCTGCATCTGCAGCGCGAGCGCTTCGTTCATCAGGTGACGATAGTCGATCATCGCCAGCAGCACCTCGCGCAGCGTGCGCTTGTGCGTGAGCAGTAGACTCACTGCGCCCAGGTCGGTGAGCTGACGCGTCTCCGCCATGCGCAAGCCGAACGTGAGACATTGCGAGGCGCGCGCCGACTCTTCCAGCAACGACACAGCGGCGCCGACCGGAATTCGACTGTCCGGGTCAGCGAGCATGGCGCGGTCCAGGCCGACCTGCGCGAGCATCTGCGATGGATTGAGTGCGAGTTGCTGCGCGACTTCGAAGTAGTTCGTCAACGCTGCAGCGCGGACCATGCGTTTCATGACGTGGGTCTCGAACGGCGGGCTTCACTGTAGTCCTGCTGTCACGAAATGAAAAGTTTGTGTCGCCCGCTGCCAAGCGAAATCCGACCCCCTACCGCAATCATCCGGGCTGGCGGATTTTGTCAGCCTCAGGGGGCCCATTGACCATGAAGACTTCGCACACGGTGGTGACGCTCGCGATCGCGGCGGCCAGTCTGCAACAGGTTCATGCACAGACCACGGAGATCGTCCTCGAGGAGGTCCAGGTCATGGCCCGCAAGCAAAGCGAGCCGCTGCAGGACGTACCGATGTCGGTCGCTGCGGTGACCGCGGAACAGCTGCGCGCAGCGGGAATTCGCGACGTTGCCGACCTGACGACGCTGGTGCCGTCGCTGGTCGTGACGTCCAACTCGAATCCATTCACTACCAGCTATCGCATCCGCCGCATCGGTAACGAGGGCAACATTCCGGACTTCGAGCCGGATACCGGCCTGTTCATCGATGGCGCGTATCGCTCGCGTTCCGGCCTGGGACTCGGCGATCTCGCCGACATCGAGCAGATCGAAGTGTTGCGCGGCCCGCAGTCGACGCTCTATGGACGCAACGTCACGGCCGGCGCCATCAGCGTCATGACGGCGAAGCCCAGCCAGACGTTCGGCATGCAGGGCGAGCTCACCGCGGGCAACGACGCGCTCATGGGATTCCGCGGCTTCGTGACCGGCGGTCTCACCGACAGCGTCAGTGCACGACTGAGCGTGACCAGCACGCGTCGCGACCCCATCGCCGACAATCTCATGGGTGAGGACAGTGACGACCTCAATCAGTACTCGGTGCGCGGACAGTTGCTGTTCGAGCCGTCGGATGCGCTGAGCGTTCGGCTGATCGGTTCGCACACCAACCGTGACATGAAGCCGCAGCTGGCCGACATGTTCTACGGCCCGCGCGTGACGGCACTCGTCAATGCGACCGTCGCAAACCCGGCGGCGCTCGGCGCGGCCGATGGTCCGGGGCTCGCTGACGGCGTCATCAACAGCGGCGCGCAGTCGATCATGGACAACGATCCGCTCAACCGTAGCGTCCAGGCGCTCGCGCCGCTCGGCTTCGTCCAGCGCAGTGACGACGCGATAGCCTCGATCCAATACGACTTCGGCGGCGTCACGCTGACCTCGATCACCAGCTACGACACGTACAAGACGACGCAGACCTGGAACGATGCCGGCCAGACCGGCCTCGACCTCGTCAACTACCGCGATTTCCAGACCGGCGACACGCTGAGCCAGGAGCTGCGCCTCAGCTCGCAGGCGAGCGACAGCTTCAGCTGGCTGGGCGGTCTCTATTACTACGACAACAGCTTCGAGCGCGGCGACCAGGATCACCACGAGTTCACGCTCGGCCAGGCGATCGATGAGCTCGGCGTTGCAGCCGGCCTCGCTTCGCCGACGCTGCCTGACGTTCCAGTCTTCGGCCTCCCCGGGGATACGGGCGACTTCCACGAGATCTCAGATGGGCGCAGCTACGGCGCATTCGCGCAGAGCACCTGGGAGGCGACGGAGCGCCTCGCGCTGACTCTCGGCGTGCGCTACACGCTCGAGGAAAAGGCAGTGTCGCTGGTCAACACGCCGTTCACCACGGCGCCCGGTCCGCTGGCCAACCTGTCGCTGCCGGTCAGAACGCTGACGCCGGCGACTTCTTCGTTCGCACTGGATGACAGCTGGGATGCCGTCACGGGCACGTTCAGCACCGCCTATCACTTCACGCCAGACGTGATGATGTACGCCACCGCGGCGACCGGCTTCAAGGGCGGCGGCTACAACGGCGGCTTCGGCAACACGCCGCTCGCGAAGCGGCCGTTCGATTCCGAAGACGTCAACAGCTACGAGCTCGGCATCAAGAGCGACCTCGCCAATCATCGCGTGCGCCTGAATGCAACGGCGTTCCTGAGCGACTACCAGGACTTCCAGTCCGCGTCGTTCGTCGGCCTGCAGTTCCTCGTCAAC
>Ga0070670_100005647_pt1 | contig 10555 bp, 8 predicted proteins | sample KBSS63metaG_FD_64665 | JGI IMG/M metagenome (GOLD analysis project Ga0070670, IMG submission 64665) | Switchgrass rhizosphere microbial communities from Kellogg Biological Station, Michigan, USA - KBS S6-3 metaG | ecosystem: Host-associated > Plants > Roots > Rhizosphere > Soil ... | reverse complement strand
GCCGGTTCGCCCCGGCGCCCGCGTTGTTGCACCCTGCACCAACATGGAACCGGCATTGCGACTCGCATGGCTGTTCGACGTCGACGGCACGCTGCTGCTCACCGACGGCGCCGCGAAGCAGGCGTTCGTGCTCGCGGTGCGCGACCTGCTCGGCCGCGACGACCCGTTGGACGACATCGCGTTCGCGGGTCGCATCGACCCGCGGATCCTCGGCGACATCCTGGCCAAGCACGGCGTCGAACCGTCCCATGGGCTCATACACCGGTTCTGGGACACCATCGTCATGCACATGCATTCCGTGCTCCACCCGGGCCGCGGCCGGCTGATGCCCGGCGTCCCGCCGCTGCTGGACGCGATCGCCGCCGAGCCGCAGTGGGGAATGGCCCTGCTGACGGGGAACTTCACCCGCATGGCCGAGTTGAAGCTCCGGCACTTCGGGCTCGCGGGGCGGTTCGCGTTCGGCGCCTTCGGGGAGGAGGCGGGCGACCGTGACGAGCTCGCGTGCCTCGCCGTGCGGCGCGTCGCGGAGCGCTGGGGGCTGCCGCCCCGGCACTGCATCGTCGTGGGCGACACCGTGCACGACATCGCGTGCGCCCGCGCCGCCGGCGCGCGCGTGGTCGCGGTCGCGACCGGCTATACGCCGCGCGCAGAGCTCGAGGCGCGCGGTCCGGACCTGGCGCTCGACGACCTCACCGACCCGGCAGCGCTGCTCGCGTGGGCGCGGGAGCTCGAGCGGAACGGTGGGTGACGGGCCGCGCGGCCCGCGCTACCGGCCGCCGCCGGCGGCCGTGGTCGCTTCGTCGCGGCGCCACGCGTCCAGCATGTGCTCGAGCGCGTCGTCCAGGTTGACCGCGGTCGGCGCGCCCGGGAAGTCGATGCGCAGCGCCTCGACGGGGCGGTACAGCACCGGGTAATCGCAGCTCCGGAGCAGCGACAGGTCGTTCAGGCTGTCGCCCATCGCCGCGACGCGGAAGCCGGCGCTCTTGAACCCCGACACGATCCGCTCCTTCTGGCCGCGGATGCGCAGCTCGAAGCCGTTCAGCAACCCGCGGTCGTCGAGCTGGAACCGGTTCGCGAACAGGCTGTGGCCGCCGAGCTTCTGCACCAGCGGCTCCGCCAGCTCGTGGAACGTGTCCGAGATGATCACCACCTGCCCGAGCTGCCGCAGCCGGGCGAGGAAGTCACGCGCGCCGAGGTAGGGCTCGACGGCGTGGGCGATGCGCTGCAGCTCCACCAGCGTCAGCCCCGCCGCGTGGGTGGCGTCGATCCGGCGCCGCATCAGCTCGGAGAAGTCGCCGAGGTCGCGCGTCGTCAGGTGCAGATCGGCCAACCCGAACTGCTGCCCGAGGATGGGCCAGATTTCGGGCGCCAGGCACCCTTCGAGGTCGAGAGCGAAGATCATGGAACGCAAGACGATAGCACAAACGGCCGATACTGCATGAAATCATTGCCGAACGCCGTCATTACCGAATAGAATATGGCGCAATGAGCCAATCGCCGAACGAAAAGCATGCGATCGATGACCGTGACCGAATGCTGCTCGACGTGCTGCAGCGCGACGCCGACCTGCCGCAGGCACAACTCGCGAAGCGCGTCGGGCTGTCGGCGGCGGCGGTCAACGAGCGGCTGAAGAAGCTCGAGGGTTCGGGCGCGATCCGGCGTTACGCGGCGATCGTGGACCCGGCGATCGTCGGCGCGCCGGTCGCGGCGTTCGTCGAGGTGTTCATCGAGCACCCGCGGTTCGAGCCGGCGTTCATCGAGCACGTGCTCGCGCTCGACGAGGTGCAGGAGTGCCACCACATCACCGGGGAGTTCTCGCTGCTGCTCAAGGTCCGCGTCCGTGACCTCGTGGCGCTGCAGCGGCTGCTGCTCGACCGGCTCAATTCGCACGAAGGCGTGCGCCAGACACGCACGGTGATGGTGCTGTCGACCGTGAAGGAAGATCACTACGTGCCGACCGGCGTCAGCCGCGGCGCCGCCGAAAGGAAGCCGTCATGACCCCGCGCACCGCGCCGATTTCGCCTGCCGACGTCCACGAGACGCTCGCGCGCCACATGCTCGCCGACGGCTACGACCTCGTGCTCGACCTCGAGAAGAGCAAGGGCCGCCGGCTGCACGACTCGCGCAGCGGGCGCACCCTGCTCGACATGTTCTCGTGCTTCGCCACGCTGCCGCTGGGCCTCAACCACCCGAAGCTGCGCGACCCCGAGTTCCTGAAGAAGCTCGAGCGCGCCGCGCTCACGAACCCGTCGAACTCGGACGTCTACACGATCGAGATGGCGGAGTTCGTCGACGCGTGGGGCCGGCTCGCGCAGCCCGCGTACCTGCCGCACGCGTTCTGGGTCGCCGGCGGCTCGCTCGGCGTGGAGAACGCGCTCAAGGCCGCGTTCGACTGGAAGGTGCGGAAGAACTTCCGGAAGGGCCACACGACCGAGAAGGGTCACCAGGTTCTGCACTTCAAGGACGCGTTCCACGGCCGGTCCGGCTACACGCTGTCGATGACCAACACCGCCGACCCGCGGAAGCACCAGTACTTCCCGAAGTTCGACTGGCCGCGCATCGACAACCCGATGCTGCGGTTCCCCGTCACGCCGGCCGAGCTCGAGCGCGTGCAGCACGCCGAGGCCGCGTCGCTCGCGCAGGCGAAGCGCGCGTTCGCCGAGCGCGCGGACGACATCGCGTGCGTGCTGATCGAGCCGATCCAGGCCGAGGGTGGCGACCATCACTTCCGCCCGGAGTTCCTGCGCGCGCTGCGCGACCTCGCGCACGAGAACGATGCGCTGCTCGCGTTCGACGAGGTGCAGACCGGGATCGGGCTGACGGGCCGCATGTGGGCGCACCAGCACGACGACATCCGCCCCGACCTGCTCGCGTTCGGCAAGAAGGCGCAGGTGTGCGGGATGATGGCGGGGCCGAAGCTCGACGAGGAGCCGGACAACGTGTTCCACGTGAAGAGCCGCATCAACTCGACGTGGGGCGGCAACCTCGTCGACATGGTGCGGTCGCAGCGCTACCTCGAGATCATCGACGAGGACCGGCTGCTCGAGCACGCCGCGGCCGCGGGTGCGCACCTGCTCGACGGGCTGCAGTCGCTCGCGGCGGCGCGGCCCGACGTGGCGTCGAACCCGCGCGGCAAGGGGCTGATGTGCGCGATCACGCTGGCGGACGGCGTGACACGTGACGCGGTGTGCGGGACGTGCTACGACATGGGCATGGTGATCCTGTCGTGCGGGACGACGAGCCTGCGGTTCCGGCCGCCACTCGACGTGACGACCGCCGAGCTCGACGAGGCGCTCATGATCCTGCGCCGTGCCGTCGACCAGGTGGCGCCCGCGGCGTGAGCGACCGGCCGCGGTTCCGCGACTCCGGCGCGATCGTGCTCGTGCGCGGGCACGGGGACGCGCTCGAGGTCTACTGGGCGAAGCGCGGCGACCAGGTCGGGTTCATGCCCGGGTTCCACGCGTTCGTTGGCGGCGTCACCGGGCCCGGCGACGCGACGCTGCCGATGGACGGCCGCACCGACGACCGCGGCCGTGCGCTGCGCGCGTGCGCGATCCGCGAGACGTTCGAGGAGATCGGGGTGCTGGTGGCGCGCGACGGCAACCGCGACCCCGAGGTGCTCGACGACGCGCGCGAGCGGCTGCTGTGCGGCGACGCGACGTTCGGCCGGCTCGCGGCCGAGCTCGGGTGGCGGTTCCACGCCGACGACCTCGCCGAAGCCGGGCGCTGGCGCACGCCGCCGTTCGCGAGCGCGCGATTCGACGCGCAGTACTACCTCGTCCGCTGGCCCGGCGGCCCCGAGCCCGTGATCGCCGACGCCGAGCTGGCGGAGGGCGAGTGGATCGCGCCCGCGCGCGCGCTCGAACGCTGGCGCGCCGGCGACGCGCTGTTCGCCGCGCCGGTGCTCGTCACGCTGCGCGAGCTCTCGGCCGGCGGCGACGACGTGGCGGCGCGGCTCGTGGCCGCGGCGGAGCGGCTGCCGCAGCCGCACCGCATCGAGATCGCGTGGGGCATCGTGCTGCAGCCGATGCCGACGCGCGCGCTGCCGCCCGCGACCCACACGAACGCGTACCTCGTCGGCGACGGCGAGATGGCGCTCGTCGACCCCGGCAGCGGCGACCCGGCCGAGCTGGACGCGCTCGCCGCGCTGGTGGACGCGCTCGCCGCCGACGGGCGGCGGCTGACGCGCATCCTGCTCACGCACGCGCACGCCGACCACACGGGCGGCGTCGAGGCGATGCGGGCGCGCTACGGCGTGCCGGTGTCCGGCCACGCGGCGATCGCCGACACGGTGCGGCTCGACGACACGCTCGCGGACGGCGATACGATCGCCCTCGCGCCCGGCGCGGACGGCCGCGACTGGACGCTGCGCGCCATCCACACGCCCGGCCACGCGCGCGGCCACCTCTGCTACTTCCACGAGCGGACCGGCGCGCTGCTGTCCGGCGACCACGTCGTCGGCGCCGGCACCGTGGTCATCGACCCGCCCGAGGGCGACATGACCGACTACGTCGCGTCGCTCGAGAAGCTGCTGGCGCTGCCCGTGCGCTCGATCTTCCCCGCGCACGGCTCGCCCGCGGGCGCCGCGCAGCGCCGCATCCGCGCGCTGATCGCGCACCGGCGCGAGCGCCGCGAGCGCGTGCTCGGCGCGCTCGCCGCGGCGCCGCGCACGACCGCGGAACTGCTGCCGCTCGCGTACCCCGACGTGCGCCCGGAGCTGTGGCGGTGGGCCGAGCGCTCGCTGCTCGCGCACCTGGTCGAGCTCGAGCGCCAGGGCCACGCGGCGCGCGCGGGCGAGGGCTGGCGGCGGGCGTGACGCCGCGGGCGTGTTCGTCCTTGAACGCGCATCCCCCGCTTCACTAGTCTCGACGGCTCGGTTGCGCCGGGTCGCCCCTCTGCCGCTGCACTTCGCCGCGTGTGCGGGGAACGTGGCCCGCCGTTCTCTCGGAGGCCACGATGCTCGATCCGCTTCTGATCACGATTCCCATCTCGGTTGAGCCCGCGCCCGGGAACCCGCGCCCGCCCCACCAGTACACGATCAGCGTGCCGCGCGGGTTCCAGCCCGAGGTGTACTTCGTCCATCGCCGCAAACCGGATGCGACGCACTATCGTTCGGTGTGTTTCGCGCTGGTCGGGGGGCTCCCATCCGATCGCCAGAAGCTGTACATCAAGCCCAAGGCGCCGAATACGCAACTGTTCGTGCCCCGCGTCCAGAATGCGCGGGACGAATGGCTGATCCTCGACAACGCGAACACCACGACCAGACCCATGACGCCGATCCGCGGCCCGGAGATCGGTATTCCGCTCGGCTGGTACTACGCGCTCGAGTTGCGGGAACCGGACGACACGTTGTTGGCCAAGCACCCACCGCTGGGGCCGAACGGCGAGGACGGCGCGCTGCTCGGCTACCTCGACCCCGTGATCATCATCAAGGATGACGACGGCGGCGGTCGCCGCGTGCCGCGCGGGCACGAATAGCCGCCGCCGCAGACCGGGCGTTGATCAGCGTCGCTGCGCGCGCATGCCGCGGAATTCGTCCTCCGCGGCGAGGAGGGTCGGCGACAGTCCGAAACGCACCGCACGGTCGAGGGCAGCGCGAGCCTGTTGCGTATGTCCGCACGACGCCTCCACGCGCGCGACGGTATGCGCGACGTCCGCGTCGCTATCCGGCAACGCGGCCGCGATCCGTGCCAGGGTCGCGGCCGCACCGGCGCAGTCGCCCGTCTTCGCCAGGCACAGCGCGTAGTTGAGCGCGCGTTGCGGGCTGTTCGTCGCGCGCATGACCGGCTGCAGCAGCTCCGCCGCCGCTGCGTATTGCATGCGTGACGAGTCCGCGCGGCCCGCCCGGGCGTACCAGTCGCCCATGTTCATCCGCAACGTCGCTGTCGCCGGTTCGAGGTCGATCGCGAGCTGGTACCACTTGCGTGCTTCCGGCAGCCGCTTCGTGAAGAAGTACGCGCTGCCGATGTTCGACGCGAGCGTCCCGTCCTGCACGGGGCCGGGGAGTTGCTCGTACATCGCGACCGCCGCACCGAAGTTGCCGAGCATCTGTTCGATCGCGCCGATCTGCTCGTAGCCGCGATTCTTGTCGGGCACCAGCCGGACGATGTTGCGGAACGCGTCACGGGCACCGTCGTAGTCGGCGCGGCGCGTCAGCAGGACACCGAGTGCGTTCCAGTTCTTCCATGAGTCGGGCCGCAGGGCGAGCGCACGCCGGAGGTGACGTTCCGCTGCCGCGTAGTCGCCGGAATCGCGGTAGGCGACCGACAACTGCACCTCGGCCTCGTCCCAGTCGGGGCGCCCATCGCACACCGCCTCGAGTTCGCGGATCGCCCGTGCGCGACGTCCGTACGTGCGATCCACGGTCGCCATTGACATCTGCGCCTCGAGCAGGTCGGGCGCGAGCTGCAGTGCGCGCGCCGCCGCGTCTGCGGCGGACGCGAGCGTCGCGGCGCCCTTGTCGCGCTGCCATACCTTGAGCGCGGCGCGGCTGCGGCCGGCCCACGCGAGCGCGAACGACGGGTCGAGCGCGAGGGCCGCGTCGTATCGCTCGATCGCGCGGTCCGGAGCGTGCGGATCGTCGGGGTCGTCGAGGATCGCGACCGCACGCAGGTAAAGGTCGTAGGCGCTCGCGGTGCGTGGCGCTGGCCGGCTCTCGCCCGGCGGCTCGTGGCCCGTGAGGCGACGGGTGACGTCCTCGACGATACGGTCCTCGAGGTCGGTGGCGCCGACCTGCCGGTACGGATATCTCGCCGTCCACGCGACGTCGCCGCGCGCACCGTCGACCAGTTCCACGTCCACGGTCGTTTCGCCGCGATCGCGACGTACCGAGCCTCCGAGCACGGCGCTGACGCCGAGTTCCTTCGCGATCGCGCGCGGGTCGCGGGCGCGCTCACCCAGTGCGCGCACCGAGGCATAGTTCACGATGTTCAGCCGCGAGCGGCGCACGAGGTCGCCGGCGATCTCGCCCGCGAGCCCGTGCCCCAGGTAGTCGATCTGGCTGTCGCCCGTGAGGTTCGCGAACGGGGCGACGGCGATGCCGTGGGCCGCGAGCGCGGGACGGTGTCGATGCCATGCCATGAACCCGAGCGTCGCCATCGCGATCGCGAGCGCGGCGCCCACCGACGCGGGCAGCCAGCGAGGGACACGTCGCCGTGGCGATCCGCGCCCGATGAGCCGGTCGAGATCGAGCCGCACTTCGCGCGCGGACTGGAACCGCCTCTCCGGGTCCTTCTCGAGCAGCTTGCGCACGATCCGCTCGAGCTCGTCCGGCACGCCCGACGCGTAGCGTGCAAGCGGAGGTGGGTCGAGCGAGCAGACGTGGTACACGATCGCGGAGTAGGTCGGGGCGTCGAAGGGGTTGCGCCCGGTCACCAGCTCGTAGAGCAGCGTACCGAGAGCGAACAGGTCGCTGCGCGCGTCGACCCGGCTTCCGCGCGTCTGCTCCGGAGACATGTAGGCCACGGTGCCGAGGACGCTGCCCGAGTCGGACAGCGCGCTCTGCGTCGAATCGTCCGGATCCGTTCGGGTGAGACGCGCGAGGCCGAAGTCGATCACCTTGACGCGCTGGTCCGGCATGACGCGCACGTTCTCGGGCTTCAGATCGCGGTGTACGACGCCCGCTGCGTGTGCGGCTTCGAGCGCGCACGCGACCTGCTGGCCGATCGCGAGCACATTCGCGATCGGCAGCGGGTGATCGCCGATGAGCGCCTTGAGGTCCTGCCCCGGAACGTATTCCATCGTCAGGTACGGGACCGGCGTGAGCGGTCCGGCCGCGCCGGGCGCGAGCAGGTCGGGCGGGTCGAGCAGCGCCTCGCCGACGTCGAAGCACGTCGCGATCGCGGGATGGCTCAAGGACGCAGTCGCCCGGGCACTGCGCAGCAGCCGCTCGCGCTGGACAGGGTCGATCGCCGCAACGTGCGGCAGCAGCTTGAGCGCCACCGTGCGGCCGAGGCGGGTGTCGCGGGCGAGGTACACCACGCCCATCCCGCCCTCGCCGAGCGGCTCGATCAATTCGTATTCCGCGATGCGGCCGATCGCCATCGGGTGCGCTTCCGGGGCCGGTGATGTCGGGATCCGATCACGCTACGCCTCCGCCACGGAGTGCCGCAACGGCCCGTTTGCGGGAGGCGACGGAACGCTCGACGTCGAAGCCTGCCCGCACCGGTCGTTCGAACCGCCGCGCCCGGCGGCGCCGCGGCGATCCTGACGGCCGCATGACACCCGTCGTCCGCCGGCGGCCGATCCTCATCCACGTGAGCCGCACCGCACGATTCCGCGCGTGGTCGCACGCATTCCTGCTCGTCGCCGCCGTGGCGGCGGCGGCGCCCGTCGTGCGCTGGTGCCCGAAGTCCTGGGACGAGATCGCGCCCGACGCGTTCCTGCGCTGCGCCGCCGCATCGTCGGTGTCGCATCCCGGCTGCGCACTGACGTACGCCGGAGCAACGCCCTCGTCCGCGCCCGCGTGCGCGCGCGGCGAGCAGTGCGCCGACGTCGCCGCGGACGCGTGCACGGCGTGCCCGCTCGGCGAGCACGCTGCGCCCGTGCCGCGCCACGCCGGGCCGCATCGCGGGCGCGCCTACCTGCTCGGCGATGCCGCGGCGAACCGTGCCCGACCCGAGCCGTCGCTGCGCGTGGCGCCGCCTGCGCCGGCGATCGCGCTGGTCGCCGCGTACGTGCCGGCGCCGCCGCCGCGGCGTGCGCGCGTTGTCGCGCCGCGCGACATCCGCCCGCCGCCCGATGCACCGCACGCGCCGCCACCGGCGCGCGCGCCGCCTCTCGACGCCTGATCGCCCGACCGTTCATGCCGGCGGCGCCCTGCCGCCCGGCTCGATCATGCTTCCCAACGAGAGGACACGAACATGCATCGCATCCTGTGGATCGTCGCGCTGGTCACGACGGTGTGTGTGACCGGCGCCGCCACGGCCGCGCCGGCCAAGTCCGGCGCGAAGCGCTCGGCTCACGCGACGTGCACCGTGGCGTCGATGGCCGACTGCGCGAAGCTGCGGGCGTCCGGTTGCACGGGCAGCTGCCCGCTGTGCCCCGGCAAGGCGTCGGCCGCGGTGGCGAAGGCCAGCTTGGCGCCGAAGCCGGCGTCCTGCGCGATGAACCCGGCGGATTGCCCGTCGTCCTGCCCGCGGACGGGCAGCGCCACGGCGGCGGTCGCCGCGGCGGCAACGAAGTAGCACGGCAGCACGGCACGGCGCGGGGGAGCGGTCGGCCCCCGCGCCGCCTGCCGCCCGGCCACCCGGGCGGGGGCCGGCCGCGCGTGGACGGCCCACAACGGCATTCCGCGCGAGCGGAGTTTCTGCCAGACTGTTTGCAGCATCCGCGCCCCCGCGCGGCATTCCCGGAGGTCTCCCATGCGTCGACTGTTCCTCGCTGCCGCGCTCGTGCTCGCGCCGGCCGCGGCCCACGCGTTCGCCAAGTCGCCGACGCTCGACCTGACGCCCGGCCCGAACGGCCTCGTTCGCTGCGCCGCGCCCAGGGTGTCCGCCGACGAAGCGATCTCGGTGCAGGACCGGCTCGACCACGCGCACGGCCGCGCGTCGGGCACGACGTTCCGGCTCACGATCCCGATCGCGTTCCACGTGATCACGTGCGGCGGCCAGGGCAACGTGCCGCAGTCGCAGATCGACGCGCAGGTGCGCGCGCTCAACGACGCGTACCGGCAGGCCGGGTTCTCGTTCACGCTGGCGAGCGTCGACCGCACCGACAACTGCCAGTGGTTCTCGAACGTCACCGGCCCCGGCGTCGAGAAGAAGATGAAGCAGGCGCTCGCGATCGACCCGGCGCACCGGCTCAACGTCTACACCGCCGATCTCGGCCACAACCTGCTCGGCTGGGCGTACTACCCGCAGTCGCTGCCGGAAGGCGATGCGCTGCACGGTGTCGTGATCCACTACGCCACGCTGCCGGGCGGCACGCTCGCGCCGTACAACCTCGGCGGCACGCTGCAGCACGAAACCGGCCACTACCTCGGCCTCTACCACACGTTCCAGGGCGGCTGCACCGCGCCCGGCGACTACTGCGACGACACGCCGTTCGAGGCGGGGCCTGCGTTCGGCTGCCCCGAGGGCCGCAACACCTGCGCGCAGCCGGGCGACGACCCGATCCACGACTACATGGATTACACCGATGACGCGTGCTACACGCTGTTCACCACGCAGCAGGCGCTGCGCATGCAGGACATCGTGACCGTCTATCGGCCGTCGCTGTTCACGACCACCGCCGCGGCGATGGCCGCGGCGTCGTCGCCGTTCGCCACGCTGCCGGCGACCGGGGCGGCGAGGCCCGGCGCCGTCGCGTTCGCGGGCGCGTGGCCGAACCCGTTCGCGGACGAGACCATGCTGCGGTTCGCGCTGCCGAAGGCGGCGCACGTGACGCTCGAGCTGTCGGACGTCGCCGGCCGCCGCGTCGCGGTGCTGCTCGACGGCGAGCTCACGGCCGGTGAGCAGAGCGTGGCGCTGCACGCCGACGGGCTGCGGCCGGGCATGTATTTCGCCGCGCTGCGCACCGGCAGCACCGTGATCTCGCGCGCGGTCGTGCTCGCGCC
>Ga0070670_100005645_pt1 | contig 10555 bp, 4 predicted proteins | sample KBSS63metaG_FD_64665 | JGI IMG/M metagenome (GOLD analysis project Ga0070670, IMG submission 64665) | Switchgrass rhizosphere microbial communities from Kellogg Biological Station, Michigan, USA - KBS S6-3 metaG | ecosystem: Host-associated > Plants > Roots > Rhizosphere > Soil ... | reverse complement strand
GTATCCTTAAATAATTCAGAATAATTTTTATCAAATGTTTTATCGAGATTCAGATCAATATTGAAATCACGGAAAGGACTCACCTGTGCAGTTAATCCTAATTTCTGATTGTACCGCTGCTGGATCAATGCCGATACCAATGTATCATGTGAAAAACCATTTTTCAAACCCAGCCTGTTGATCCAGTTCGTATCCGGTTGATACCCCAAAATGAAATCCCAACCCGGCTGATGACTATTGAAATTATAACCCAGGTGTTTAGTGCTGTCCATATAACCCGGCAGTATCGTTCCCAGGTCTTCTGTATATTGAATGCCTACACGCTTCACCGATGTTGCCAAACGAACCAAAGCCTTTGGTAACGCTCCTACTTCCGGTAAATTATTTTTATTCGCTTCTCTTGCAGCTTTTCTGGCTATTCTTCTTTCCTTACGCAATTCTTTTTTAGAAAGATTTCTACCTGTTGTATCAATCGTTATTCGCTTATTATTCTTCGGCGCTTTAGCATTATTCGGCGATGGCGAATTTGTTTTATTTCCTTTGTTATCAGTTTTACCGCCGGCTTTTTTATCTCCCCCGGCACCAGGTGTCACAGGCGGTTTTTGGCTTTGTGTATTTACCGCACGTAAAAACTTCCATTTATCATATAGTTGCTCAAAATTGAGTTCACCATTGATCGTTTTCGTATTACCATTACTTAAAATGTTTCCAAGATTTCGGGCTAATAACGATGCAGCCTGCCAATTGTACTTTACATTATAACTTGCTCTTACAGTTGTCCAGTCAAGTAAAGGGATTTTTTGAGTAGGCACGGTATAAGATAAATTAATATTCTGCTGGAAGTTTGTATTCCGTCCGCCTTTGAAAAAGTTTTTCCGGATACTGTCTTTCTTTTCTCTTGTATCAATACGTCCGAATGGCTCATCGATCCGTGCATTATTGATAGCATTATAATCAATATTGATCGACTTTGTCAAATTCCATTGCATGATATAATACCTGTCGAACGTAAAGAATTTATTATAGGTCTCCGGTATCTTATAAGGTCCGCCGCCAATATTTCTTACCCGTAATGCACCAAACTGCCGGAATACATCTGCCCGGATCGAAACCTGTGATGGTGCTGGTGTAATATTAAATTCTTTTATCAATGCCAGCCATTTCGAATTTGATTTGATCATTTTCTTAAATGGCTCAAACGGTTTTACCTGGGGTGCATAATTATAAGCAATAGCACCTCTTGTTCTGCGCAACAGGTCGTTTTCGATCAGTGGGTCGCGGCTTTGCGTTTCGATATACGAATAATTGAGATCGAAATTAGTTACACTCCATGGCATCGGTTTTTTGCCATCCGTCTTTATCTTTTTAACATTGGTAAAGTTGACTGTTTTGATCGTGGTTACAGTTTGCGATTCAGATCTTATTGAATCTTTTTTATCGGCCGGTGCATCTTTTATAACATCTTTTGATTTTAGATCCAGCGCAAGCGGATCGTATTCCGGGTTGCTTGTTAACCGGCTGTATCCTGCATAAACGGGTATTTGTATTCCCAGTTTCTTTGGTAATAATTTTCCTGCTTCAATATTTGCCGAAATATCCAATGTGTACAGATCTTCACGGCTTCGTTCATTTACTCTTTGCTCCAATGTTCCAAAGCCCATACTTTTTACCGTACCCGAAACATTGATCATACCCAGGTCAGCAAGCTTCAGATCAATTCTGCCAATTGCAGCATAACCTCCTTTTTCATCCAGGTCAGAAAAACGTAATTCATTAAACCAGGCTTCTGCACAAGCTGTTTCTTTTCCAACATTCTCGATAGCCATCAGCATAATTTTCACTTCGCCTAAATTAGGATTACCAATGATTGCAAAGGATTTTCCATTAGCTGTAGTCTCCCGGTAATATTGTGACGGAGATATTCCACTCCCGTTTCTCCTCGTCTTTAATTTGGTAAGTTCTTCCAGGTCAAAGTCAAGGTTATTTATTTCCGGCCATATTTTTAATGAATCTCTTTCACCAAAATCAGTAAGCTTCAAAGGGATCTTCACTTCATAATAATTACTTATAGCATCACTACCAATGCGAACAATAGCATTCAGATCATTATCATCGAGCTGGGTGCCCTTCACTTTCTCAGCATGAATAAACATCCGAAGCTTCCCATACTGGCGCATATCCAAATTCATGTTTTTGAATACCCCTCTTGATTCATTTTTAGGCAGGCCGCATACTTTATAGCTTAAGGATTGTTCATTCAGGAATAACTGAACATTATTTGTTCCTAACTGTTGCTGACGCTCGATACCGGGCGGTATCACATAACGGATAGGTTCACGTTGATCATTCTCCTCAATATTTACTGCCAATGTATTTGTTGTTACAGGATCATTCGCAGGAAGACTCACAAAGGTAGCAAGTGTATCAATCTGTTGCTGGAACTTTCTCCATTGGTTACGGATCAATTCCAATTTTCCAAAACGTAATGTCACTGAATCAGCAAAATTGGTAAGGAACATCCTGATAAAACGTATCGATTTAAAGTCCGGGATATCTCCAACTTTTGCCTGGTATTGTGACACAGGAATACGGAACAAATACCATGTCTCAGTTCTTGTTGAACCGTTGGCCAGTGCTACGGGTACGTCTCTCCTGTCGGTTATATAACTGGAGCCTACCGGCATATTGGGTTTTAGTTCTACACGATATTGAAAATATTCTTCTACTTCGTTCATTGTATTGTCACGGTTCAGGTCTTCCTGGTCGGGATATTGCGTGAAAGCATTTACAAATCTTGGATCGACATTGTCTGTAGCTTGCGCAGTAGGTGAATTACCCTGCGGGTTATTGATATTTTTATACCGTTGAATGATGCCGGCAGCAGTCCCCTGGTCATATTGAGGTGAACGATAAGGAACGAAGTTATCTGCAGCAGGATCGGCTAATGCCCGTTGATAAACAGGAGAACTTGTTCCCTGTACCGCAGCAAGATTTGAAAGGTAAGCAGCCTGCTTTGTTTTTTCTTCCGTATCTGTTAATCCATCCAATCCCACATCCTGCTGTGCTCTTTCTTCTTCATTGTTAGTAAATGCATTTGTTACCTGCAATGGATTCGCAGGTACCTTACCCCAAACTGTATTCGTATCAACCGGGATATTAGGAGTAGATGTGGTAGGCAATCCATTTTCGTACATTCTTTTTCCGTCTCTTAAAATATCCTCTGAAATATTTCCGAGATCAAAATATAATTCACCACCGGAACTTGAAGAGTTATTGATGAACGGATCCTGCAACCAGAATTCAATAAATTCTACATTACCTGTTTCGAAATCTATCTGGTCAATATTACGCATGATGCCACCCCATGCTTTTTGAGGAGTCAATAAGGTCCCATTATTGTTAATGCGCCCGGCCCGGTATTCAAAATTGTAAGGGCCTTTTTCCTTCGGTTGAAAATGCAGATCGAATGTTGTAAGCAAACCCTGTCCAAACTCGGTGCTTCTTCTTGGAAATATCTCGCTTTGATACACCTGTCTTGTTTCGGGCTTTGACAGTTCATTCACATCATTCCGTAAAGGATTGTTGGGGTTGCCTCTTTCCTGTAAAACAGATTCAATATTATACCAGGAGATCTTTGCACGATTGTTATTGTAGTTAAGATCATTATTCAGTTCAGCTTCAGGGAACATGATATTACCAAACTGGTCAGGCGATTTTTGCGGTGTCGATGCTAATGTCCATCCAATGATCGGGAAACGCAGATCAATGGGTGCACGGGTTCCTTCAAAATCATCAATATAAATTACGCCTTCTTCTTTTTTACCAATTTGTTTTGCATGACCAGGCTGCAGAAGAGCTCCTTCACCATATACCGAGATCGATGACATTTCCTTTGTCGAATAAAGCTTACTCAACAATTTGGTCAAACGCGGCACGTCACTGCGATAATCAAAGTCAAACCCATACATCGAATTACGGATTGGATCTTCACCATAGTTTTGTTTTATAAAGAATGGCCGTTCACTTAGGCGAACAATGGTTGCACCCAGTGAAAGCTTTTTACTGGCGAGATAATCAAACCGCGTAGCGAGATAACTTTTTTGTTGCAGGCTATAGGTTCCCTGGTTTTCATACTGCACATTCACCGGTACGCCGGAATTAATGATCGCCTGGTTAGTGATACGCAAGGTGCCGAGATCGTAATTGATCTCATAATCTACATTCTCCTGTAACACCTGTCCGCCTGCTGTTACACTAACTGAACCTCTTGGTATATTAAACCCGAGTTGGTAATCTGTATTGACAGATGATTTTGATTTACCAACCAGTTTAAACCGGTTGAGGTTTGCATACGTTTGCGCAATCGCTTTGATCGTATCGTATAATGGATAATATAAATATTTATCCCGGGTGGCCTGATCAGGATAGACATAATCAAGATCGTGTCCAAACGGTTCCAGGACAGGGAAAATAATTCGGCTTTGAGATGATAACACTGTAAACCCTTCAATAAAATCAAAAATTCCATCTACCTGCGGATCATTTTGATTATTCAGCCGGTCAAGATTGGTTTGTTGAATCAATGGCTGTCCTTTGTATGGATCCAAAACATCAGCAGGAGGTAAATATCTTTTTTCACCCAGGCTTGGTTCTTCATATAAAATGTCGAGTTTAAAATCCTGGCGTTCTAACTGGCCAAAACCCACTGAATAAACATTCTTCATCATCAGGTCCCAGATCGGCAAATAGGTACGCTGTGAAGTAGCTTTTAATAATTTAAGGAATAAAACTTTTTGCGTGTTACCGGTTGAATCGGGCGGTACATCTGTTGAAAACTCACCCACCTGGTAAACGCGGCCATTAAATGTATATTGAAAAGCAACGCCTAATATTTCATCCGGCTGTAAGGGTTGGTTTAAAGAAACAAAACCAATTTGCGGATTAAAAATATACTCGGTCGATTGTAATTTTCTTGCGTAAGTTTTTTCAAAGTCCTGTACCGGGCGTAATCCATTTGTATTTAAAAAGTTGGTGATGGTTGATGAATTACGTATCGAAGGATTGCTTGTCAATAAGCCATATAAACTATTCACATTGTTTGAAGGAAATGAATTGTCATTTCCTGTTCCACCCCAGGGACCAAAGGGTTTGCCTTCACCCAGATCCATTAATGCAACAATATCCCGTGTATCAGTAGTAGCAGCGCCCTGGCGATTGGTAACCCAAACTTCAATTCTTAGAATTTGAACAGGTGAATTAACAACAGGCAATTGTTTCATTGCCTTGTTATAATTCGTCCGGAAGTATTGTGATAAAAGGAAATGGCGGTTCTCTTCATAATCGTCAGATCGTAATGAGAAAGGTTGGGAGGCACTGCCGCCCTGTAATCCGATGGTCTGGCGTTGTGAACGCATATTGGCCAGCACAGAAGTCATATACAGGCGACCAAATTGCAGTTGGGTTTTTAAACCAAATAAACCTTGTGCGCCCGGTATTAATGTCCCCTTTGAATTGAACTCGACATTACCTGCTTTAAATTGTTTTAAAATATCATCCGCTTTTCCCTGGTAGTCGAGCTTTAGCTGATTTTCAAAATCAAAATTGGCAAGCGTATTATAATTGATCGGCAGGTTCAGCTTGTCCCCGATTTTTCCATCCACCTGCAATTGCGAATTCATATTGAAATCAAATCCACCTGTATTTCTTGCCCGCTCCGGTAAAGTTGGATTCAGAATTTTTTGGCCCTGGTAACCTGCCATTAATTCTACAAAGCCATTTGGTTTTATTTCTACTTTGCCGGTTCCGACAATGCGATTGAACCAATCAGCTTTTACATTGAATTTGGGCTTATCGATTTTGCGGTTCATGTTGGTCAGCATGTTTGACCGCTTCTTGAAATAGTCGATCTCATCTTTTTTCCCCTGCATATTCAGAAACTCCTCCATTGTAAATGAGATCGGGGTTCGGTAATAAGAGTTACCGATCTTTTCTACGATGTAATACTGTTTGGTCTTGGGATCGTATTCAATATTTCGTTTGATATAAGAAGTATCACGAAAATCAAAACTGTTTCTTGAAGGATTAGAGTACGTGTCACTGCGCCTGTCATTCAGAGGAAACCGAAGAGAGTCCTGGGCTTTCGATTTTACGCTAAATAAAAATACAAACAGGGTTATAACCGACAAACGAAGTATGTAAGCAGCAAGTTTCAAGGTATCCCGGACAAATTGGTTAGGTAGATTTTGAAGCTATAGGCTAAACAGTTTTTAAGGCTTGTTTTATAATGTCCTCAATTTTTAAGTCGGGTTCGGATTTGATAACATGCTGAATAGCTTTCTCAGCCGCCTGGCGATTAATTCCCAACGCCAGTAATGCATTTAACGCATCCTGCTGCAAAGTATTGTATTTCATAGGAGAAATATTTGTTTCAAGCGGAAATTTAGTCAGTTTATCCTTTAGTTCTACAATTAACCGTTCAGCAGTTTTTTTGCCGATGCCTTTTATACCTTCAAGACTCCGGCTATCCCCTGAAATGATCGCCCGGATCAGCTCTTCCGGTCTTGCATATGACAACATGACCCTGGCAGTTGATGCACCAATCCCTGAAACACTCAGAAGATTAAGAAAAATTTCTTTCTCGGCTTTATCATAAAAGCCATAAAGTACATGCGCATCTTCTCTCACCTGCAGGTGTGTGAATAGTGTGCCCTTCTCAAGATTTTGAATTTTTGAATAGGTATTCAGGCTGATATGTACCTCATAACCCGCCCCATTTACGTCGACATAAACAACCGCAGGGCTTTTAAAAACAAAATCACCTTTTAAAAATGCAAACATGGTTGCGAATATAAATCAATATGCAATAGACAACAGGCAACAGCAAAGAAACCCTGATATTGCAGGTTCATTTTTTATCCTTACCCATTGTCTATTGCCCGTTGCCCTTTGTCTATTGCCCTTTGCTCACTGAACTGTACCTTTGGCCGCATTAAAACAAAAGAATGGTACAACATAAGATTACTGCTGCTATTACCGCTGTAGGAGGATATGTTCCGGAAGATAAACTGACCAATTTTGACCTGGAAAAAATGGTAGATACTAATGATGAGTGGATACGCACAAGAACAGGCATCACAGAAAGAAGGATCCTGAAAGGAAGTGGCAAAGCAACTTCAGATATGGTTGTACCGGCTGTAAGACTGGTCTGTGAAAAAAGAGGGATCCATCCTGAAGAAATTGATTGTTTGATCGTGGCGACGGTTACACCCGATATGGTTTTTCCCGCCACCGCAAATATTGCCTGCAACAAGCTGGGCGCAAAGAATGCATGGGGCTTCGATGTATCGGCAGCATGTTCGGGTTTTTTATATTCATTAACCCTGGGAGCGTCTTTAATTGAAAGCGGGCGATATAAAAAAGTGGTAGTATGCGGCGCAGATAAGATGAGCGCAATTATTGATTACTCCGATAGAAATACCTGTGTACTGTTTGGTGATGGTGCCGCTGCTGTTCTGTTGGAACCTAATCACGAAGGATATGGTGTGTTGGATAGCATTTTGAAAAGTGATGGCAGTGGTGTTGAATTCTTACATATGAAAGCCGGCGGCTCATTAAGACCAGCATCAATCGAAACGGTAACGAACAAAGAACATTTTGCTTTCCAGGATGGTCAACCGGTTTTTAAAGCAGCAGTAAAAGGCATGGCTGATGTGAGTGCAGAGTTGCTTGAAAAAAATCATTTGACAGGTGAGGACATTGCATGGCTGGTACCACACCAGGCTAATAAACGTATCATTGATGCTACAGCTACCCGTATGGGTTTAAGTCCCGATAAAGTGATGTTGAATATTGGAAGATATGGAAACACAACAGCCGCTACTATCCCTTTATGTTTATGGGATTGGAAGCATGAATTGAACAAAGGAGATTTGCTCGTATTATCCGCATTCGGTGGCGGTTTCACATGGGGAGCCACCTTAGTAAAATGGGCTTATTGATATCTTTTTCTTCGATACTGCACGATTTTTGTTCATTGGAGGATTGTAAAATTCAATCATTGATTTTAATTTTAATTTTAAATCAGAACCTATGAACAAAAAACACTACCCATTTTGGCTGCGCTTTAGTTTTTTTCTTGTTGTTTTTGCGGTGGCTTTTTTCCTGATAATTTTCGTTGTGGATAAAAATCCAACTCAAGATTTTAAAATGCTATTTATTAAAATAGGCGCACTGGCAACATTGTCTTCTTTGCTTTATAATATATTGTTGGAATCGGATCCGGAGATCGTGGATTAAAAAATTTCCGGTAAATCCTGATTTTTAAAACTCCAGCTTCCATACCTGGTTGCTTAAAACACCGTCAATAGCTCCACCGGCTACGTAAATTGTATTATTTACAGAAATGATAGATGCCCACTTGGGCACTGGTTGTGGTAATACGCCAATTGACCAGGTGTGAGTTGCTATATCATATATATCAAACTTATCAGGGATTGCATCGTTATGTCTGAAACAGACCAGCCTGCCATCTTTTAAAACTATATTCTGACCATTGTCAATGATCCAGGAAGCCCCCGACTTGAATAAATAAGAAAGAGAACTGCTCCCTGAGTTTACATTCTTAGTTTCAACCACACAATCCTGTGCCCAATAAATATTGTCAGCTACTGCGATACCGGCCAAAAGCCCCATAGATCCTCTTAATGAAGATACAGACCAGGAGCCACTGGCATTATCATATATGTCAATTTTATCTGAAGGAGAATAAGTTCTATTCTGACTGGTGCCACCAGCAAAATAAATCTTACCATTAACAGTAACCGCCGAAATATTAGCCCTCGGCGCACTTAGGGCTGCAGTTGACCAGGTGTTAGCAGAAAGATCGTAGATGTCCACTTTAGTTGACGTGTTATAATTGACATCTTTTTCTCCTCCGGCAAAAAATACTTTAGTTCCAATCGTTGCTGCTGCTATGTAACAGCGGGGTTCACTTAAAGATCCGACAGACCAGGTATTGGTCAAAACATCATAAATATCTACTGTTGAAAAATATCTATCTACAGCGCCATCACCTAATCTTCCACCTGCAAAAAAAATCTTGTTACCCGCTGCAATTGCTGCTATGCCGGAACGTCGTTCACTTAATTGAGCTGTTGACCATGTTCCAGTGATTATATCATATATCTCCACTCTTGATGAACCATAACTTTGTGGCCAACCGGATAATTCTGCGCCTGCAAACACAATCTTGTTGCCTGCTGACGCCACCGTTGCTCCGGCACTTACTTCTGAAAGGCTGCCAAAAGGTATTAGCGAAGCATTAACCTGCGGCCGGTTGCTGTTATCACAGGCACCGGTAGTAACAGCAGGATTAACCTTTACCTGTACAGTATCCATAGAAAATAAACCGCCAGCATCTGTAACTCTTAACTCAAACTGGTAGTTACCCTGAACAAGATTTATCACTTGTGTTTGTACCGCATTTGCATTTATAATATTACCGGGGGATGGACCGGATATTTTTATCCATACATAACTTACAATATTATTATCCGGATCGGTGGAACCGCTGGCATTGAATGTTACACTGTTTGCTGGTAAAGTAATTGTTTGATCATTTCCTGCATTGGCAACGGGTGGACGATTATTTATTACTGGTTTAACAACCGTTACCTGCACTGTATCTTTTGAAAATAGTCCACTGGCATCAGTAACTGTTAATTCGAATTGATAACTCCCCTCACCAAGCCGACCCACTTTTGTTTTAACAGCTGATGGTGTATAAATATTGAATGAAGAGGGCCCTGATATTTTTTTCCATGCATAATCACGGATATTATTATCCGGATCAGAAGATGCAGAGCCGTCAAGCAGTACACTATCTTCAGGTAAAGTAATTAAAAGATCATTGCCTGCATCAGCGACCGGTGGTTGATTTGCTCTTCTTTCATAAGAATATTCTCTTTTGCATGAAATAGCCAGAACAATCACTGCAAACAAACCACAAACAACTATTGCAGGCAGGTGTTTCATAAACACGGGTTGAATAAGCAGGACTTACTTTTTAAAAAAACTTAATGGGAGGAGTTTAAAATTACACAATCCGGCCGGGAAACTGATAAATGTTTTAAGCAGCAGTAAGTTTTAATTTTTGATTTTCTGCCAAAGATTATTTCTTCCTGCTCCACACAATGAAATCTGTCTCCGGAACTTTTTCTACGCCTACCTGTCGAAGTATATTGATAAGCTGGCCGCGGTGATATGTATCGTGATTGAATAGGTGCAACAGCATTTGCCAAGTGGGCTGCTTGAATAATTCACGTTTTGTATTATAATATTGAAACACATGTTCCAGTGACATGTCACTTGCATTATCTACCCAATCTTTCCACTGCAATGCCTGGCTCATTAACCCATTACTTACATCCTGCATCGTGCCTTTAAAATTTTCTGAAGGTCGAATAACCCGTTCGTGCATTTTTAATCGTTGCCACCAGATACTTTCAGCATCCCACATATGCAGTACAGTAGTGTATAAACTTTTAAAACTGCTGGG
>Ga0070670_100005641_pt1 | contig 10561 bp, 9 predicted proteins | sample KBSS63metaG_FD_64665 | JGI IMG/M metagenome (GOLD analysis project Ga0070670, IMG submission 64665) | Switchgrass rhizosphere microbial communities from Kellogg Biological Station, Michigan, USA - KBS S6-3 metaG | ecosystem: Host-associated > Plants > Roots > Rhizosphere > Soil ... | reverse complement strand
CCCTGGAACTTGATCTTGCGCTCGCCGAGATAGGCTTCGACGCCATCGACCTCGCCGAGAAAATCATAGTTCCAGAACGCGCGGCGAAACTCGCCGTCGGTCACCGAGCGAAGGCCGACTTCCTCCTGCTTGCGGATTACCTTCTCGATCTCGCGGTCTTCAACCGCTTTGAGTTCCTCTGGACTGATCTCGGCGCGCCCGCGCCTGGCACGCGCCTCCTTGAGGGCGGCGGGACGCAGGAGGCTTCCGACATGATCGGCGCGAAACGGCGGCTTGGTGCGTGGCATGATGGTTTTTGTGTTTTGGGAAAGACTGTCATCGCCCGCGCAGGCGGGCGATCCAGTCATCGCCGCTCGTTGAAATCAATCACATCGGTCGAAGGCTACTGGATGCCCCGCCTTCGCGGGGCATCCAACTTCGCATGTCGCACGGCCGTACCGATGACTCGTTACTCCGCGGCGGCGAGCGCCTCAGCCTTCTGCTCCAGCACGAAGTCGTACTTGACCTCGTAGAATGGCGTGGAGAGCGTTTCGCCGGTCGGCGCCTTGCCGGGCGGCTTCTTCACGAACTCGACGATCAGAGGCGCCTTCACCCCGTAGACGACGTCGGTCTCGATGAATTCGTCGCCCTGCTTGAACAGATGGGTGACGCAGTCATGGTAGCCGGGCGCGGTGATGGCGAAATGGATATGCGCAGGCCGCATGTGGCTGATGTTGGTGCGCTCCATCAGTTCGCCCACGGTGCCGTCCATGGGGATGGTATAGGCAATCGGCGCCACCGTGCGGATCACGTAGGAACCATCCGGCTGGGTGCGGTAGAGGCCACGCATCCAGGGCCCGTCCACCTCACGCTGATCCTCGTAGAGGCCTTCGCCGTCGGTCTGCCACAGATCGAGCGTCGCCCCCGCGACCGGCTCGCCGCCGAGACCCCGCACGGTGCCGGTGACGAAGCAGGGGATGCCGGGCGCGCCCTGCGCCATGTTGCCGCCGTTCGCGATCGACGGCGCATTGGGCACGTGAAACGGTCCCTCGACCGTGCTGGGCGTTGCCGCACCGGGCCGGCGATGGTTGATGGCGTCGACCAGCATGCTGACGCCGAGCACGTCCGAGGTAAGGATGAACTCCTGCCGCTTCTGCGAGCACAGCTTGCCGGTGCGGGTAAGCCAATCGATCGCCACGGCCCATTCCGCCTGCGTCGGCTCGATATCGCGCACGAAGCCGTGGAGATGCTTGATCAGGGATTGCATGATCTGCCGCAGCCGCGGATCCGGGATATCCTTCCAGCGCTCCATCGCGACGTCGGTCAGGTTGTCTTCCGTTACGTAGGGCATGGTCATCTCCTGGAGTGGGTTCTTTCTTATTGTTGTTGTTACCCGAGTTCGATCACATCTGGGCATGATCGTCGCGCAGGGCAATTGTTGCAAGGCGGAAAGTGCGACTGACGCAGGGGGCCTTCGCACAACCCGACATGACGTGTCCGAATGCGGCGCACCGCGTGAGCGGTGCGCCGCTGGTCCCGCGACCGGCTACTTCGCCTTCTCGTAGGGATAGATGATATTGCCGGTCTTCAGGTCGGCCGGCGTCAACACGGTCTGCGTGTCCATACCCTTGAACTGGTCGACCGTGTTGCCCTTGATGTCGTGATACTGGACCTGCAGCATGCGCGAGGCGGCCCACTCGCCGCCCTTGCCGAACTTGATGTCGCCCATGATGGTCTTGACCGGGTTGCTGCGCAGATAGTTGGCGATCTGATCGTCGTTGATGCTCTTGGCACCGGCGATCGCATTACCGAGCAGTTCCATATACGCATAGCCCCAGGTGCCGAGGTAATAGCCGAGCGGATCGACGCCTTCGGCGGCGGCGCGCGACTGATAGGTGGCGAGGAACTCCTTGACCTCAGGGGTCAACATCTTCTCCGAGGGCACCCAGGTCTCGTAATTGGTCCAGCCGTTGAGCAACGGGCCAAGCTGAGTCTTGAACACGGTCGCTTGCAGGCCGACCATGGCCCCGCCGATCATCTTCGGCTTGAAACCGATTTCGTTCACCGCTTTCACCATGCCGACGGAATCGAGCGGGTACGAACAGACGGAGACGATATCCGGATTGGTTGCCTGGATGGCGCGCACGATCGGCGAGAAGTCGGTGGTGGTCGGCGGATAGGTCTTGTCGTAGACCACGCGCAGGCCGGCCGCCTTGGCGTTCTCGCGGGCGCCCTCACAGGCGTTGCGCGAGAATTCCTGGTCGGCGGCGACCAGCGCTACCGTCTGCGGCTTCGGGTTCTGCTGCGCGGCGACTTCGAAGAAGCCCTTCGTGAACGCCGGCTTGGTCTCCGGGCCGGAGGGAATCATGGCGAAATATTTCGGATAATTGAATTCACTGTTCACGGCGAGCCCGAACAACCCGATGAACACCTTGCCCTTCTGCATCACGACCGGCATCGCAGGGGCGATCTGGGCGGTGGCATAGGGTCCGGTCACGAGATCGACTTTGTCGACGTCGAGCAGCTTGGTGTAGATGCCCGGCACGGTCGAGGGATTCGATTGGTCGTCGTAATAAACAAGCTTCACCGGACGACCGAGCAGGCCGCCCTTCTTGTTGATGGTCTCTTCCCAGATCTTGGCGCCGAGCAGCGCCTGCTTGCCGTTGGCGGCGAGCGGGCCGGTCAATGCCATGGCAAAGCCGATGGTGATCGGCTGGCCGGATGGCGCCTGGGCGGCGGCCGGGACCCCGGACGCGGCGAGAGCGGCAGCGGCAGCGAACGAGGCCACGGCGCCTCGCCAATTCAGTCTTGCAGACATGCTTTCCTCCAGGTGGTTGTTTGATTGGGTTGACCCGGGATTTCTTGGCGATCCCTTGCACAGTATAGGCGAGCAGCGAATGACGGCCAGCGAGTAACCGGCGCGCCCGCTATTCGCTATTCACCTTCGCGCTCCTACCGTCCCCACACCTCATCGGCGAGTTCGACGATCATGCGAAGCTTCGCCCATTGTTCATCCTCGGCGAGCACATTGCCCTCCTCGGTCGAGGCGAAGCCGCATTGCGGGGAGAGGCACAGCTGATCGATGTCGACATATTTCGTCGCTTCATCGATGCGCCGCTTGATGTCGTCCTTCCTTTCCAGCGTGCCGCTCTTCGAGGTGACGAGGCCGAGCACGACCTGCTTCTTGCCCTTGGGCACGAATCGCAGCGGCTCGAAGCCGCCGGCGCGATCGGTATCGTATTCCAGGAAATAGCCGTCGATGTCGACCTCCCCGAGCAGGCGATCGGCGACATATTCGTAGCCGCCCTGGGCGATGAAGGTAGAGCGGAAATTGCCGCGGCAGGAATGCATGGTCACGACCATATCGGCGGGACGGCCTGCGAGCGCCTGGTTGGTCATGCGGGCATATTGCGCGGGCAATCGGTCGGGATCGTCGCCGCGCTGGCGGGAGAAATCCCGTTCCTTCGGATCGCAGATCATCGACCAGGCGGTATCGTCGAGTTGCAGGTAGCGGCAGCCGGCGTCGTAGAAGGCGCGGATCGCCTTTTGATAGGCCAATCCGACGTCGTGGAAATAGCCTTCGATGTCGGGATAGGCCTGCTTGTCAATGGATTGGCGGCCCTGGCGGAAATGCAGCGTCGAGGGTGCCGGGATCGTCATTTTCGGCGTCACCCTGGTGTGCTCCTTGAGGAAGCGGAAATGCGCGAGGTGCGGATGGGTGGAGAAATCGACCTTGCCGACGACGCGCACGCTCTCGGCCTTGGTCTCGACACCGGCAAACCTGATGCCCTTGCCGGTGGAATAGAGCTCCACGCCATCAAGCCCCTTGTAGAAATCGAATTGCCACCAGGAGCGACGCAACTCGCCGTCGGTCGCGAGCTTGAGCCCGACCTCCTCCTGCTTCTTGACCACCTTCTCGATCTCGCGGTCCTCGATCTCCGCGAGTTGCTTCGCGTTGATCTCGCCTTTCTCGTGCTTCGCCCGCGCCTGCTTGAGCGGTGCGGGGCGCAGCAGACTGCCGACATGATCGGCCCGGAACGGCGCCTTGGTTCGTTGCATCGGTCTTTCCCGGACTGCGAATGGCCTTTAGCGAGCGGCGGATAGACCCGGCCAGAACGTTGCCCGGCGGGGCCTACTCGCTATTCGCCACTCCCTATTCGTTACTTCCAGACCTCGTCGGCGAGTTCTTTGATCATGCGCAGCTTCGCCCATTGCTCCTCCTCGGCGAGCAGGTTGCCTTCCTCGGTTGAGGCGAAACCACACTGCGGCGAGAGGCAGAACTGCTCCAGCGGCGCGAATTTGGCCGCCTCGTCGATCCGGCGCTTGACGTCGTCCTTCTTCTCAAGCGTCCCGCTCTTGGAGGTGACGAGCCCGAGCACCACGATCTTGTTGCCCTTCGGCAGGAAGCGCAGCGGCTCGAAGCCGCCGGCACGGTCGGTGTCGTATTCGAGGAAGTAGCCGTCATAGTTCACCTTCCCCAGGAGCGTCTCCGCCACCGGTTCGTAGCCGCCTTCGGAAATCCAGGTCGACCGGAAGTTGCCCCGGCAGACATGGGTGGTGATGGTCATGTCGGCAGGCTTGCCTTCGAGTGCAGCATTGATCACGCGCGCATAGATGCCCTGAAGCTGATCGACGTTCGACATCCGCTCGCGCGCCTTGCGCAGCTCCTCCTGCGAGCAAAGATAGGCCCAGACCGTGTCGTCGAACTGCAGATAGCGGCAGCCGGCATCGTAGAACCCTTTCACCGCCTGCTTGTAGGCCTGGCCAAGATCGTGAAAAAACCCGTCCAGATCGGGATAGATATCCTTCCTGACACCGTCCTTGGCCAGACGGAAATGCAGCACCGGGGGCGCCGGAATAGTCATCTTCGGCATGACCTTGGTGTGGGCCTTGAGAAACTTGAAGTGCTCCAGCATCGGATGCTTGGAGAAGCCGACCTTGCCGACGATGCGCAGGCTTTGTGCCTTGGTCTGGACACCACGGAATTGGATGCCCTGGTCGGTATCGTAAACCTCCACGCCGTCGAGCATCCCGAGGAAATCGAAGTGCCACCAGGAGCGGCGGAACTCGCCATCGGTCGCGAGCTTGAGGCCGAGCTCCTCCTGCTTCTTGATGATCTTCTCGATCTCGCGGTCCTCGACGGCCTTGAGCTCGGCCGCCGTGATCGCACCCTGTTCGCGCTTGGCGCGCGCCTCCTTGAGCGCGGCGGGGCGCAAGAAGCTGCCAACATGATCGGCACGAAACGGCGGTTTGGTTCTTTGCATTGAAACGGCTCCTGGGCGAATTCAGCGCGAGCAAAGGCACGGCAGCCAAGGCGCCGTCAACCACAAAACGACGGCGAATTGTCCCGGTCGACGCGCGGTACGCAAGAGCGCAGGGCGGTCGCGCGCCGCCGCGCACTGCGCGCATGCGCGCTTGGGGCCGCTGACCGGTGCCCACTCGAAGCGAAAGCGCCCATGTGGGACAAATCCCATCACCGGCATCTGCAGGGCGCCGATCAATGCCTGGTCTTGCCGCCGCGGCGAGGCCCAACGGCGGTGACCCCGAGATAGCTCTCCAACACGGCCCGATCGGCGGAGAGATCCGCGCTCGCGCCCTCGTAGACCACCGCCCCGCGCTCGAGGATCGCCGCCCGGTCGGTGACGCCGAGCACTTTCTGCGCATTCTGCTCCACCAGGATCGCGGACATGCCCTCGTCGCGGATGATGCGCCGCAGCGCGCGCAGCAACTCTTCCACCAGGATCGGCGCCAGCCCTTCCAGGGGCTCGTCGAGCAGCATGACGCGCGGATTGAGGATCAAGGCGCGACCGACCGCGAGCATCTGCTGCTCGCCGCCCGAGAGCTGGTTGCCGAGGTTGCGGCGGCGCTCGCTCAGCCGCGGGAATAGCTCGTAGATGCGCGCCTTCGTCCAGCGACCCGGGCGCGCCACGGCGGTGAGATTCTCCTCCACCGTCAGCGACTTGAAGATGTTGCGCTCCTGCGGCACCCAACCGATGCCGGCGTGCGCACGCTGATCGGGGCGCAAGGGCGTGATGTCGCGGCCGTCGAGCGCGATCGTCCCGCCGATGAAGCGCGTGACCCCGACGATCGAATTGATCAGCGTGGTCTTGCCCATGCCGTTGCGGCCGAGCAACGCCAGCGATTGCCCTTCGGCCAGCGCGAGCGAGACCTCGTTGAGCACGACCGCCTCGCCGTAGCCCGCGCTCAGCCGCTCGATCATCAGCAGGTCAGGCATCGAGTGACTCGCCGAGATAGACAGCCTTGACGCGCGGATCGCGCGCGACCTCCTCCGGCGGACCATCGACGAACAAGGCGCCGTTGACCAGAACGGAGATGCGATCGGCGAACGAGAACACGATGTCCATGTCGTGCTCGATCAGCAGCACGGTGACATCGGGCGGCAGCGCTGCGACCGTCGCCAGAATCTCGTGACGCTCGTCCTCTGGGACGCCCGCCGCCGGCTCATCGAGCAGGAGCACGCGCGGGCGGCAGGCGATGGCGAGCGCGATCTCGAGCAGCCGCTGCTTGCCGTAGGGCAGATTGCCGGTGCGCTCATACATCACGTCGGTGAGGTGGAAGCGGGCGAGGATTTCGACGATTTCCTCGACCACCACCGGGTTGCTGCCGACGACCCGCCACCATTGCGCGCCCAGGCCGTTGCGCTCCGAGATCGCGAGCCCAATCGTCTCCAGCGGGGTGAGGTCGAGAAACAACTGGTTGATCTGGAAGGTGCGCGCGAGGCCGCGCCGCACCCGCCGATAGGATTCGAGCGAGGTGATGTCTTCTCCTTCCAGCAGGATGCGCCCGGAGGACGGCCGCAGCACGCCCGTGAGCAGGTTGATCACGGTGGTTTTGCCCGCCCCGTTGGGCCCGATCAGCGCATGGCGGGCGCCCTTCTCGATCCTGAGCGACAGACCGGCAACCGCGGTAAGACCGCCGAAGTGTTTCTCCAACCCCACGGTCTCGAGCACGGCGGCCATGATCAGCGCCCCTCGCCCGGCGGGACCGGCACCGGGGCAACGCCGCCCGAAAACCGGCGCAGCATGCGGGCAGCCAGTGCGCGTACGCCCCCGGTCCATGACCCGAAGCGGTCGCGTCCGACCAGAACGATCAGCACCAGCACGAGACCGATCCAGAATTGCCAGTATTGCGGAGTCAGGTTGGCGATCCAGTCCTGCATCAGTTTGAAGATCACCGCGCCGATCAGGCCGCCGTAGAGATACCCAGTCCCGCCGATGATGAGCACCAGCAGCAGGTCGGCGGAGCGCTCGAAGGAGAACACGTCAAGCGACGCGAAGGCGGTGGTCTGCGCCAGCAGGGCTCCGGCGACGCCCGCGTAGAAGGCGGCGAGGGTATAGACGGCGACCAGCCGGGCATTGACCGAAATGCCGATCGAGGAGGCCCGTAGCGAGTTGCCCTTGATCGCACGCAGCGACAGCCCGAAGGGGGAATAGACGATGCGCCGTGCCAGCACGAACAACACGAACAGGACGATCAGGCAGTAGACGTAGGAGACGTGCCCGAAGATGTCGAAATCGAACATGCCCAGGATGGGGCCCACGATGACGCCCTGGAGACCATCGGCGCCGCCGGTCAGTTGCGGAATCTGGTTGGCGATCTCGCGCATGATGAGCGCGACGCCGAGCGTCACCATCAGGCGGGTGAGATCGGAGCCGCGCAGGACCAGAAAGCTCGTGCCAAATCCAAGCACGGCGGCGCAGAGGCCGGACACCAGCAGCGCCAGCACCGGCTCGGTGACAATGCCGTACTTGGCCAGGAGCGCGCCAGCGTAGGAGCCCAGACCGAAGAAGGCCGCATGGCCGAGCGAAATGATGCCGGCATAATCGAGAATGAGGTCGAGCGAGAGCGCGAACAGGGCCAGCCACGCGATCTCGGTCAGGATCAGGTGCCGTCCGGGCAGCAGGAACACGCTTACCACCGCCGCCAGCCAGAAGACGTATTCGAGCGGGCGCCAGCGGGCACGGGCCGCGAGATGGTGGGCTACCTGGTCCTCGACAGACGACGGCATCGCGGCTCTCGGCGCTACTTGCCGCCAGCGCGGGCGAACAGGCCCTGCGGACGCAACAACAGCACGATGATCATGATGGTGTAGATCACGAACGCCCCGAATTTGGGGACGTAATACTTGCCCGCCACATCGGCGATCCCGATCAGTAGCGAGGCAACGAACGGACCGGTGATGCTCGACGTGCCGCCGACCGTCACCACGATCAGGAAGTAGACCATGTATTTGAGCGGAAAGGTCGGATCGAGCCCGAGAATCTCGGCGCCGAGCGCTCCGCCAAGACCGGCCAGGCCCGACCCGAAGGCGAAGGTCAAGGTAAAGACCGCGTTGACGTTGATGCCGAGCCCGCGCGCGACCCGGGCGTCGTCGACCGAGGCGCGCAGCCGGCTGCCGAACCGGGTGCTCGAGAGGATGAGCTGCAGGCCCACCGTGAGCAGCCCGCAGACGACGATGATCAGCAGCCGATAGCGTCCGACGCCGATGCCGAAGATCTCGAAGCGGCCCTGCAGCACGCTCGGGATCTCGATGAAGACCTGCTGCGAGCCCATCACGTAGTCGACGGCGGCGACCGACATGAAAACCAGACCGATGGTGAACAGCACCTGGTCGAGGTGGCTCTTGCTGTAGACGTGCACATAGAGTGTGCGCTCGAACAGCGCGCCGATCAGCGCCGTGACGATGAAGGCGATGGGAAGCCCGGCAAAGAACGGCACGCCGGCGCGGTTGACCAGCACCAGCGTGATATAGCCGCCCGCCATGGCGAATGAGCCATGGGCGAGGTTGACGAAATTCATCAGTCCGAGCGTGACCGACAGCCCGCAGGCCAGCACGAACAGCAGCATGCCATAGGCAACCCCGTCGAACAGAATTGTCAGCATGGCTGCGCGTCGTCCCCCCGTCGACGGTCCTTACCTGATACTGACGGCGGCACGAGGAGTGGCGCAAGGCCGCTCCCGGCCGCCGTTATATCCGTGTCCCGGGCGTCGGCTACTTCTTCATCTTCAACGGATCCTTAACGGCATCAAAGGTCGCGAACTCGACATTGTAGAGCTCGCCCTGCACCTTCTGGACCTTGCCGATGTAGATGTTCTGAACGATGTCGCGCGTCTGCGGATCGATCGAGATCGGGCCGCGCGGGCTCTCCCATTTCATGCCCTTCATTGCATTGATCAAGGCTTCGCCGTCGGTCTTCCCCTGGGTCTTCTTGAGCGCCTCGTAGATCAGATGCATGCCGTCGTAGCCGCCGAGGGAGATGAAGTTCGGGCGGAAGTTGTTCGCCTTCTTGAAGGCGGCGACATACTCCTTGTTGGTCGGCGAATCGTGCAGCGCGGAATAGATGCCGGCGGTCACGACCCCCAGCATGGAGTCGCCCATCCCGGGGAGATCATTGTCGTCGACGATGTCGCCTGGGCCGATCAGCTTGATTCCGGCCTTGTCGAGCCCGCGCTCGGCGAACTGCTTGGCGAAGGTCCCGGCCTGGCCCGCGGGCACGAACACGAACAGGGTGTCGGGATTGAGATCGCGCGCACGCTGGAGGAACGGCGCGAAATCGGGATTGGCAAGCGGCACCTTGATGGTTTCGACGACCTGGCCGCCGGCCTTGGTGAAGCTATCGGTGAACACGGCCGTGGCTTCGGCGCCAGGAGCCCAGTCGGATTGCACGATCACGACCTTCTTGCTGCCGTTCTTGGCCGCCCATTCCGCGATGATGCCGGACTGTTGCCCCAGCGTGAAGCTGGTGCGCACCATGTAGGGGTTGTTGGGATTTATCACGCCCGATGTGCCCGAGACCATCACGACGTTGGCGGTCTTGCCCTGGGTCGAGAGCGGACCGATGGCCATGGCGCTGGGTGTGAGCGCCGAGCCGACGACCGCAACCTTGTCGTTGACGATCAGCTCCTGTGCCAGGCGCTTGGAGTTGTCGGGAACACCGGCATCATCCTTGATGATGAGATCGATCTTCTTGCCGGCGACGGTGTCGCCGTTCTTCTCCATGTAAAGCTTGACGCCGGCCTGCACCTGCTTGCCGACGGGCGCGAGGCCGCCGGTGAGGGGCAGCACCAGGCCGACTTTCGCCGTGTCCTGGGCCATCGCGCTGGTGGACGCCAGCGCGCCCGCCGCCAACGCAATTCCGATCTTACGCAGCATAAGGTTTCCTCTCCTGGTTGGCTTTGGCGGCAATCTATATCGGAAAGGGCCGCGGGTCATGGCACAAAAAGCGGACTTTGTGGACGATGCGACAAGTGCACGCACGTTCTCGCCCCCGCCCGCATGGACCGTGCAGCGTCTGCGCGATCCCGCCGGCAAGGCAAGGCCCCGGACGCGCAAGCGGCGTCCGGGGCCCCGACCAAATCGACGATCCGAGAGGTTACTTCTTCGCGGCCTTGACCGGATCTTTGACGCCCTCGACAGTCGCGAACTCGACATTGTAGAGCTCACCGCCGACCTTCTCGACCTTGCGGATATAGATGTTCTGGACGATGTCGCGGGTATCGGGATCGATCGAAACCGGGCCGCGCGGGCTCTCCCAGGCCAGCCCCTTCATGGCGGCGATCA
>Ga0070670_100005634_pt1 | contig 10569 bp, 13 predicted proteins | sample KBSS63metaG_FD_64665 | JGI IMG/M metagenome (GOLD analysis project Ga0070670, IMG submission 64665) | Switchgrass rhizosphere microbial communities from Kellogg Biological Station, Michigan, USA - KBS S6-3 metaG | ecosystem: Host-associated > Plants > Roots > Rhizosphere > Soil ... | reverse complement strand
ATCCGCTACAAGGCGCGGCCCGACACCAGCCTCTCGGCCATGCTGGCGAGCGGCGAGGTCGATGCCATCATCTCGGCGCGCGCGCCGGAGGCGTTCGCGCCCGGCGGCGCGGTGGTGCGGCTGTTCCCGGACTACCGCGCCGAGGAGGAGCGCTTCTACAAGAAGACCGGCATCTTCCCGATCATGCATCTCATGACCATGCGCCGCGCGGCCTACGAGCAGCATCCCTGGATCGCCATGAACCTCTACAAGATGTTCGACGAGGCCAAGCGCCGCTGCCTCGCCCGGCTGCGCGACTTCACCTGCGCGCGCATCCCGCTGCCGTGGGCCGCCGCCATCGCCGACGAGATCGCGACGGGTTACGGGCCGGATCCCTATCCCTACGGCATCGAGGAGAGCCGGCCGACGCTCGAGGCCTTCTGCCGCTACGCCCACGACCAGGGCGTGACCCACCGGCGCATGACCATCGACGACCTGTTCCCGCGCGAGGTGCGCGCGATGGCGCGGGTGTGAGCGCGGGCGAACACTGCCGGAATGCCCGTCGCGCGAAGCTCGCCGTTGCGGGCGGCGTCGCATCCGGGATCGAGCCCGCGCAGTTTTGGATGATGGGCGATTCGTATACTATATTCGTTACGTAGTCAACCACAAAATGAGCGCATTGTTCGGCTTAAACGGCGCGCAGGCCGAACCGCCGAACCCGGGGAGATGCCTTGATATCGCGACTTTACCCCCAGGCTTGCAGCGACTTCTCTCACAATCAGGGACGCGGTGCGCTTCGACCAGCATCAGCGGAAGCGAGGCCGCGCTCTTTCGCAGGACCGCTGGCCAACGTCGCCATCGCCTTCGGCCTGCGCGGCGGTGCTGGGCACTTGCGGTGCAACCCCTTGTCCCGGCTTCCGAGCGGTCCGGAAAATCGCTACCATTCGCTGTTGCTCAAGGTCAAAAAATCCCAGGGAGAGAGCTCGCGATGAACAAGCCCAAGATATTCACCCTCGCCGCACTGGCGCTGGCGTCGTTCGGCGTGACGTCCGGCGTCGAAGCACAACAACCGCCGGCGCAACAGGCGGCGCCGCAACTGCCGCAGGCGCCGAACATGACGTTTTTTGTCGTCAGCGTCGGGCCCGGCAAGGGCGCCGATCTCGGCGGCCTTGAAGGCGCCGACCAGTATTGTCAGCAATTGGCGCAGCGCCACGGCGCGGGAGCAAAGACCTGGCGTGCCTATCTGAGCACCCAGGCTACCGACGGCAAGCCGGCCGTCAATGCGCGTGACCGCATAGGCAGCGGTCCGTGGCAGAATTTCAAGGGCGACACCATCGCCAAGAACGTCGACGATCTGCACAGCGACAATAACACGCTTGGCATGAACACGTCGTTGACCGAGCGAGGCCAGATCATCCCCGGCGTGGGCTTTGCACCAAACCGTCACGACGTTCTGACCGGCTCAACCCCGGAAGGCCGCGCTTTCCCAGCCGGTGAGGATCGCACCTGTCGCAACTGGACGAGCAGCACCCAGGGCGCGGCCATGCTCGGCCATATCGACCGCAAGGGGTTGCGCGACGATGCGCCATCGCGGTCCTGGAATTCATCGCATCCCTCGCGCGGGAACGACGGCGGCTGCAGCCAGAGCGATCTGCGCGGCACTGGCGGCGACGGGCTGTTCTATTGCTTCGCCGCCCAGTAAGGCGGTCTTGTAAGCCCTGCGACGGGTGGCCGGGCCTAAAACGCCCGGCCATCTCTGTTTGAAGATTGCGGTTTGGCGGCCGCGCGATCAAACCGGCGCGCTATTGCACCAGAGCTTCGGGGTCCAGGAACCATTTGGTGCCGAGCATCCGGCCCTTCGTCTTCATTTCCACATTGACCTGGTTGTTCGCCCGCTTGTAGCCGAGGATTTTCACGGTGAGCGGCCCGGTGAATTGCCAGGCGTCCCGCTCTGACAGCGCGTCCTCCTGATAGGACGCCAATGCCGCGGCATCGCCGCCCTTCTTCAATTCTTGCCAACGCGTCAACTTGGCCGCGTCCTCGAACCAGATCGAATCGGGCTTCACCTGCATCGTGGCGCCCTTGCGAATCTCCGCGGCAAAGCAACCGACACCCAGCGTCAGCAGAATGAGCAGCGCGAGCATCGCAGCCGCATGAGAGCGTCGTTGCACAAGAATGCCAGTCGCCGTGAATTTCAATGCCATCCGACCAGTCTCCGCCATTGCCCGCGCCCGAGCGATCAGACCAGAAATCGATCGCAATGCCCAGGAGACCGCCGCCTCTCGCGCCCGGCGTTGATCTCCTCGCGATGGGGGGGCGCGAAAGGGCGCTTGAAACAAAAACCTTATCGAAATGTGCCAGTAGCGGTGCCAGGAGAAATTGCTTATGTTGGGAATATGAGCGCGCCGTTGTTCAGGATGGTGACTTTTACCTGCGCCGTTCTCGTCCTCGGGGCGGATGCAACCGCGTCGGCCCGCCCCAAGAGGCAACCCAGCGCCGAGCGTACGTCGACGCAGGTTACGGCGTGCGATGGAACGCCGATCATCATGCAGGGCATGGAATGCCGGCAACGCGCCGCTCCCGCAGGGGAGCAGGAAACTAAGGGCGCGCCACGTCCCCGGGTCACCGCGCGCGGCAGCGGCGGTCCTTACATCGCGCCAGTTCAACGCACACCATCGCTGTCGCTGCCCCAGCCCTCCGCGTCTCCCTACATTCCGCCGCCTATCAACAACCCCAGCGAGCGGATCAAGCAACTTAATGAGTCTTTTCCACTCAACGGGGGCTTGGGGAACAATCCCACAAATCGCGACGAGTACATACGCTACAATCTCACCAGATAGTGGCAGCTGCCGTTGCTGCCGGGCCGACTGCTCGCTTCGGCTAATGGTGCCAATCGGCGACATTCGTCGGTAGTTCGAAAGCGGCATCGCAGCGATTGCCTGAACGACATCTTCGCCAATGCACAAGACGATCCATCGACAGCATACGTCGCTTACAACGCATTGAAGTCGACCGAGCACGTGCCGACGATCAGCCCGTATTTTGACTCGGGCTCATGGGCCGAGAACCGCGCTCATCGACGACCGGATTGAGCACTAGGCGGTCAAGCCAGAGGTCACGATCCGTCCGAAACGACTCGATGCCAACCACCATCCGCGTCTGGCCGGCCGCGGGTTCCGCACGGTAGGTGCCGAACATTCGGTCCCACCAAGGCAGAACAAAGCCGAAGTTGCTATCGCCGGTCAGAAAGACTTTCGGCCGGCAGCGAGCGGCGATGGTTCTCAGCACCATTGGATCAAGGTCGGCGAACTGCGGGGACGCCGCCATGATCGAGATTATTGCATCACGCGCGTTCATAGGTGCTCCCAGGCCATCCTCCGCCCGGGACATATTACGACGCGGCAGTCGATGGGAGATATGAGACAGCCCATCCACTCAGGCGCGGGTCACGCATTGCCGGTGACGACCGGCAGCCCGGCGGCGCGCCACTCCGGAAGGCCGTCTTCCAATCGTCGAACCTTGAAGCCACGAGCGCGAAGCGCCGCAACCGCTTCGTAGGAGAGGACGCAGTAAGGGCCGCGGCAATAGGCAACGATCTCCAGCGTGGGATCGAACTCGCCGAGTCGAGCTTCCAGCTCGCGCAACGGGATGTTCACCGCGCCAGGCAGATGCCCCAATGCGAATTCATCCGGCGGCCGAACATCGAGGACGGTTACCGCGCCCGCGCGCGACTGTTTCAGAAGCTCCTCGCGCGACACGGGCTCCAAGCTATCGCGGTCATTGAAGTAGCTACGGATCACCCGCTCCACCTCGGCGATGTTTTGCTCGGCAATCCGGCGCAGCGCCGACATGAGGTCGAGCACGGCTTCGTCGGCGAGCGTGTAGAAGACGAACTTGCCTTCGCGACGGGTGGCGACGATCCCGGCCCGCCGCATCTGCTGCAGATGCTGCGATGCGTTGGCGACCGACAGGCCAGTTCGCTCCGCCAGGACCTCGACGCTCCGCTCGCCCTGCGCCAATTGCTCCAGGAGTTCGAGCCGATGCGCGTGCGCCAGTGATTTGGCAACGGCAGCGAACTGGGCAAACAGCGCCAATTTCGGACTGAGGCTTGACATCGTTAGCCCGACAATCTTATATCATTCAAGAGAATGATTGAATAATCGATAATTCAATCATTTGTCAAGCAGCAAGAGCGCGTTCAAGCCATGCGCGACGCCATGTTCGCCTACGAGCCGTTTATCCGTCTGGGCGCTTTCGGCGGCGTGTTCACCGTGATGGCGATCTGGGAACTCGTCGGTCCACGACGCAAACAGGCGATTGGCCGCGGCATGCGCTGGCCCAGCAATCTCGGCGTGGTGGTGGTCGACACGCTGCTCGTCCGCCTCGTGTTTCCGATCACGGCCGTTGGCCTTGCCCTCGTTGCCGAGGCGCATGGATGGGGCCTGTTCAATGAGATTACGCTCCCGGTCTCGATTGCTGTCTTTGCGCCGGTCGTTCTTCTCGACCTTGCGATCTATTTCCAGCATGTCCTCTTCCATGCGGTGCCGGCGCTGTGGCGGCTGCATCGCATGCATCATGCCGACCTCGAATTCGACGTGACCACCGGACTGCGCTTCCATCCGATCGAGATTTTGTTGTCGATGGTGATCAAGCTCGCCGTAGTCGCCGCGTTGGGGGCGCCCGCGGTTGCCGTGTTGGTCTTCGAGGTGCTGCTGAACGCCACCTCGATGTTCAACCACAGCAATGTCCGCCTCCCTCTGGGACTCGACCGCGCGCTACGCTGGTTCGTCGTGACGCCGGATATGCACCGAGTGCATCACTCGATCCTGGCACGCGAGACCAACAGCAATTTTGGCTTCAATTTGCCTTGGTGGGATCGCCTGTTCGGTACCTATCGCGCGCAGCCCGCGGCCGGGCACGAGGGCATGACAATCGGCATCGAGCAGTTCCGCGATCCGCGTGAACTCGGGCTCGATCGGATGCTGCTTCAACCCTTCCGCGGTGATGCCGGCCGCTATCCGCTCGGACGGCGGGAAGGCGCACAATGAGCCTGCGCCGATTCTTGTCGCGCCTCGCGCTCGCGCTGCTGCTCATCGCAGCGGCGGCGGGGGCCGCCGTCTACCGCGATCAGATCAATCTGGCGACGCTCGACGCCTGGCTCGGCTCGCTCGGCCTATGGGCGCCGCTCGGCTACGTAACCCTTTATGCTCTCGCCACCGTGGCTTTCGTTCCCGGTGCGATCTTCGGCCTTGCGGGTGGCGCCTTGTTCGGCCCGTTTTGGGGCAGCCTCTGGAACCTGCTGGGTGCTACGCTGGGCGCCACCCTTGCGTTCCTGATCGCGCGCTACGTCGTCGGAGACTGGGTCGAACGTAAAGCCGGCGGGCTCCTCAAGCGGCTGATCGAAGGCGTCGACACGGAGGGCTGGCGTTTCGTTGCCTTCGTGCGGCTGGTACCGCTATTTCCCTTCAATCTTTCGAACTACGTGCTTGGGCTCACGCGCATCCCGCTCCACCACTACATCATCGCCACTCTCGTCTGCATGGCGCCCGGTACGGCCGCCTACACCTGGCTCGGGCACGCCGGACGCGGCGCGCTGATCGGTGACGTGGAAACGGTGCGCTATGGCCTGCTCGCGCTCGGTCTGCTCGCGGCGATCGCCTTGCTGCCGCGACTGGTCGGGCGGATGCGCATGTCATTCGACTGGATCGAATCCAACGTCCTCAAGGGCCGGCTCGACAGCGGGCAAGCCGTAACCGTGATCGACGTGCGCGGCCCCGACGAATTTACCGGACCGCTCGGCCATATTGCGACGGCGCGCAATATTCCGGTTGTCGAGCTTGATAGCCGATTGGCCGATCTTGCCGGGCTTGAACGCGCCCCACTCGTGCTCGTCTGCCGGACAGACAAACGCTCGGCAACGGCTGCGCGGGCCTTGCGTGCAGCCGGCTTCAGCCAGGTTAGTGTTCTGCGCCGCGGGATGGAGCAATGGAACGAAGCTGGCCTGCCAGTGCAAGGCCGCACCGTCGAGACAACAGCGTAAGGGCGGCCGATCATGAAAACGCTGTTCGTCCTCAACGACCCGCCCTACGGCACGGAACGTGTCTACAACGCGCTGAGACTCGCTCATGCGCTGCTGAAGAAAGCGCCGCAGGTGGAGGTCAGCGTCTTCCTCATGGCGGACTCGGTCGTCTCCGCCAAAGCGGGCCAAAAGACGCCGGACGGCTACTACAACGTCGAGCGAATGCTGAAGCGCGTGCTGGCCAGCAACGGCAAGGTGCTCTTGTGTGGCACCTGCATGGATGCGCGCGGCCTCGACGATGCCGCTCTCATGGTGGGCGCGCGCCGCAGTACGATGGACGAACTCGCGGCGATGACTGCGGAGGCCGACAAGGTCATGGTGTTCTGACCATGCGACGCATCTATCTCGACCACAACGCAAGCACGCCGATCGATCCCGCGGTCGCCGCCGCGATGATGCCTTTTCTTCAGGATCATTACGGCAACCCGTCGAGCGGACATTGGGCGGCGACGACGGCGAAGACAGCTCTCGAGACGGCGCGCGGCCAGGTGGCGGCGCTGCTTGGTTGCCACAACGACGAGATCGTTTTCACGAGCGGTGGTAGCGAGGCGAATAACCTTGCCCTCAAGGGCGTGTTCTTCGCCCTTCGCGACAAGGGTGATCACATCATTACGACCCGGATCGAGCATCCGGCGACCATCGAGCCGTGCCGGTTTCTCGAACGCCTGAGCGCGCGGGTCACCTACTTGCCCGTTGATGGCACGGGCCGGGTTGACCCCGACGATCTCCACAGGGCGATCACGCCGCACACGATCCTTGTCACCATCATGCATGCCAACAATGAGGTTGGTACAATCCAGCCGATCGAGGATTGCGCCCGAATTGCCCACGAGCACGGCGTCCTGTTTCACACCGACGCTGCCCAGTCCGTGGGCAAGGTCCTTACCGGCGTCAACGAGCTCGGCGTCGATCTTCTATCGATCGCTGGCCACAAGCTCTATGCGCCTAAGGATGTCGGCGCCCTGTTCGTGCGTCGCGGCGTGTCGCTCGAACCACTGATTCACGGTGCGGGACACGAAGGCGGCCGGCGAGCAGGCACGGAGAGTGCGCTGCTTGCGGTCGGTCTCGGCCAAGCCTGCGAGCTTGCACGCGATCTTACTCCGATGGATCGGGTGCACGCTCTGCGCGACCACTTCTGGCAGGAGCTGCGGGATCATTTCAAGGACCGTGTGGTCCTCAACGGCCATCCTACGCATCGCCTGCCGAACACGCTCAATGTTTCCTTCGTCGGCCGGATCGGCGCCGAGATACTGAAGCGGCTGGATGGTGTCGCCGCCTCGACGGGATCGGCATGTCACTCCGGCCGCATCGAGCTGTCGCCGGTCCTGGAAGCGATGGATATCACGCCGGAAGTAGGCATGGGTGCCGTCCGCTTCAGCCTCGGGCGCGCAACGACGCGCGACGAAATCGACGCGGTGGTCGCCCGTTTGAAAAACATACTTGACACCTCGGGACGGTAAGCCGCGCGGGCCGCAAGCTGCGAAGGTAGGTAGGCGTCGAGGCCTCCGAGACCGAGGCCTTTGCGACGCTCCGGAAATCCCGCTGCATCACTACCATGCAGCTACTATGAAAAGGCGCCCCCATGATTCCCTCAACGACTGGCGCCGCCGTACCAGTGGCCTCCGGAAACCTGCTATTTCATGTGATCTTCGACGACTTCAACCGCACCTTTTCCATGGACGGACCCGGCGGCCCCAATGGTATTCGCCTTCACTATGAGATGATGCGCGTCGCGCGTACGCAAGCAAAGACGCTCCGGGACTTCGATGTAAGAGCAGAATCCCAGGAAGCTGCGCTCGCCGAAATGAAGGCGCGGTTTCCCGATTACAGTTTTTTGGGCACTTGGGCCGCCATCCAGGCAAGATGAAATGTTCTAGATAGGCCACTACCGTCACGTGAGTTCAGCGTGCTGATTCGTTGGGCCGTCGGGTTCGCGCCAGCTTCAGGAAAAGCCTGCGGGCTGCGCTATCTACGCCAAGCTTCGGTTTCGCCCGGGCCTAGTCTAGATGTCCGGTCCGGGTCAGACCCGGCCTTCGAGCGATGTTCGCGACAGGACCGCTATTGCTCCATAAGCGGACCTGCACACGTCGTCGACAGAGGTCTCAAACCTGCCAACAGCAGACATCTCCGCTCGTTAGCTCGTACAAAAACAAAAACCCCGGCGCGACGCCGAGGTGTTGAGATGCAAGAAAGCAGAAGCGATCAAGCGACTACGAGTGCGGTGAGTTTCAACGGCCCGCTCTGCATTAGATAATTTCCCCTCGCCTTTCGAGCATCATATGGTGGACCGTTGCAATCTGAAGCCAGATTGCGGCGAGAAAGGAGAATATCGTGCATCCGATCATGAGCGTGAGGTCATTCGTTGCAGCGAACCATGTGGCGGCGGTAAACCACCCGAAAATGAGGAGAAACCACATGAGAACGCCAATGAGACCCGCGATAACAGAAATAACATGTAATGCTTTTGATAATTTCATGTTCCTGCTCCGGACCTCAGGCTACCTGAACAATCTCCCTAATGCGGCGGGTCGGCTGCGCATTGATGTGGATCAATCGGGGAGATCCGAATGTCCGCTTCGGGATCAAAATGCGAAAACCTCGCAATGAGCAAATGTTTTCCGGTGTGCCCCAAATAGCCGACATTGCTCGACGCGGTTGGCACGGGAGAAAAGTGCCAAAAGCAGATACCGACCACCTCTCTGCCGCTTTCATTTGCAACCATCTCGCCCAGCAGTCAGCGCGCAAGCATCCATACACCGAGGCCGATCAGTACCGCCCCGCCGACCGCGCGGCTCACCGCTGCATAACGCGTATCGACGATCTTCTGGACAGCAAACGCGGCAAATCCAAAGATGACGAGATCGTCGAGCATGAAAAAAGTCACGTAGAGTGCGATGTAGCCGTAATATTGGCTGGTCGACAGGTCCGTTAGCGCAAGCATGTGCGTGTAGACGGCAGGCAGGGCCGCCGAACAAACAAACTCGATCGCGTTCACCGTCAAGGCGAGCCCTATGACCAAGACAAGACTCGCCAGCCCGACCGGCGCGGCTACCAGCTCGCGGACCCATTGCATCGTACGCCGTCGCCGCTCGATGTCGCCGACCTCACACACGATCACGCCGCGCTTGAGGGCCAACTCGAAGAGATGATTGGCACCGAAGCCAATGGCCACCAGCGCGACGATTTGCGTGAGCGGGCGAACGTAGCCGATGATGAGGAACGTATTCAGCCAAGCCGTCATGAAGAGGAAATACAAGAGCCCCGAGGCGAGTACGAAGGTCCCGACGAGCCACCAGATCTTGCGCTGCTCCTGAAGGCTGGCGATCAGGGAGATCAGGTAGACCAGCACCCACATGGCACAAGGATTGAACCCGTCCGCGAGACCCATGAGCGCCGTGATCGCCAGCAGGGAATGGCGAGATGGGTCGATTTCGCCGAGCAATGGCAGTCTTATTTGGAATGCCTTGGCATCGGGTCGCGCGATTGCGGTTGCTTCGGCAGCGAGCGCCAGAACCTCGCGGCCCGTCGTGTCCGCGGATTCAAAGCCGATCAGGTAACGCGAGCCGCGCACGAACAACGGAACGCCCAAGTCTCCCGCGGGAATGCTGTGTTGGTCCGCAACCATGCTCAGGAGGGCTTGATTTGCGGATGTCGAGACGTCGTGTAGGACAAAATCGACGTTGGGCTGCGCGTTCAAAAATTCAATAGCTTCGTGGCAGTGCGGGCAATCTGGGAGAAAGAAGACATGAAGCCGCCCGTCACGCTCCCAAGCAAGAGAAGGCGGAGGTGAGACGATCGCCCCGAATTGGAGCAATGCGAAAACCACACCAAGCACGACGGCGAGTCCGATGCGGAATCGGACGGGCGTCAATATGGCGAGCCGGAGCATTCGGCTGCGGGTTCCTATGGTGCGGAGGGTCGAGAATCGCGCCGTCCCGCCCACTTGATTGCACGCCGTACTCCTCACCGGCGTTGATGTTTATCAAAGCGCAAGGCGTTGCCGGTCAGCACAGTTATTTGGCGTCGATCAAAAGCGGAAGGCTCGCAACGAGCGTATTCCGTCCGGATTACCCCCCCGAAAGCAGATATCGTTGATACGTTCTGGCACTTCCGATTTGTGGCACATCGCGACATTTCGCGGCGACGCAGTAATTCGGTCGCTTTCGGAGTTAAGAGGACATCCAGAGCCGCGCTTACCAAGCCCTTGCACCAGGCGGGCCTCTTGACCAGCAAGCGCGAGTGCAACTCGTTGATCTACGCGAAGCGATACGAAGCCATGCATGACCCAGCCGTTCACTCTCTCCCGCAGACTGCTTTAAGCCTGTCTTTCCGGGCAGGAGTGAACCGAGCGGCACGTCTGTGCCGTCGACCTATTTCCCCTCGTCGTCGCGCTTCGCCTTAGCAGATAAGCGCTGGCGGCGGCGGTGACGCTATGGTCATCGCGCATGAAGCCGAGCGCAGTGTTGCAGGGAATGCCGAAGGCCGCCGGCACCGGCCACCGGCGCCCGCCG
>Ga0070670_100005633_pt1 | contig 10570 bp, 10 predicted proteins | sample KBSS63metaG_FD_64665 | JGI IMG/M metagenome (GOLD analysis project Ga0070670, IMG submission 64665) | Switchgrass rhizosphere microbial communities from Kellogg Biological Station, Michigan, USA - KBS S6-3 metaG | ecosystem: Host-associated > Plants > Roots > Rhizosphere > Soil ... | reverse complement strand
CGCGGCGATCTTCCTGGTGCTTCTGATTGTGTCGCCAGTCACCGCTCCGTTTGCGTCGGTTCCGCTGTCGGCCTTGCTGACCCACAAGGCGGACACACAGGCATCACGCGTGGTTACGCAATCCGACGCCGACGCCGCGCCATCGGCAGGCGGGGCCTCCTTCCTCGTCGAGGAACAGACCAAGGACGGCGAGGTGATCTTCGACAGCCGCACGGCCGTCGGCAGCGCGTGGGACACCCAGGACCGCACGCCGCTCGGCACTCGCTCGACGGCCCTCGAGCGCAGGCACACGCGCTTCGTCGTCCTGCGCGTGTAGTTCTTCTTCCCTCACCCCAGACATTCCCAGCATTCAGCACGGGCGGGCGTCCGTACGTCCGCAGGCGTGCGTCAGTTGTAAGTTCGAGACCGAACGGCTCGCGAACTGTGTCGGCTCGCGAAGCCGGACGGCGGAAAGGTCAGGGTCCTTCACCGCCCTGGCCTTTCCTTTGTCGCTTTACTTCTTCGGTGTCGTCACCGTGAGCGTGCGCACCATCATCATGCCGCCCTTCTCGGTGGTCTCCGCGGTCAGGCGATCGCCGACGTTGATGTCGGTGTCCGGCACTTTCTTGCCGTCGCGCATCACCACGGTGGTGGCGTCGAGCATGATGAGGACCGACTTCTTGTCGCCGGTCGTCACCTCGATGTGCGGGTAGTCCACGTCTGCGACCGTGCCGACCACCTTGTCCTGCTGTCCGTCCTTGGCCGCGACCGGAAGGGCCGTGATGGCCACCAGGATCAGCACCGCGGTAATCCAGCTCTTCATGACAGTTCCCTCGCGTATTTACCTTACCTCGCCCGGGCCGGTCGCACGGTCACGAAGACAGCGGCGCCCAAATTGACCCGGCTCCCGTAGGCGGCCCGAATGCTCTCGGGCACGAACGCGGCGGACAACGCCGCGCCGAGGCCGGGTGCGAATCCGCGCTTGGGCGGCAGGTAGCGCGTATACCCGCCTTGAAGCTTGGCGACGGTGAAGATCTCGTCCTCCGGTGCCAGCTGCAGGTCGTGGCCGGTTTTGCCGGTGGTCTCGAAGCGGCCGAACCAGGTGTCGCGATCCCGTAGTGTGACGCTGGTCTCGGCCAGAAACGCGTTGCTCGCGTGATCGCGTTCGGCGTTGCGGCCCCACGCCAGCGTCGTCGCCCACAGTCCTTCCATGCCCACGCCCTTGTGAACCGTCGCCGACGCTGTGACGCGTGACACATCGACGCGCGGACCGCCGCCCTCGCCCGCCTCGGCCTCCTCCAGATGTCCGGCCGACACCTGCAGCGCCACGGACTTCACGGGCAGATAGGAGATGCGAGCCGACACCGAGTCGAGCGCACCGAAGTCGAAGCCGGTGCGATGTTCGTCCGGCTCCCGTCCATTGAACACCGATGCCTCCGCCTTCCACTGAGCGCCGTAGACGGCGCCGGTCACCACGCCAAACGAAACATGCGTCGCGTCGAGCCAGTGGTGCCCGATCGGCGCCAGCGGATTCGGCATCGCCGACAGGCGATGCGGAAACGCCACCGGACCGAGCGCGGGCTCCGCGGCCGGTCCGCCGTACAGCTCCCATCGAAGTCCGCGCGCGAGCGGGGCGTCGTAACGCGCCGACAGCTCCATGAACAGGTCGTGCGGGTGCTGACGGTCGTGAATCGCGGCGCCGTCGCACCGCTCGCCCGATGCGAGCGCGTCCGGATAACCGCAGCCGGGAATCGTGAACGGCTCCAAGCTCATCATGCCGTTCAGCTGCACGCGGCCCCGACCCACCGGCCGCTGCGCCATCCCCATGAACCAGTTGATGCTGCCGCCTTGATCGGCGCCGCGTTCGCCCGACTCGTGCAGGTACTGCACGAACAGGTTCTCGTGCACCATCAACTGCCAACCGCCGCGCGAAGCATGAAATGCGTACATCGGCGTCGAGTCGGGCTGCCAGCTGGTGCCCGACCCGTCGCGTGGCAGAGAGGCCATCTCGTGACCCTCGTGCTCCGCGTGCCCGGCGTGCGGCATCTGATGGCCGGCGTGCGGGTCGGCGGGTTGGTCTTGCGCCGCCGCGCGGGTCACGCTCGCACCCGTCACCACGACCGCGCACACGACGTGCGCGGCAACACTTCGAAAGTACATGGTCGTCTCCACCTTGGTTGTAGAGGGCGATCTTCAGACCGCCCCGCAGGCGGGCCTGAAGGCCCGCCTCTACCTACGAGGGCAGGAGACGGAACTAGACGCGGAGATGGGAGACGAGCTGGAACGAACCGGGCGGACTGTGCTGGATGTCGACGGCGACGACCCGGGCGACCTCGAAAGATGGTGGTGCCCACGCCGCGAGCGATACGACCGCGACCGGCGCGGTGACCGCCCGCTGCGCGCGCTCGAAGCCGGCAGGCGCTTCGTCCGTGTGCCCGCAGGCGTGCGGCACGGTGGTCATCGAGACGGCGGCCGGCGCGCTCGACTCGTGACATGAGTGATGCGCCGGCTGATCGCGGCCCGCCGCCGCGTCCGCGCATTCGGCGTGGCACAACGCCAGCGACAGCGGTGCCGACATCATGGCGACGGTCAGCACGAGCGTGAATATCCGGCGCAGCATCGACATCCCCAGTATAGCGATTAGAGCTCGGCGCGACGCAGCCGCAGCGCGTTGCCAATCACCGACACCGAGCTCAGGCTCATCGCCGCGGCGGCAATCATCGGGCTGAGCAGCAGGCCGAACACCGGATACAGTACACCGGCCGCCACCGGCACGCCGAGCGCGTTGTAGACGAACGCGAAGAACAGATTCTGGCGGATGTTGGCCATGGTGGCGCGGCTCAGGCGGCGCGCCCGCACGATGCCGCGCAGGTCGCCCTTCACGAGCGTCACGCCAGCACTCTCCATCGCCACGTCGGTGCCGGTGCCCATTGCGATGCCCACGTGCGCCCGTGCGAGAGCGGGCGCGTCGTTGATGCCGTCGCCGGCCATCGCCACCACGCGCCCCTCGCGCTGCAGCCGCTCGACGACAGCTGCTTTCTGATCCGGCAGCACCTCGGGGATCACGTCGTCGATGCCGAGCCGACGCGCGACGGCTTCGGCGGTGACGCGGCTGTCGCCCGTCAGCATGACGATGCGGACGCCCTCGGCGTGCAGCTGGCGAATCGCGTCGGGCGTGGTGTCTTTGATCGGATCGGCCACGCTGACGATGCCGGCCAGCGCGCCGTCCACGGCGACGAACATCACCGTCTGCCCCTCGGCGCGGAGCGCATCGGCTCGTCCGGCGACGTCGCCGGCGGCCACGCCGAGGTCCGCCAGCAGCGCCGTGTTACCGAGTGCCACGGTGCGCCCCTCGACTCGCCCCACCACGCCCTTGCCGGTCCGTGCCTCGAACGACTCGGCGCGTGCGATCGGCATCCCCTTCGCGCGCGCCCCTTCGACGATGGCAGCCGCGAGCGGGTGCTCGCTTCCCTGCTCGAGGCTCGCCGCCGCCCGGAGCAGCCCCGCTTCGTCCCAGCCGGTCGCTGGCAGCACCGCCGCCAGTGCCGGCTTCCCGCGGGTGAGCGTGCCGGTCTTGTCCACGACCAGCGTATCCACGCTGCGCAGCACCTCGATCGCCTCGGCGTTCTTGAACAGCACGCCGGCGGCGGCGCCGCGGCCCATCGCCACCATGATCGACATCGGCGTGGCCAGGCCCAGCGCGCACGGGCAGGCAATGATCAGCACCGCCACGGCATTGACGATCGCGTGCGCGGTGCGCGGCTCCGGTCCGACGAGCGCCCAGACCACGGCGGTGACGGCGGCGGCCGCCACGACAGCGGGGACGAAATAGCCCGACACCACGTCGGCCAGCTTCTGAATCGGCGCGCGGCTGCGCTGCGCCTGCGCCACCATCGCGACGATGCGCGCCAGCAGCGTGGCCGACCCCACCTTGTCGGCGCGCATGACGAACGAGCCGGTGGTATTGACCGTCGCGCCGATCACCGCGTCTCCTTGCCGCTTCTCCACCGGCATCGGCTCGCCGGTGACCATCGACTCGTCCACCGCGCTGGTGCCGTCGACCACGATGCCATCCACCGGCACCTTCTCGCCGGGACGCACGCGCAGACGATCGCCGGGGTGCACGTGCTCGAGCGGCACGTCCTCGTCCGCGCCGTCGGGGCGCACGCGGCGCGCGGTCTTCGGCGACAGCCCCAGCAGGGCGCGAATCGCCGCGCCGGTCTGGCTGCGTGCGCGCAGTTCCAGCACCTGGCCAAGCTGCACCAGCACGACGATCACGGCGGCGGCCTCGAAGTACACGTGGACGCTGCCGTCGGGCATGCGGAACGACGGCGGGAACAGGCCGGGCGCGATCGTCGCCACCACGCTGTAGGCCCAGGCCACGCCCACACCCAGCGCAATGAGCGTGAACATGTTCGGGCTGCGATTGACGATCGACTGCCACCCGCGCGCGAAGAACGGCGCGCCGCCCCACAGCACGACCGGCGTGGCGAGGACGAGTTGGACCCACGGCAGCCGCTCGATCATCGCCAGCACCACGACCGGCACGACCAACGCCACGCTCAGGCGGAAGCGGCGGGTCATGTCGATGAGCTCGTGGTTCTCGGGCTCCTCGGCCGTCGTCTCCACCGGCTCGAGCGCCATGCCGCAGATGGGGCACGACCCCGGTCCCATCTGCCGCACTTCCGGGTGCATCGGGCAGGTGTATTCCACGTCCGTAGATGGTTGCGCGTCTTCAGACGCGCCGTGCGCACGTGGTTGAGGGTCTTTAGACCCTCTTGCGGGCGGGTCTGAAGACCCGCGACTACGTACGAACTTCTCCGGATCCGCCTGGAACTTCGCCAGGCAGCCGCCGCTACAGAAGTAGTAGCGCGTCCCGGCGTGCTCGGCGGAGAGCTTCGCGGTGGCCGGGTCCACCGTCATCCCGCACACGGGATCGACGGCGCCCGGCGCCTGTACCATCGGCAGCAGCTTGGCGGCGGTCATCACTTGTATGACGCAGAGGGGCGCGCCGTATTACACCGCCGCCTGGCAAGTGCAGTTCAGGCAGCCGTGCTCGGCGCAGGCGCCGCACGACTCGACTACCCGTTGCTTCAGCGCCTCGCGTGCGCGAAACACGCGCACCGCGGCATTTCCCGCGGTCAGCCCCTTCCGCTCGGCATAGGTCTTCACCGGCTGCCCTTCCACCTCGATGGCCAGGAGCGCCTCGGCGTAATCCGGCCTCAGAGTGGTGGCCAGCCGGCTGATGCACTGGCAGACCTGGTGCCGGGTCTCGTCCGGCACGGCCTCGGCCGTCTCCAGTTCCCGGGCAAACGCTTCGAGCGCACGGTCGGCCGCGCCCTGGCGCCGGAAGCGGTCGACCGCGGCGTTGCGCAGGGTACGGTAGAACCATGGCACGAGCGCGTCGCCCTCGGGCAGCGGCCCCGGCCGCGCCAGGGTCTTGGCAAACGCCTCTTGCAACAGATCCTCGGCCATCGCCCGGTCCCCCACCCGGCGGGTCAGGTAGGCCAGAAACGCGCGGCGATTCTCGAGCAGCTTGTCGAGCACGGCATGCCCGGTTTCCAGATCCGCCATCGATTCAGTATAGATAGAGAGAACCATGACCGACACGACCACCGCTACCACCAGGGAAACACTCGGCTTCCAGGCTGAGGTCTCGCAGCTCCTCCACCTGATGATCCACTCCTTGTACGGCAACAAGGAGATCTTCCTGCGCGAACTGGTCTCGAACGCCTCCGACGCCGTGGACAAGCTGCGCTTCGAGGCGCTGGCCGACGGCGCGCTGTTCGAGACCGACCCCGACCCCAAGATCCGGATCGCCTACGACGCCGCGGCCCGGACGATCACCGTGTCGGACAATGGCATCGGCATGTCGCGGCAGGAAGTGATCGAGCACATCGGCACCATCGCCAAGTCGGGCACGCGCGAGTTCTTCCAGCAGCTCACCGCAGATCGGGCCAAGGACGCGCACCTGATCGGCCAGTTCGGCGTCGGCTTCTACTCGGCGTTCATCGTCGCCGATCGGGTGACGCTGGTCACGCGGCGCGCCGGCCTCGGCGCCGAGCACGGCGTGCGCTGGGAGAGCACCGGCGAGGCGGGCTTCACGATCGAGACCGTCGAGAAGGCGTCGCGCGGCACCGAGATCACGCTCCACCTCCGTCCCGAAGAAGACGAGCTCCTGTCAGGCTACCGGCTGCGCGACATTCTCAAGAAGTACTCGGACCACATCGCCGTCCCGATCCTGATGAAGAAGGAGAAATGGGACGCCGACGCGAAGAAGCAGGTGGCCACCGACGAGGACGAGCAGGTCAATCGCGCGTCGGCGCTGTGGACGCGCCCCAAGAGCGAGATCACCGAGGAGCAGTACCACGAGCTGTACAAGCACGTGGGGCACGACCCGGAACCGCCCCTCACCTTCGTGCACGCCAAGGTGGAGGGCCGTCAGGAGTACACGCTGCTGCTCTACGTGCCGGAGCGCGCGCCGTTCGACCTGTGGGATCGCGACCATCGGCGCGGCATCAAGCTCTACGTCCGCCGCGTGTTCATCATGGACGACGCCGAGCAGCTGATGCCGGCCTACCTGCGCTTCGTGCGCGGCGTCATCGACTCGAACGACCTGCCGCTCAACGTCTCGCGCGAAATCCTGCAGCAATCCCGCGACGTGCAGGCGATTCGGGCCGAAGCCGTGAAGCGGGTGCTGCGGATGCTCGAGGAGCTCGGCGAGAAGCAGCCGGACAAATACGCTACCTTCTGGGCCGCGTTCGGCCGCGTGCTGAAGGAAGGCGTGCCCGAGGATCCGTCCAACACCGAGCGGATCGCCAAGCTCCTGCGCTTCTCCACCACCCGAGAAGACTCCGACGCGCAGACCGTGTCGCTGGCCACCTACATTGGCCGGATGAAGGAGGGGCAGGACGCCATCTACTACATCACCGCCGACAGCTATGCCGCGGCCAAGAACAGCCCGCATCTCGAGATCTTCCGCAAGCTGGGCGTCGAGGTGCTGCTGCTCCACGACCGCATCGACGAGTGGGTGGCGTCATCGCTCACCGAGTTCGAGGGCAAGGCGCTGCAGTCGGTGGCGAAGGCCGGCCTGGACCTGAGCAAGATCGGCGGCGAGGCGCCGAAGCCCGAAGACGAGAAGCCGTCGGGCGAGCAGGGCGCCTTGATCGAGCGGATGCAGAAGGCGCTGGCGGACCGCGCCAGCGGCGTGCGCATCACGCACCGCCTCACGGATTCGCCGGCGTGCCTGGTGAGCGAGGATTTCGGCATGAGCACTCACCTGGAGCGGATGCTGAAAGCCGCGGGTCAGGCCGTGCCGTCGTCGAAGCCGATCCTCGAGATCAATCCCGCGCACCCGATCGTGGAGCGGTTGAAGCAGGAGACCGACGACGTGCGGTTCGCCGACTGGAGTCACATCCTGTTCGACCAGGCGACGCTGGCCGAGGGTGGGCAGCTCGAGGACCCGGCGAGCTTCGTCAAGCGTTTGAACGACCTGATGCTGACGCTGGCCGGGGCCGGCCCGTCGCGCATCTGGACGCCCGGGAGCTAATCTTTGGTAGGGGCCGCCTTCAGGCGGCCCTGTCGTACGTGGTTGCGGGTCTTTAGACCCGCCTCATAGTGAGCGGCGTCTTTGGAGGGTCGGGTGAGCGACCACATTCAAACCCAGATCGAGATCCGCTTCGATCGGCTCGAACGACTTCTTGACACTCGCTTTGATCAGCTCGACAACCGTTTCGAGGGTTTGGACGACAAGGTGGCGCGTCACTTTACCTGGCTCGTCGGCATCCAGGTGACGACGCTCGTCGCGATCGTGGGCGCTCTGCTCGCCCGGGCGTGATGGGGCGGGCCTGAAAGCCCGCCTCGACGCTGTCAGCGACGCCGCTCGAGCCCTGCCTGCTCCATGACCCGCAGCACGTTGCCACCGAGGATCTTCGTCACATCGCGCTCCGAGTAGCCCCGCCTCAGAAGCTCGCCCGTGATCTTGGGGAGCTTCGAGGCATCCTCCATCCCCAGCGGCATGATGGCGCCATCGAAGTCCGAGCCCAGTCCCACGTGATCGATTCCAGCGACCTTCACCACGTGTTCGATGTGATCGACGATCTCGGTCCAGCCGACGATGGGCATCTGACGGTTGTTCATCGCTTCGTGGTAAATCCGACTCCAGTCGAGGATCAGGCAGGCCTCGTCCTTGCCGCACTGCTTCGCGGCCCCATCCAGCTGCGCCTGCACGGCGGCAGGGGGTTTGGCGGTCCGGAATGCTTCGCTGATGAAATCCAAATGGTAGTTGATCATGATCACGCCGCCATTCCTCGCCAGCGCGCGCAGCATGTCATCGCTCATGTTGCGCGGGCTGTTCGAGATGGCGCGGCAGGAGGAGTGCGAGGCGTCGATCATGTGGCCACCTTCCATGCCCATGAGCGCGGCGATCTTGCGCTCCGCGACCGCGCGCCTGATGTCCGCCGCGGATGTGGCCAGCAGCAGCTCTCGCGGATGCGCCCGCACGGCTTCCCGCACCTTGTCGATCTGCTGGAGCGCCCGTTTCACGGCCAGCGGTCCAGTGACGTCTCCGGGCATGTAGATCGAGAAGAACAGCGCGTCAAGGCCACCCTGGCGCATTCTCGGAATGTCGATGTTGCCGGTGCTGTGGCTGGCGCCGAGATCGAAGGCCGGATCGGACAGCCAGCGCTGCGTGGTGTCGTCGTGTGTGTCGACGACGATGGCGCGGCCGTGAACGTCTCGAGCGCGAACAGCGACGACGTCGTCCGGGCCGGCCTGCTGCGCCAAGGCCGTTGCCGAGATGACAAGCGTCCACAACGTCGCGGCTCTCGTCAGGCTGCGCGTGTCCAACTGCGTCACACCTCTCGGACGTCGTCGCGCCAGCGGGCCAGCGCTATCTCACGCCTTCGCCAAAACCATCGCCGCAATGCGGATGGCGTGCAGACGACAGGTCAGGAGCGCCGCCACGCCAGGGCACCACATGAGGCCCGGTCGCATACCGCCCCGCCCCTCCCCCAGTCTTGCCAGATACAAGGATGAACGCATAGAAGACCGCGCTGAACGCGACGGTCAACACGAGGAAAGTACGGATCGCCGATCCGCCAGGCGCGGCGCCGAGCGTTTGAGCTGACTCCTCATTCTGCTCGGTCATTAATGTCCGTCCAGCCAACGCATGGCCGCTCAGCGGCGAGGGGCGCTCACTGATTCCGCAAGTTGGCCGTCGGCGCCGGCGCCGCTGGTCGGCTGCAGCGGCATGTTCGGTGGCTCACCCCGCCGGAGCCGCAAACACAACTTTCGCAATTCGATCATTCTTGAAGGAGATTGTGAAGAACTCCGGCAGCTCGCATGTGCATCCGCGGGAGTACCTCCAGTCGTTGGATTGGGCCGGACCTTCCGGAGGCCCCAGGTTCATGAGCACTTGCTCGCGTGTCGAGCCCAGGTGCAATGCGTGATAGTTGCCAAAACCTTCCATGGGGTCGAAGAACTGACTCGTTGCTTGGCGCCGCTGACTAGCAGTCAGCCGCGCGGCAACACCGGCTGAGATCGTCAGCTCACCAACTACGCGGTCTGTGTAGTTTGCGGTCTCGAGAGTGGCCGTCCCTCGTCGGTCGATGAACAATCGCCCTCCGGCATCACCGGCATTACGTCGGAAGAGCCCAGGCCCAAGAAGGCGGCGGACGTGGCGGTCCTGATTAACGCCGACGGTCACACCGCCGAAGTGAAGCGGCCAGCAGACAGGTTGGCTGGTGGGTTGCCGTGCCGAGACAGCAGTCGCCATCAAGAGGACACCAAGCGCGATTCCGGGTTTCTTCATCAGGGAAATCCGCAGTCCATCCGCAGTCCACCGGCCTAAACCTCGGGCTCTCACCTACAAACGCCGTCGAAAAGCCTTTCGGACGAGAGTATAGGAGCACCTCACCCACTGGACGAGGACCGAACTATACAGACCTGCGTATGTGGATAACGAGCAGAAGTCGCCGAGAGAATGGATTTCGCGACTGGAGGCGGGCCTAAATAGCAGCGGCCACGTACGGGGCGGGTCTAAAGACCCGCCACTACATTGACGTTGGCGAGGTAGTTCTTCCAGCCGCCGAACTGGGTGATCTCGGTCGCGCCGGCAAGCGCGGCGGGCTCGCAGATGAACCCCTTCACCCACTCGCCGGTATCGAGCTGCACGCTGCCGATGCCGAGCGGCGCCGGCACGCCGGCCACGAAACTGCCGAAGTGGTGCGCCGGCACCGCCCAGATCTCGAGCGCGACCCCGGGACCGTTGAAGCCTGGCTCACGGACGAGGCCGGGCTTGGGCGGCGTGGTGTTGGCGAGCGCGTAGAAGCGGTACTCGGGCGACGTGCGGCACGACTGCACCAGCCGCGCACCGCGCTCGGTGAGCTGGCGATTGAGCGGCTGGCCGGTGAGATGCGCGCCGACGACCGCCACGTGAATGCAGCCGGGCGCGTCGGTGAGGGTGTCGGGCGCTCCACCGGGAGGCGGGTCTAAAGACCCGCAACTACGTGCTGAAGGCGGGTCTAAAGACCCGCAACTACGTGCTGGAGGCGGGTCTAAAGACCCGCAACTACGCGCTGAGGGCGGGTCT
>Ga0070670_100005632_pt1 | contig 10572 bp, 9 predicted proteins | sample KBSS63metaG_FD_64665 | JGI IMG/M metagenome (GOLD analysis project Ga0070670, IMG submission 64665) | Switchgrass rhizosphere microbial communities from Kellogg Biological Station, Michigan, USA - KBS S6-3 metaG | ecosystem: Host-associated > Plants > Roots > Rhizosphere > Soil ... | reverse complement strand
AAGGCGGTTGTGTCTCCAACGACAGTCAGCGGCCGCGCCGAGAGCATCCGGCCGTTCGCGTCGATCATCCTTTCGCTCCTTGGACCTTTTGCCGGCGCGCGCCGGTTGTCGCGGTGGCTTCGCTACGCGACGTTCGGCATGACCGCGCTGCGCATCGTGCGCGACTGGCGACGTCGCCGCTAGAGACCCAGTCGTCCCCAGAGCGCGTCCACGCGCGCCTTCACCGCCGGATCCATCGCGATCGGCCGGCCCCAGGCGCGGCTCGTCTCGCCCGGCCACTTGTTGGTCGCGTCGATGCCCATCTTGCTGCCGAGCCCTGCGACCGGCGAGGCGAAGTCGAGGTAATCGATCGGCGTGTGCTCGACGATGAGCGTGTCGCGCGCAGCATCGACGCGCGTCGATACCGCCCAGATCACTTCCTTCCAATCGCGGACGTTCACGTCGTCGTCGGTCACGATGATCGTCTTGCAGTACATGAACTGGCGCAGGAAGCTCCAGACGCCGAACATCACGCGCTTGGCGTGTCCCGGATATTGCTTCTTCAGCGCGACGACGGCGAGGCGGTATGAGCAGCCCTCGGGCGGCAGGTAGAAGTCCGTGATCTCCGGAAATTGCTTCTGCAGGATCGGCACGAACACTTCGTTCAGCGCCACGCCGAGAACCGACGGCTCGTCCGGCGGCTTGCCGGTATAGGTCGAGTGATAGATCGGATCCCGGCGCGTCGTGATGCGCTCGATCGTGAAGACGGGAAAGCGCTCGACGTCGTTGTAGTAGCCGGTGTGATCGCCGAACGGGCCTTCGTTCGCGGTCTCGTAACCGGTGGGATCGGATGCATCGGGACGGATGAAGCCCTCGAGCACGATTTCCGCCGCGGCCGGCACGCGAAGATCGTGCGTGATGCACTTGACGATCTCGGTGCGCGAGCCGCGCAAAAGCCCGGCGAACTGATATTCGGACAGCGTATCGGGAACCGGCGTCACCGCCCCGAGAATGGTCGCCGGATCGGCGCCGAGCGCAACCGCGACGGGAAACGGCTCGCCTCGCGACTGCTGCGCGTGATCGCGGAAGTCGAGCGCGCCGCCGCGATGCGCGAGCCAGCGCATGATCACCTTGTTCGATGCGCGCTCGGTTGGCAAGACCTGTTGCCGGTAGATGCCCAGGTTCTGTCGCGTCTTGTGCGGTCCACGAGTGACCGTGAGGCCCCACGTGATGAGCGGCCCCGCATCGCCCGGCCAGCACGTTTGCACAGGGAGTCGCCGGAGATCGACCTCGCCCCCTTCCCAGACGATCTCCTGGCACGGCGCGGATTTCCTCTCCTTCGGCGCCATCTGCATCACCTTCGTGAACAGGGGCCGAGTGTTCTGCCAGGCGTCCAGCAATCCCTTGGGCGGCTCCGGCTCCTTGAGAAAGGCGAGCAGCCTGCCAACCTCGCGCAACGCGGTTACCGTTTCCTCCCCCATCCCCAGCGCGACGCGCGTGGGCGTGCCGAAGAGGTTGCAGAGGACCGGGATACGCGACGCTTGGTCCACTCCGCCGAAGCCTTTGGGATTCTCGAACAACAGGGCGGGACCGTCCGCTCGCAGCACCCGATCGCAGATCTCGGTCATCTCGAGCCGAGGATCGACTTCGGCGGCGATGCGCTTCAATTCGCCGCGGCGCTCGAGTTGCGCGAGGAAGTCGCGGAGGTCGATGTATTTCACGCTGCGAATCAGAACAGCCCGACCACCTTGCCTTCCGCGTTGATGTCGATCCGCGACGCCGACGGTTCTTTCGGCAACCCGGGCATCGTCATCACGTCGCCGCAGATCATCACGACGAACTCGGCGCCCGCCGCCAGCCGCACTTCACGGATGTTGACGGCGTGCCCTGACGGGGCGCCGCGCAGCGATGGGTCGGTCGAGAACGAATACTGGGTCTTCGCGACGCAAACGGGGTAGTGCCCGTAGCCGTCCTCCTGCAGCTTCCTGATCTGCGCGCGAACCTTGCTGTCCGCGGTGACTTCGGACGCGCCATAGATCTTCGTGGCGACCTTCGTCATCTTGTCCCAAAGCGTGTCCGCATCGTCGTAGACGAACTTGAAGTCGCTGGGCACGCGCTCGATCGCGTCGACGACGGTGCGCGCGAGCTCTTCGGCGCCCTTGCCGCCTTCGGCCCAGTGCCTCGCGACGACCACTGGCGCATCGTGATGCGCGACCTTCTTGCGCAGCAGCGCGATTTCGGCGTCGGTGTCCGACGTGAAATGGTTGATCGACACGACGCACGGGAGTCCGTAGTGGTTGCGCACGTTGTTGACGTGCCGCTCGAGATTGGTGACGCCTTTCTCGAGCGCAGGCAGGTTCTCCTTCGTGAGCTCCTTCAGCTCGGCGCCGCCGTGATACTTGAGCGCGCGGATCGTCGCGACCAGCACGACGAGGCTTGGCCGCAGTCCCGACTTGCGGCACTTGATGTCGATGAACTTCTCGGCGCCCAGATCGGCGCCGAAACCTGCTTCCGTGACGACGTAGTCGGCGAGCTTGAGCGCCGCCGTGGTCGCGATCACCGAGTTGCAGCCGTGAGCGATGTTGGCGAACGGGCCGCCGTGGATGAACGCGGGATTGTTCTCGAGCGTCTGCACGAGATTGGGCGAGAGCGCGTCCTTGAGCAGCACGGTCATCGCGCCGTGCGCCTGCAGATCCTTCGCGTGCACCGGCTTCTGGTCGCGCGTGTAGCCGACGACGATCTTGCCCAGCCGTTCCTTCAGGTCCTCGAGCGACTGCGACAGGCAAAAGATCGCCATCACTTCGGAGGCGACGACGATGTCGAAGCCGTCCTGGCGCGGAAAACCGTTGCCGGGACCCCCCAGCGCCACGGTGATGTCGCGCAGCGCGCGGTCGTTCATGTCCATCACGCGCTTCCACGTGATGCGCCGCACGTCGATGCCGAGCGCGTTGCCGTGGTGGATGTGGTTGTCGACGAGCGCCGCCAGCAGGTTGTTGGCGACTCCGATCGCGTGGAAGTCGCCCGTGAAGTGAAGATTGATGTCCTCCATCGGCACCACTTGCGCGTAGCCGCCGCCGGCGGCGCCGCCCTTCATGCCGAATACGGGGCCGAGCGAAGGCTCGCGCAGGCACACGGCCGTCTTCTTGCCGATGCGATTGAGCCCGTCGCCGAGGCCGACCGTCGTCGTCGTCTTGCCCTCGCCCGCCGGAGTCGGGCTGATCGCGGTTACGAGAACGAGCTTGCCGTCCGGGCGCCCATGCTGCTTCGAGATCCAGTCGAGCGAAATCTTGCCCTTGGTGCGGCCGTACGGCGAAAGCGCGTCGTCGGGAATCGCGAGGCGCCTCGCGATCTCCGAAATGGGGAGCAGCTTGCCCTGCTGGGCGATCTCGATGTCAGTCAACATTGCAAATCCTCCGGGTGGTAACAGCAGAATCCAGGAATTGTTCTTTGTGACGTGCGCTCTCGCAAAATGCGCGAATGTCGGGTTGACTGCTCAGATGACTGGATTGGCGCCGCCGTCCATGGGCACAATGGCGCCCGTCACATAGCTTGCGTGGTCCGACGCGAGGAACAGGACGACTTTCGCAACCTCCTCGGGCGTTCCAAGGCGGCCGAGTGGAATCCGGGCCTGCATTCGCTGCAGCAACTCCGCTTCGCCGAGGCCGGTCATCTTCGCTTCCACGGCCAGCTGTTCCTGCACGCGCGTGGTCATGGTTGAGCCGGGGTTGATCCCGTTGATGCGAATCCCTTTCGGCCCGAACGCGGCTGCAAGTCCGGTCGTCGCCAGCATCAGCGCCGCATTCGCGGCGCCGCCTGGAAGATGGACAGCGCTTGCGACCTTGCCGCCCGAACCGATGATGTTCACGATCGTTCCGCGGCCTCGTGCAGCCATGCGAGGCAGCACCGCGGAAATCGGATGGATGTAGCTGAAGTACTTCGCGTCCATCGCCGCATGCCATGCGGCCGCGTCGAGATCGTCGGGCGTATAGCGGCGCGCGGCGCCAGCGGAATTGACGAGGACGTCGATAGGGCCCAGCGCACGCTCGACTTCGTCGGCCATGCGGGCGGCGTCGTCTGCCCGAACCAGATCGGCGACGCAAGCGATCGGCGTAATGGCCGCGCCTTCCAGCCTCGCCAGCGCCGCGTCGAGATTCGCCGCGCTGCGCGACACCAGCGCGACCTGCGCGCCTTCGCGGGCGAACGCTTCCGCGCACGCAAACCCGATGCCCTTGCTCGCCCCGGCGACAGCGACAACCTTGCCTGCGAATCCGAGATCCATTCGGCTCGCTACTTGGGCTGGAACCGCTTTTCGAGGTTCGCCATGACCGCCGGCCATGCGCGCGCGAAGTACGCCTTCGTCTTGTCCCAATCCTCGCCGACGCCATACCCGAAGTTGCGGAGCGTCACCTCGGTGCGATTGTCGGGCAGCGGCTTGAAGTCGAGATACACCAGCGTGCGCAGCGGCCGGATCGTCGGAATCGTCGGTGGTGCATTCCATTCGATCACCAACTGTTCCATCGGCTTCACGCTGTGGACCTTGCAGTTCTCGCTGCCGCGCGAGCCCTCCGGCTGATCGACGCCGAACCACAGCTCGAACGCGCCGCCGACCCACGGCTCCACCTTGGGGGCTTTGGGCGCAAAGAAGCTCTCGATGCCATCGGGCGTCGTCCACGCTTTCCAGACGTCGGCGACCGGCGCGTTGATCGTCTTGACGACGACGATGTCCGGAGCGAGCGATTGCGCCGCTGCGCCGCAGGCGATGAGCAGCGCACATGTCGCCGCGACGAGCGCCCGTGCGAGCCGGGCTTCATGACGTCCCATGCGTACTCTCCTCCGACGCTTCGGAAAAACTGGCATCCTATCAAATTGGAGTGAGCGCCGTACCGCGGCTCCCGAGGCGCCGAGCAAGGTTTGCTTATCGCCGCATAAAGCTAGCGGGGGCCGATCTCCGCGCGGAGGAACTCGCCGATCGCCTGCCACGCCGCGAGCTTTTCAGCGAAGGGGCGCGTGTAAGCCGGCGATGACGACGGCAGCGCCAACGTGGCGTAGCCGGCGTCGCGCCAATTCGGCAACGCGCGCGCCGCCGTCTGCCCATTGAAGCACACGAGCGCGAGCGCCGGCGCCGCGCGGCGAACGCGCGCAACCTCGCTGGGTGTTGCATCGCGAATCGCCCCGTCCAGGCTACCTTTGCGTCGACACGCGACGATCGCGTCCCAAAGCCCGATGCCGCTCGCGAGCAGTGCGGACAGGCGCCGACGATACGGCAACGATGGCAGTGCCACGCCGGTTACCGCGGCGACGAGCGGCCAGAAGTGGTTGCGCCGATGCGCGTAATACTCTCGGGCGGCGAGCGACGCAGCGCTGGGAAAGCTGCCCAGAATCAGGACGCGCACATTGCGGGACAGCACGGGCGGCAGGCCCTCGAGGGCGGGCAGCTCGCGATTCGTTGCCACACGCTCGCGATTCGGTGCCACGCGCTTCGCCTGGCGATCAACGACGATCGCCATTTCAGAGCGTGCGTGGCCAGGCCTTAAGGCGCACGGCGAAATCGAGCGCGATGCCGGCGAAGATCGCCAACCCGAGCCAGTGGTTGTGCCGGAACGCGCGGAAGGACGACGCGCGATCGCGTCCTTTGATCAGCGTCCAGTGAAAGACCGCGCAGCCGAGCGCGACGACGCACCCCGCGAAGTACAGCGGGCCCATCCGCAGCCGGATGCCGACCACGAGCATGCCCGCGAGATAGACGGCGTAACAGAACACCACTGCCGCGACATCGAAGCGGCCAAATGCGATCGCCGACGTGCGCAGGCCCAGCTTCGCGTCGTCGTCGCGATCGACCATCGCGTACTCCGTGTCGTACGCCATGACCCAGAACAGGTTCAAGAGCAGAAGCCACCACGCGATCGCCGGAACGCGATCGAGCACCGCCGCGTACGCCATCGGAATGCCGAACGAAAAGGCGATTCCCAGGAATGCCTGGGGCAACGCGAAAAAGCGCTTGAAGAAAGGGTAAGCGACAGTGATCGCGAGCGCGGGAAGCGACAGCAGGATCGTGGTCTTGTTCGTCGCGAGCACGAGCAGAAACGCGAGCAGCGCGAGTGCGGCACCGACCGCGAGCGCTTCCCAGGGCAGGATTTCCCCGGTGGCGAGCGGGCGTCGCGCCGTGCGCTCGACGTGGGCGTCGAAGCGGCGGTCCGCCCAATCGTTGACGGCGCATCCCGCCGAGCGCATGAGGATCGTGCCCAGCACGAAGATCACGATGAGCGACACCGATGGCGCGCCGTAGGCGGCGAGCCAGAGGGCCGATAGCGTCGGCCACAGGAGGAGCGCGATGCCGATCGGCTTGTCGAGGCGAACAAGCCGCTCGTAGGCGTCGATGCGCGCGAGAATGTGAGCCCCTTTGGCGCTACGCGCGGGGGGGACGGTGTCGCGCTTCGGGCGGCCCTGCGCGCTCACGTCCTCCGCCCTCACAGCGGAAGCGCAAGCTGCTTCTTGAGATCCCGCGGCGCTATCTCGGCAAGCAGCCGCTGCGGCGTCGGATACAAAAGCCGCATGCGCAACTCGCGCTTCATTCTCGCATTGGAGAGTCGACGCGATTCGCTCATGAACGACAGCAGAAGAGGCGCGATGCGCCGCTCCGCCTCCTCCCACGACACGCGAGGCGGCCGCGCGAGCTGGAATGCATCCGCGACGGCGTCGAACCAGTTGCCCATCTTCTCTTCCGCATCGTCGCAGATGTTGTACGCGCGGTTGGGCTTCGCGCGGAACAACGCCGCCACGACGGCGCGTGCGAGATCGTCGGCGTGCACGTGATTGATGAAGACGTCGTCTTCCGGAACGAGCGCCGGCGTGCCCTGACGAATGCGCTCGAGCGGGAGCCGCGTACCGGCGTAGATGCCCGGAGCGCGAAGGATGGACAGCGCGACGCCATAGCGGCGCGCCCAATCGCGCAACCGTTCCTCCGCGGCCACGCGTCGCTTCGCGCGCGGCGTTCCCGCTCGGCGCGGCCGCGTCTCCGCGACGCGCGCGCCAGCGCAATCGCCGTAGACACCCGACGTCGAAATGTAGACGAAACGCTGTGGTATGCTTCGCGCCCGCGCCAGCGCTGCGATCAGCCGGCGCGTCCGCGAATCGTCGCGGCCTTCGGAAGGTGGTGGCGCGAAGTGCAGCACCGCGTACGGTGCGGCGCGAAGCCGCTGCAAGCTGTCGAGGTGGTCGAGGTCACCGATGATCGGGACGATGCCGTGCGCACGGAGCTTCCCGATGTCCTCGACGCGGCGCGTGAGACCATAGAGGCGAACTTTGGGATGCAGAAGGCGCGCGGTGCGCAGCGCCACGTCGCCGCAGCCGATCAAGAGTACCCGGATCACGTTAGGGCCTCAATCCTTCGCCCCCGCGCATGACGCGGGACAGCACCAAACGACGTCGTCGCCATGCCACACGAGATTACCATAAAGCCCAGCGGCGTCTCCTTTCCATGCGAGGACGGCGACACGGTGCTCGCAGCGGCGATGGCCGCCGACTTGATGCTGCCGTATGGGTGCCGCAACGGTGCGTGCGGCACGTGCAAAGGCAAGATCCTGGAAGGCCACGTCGACTACGGCTCCTACCAGCCGTCGACGCTGACGGAGGACGAGAAGCGACAGGGTCTCGCGCTTTTCTGCTGCGCCGAGCCGCTATCCGACCTCGTGCTCGAGGTGAAGGAGATTCGCCGCGCCGGCGACATCCAGATCAGGAAGCTCCCGTGCCGCGTCGAATCGATCGACAAAGCGGCACCCGACGTCGCGATCGTCAAGCTCAAGCTTCCCGCGAACGAGCGGCTGCAGTATCTCGCCGGCCAATACGTCGATCTCCTGCTGCGAGACGGCCGCCGGCGGAGCTTTTCGCTGGCGACGCCGCCGCACGAGGAAGGACTGCTCGAGCTGCACATCCGCTACGTTCCGGGCGGGCACTTCACGACGCAGCTCTTCAACGAATACAAGGGCCGCGAGATCCTGCGTTTCGAAGGTCCGCTGGGGACGTTCTTTTTGCGCGACGAGTCGGACAAGCCGATCATCTTCGTCGCGGGCGGCACCGGCTTCGCTCCCATCAAGGCGATCATCCAGCACGCGCTCTACAAGGGCATCGACGCGTCGCGGCCGATGGTGCTGTACTGGGGAGCGCGCGCGAAGCGCGACCTGTATCTTCCCGACCTGCCGGGGACGTGGCAGCAGTCGAGCCGAAACTTCACCTACATTCCCGTGCTGTCCGAGCCGCTGCCCGACGACGATTGGCACGGCCGCACCGGTTTCGTTCACCAAGCCGTGCTTGACGACTTCAGCGATCTTTCGGGCTATCAGATTTATGCGTGCGGCGGACCGGCGATGATCGACGTTGCGCGCAAGAGCTTCACGGCCACCCGTGGTCTGTCACCCGACGACTTCCTCGCCGACAGCTTCACTTACGCGGTGCAGCCGCCGGTCGACGCGGCCTGACGCCGGGGCGCTCCGCGTCCAGGAGGCGAAATGAAACGGCGCGCATAATCCTACCGCGTTTGAAACGTTTCATAGGCGGGCCACTTGAAGATCACGCGCATCGAAACCTTCAAATACTGGGTCGACTGGTGCAACTGGCTGTTCGTGCGCGTATCCACCGACGAGGGTCTCGTCGGCTGGGGTGAAGGGTCGTTGCACGGCGCAATCGAATCGGTCGAGACGGCGATTCGCGAATACGCAGGGCATCTTGTGGGGCACGACCCCGCCGGGCCTGAGCGGCACTGGCACCGGCTGTATCACGCGTGGCGCTGGCGCGGCGGTGCCGCATTCCAGACCGCGCTCGCCGCACTCGACATTGCGCTGTGGGACCTCGAAGGCAAGCGCCTTGGCGTGCCGGTCGCTCGCCTTCTGGGCGGCGCGATACGCACGTCGCTCCGCGGCTACGCGAGCCATTGGCTGCAGGGAGCGACGACACCCGAGGATGCGTTCGCCGGTGCACGCGAAGCCGTGCGTCGCGGCTTCACCGCGTTCAAGTGCCGGCCGTTTTCGAGCGAAGGCCTGCGCGACGACGAAGCGGGCGAGATCCGCCGCGCCGCGGAACTGATCGCGGGCGCGCGCGAGGGCCTCGGACCCGACGGCGAGATCTTCATCGAGTGCAGCGAGTTCCTGTCGCCGCGCACGGCCGTGCTGCTCGACGACGCGCTGCGGCCGTCGCGCCCGGGCTGGTTCGAGGAACCGATTCCGTTCGAGAATGCGAAGGCGATGGCGCAGCTCCAACGCGACCTGCGCACGCCCATCGCGACGGGCGAGCGCCTGTTGTCCCGCCACGAGTACCGCGAGATTCTCGAGAACGCCGGATGCCGCATTATTCAGCCGGACCTCATGCACGCCGGCGGCTTCACCGAAATCCGCAAGATCGCCGCGCTCGCGGATATGTACTCGATCCCGGTCGCGCCGCACAATCCTGGTGGTCCGGTGTGCACGGCGGCGGCGATGCATCTCGCCGCTGCGATTCCCAACTTCTTCATTCTCGAGCAGATGGAGCCGCAGCGCGCGATGCGCGACCGCGCGTCGACGGTTCCCATCCGCTTCGAGAACGGCAATTTCCTGCTGCCGGAAGGACCAGGTCTCGGGCTCGAGCCCGACCTCGAGGTGCTGCGGGAGCACGCATTTCGCCCGCAGCCGCGTACCGAGCGCGCGGGATCGCTGTATCGCTAAATGGAGGAAAGCACATGCGCAGGCTCACCCCACTCGCCGCCGCCGTCGTCGCCTGCTTGGCCTGGAGCGCGGGCGCGCAGCAGCCGATCGTTCTCCAGTGGCAGACCGCCAACCTCACCGAGACGCAGTACGAGCCGGTGTGGAAGGCGACGATCGCGGAGTTCGAGAAGGATAACCCCGGCGTCAAGATCGAGCCGGTGCTGGTCGCGCGGAAGGATCACTGGACGAAGTTCGTCGCTGCCGCCCAGGCCAGAAAGGCGCCATGCATCGTGACCGTCGACCTGACCACCGCGGCCTACAACGGTTATCTGATGCCGCTCGACAAGTATTGGAACGCGGAACCCGCCGAGTTCCGCCGCGCCTGGAACGACGCAATGCTGTCGGCCTCGAAGTGGAAGGGCCAGCTTTACGGCCTGCCGATCTGGGGCGGCACGTACGCCGAGATCTATAACCGCGACCTTGTCACCAAGGCCGGGCTCGATCCCGCCAAGCCGCCGAAGAGCTGGACCGAGTACATGACCTGGGCGAAGAAGCTGTCCGGCAGCGATCATTGGGCGACCGCCGTGCTCGGCGGCAAGACTGACACGACCACGCGCATCCTGCTGATGTGGATCTGGTCCAACGGCGGCGAGGCGTTCAATGCCGACATGACGGAAGCCACTTTCGCCAAGAATCCGAAGAGCCTGGAAGCAATCAAGTTCTACCTCGGCCTCGCGAAAGACGGCGTAGCCGCGCCCGCGCCGACGACCACCAATTACCTGGAACAGACGAACCTCTTCGCGCAGCAGAAGATTGCGACCATGCGCAATGCCTATTGGGCAGTGGCAAAGGTCAATGGCGACAACCCGGCGATGAAAGGCAAGATGTTCGTCGCGGCGGGCCCCGCCAACGTGCCCAATGC
>Ga0070670_100005630_pt1 | contig 10574 bp, 6 predicted proteins | sample KBSS63metaG_FD_64665 | JGI IMG/M metagenome (GOLD analysis project Ga0070670, IMG submission 64665) | Switchgrass rhizosphere microbial communities from Kellogg Biological Station, Michigan, USA - KBS S6-3 metaG | ecosystem: Host-associated > Plants > Roots > Rhizosphere > Soil ... | reverse complement strand
GATCTAATGGCGGGGCCGACGGGGCTCGAACCCGCGACCTCCAACGTGACAGGCTGGCGTTCTAACCAACTGAACTACGACCCCGCAAAATTGGTGGGCACGAAGGGACTCGAACCCCTAACTTCCTCCTTGTAAGGGAGGCTGTCTACCAATTGACGTACATGCCCGACGAACCTATATAGCAGCAAATCGCTGCACGCACAGAACAGGAAAATTCAAATAACAAAGCCCAAATATCGAAAATTGAGCGAACTGCAATCCTACAAAACGGCTGCAAAGGCTGTCAAGCCAGTGCCGCACGCGGGAGATCATGAACGACGAGTTAGAAGGTAGTCCACGATATTTCCCAGCAATTCCGCAGGCCGATCGATCTCGGCCAACGCATTCATCGCCCGGGCACCGGCATCGGCAGCGAATTTTCTCGATTGATCGATTCCGATCACTGCCGGATAAGTCGCCTTGCTCGAATCAAGATCTTTCCCTGCGGTTTTGCCAAGTGCTTCGGACGATTCGGTGATATCGAGCAGGTCATCGGTAATTTGAAACAAAAGGCCAAGCTCCATGCCGTAAACACTTATGGCATTCAGCTCTGCATTATTTGCATTTCCGATCATTACACCGGCCATCACGGAAAAATGGATCAGCGCTCCAGTCTTATTCGAATGTATCAATTCGACATTTTCGAGACTTAATTCTTTGCCTTCGGCTTCCAGGTCCAGTTGCTGCCCTGCAACCATTCGTGCCGCCGATTCCCCAAGTTTGAAAAGCAACTGTACACGTAACTCGTCGCTTAACCGCTCGTCTTTGGCGATCGTCTCAAACGCTTTTGCTTGAAGCGCATCGCCCGCAAGGATCGCCGTTGCCTCCCCAAATCGCTTGTGACATGTCTCGCGCCCGCGCCGAAGATCGTCGTTATCCATCGATGGAAGATCGTCGTGGATGAGCGAATAGGTGTGCAGCATCTCGACCGCCGCGGCGGTTGTAATTAGGGTGTGGTCGTCCGCGTCAAATACAGAGCCGCTTGCAAGTACTAACGCCGGGCGAAATCGTTTTCCGCCTGCAAAAACACTCCAGCGCATCGCATCGACCAGCGTCGGCGACGCATACCCTGACGGCACCAACAGTCGGTCAAGTTCTGCATCCACCTTTCCCGAAACGATCTGAAAGAATTCGTTCACCTGCGTCATTGTTGTGTGAATTATCCAGTATCGAAATTCGAATTACAATTTCAACGCAATCGGTGCCGGACGGCTTGCGCCTATAGAAGTGAAAGGTTAGATTTTGTGTTGCTTATGGCAGTCGGCGAAGATGATTTCAAAGCGGCGATGTCTCGGTTCGCGAGCGGCGTTACCGTTGTCACCACTAAAGACTCGACCGGACGATTGCACGGAATAACCGTGTCCTCGTTTTGCTCGGTTTCGTTAAATCCGCCGATGGTCTTGATCTGTATAGAAAAGACCACGGGAAGCCACTACGCGTTCGGTGAATCAGGGGCGTTCGTCGTAAACATCCTGGGCGAAGAACAGAGCAGCATTTCCGAACATTTCGCTTCTCCGATCGATGAAAAGTTCGACCGGATAGAGCACACGTTGAACGAAGACGGCGTTCCCGTTATAACGGGCTCGATCGCTACCCTTCGATGCAAGTTAAAGCATTCGTTGGACGGAGGAGATCATTCCATCTTTGTCGGTGAGGTCGAGGATGTCATCGTAGACGAGCATTCGCCGCTTATTTATTTCCGCGGCAACTACCGAAAACTTGCGTCTTGAAAGGTATGAAAATAGTTTTCGCTCCTGCGACCGTATTGCTTTTAGTGGCCGCACTTTGTGCTCAGCAAGCGACAGTCATTACGAAGTGGTATAAAGGCAACACTCACGCACACACGATAAAAAGCGATGGAGCTTCGACGCCCGAAAATGTCGCGAAATGGTATCGGGATCACGGTTATAACTTCCTTTTCATCACCGACCATGAAATGCTGACGCCGGTCGACGAATTGAACAAATTGTTTGGCAAACCTGGCGAGTTTTCGATCTTCATTGGCCAGGAAGTTACGGACTATCTCAACAAAAAGCCCTATCACGTCAACGGTCTCGGCGTTTCAAGTATTATCAAGCCGAATCGTGGAACCACGATAGTTCAGAACGTTCAACTGAATATCGATTCTGTGAGAAAAGCAGGCGGAGTTCCGCAAGTAAATCATCCGAACTTCGGTTGGGCCTTAGAAGCTGAACAGATCGCTCAACTCAAGAACGTAAATCTATTGGAGATATTCAACGGCCATCCGCTGGTGAATAATCTGGGCGGCGGCGGTTCAATGAGCGTTGAGCAAATGTGGGACGTTGTGCTTTCGAGTGGGAAACTGATTTTTGGAATTGCCTCCGACGATGTTCACACTGTTGAGGATCCCGGAAATCCGAAAGTGCCGACGCCCGGTCACGGATGGGTGATGGTAAATGCTCCTGAACTTTCGCAGCGTGCGGTAATGGACGCATTGGATCGCGGCGATTTCTATTCTTCGACTGGCGTCGAGCTTGAAAGCTACGCTGTGGATAAGAATGCTGTGGTAATAGCTGTAAAGAAAGAACGCTGGAGCAAATACAACATCCGATTTATCGGCCGAGGTGGGAAGATGTTGGCGGAGTCTTTCGAAAGCCCGGCGACATACAAGATCAAGGGCAACGAAGGCTATATCCGTGTAAAAGTAATTGAATCGAACGGCAAGGCTGCATGGACGCAGCCGCTGATGATCTCGAGTAAATGAAATCTTCTGGGCAGATCACTCGACGACTGCCGATCGTTCTTGCATGTCCCTCAATTCTTCCTCGCTTATTTGATAGGTTTGATTGCAAAACCCGCAGCTCATCACGGCACCTTTATTGTCAGCGATCATCGACGCGATCTCGTCACGTCCCAAAGCTTCGATCATTTGAACGGCCTTTGCATGCGAACAAGTGCATTTGAATTCAACCTCACGCTCCTCCAAAATTTCGTAATCGATCTCGCCTAATGCAAGGCGAATCAGGTTCTCAGGCGATCCACTACTTTCTATTATTGACGTTATATGTGGAGCGTGTGCGATCGTGTCCTCTATCATCGTGATGATATGTTCATTAGCGCCCGGCATCGTCTGGATCATCACACCACCGGAAGCCGCAACGAACGGAGCGGTATTCTTAAGTAAGACCCCAAGCATGACCGCCGATGGGATCTGTTCGGATTTTGCCAGGTAAAACGCAAAATCTTCCGCGATCTCGCCCGAAACGATCGGCACCGAACCGATATACGGATCGCGGTGTAATCCAATTTCAAACCCTGATTCGCGGATCACGTAAAAGGTGCCTTTGCCGACAATGCCGCTCACGTCGAATTTTCCGTTGGTTTTCGCCGGCAATTCGGCGACTGAATTCTTGACGTAACCGCGAACCGTGCCTAGATTCGTCGCCTCACACGTTATGCCGCCGACCGGCCCGTCGCATGCGATCTTGACCGTCAATCGATCAAATTCCTTTAGAGTCGCGCCCAATAAAAGCGTGCCTGTGAGCATTCGACCGAGGGCCGCAGAAACGGTCGGTGACGTCTGATGGCGCCGGATCGCTTCGGCGGTTATTTCGTTTGTGATAGCGGCGATTACGCGGACCTGGCCATCGGCTGCAGTGGCATGTAAGAGTTTGTCCATTTGTAGAAGTCTCGCGATTCTGCACAAAGAAAGTCAAATCGTTGCTAACTTCAAGTAATACACAAGGTTACACTGTTAGTTGTTGTGGTTGTTACACTTAACCACAACATATTGTGGAAAAATGTATTGACACGCCAAACGCTTTTGCTTTATATTTCGAATCCGAGGAACACAAGTTCTCAACTCTATTCACCCAAAACTCTCGACCAATAACGTTCCAATCAACTATCTCAAATGTTAAGATAGTATTAAGCGGAAATTCGTTTTTTACGAACATCCAAAGGAGCCGGGAAACGCTTATGAGCAAAATTCTCGAGCCCGTTTCGACGGGCGAAACTGTCCAAACAAATGGCGGCAACGGAACCGCGGCATCGCTGCAGCGCGAGTTTATACCGCTCGGTTTGAATGCCCAGAAGGTCGTTTCGAAACGCTACTCGATGAAAGACGAGAACGGCGAACCGATCGAATCATGGCAGGATATCGTGCGGAGGGTCGTCGGGCATGTTTCCAAGGCAGAAAGCGACCCTTCCGAACGAGCTTATTTTTACAACGAGATGTCGGCGGTGATGCTTGCCCGCGAATTCATTCCGAATACTCCTTGTCTGGTTAATGCTGGAAAACCAAAAGGACAGCTTGCTGCGTGCTTTGTGTTGAACGTTCCCGATTCGATCGAAGGCATAATGGAGCATGCCCAGAACGTGGCGATCATTCATCAGACCGGCGGCGGCACTGGAATGACGTACGAATTCCTGCGGCCCGCGGGCTCAATGGTTAATTCGACGCGTGGGGTCGCTTCGGGGCCGGTCAGCTTCATGAACATCGTGAACCAAACGACCGAAGTCGTGAAGCAGGGCGGAGTTCGACGCGGCGCGAACATGGGAATCTTGGCCGTCACGCATCCGGACATCCTCCGATTCATTCACGCCAAAAACGACCAGACCAGCCTGACGAATTTTAATATTTCAGTTACCGTATCCGACTTGTTTATGGACGCCGTCGATAGCGGCACATGGTTCCAAACCGAGTTTAATGACGAGCCCTGGCAGCAGCCGATCCATGACGCGGCAACCGGTGCGGATTACGTCGTCTATCGCCGGCCCGACGGTTCGACGGCGACATTTGCCGACAAGCTCGCGTTCGAAACGGCTGACCTGTCGGATTGTACGGTCGAGGAGCCGCCGATGCCCGGCATGGTTCTGGCATCGGATATTTGGAATCGGATCATCGCCTCGGCCCACAAATACGCTGAGCCGGGCATCATTTTTATTGACGAAGTGAATCGGCATAACCACATGATGGAGTCGATGGGTCCGATCTTCGCCTGCAATCCATGCGGGGAGCAGCAACTTCATTTCAACAATTCATGTAACTTAGGCTCGATCGACGTCGCGAAGTTTTTCGACGGCGATGAGATCGAATGGGAACGTCTGGCGGGCGCCACTCATTTGTGCACGCGATTCCTCGACAACGTCGTCGATGCCGGCCACTTCCCGCTTGCCGAGATCGACGATGTCGTGAAACGCACGCGGCCTGTCGGCCTCGGGATAATGGGTTTCGCAGACCTTTGCCTGAAACTTGGTATCACATATGGAAGCGACGAATCGCTCGAATTGATGGAAAAGGTGATGGGTTTCGTTCGTCGTGAAGCATGGATGGAATCGCTGCGGCTTGGTGAAAAGAAAGGCACTTTTCCGGAGCTCGAACCGAACCGCGACGCCTACGCGAAATTCCTCTACGAGGACATCGGAATTCCAAAGGACATAAAACTCACTCCGCGAAATTACGAAGTGACAACCATTGCGCCGACCGGCACGATCTCGCTCGTTGCGGAAACTTCTTCAGGGATAGAGCCGAATTTTTCCTGGGCGTATGTTAGACAAGATACCCTGGGCACGCGCACGTATGTTCATGGTCTGGCAGCGGCGGCACTTGGTTTGGACGTTGACCAAACCGATGAAGATTCGATAAAAGAAGCCGCCGCGTATGTCGTCGAGCACGAAAGCGAATTGCCGACGCAATTTATCTCGGCAATGAACATCGACTCGATCCAACATGTAAAAGTTTTGGCGGCTGCGCAGAAACATGTCGATAATTCGATATCGAAGACCTGCAATGGGGCGACAAACGACACGCTCGAATCGGTCGACGAACTCTATCATTTGGCGCGCAAGTTAGGCTGCAAAGCCGTTAGCTACTACCGAGACGGCAGCCGTGAGAACCAGGTTCTGAACACTATGAAGGCCAAGGCCCAAAGTCCAAAGTCCAAGGTCGAAGATCCGGCTGACGTTGGACTTGGGACCTTAGACCTTGGACCAGCTTCAGCGCGAGTGGAGCGGCCGCGCGAGCTTCAGGGTTCGACATGGCGAATTCCGTTCGAGAACCAAAACCTTTACGTGACCGTAAATCATGATGGAGAACGGATACTCGAAGTTTTTGTGGCTGGGCCGATCAGCGCGGGTGTTGGCCTGCTCGCATCGAAGATGCTTCGCGGCGGGTTTGAGGTCACCGAAGTCTCGCGCAGTCTGAACAAGGTTACCGGAACTCATGCAGTTTGGTTCAACGAGCGGTTGTTAACGTCGCCCGAACAAGCAGTCTCAGAGTGCCTGTTATTGATCGACAGGAGATTGAAGAATCTTCCGCCATCCGAACGCCAGATCTTAAAAGCCACGGCTGCCGAAATGCATGCCGACGGCGTCATGTCTTCGATGGTGGGCGAATGTCCTGAGTGCGAAGGCCAGCTCGAACACGTTTCGGGTTGTGATACATGCCGAGACTGCGGTTATTCGAAATGTAAATGAGTAACTAGTTTAGTGCGCGGCGGAATGCTGGATTCATCGCGATCGCGCGATTGAAATGCTCGTCGGCGAGTTCGTTCATCCCAAGGTTTTTCAACCTAAGGCCCAACATCCAGTGAAACAACGGATCGTTTGGTGTCGACCGTGCTGCCTGGTCCTCAAAAGCGGTTGCCGAAACCGTATCACCTTTTAAAGTTTCCGCTCCCGCCAGAAAACTAAATGCCAAAGGCAAATTTGGATTTTGCTCCATCGCCTTGCGCCAGATCAATTCGGCCTCATCCCTTCGGCCCAGCTGCCACAACGATTCTCCTTTTTCCTCGAGGGCGGTCACCAGATCCGGTCGCTCTGTGATCGCGCGATCGAGGCTTACAAGAGCTTCGTCATAGTGACCCAAACGGTTCAAGATCGAACCGCGATAATAGAGGCTCAAGGCCCTCGGCTGGGATGCCTGATGAGCGGACGCAGTTTTCAGAATGTCGACAGCCGTCGCTGCACTACCCGCGAGAAATTCAAACCAAGCAAGTTTCGGTAAAGTTTCGACATTTGTGAACAGCCCAAAATTGTTCGCGGCGTTGAGGTGGCGTCGGCCATCTTCGATGCTCGCAACATCGACTGCACTCAACCAGCGTGCGGGATAGGCTTGAGCAAGCGCCAGTTCGTCTGGTATCTGCAATCGTTGAAACGCACGCAAGCCGGCAGTCTCGTGATATCGTATCCAACCGCTATGTGTGTTAACACCGGCCCAGAACGCCGCAAATGCGACGAATGCCCACCCGGCGAACTGAATCTTTCCATTGACTCTTAAATTGAAACGATAAAACGAAACGTCGCTCGTTTTGAAAAGTTTTATCGTTTTCATCACGACAAAAGTCGTGACGCAGGCGATACCGAGTGCCATCAGCATCGGAACAAGCTGATAAACGTCCCATACCGCAAAATAACTTGCTGCAAATACGATCGCCGCAAGTATTTCTTCCAGCCACGTGAGTGAGTAATTCCTGGGAAGCGTTTTCTTAACCGTAACTGAAGGCATTCCGAAGCCCCAGTAAAGAGCGTCGTTCGGGCACACGCTTACACAGTCCATGCATTTCATACAGCCCGGATCGACAACCATCCCGTATTCTTTCACCTCCTGATGTACGATCACATTCGATGTGCACGTTGCGGTGCAATGTCCGCACTGGTTACACGCATCGGTTACGCGAATCTTTCCCGGCGCGATCTGATCGGCTAACCCAAAGAATCCGCCGTAAGGGCATGCGTAAGTGCAAAAACCTTTCGAGCCAAGAAAATACACGGTCATGAAACCGCAAATGAATAGGAAAGGAACCGCGATCCAAAAAGGCGGAAATGTAGCCCAGAAATCAGTCGTGACGATGTGGTTACTGAATGCCGGAAAAAGCGGAGCGTCCTTTGGTTTCGTCAGAGCGCGCGCAACCGTCGGCCAGACGAACATATAGAGAGCTACGATCAACGGCACAAAGACCAAAACCCTTGAGCGAAACGGTCTCGGGTTTAGTCCGATCCTTTTCAAAAGCCACGCACACAGATCCTGAAGTGCCAGAATGTGACATCCCCAACCGCACACGAATCTTCCGAAGATCATGGTTGCGATTATTGCCAGTGAGAAAAAGATGACTCCCGCGTTCACTGCTCCGTTCTGCAGCGTGAACATCGACTCCGATGGCTCGATCGGTGAAACGGTGGTGCCCATCAACCGCCACTGTATGAAGTGAGCGACCATTAGAAGGTTCAGAATAATAAGTGCTCCGGCACGCCAGCGACTCGTGCGCGACTCACGAATAAGCTCGGTATTGTTGTTCGGATTATTCAGAACGGGCAGGCTTATCGAACGCTTTTGCCCTGTTTCTTTGATTTCGCAGCCGCTTTTCATTATTTACTTCGGGGCGGATAAGACTTGAAAAGAGTGTCAGGTAAATAGTGTAATAGGAAGAGTTCCTTTTCAGATAGCCGCGCTGCATTTTTGAACGTCTAATAACAGGTCACTTCGGGCAAAAGAATCAATATATGTTGAAGGCAATTCTCATCATTTTCCTTCCTATGCTTGTGCTTTTCGGCCTGAGTGTAGATCAGCTTTTTAACGCTATATTTCAGGGGGCGCCGACTTCGAATACAGGAACACTGGAGAAATTGATCGTTTCCGAGGGAAGCGTTTCGATGGATCTGAATTTAGATCAAATCGACCGCGCCGGAGGGACTGGAACTACGACTCTAAATTTTACGGCCGAACGCAATTCCTTCTTTACAGTGATAGTTTACAACGGAGAATTGCGTGGCCCAGTTCCGAGCTCGATGCGGCTTGTATCACGATCCGGAGCCGGCGTGCGGGGAAAATTTGGCGCTTCATTTCGCGATCTGGTTGTTGAGAGCCGACCTTGGGGCAGTGATCACGAACTCGCTATCTGCGATGCTAATTCTGGGCTTGTTTTCTTTAACATCGAAGGCCAGTCGTATGACTATGCGGATACAAGTCGCACATTTATCGTTCAAAACGGAAGGCTTTTGATCTCGAAGGAATATGCCAAACAACTCGGCCGGCCAAAAGACGAAGGTGAGAGTGTGGGCAAGATATCTATAACTGCTTCGATGCGCCCGATAGAGGTCACAGAGATTGCGGACGGCGAGGTCAAATCCGATGTTCTCCCGGCTATGGCAGATCCGGAAAGTGGCACCGTTCCCGGTCCGGACGTCGTGGTGGGCGACCTTTCTGGCCTGGCTCAATTCGGCAGCAGCAGCGGCTCGCAGGTCGGCCTGGCTGTCGGAACGGATTCGTGTAACTTTGGCACTGTAGACCTGCACTGGATCGCGAACCCTGTAAATGACCACCCGGTAATTCCACAAAATCTATACCGAATGAGCAGCGGCGCAACGAACGACGAACGATTCGAACAGATCGGCCAATCCAATGCCAAGCACGCCTTCCAGGCACTTGCGGAGAACATTTGCGGCCTCGGCTGTCAGAATCCGGGTTCGGGATCACTTTTAGGTTCCGGCTGCTCCGACCCTTATTCCGCCGCCTTAAATTCCGGTCAGGGTATAAGTGGATGTTCCAATTGCCTCGGGTCGCGTGCATGGATCAATCCATTCACCGGCGCCTTTCCGCGGAATGACGTTGCCGACACGAACCAGCGGAATAATAATCATACCGGCCACACGCACACCGGCCCGTCACATCGAATACTGACAGAGATCGCAGATCTCACCCCTGCTTCTAATCCAGGTGCGACATATTACACAGAAGGCCAGTATGTCACGCCGCATGAATATGTTTGGTGTCAGGCAAACCCGACACAGTGCAACATGAACAACAATGTCTCATACCGCCGTTACAACGTGACCGGGACCACCAGCCCATTTACTTTTTCTGCAGCTGCTGCGACCGTCAGGCAAAAAGCAGCGATAAACGCGTGGACCGGTGCAACGCTGGTTGATTTTAGGCCGGACAATGTGAATGACGGGATCGGCACTGTGGCGTATAAAGTGACGAATCCGTCCGCAGGTATTTGGCATTACGAATACGCCGTATATAACCAAAACTTAGATCGCGGTATCCAATCGTTCAGCGTCCCAATGCCTGACGGTATTACGCCCAGCAACATAGATTTTCACGCACCTCCGCAACATCCTGGGTGGACCGCGGATGGAACTGTCGGTAACGCCGGGTATAGCAGTATGGCTTGGGCACAGACTCTTTCGAATGGAGCGTTAACCTGGAACTCCGAGACTTTTGCTCAAAACCCGAACGCCAACTCGATCCGTTGGGGAACACTTTATAATTTCCGGTTCGACTCGAACCGCCCGCCACGAACTGTGAATGCAACGCTCGGTTTCTTCAAGACTGGTTCGCCGATAACCGTTCAGGTTCAGGCACCGAGCGCGTTGAGTGCAACAGTCTCGGGCCGTGTTACGACGTCGGGATGGCGAGGCGTTGGCTACGCAAAGGTCATGATCACCGATGGTAATACCACCCAAACGGCTTATACGAGCTCGTTTGGATTTTTCACTTTTAATAACGTTCCCACCGGCGCTACGTATACTATCTCCGTTTCGAAGAAACGGTATACGTTCAGTCCGCAGCA
>Ga0070670_100005626_pt1 | contig 10575 bp, 8 predicted proteins | sample KBSS63metaG_FD_64665 | JGI IMG/M metagenome (GOLD analysis project Ga0070670, IMG submission 64665) | Switchgrass rhizosphere microbial communities from Kellogg Biological Station, Michigan, USA - KBS S6-3 metaG | ecosystem: Host-associated > Plants > Roots > Rhizosphere > Soil ... | reverse complement strand
CTCGGGATCAGCCGCGGGTCGCCAGAGCAGGTCATCGAAGGCTGGCGTCACTTCGGCTATGCGCCGGCAGAAGGCAAAACCGATGCGGACCTGGGCCGTCGTCACGCCGAGGTTTTTCTCGACCTCTTGAAAGGGAATGGGTTCGCCCGACCCAATCCCAGGCCGATGTTCCCCAACCCGCCCGGGCTGCTTCGACTCGAGCCATACTCCGAGGGACTGCGCGACCGTATCTGGTGGGGCTCCGCGTCGAATGCGACGGCGAAGTGGGCCGCACAGCACGCGATGAACATGCAAAGCTCCACGCTCAAGGAGGACGAGTCCGGTGAGCCATTTCACGTTCAGCAGGCTCGCCAGATCCGCATTTTCCGGCAAGCGTGGGCCGAGGCCGGGCATACACGCGAACCACGCGTCTCGGTGTCTCGATCCATCTTCGCGTTGATGAACGATCTCGACCGGGCGTACTTCGGTCGCGATGAAAGCAGCGACCAGATAGGCATTATCGACAACATGCGGGCGGTGTTTGGTCGCACCTACGCTGCTGAGCCAGACGTGTTGGTCGAAGAGCTGAGAGGGGATGAGGCCATCGCCGAGGCGGACACGCTCCTTCTCACGGTGCCTAACACGCTGGGCGTCGACTACAATGCGCACGTGATCGAATCCATTCTCACGCACGTCGCGCCCGCGCTCGGCTGGCGATAGACTACGCGCGGCTCCAACCCTTCCCCCATGCGTCTGTTCAGAACGCACGTCACCAGCGCTGCCTTTCTCTTGGCCGCGCTTGCCGCACCACTGCGAGTGGCATCGCCTCAAGGTGCGCAACGCGCCGACACTGGAAATGCACTCCCGATCACCCCGTTCGCACGTTGACCTTCACGACCGACGAAGGCACGTGGATGTCACTCGACGTCTCACCCGACGGGAAGACGATAGTGTTCGACCTCCTCGGCGATCTCTACACGATTCCGATCGGCGGCGGCGACGCGACGCGTCTCACGAGCGGCATGGGATGGGATTACATGCCGCGCTGGTCGCCTGACGGATCCACGATCGCATTCGCGTCGGATCGAGGCGGCAACGAAGACATCTGGCTAATGGATCGGAGCGGAGGCCATGTCCGTCGTCTGACGCACGAAGTCGACGCTCGGCTCTCGTCGCCGACGTGGACCCGTGACGGACAGTACATCGTCGCACGTCGCACGGAGCCGTATCCCGGACCGAACGACTACGGCGCCAGCATCCGCTCTGGATGTACGCGCTCGCGGGCGGGACGGGCGTACAGATCGTTCCAGCGACGCTCGACGCGCCGAAGACGTCGAACAGCGGTCCGGCATTCTCGCCCGACGACAGCACGATGTACTTCTCCTCGCATGCCGGCGGAAGCTTCACGGCCGAGGGGAAGATCGGGCTCTTTCAAATCGTATCACTCGACCGTCGCACCGGTCGGCAACGCACGCTGACGAGTGAACCGGGCGGTGGCCTTCGTCCGGCGGTGTCGCCCGACGGACACTGGCTCGTCTACGCGACGCGGTTCGAAACGACGACCGGATTCCGGATTCGCGATCTCCACACGGGCGCCGAGCGCTGGCTCGTCGAACGCACGCAGCGCGACGATCAGGAAGGCGACGTCATGCTCGATGCGTTGCCGAACTACAGCTTCACACCGGATTCGAAGTCGGTAGTCTACACCGAAGGCGGCAAGATTCGTCGTGTCGATATCGCGACCCGAGTCGTGACGACGATTCCGTTCGCTGCACACGTCGAGCTCGGGATAGGCAAGCGCCTCGCGGCGCCACAGCGCATCGAGGACGGGCCAATGCGCGTTCGGCAACGAAGCGCTTCGCGCGGCCACGATGATGGGCGCGGCCTCGATCGGGTTGGATCGCGACCTGGGGTCGATCGAGCCGGGCAAGCTTGCCGACATTGTGGTGCTCGATGCGAATCCGCTGGACGACATCAGGAACACTGCGAAAACGCGTTACATCGTGAAGAACGGTGTCGTTTACGACGCCGCGACGCTCGATGAGGTCTGGCCGACGGCGCGGAAGTTTCCGACGTCGGTCTGGGCACGCGATGAGATGGATCGCGATAGCCTTCGAATCAAGCCGTGAGATAGAATGCGGAACGTGCCCGCTGATCCAGCGCCGGTCAGCGGGCCGCGCGGCCCGAGCGGTAGGTCGCGACCGCCTCGTCGATCGTCGCGAAGAATCCCTCCGCCCCGAGTCGCGAGAAGAGACCGAAGCGCTTCAGTTTGTCCTTGACCGGATCCTTCATCTCCGCGAAACACAGCTCGGTACCCGCGGCGCGCAGCGTGTCGTCGAGCTCCGCGACGACGTCGGCCGCGGTCACGTCGACGCTCGTCACCGGCTCCGCCGCGACCACGCAGCAACGCACCGGGCCGGGCGCCGCGGCGATCGCGGCCTGCACCCGTTCGGAGAAGAGCTCGGCGTTCGCGAAGAAGAGTGGCGCGTCCCAGCGGAACAGCAGCAGGCCGGGGATCAGGGTAGCGTTCGGATACCGGGTGATGTCGTGATAGCCCTCGACTCCGTCGACGTGGCCAAGCACGGCCGAGTGCGGGCGCCACCCGTCCCACAGGAACTCGATCACCGCGATCACGATCGCGAGCGCAATGCCGGGAATCGCGCCCAGGGTCGCGACGCCCACGAAACAGACGATCGACAGCCAGAACTCCCAGCGCTGGATCCGATAGATGCGCCGGAGGTCGGCGACCTCGAACAACCCGATCGCGGAGGCAATGACCACGGCCGCCAGTGCCGCGTTAGGCAGGTTCTTCAGCAGCGCGGGAGCGAAAAGCAGCAGCAGGCAGATGGCGAGGGCGCCGACGACGCCGGTCAACTGGGTCCGCGACCCCGCCGCCTCCGCGACCGGCGTGCGCGACGAGCTGCTGCTGATCGGGAAGCCCTGGAAGAATCCGGCAGCGAGGTTGGCCGCGCCGAGGCCGACCATCTCCTGATTGGGATCGACCGGAGTACGGAGCTTCGCGGCGTAGGTCCGCGACAGCACGCTGGTGTCGGCGAACGAGATGAGCGCGACCGCGATGCCGCCGGTTATCACGGGAGCGAGGTCGTTCATCCCGATGAGCGGCAGTGTAGGCACGGGCAGGCCTTTGGGCATCGCCCCGAGCACCTTGATCGTTCCGCCCGAGGCGAGGTCGAGCAGCGTGACGGCGAGCGTTGCCCCAACCACCGCGACCAGGATCCCCGGTACCCGCGGAAAGCGCTTGAGCACCAGGATCGCGACGAGAGTCGCCAATCCGATGGCAAGCGCCACAGGGTTGGTCTTACCCTCGACGATCCCCTGCCCGATCGACAAGATGCCGCGGAGTGGCCCGGTGGAGTCGATCGAGAAGCCCAGAAGCTTCGGGGTCTGGCTGAGCAACACCGTGAGCGCGATGCCGTTCATGTAGCCGTAGCGAATCGGCTTCGACAGGAGTTCGGTAATGAAGCCCAGGCGTGCGAACCCGGCGACGACGCACACGGTCCCCGAAACGAGCGCCATGGCTCCGGCGACTGTGACCGCGCGTCCCGCATCGCCCGCCGACAGCGGCGCCACGGTCGCGAGAATCACGGCGGCCAGCGCGGAGTCCGGTCCGAGCACCAGGATGGGGTTCGGGCCGAAGACCGCATAGGCAAGCAGCGGGACGATCGTCGCGTAGAGCCCGTAGATGCCCGGGACGCCCGAGGCCTCGGCATACGCGATACCGACTGGCACGAGCATCGTCGTCATGACGAGGCCGGCAACGAGGTCGTCGCGCAGCCAGGCCCGCTGGTAGTTTCGCGCGACCCGAAGACCCGGCAGCCAGCGCGTCCAGCCGGTGTGGGCGGGCAGCGCGGTCGGTGTCGCGCGACGGGTGGTCATGGTCGAGGTCATGAGATGTGTTGGGTAGTGTGCCGCTCAGCGGAAACTTGCGACAAGGAAGCTCGAGCCGCACCTACCTAACGCGACCGATGCGCCAACGTGGCCGGCGGGAAGATCCTGCTGAGCGACGGCCGGCGGCGGCGACTCACCGGCAGCACCGCCCCACACGACATGACGACCTCCGCCCGCGCGCCAGGCCGATGCCGGACGACGGACACGCGCGCGATCCGCACGATGTACGAGCGGTGAACGCGCACGAACAAGACCGGGTCCAGCGATCGCTCCAGCGTGTCCAGCGACGTCCGGACGAGATGGCGTTTCGGATGGGCGATCACGGCCGCATACACGTCGTCGGCCTCGATATAGTCGATCGCGTCCACCGGGATCAGGACATCGAGCGGCCCCACGCGCGTCACCAGCCGATGGACGTACTCCCGGCGCGAGCCACCCGCCCGTGCCGCGGTTCCCTCCTCCGCGACTCGGCGCACGAGCACGCGCTGCCTAACGCGCTCGATCGCTGCGTCGAACCGCTCCTCCGTGAGGGGCTTCGTGAGGTAGTCCGCCGCGTCCGCGTCGAACGCCGGCAGCGCGAACTGGTCGAACGCCGTCACGAACACCACGAGTGTCTGCACGCCGCGGTCGCGTGAGAGCGCCAGGTCGAGTCCCGACACGAGCGGCATCTTGATGTCGAGGAATGCGACGTCCGGCCGTTGTGCCTCCAGCGCCTCGCGCGCCTCGACGCCATCTCGGCACTCGGCCACGACCTCGACGTCCGCGTGGCGTCGAAGCATCTGCTGCAGCGCTCGAAGTGAGAGCTCCTCGTCGTCGGCGATCAACGCGCGGATCACGGGTGGCTAAGCCGATCGGTTGAGTGGGATGCGGATCCGAACGACCACCCCCGGGGCTGATGCGGCGTTCGCGACATCGAGCGCGGCCTCCGGCCCATACATTCGCTCGAGGCGGCGCCGCGCGTTGGAGATGCCGACGCCCGCTCCATTCGTCCCCGCATGGGAGAGGCCACGCCCGTCATCACGCACCTCGAGGGTGAGCATCGTCGCGTCCGCGTGCGACGAGATCGCGATCTCGTTCGCGCCTCGACCCTGGAGCACACCGTGCTTGAGCGAGTTTTCCACGAACGGCTGCAGGATGAACACCGGCACCTTCGCGTCGCGAAGATCGTCTGCGACATCGATGCGCACCTGAAGCCGTTCGTTGAACCGAACCTGCTCGATCCGCAGGTACCGCGTCACGAAGTCGACCTCGGCCGCCAGCGTCGTTTCGTGCGCGTCACCCGCGTTGACGGTCGCGCGCAGCACGTCGCTCAAGAGCGAGAGGGCGTGAATCGCGCGGCCGGTGTCATGATCCCTGACGAGCGCCATGATGGCGTTGAGGCTGTTGAACAGGAAGTGAGGCTGCAGCTGCATGCGTAACGCGTCGAGCTGCGCCTCGCGGAGCTGCGTCTCGAGCACGAGTGCCTCGCGCTCGCGCCGCCGGAGCTCCGCCGTGTTCCTCCACGCATACGTTGCGACGACGATCGCGAAGTAGACGAACGTCGTCGCGGGCAACCCGCCAATGAACCAGTCGCGCACGTCGCTCGCGAACGGCGCCGGCGACGGGCGTACCCACGCGTTGACGAGTGCATCCGCCACGGCGAGCGCCAGGCCGGCAAGAATGCTCGCCACGGCGTGGACGCCGATAGCCGCGGCGCGAACCGGACGCAGGAGCGGGTAGCGAGCTGCCAGGGTGACGATCGGCGGCGTCAGGATCGCCCACCCATACCACTGCGGCGCTTCACCGATGAAGGCGCGCCACACGGCGATGGGGTGCCCCGACCGGCCGGAGAAAATCACGGTCTCGGTCGCGGACAGGATCGCGGGCACGGTCCACAGTGCCAGGATCTTCCAGGGCGCTACCCGCGCGGCGCCCGCGGCGTCGGTCGAAGTGGGCATCAGGCGACATGATCATGCGTCGCCCCGAAATTCCGCAAGCGGCCGCTCCACGATTCAGCCCCACGTTCGCCGGGCGCATCGACCGCTCGCGACAAAAGCTACGCCGCTCGCGACTCCATGCGTTGTCGATTCACACACGCTCGTGCAGCGTGTGCGCATGACATCCATCATGTTGATGACGGCGATCGCCGCGATGCTCACCGAGCCGTGCCGAAGCGCACCTGGCGTCGACGCTGCAGCGCTCCTCAAACGGGCCGCCGAACGCACCGGATTGCCGCGCACGGACGCCACCGTCCTGATAACCACCGCGTTCGACCTCAAGTCGCATCAGTTCGAGTCGGACCGGATGTACCCGCCGGCACTCACGGAGGTCGCGGCCCTCGACCACTGGTTCGATCCCGCGGCGGGCGTCGAGCGGGTCAGGCAGCGCACCACGATCGGCGGGTACGAGTACGGATTCGAGTCGATCGGCGATGCGCGCGCATCGTACCTCGTTGCCGACACCACGCTGACGCCCAGCGACGAGACGCACAACGCGATGTACGAGACGCGGCCGCTCAATGTGTGGGCGATGCTCGAGGACTGGCTCGCCGCGACCGACGTGCGCGTCGAGGGGCAATGCGTGTATCGCGATTATCCGCGCATCGTGCTCACCCGTCGCGGCGCGCGCGGACCCGAACGTCTCTATCTGGACCCGAAGTCAGGCTATCCAACAAAACTCGATCGCCTCGAGCCGCATTACCTGTGGGGACAGCGACATGTCGAATATGTCTACTCGACGTGGCAGCGCGTCGGAACGGCGCATCTGCCAGGGGGAACGTTTCGCCTCGACGATGGCCTAACGACGATCGCGCGCACCTTTGGCAAGACGCGCCTCGCACCTCGCGACAGCGCACCGTCCCTCAAAGTGCCTGCGCGCAACGCGGCGATGGCCTTCACCCTTCCCGTGTTCCTCCGCCCGACTCGCCCCGACACCGTGCGCGTGAGCTCCTCCACGTTTCTCCTTCGCAATCGCGGGTATACGGAAGCCGTAACGCTGCAGCGCGACACGGTGTTCGTGTTCGACGCCACACAGGGCGACGAGCGCGTGAAGGAGGACTCGACCTGGATCGCCACGCTCTTTCCAGGGCGACACCCCATTGTCGTCGTGGTCACGGATCTCGCGTGGCCGCACGTGGCCGGAGTACGGGGTTGGGTCGCGCGCGGGGCCACTATCGCCTCCCATCGCGCAGCGCAGTCGTTTCTTTCGGAAGTGGTGAATAGACGCTGGACTCTGTCGCCCGACTTGCTGGAGCAACGGCGGGCGACGGTACGACTACGATTCCGCGCGGTGGATGATTCGCTGACGCTCGCCGGCGGTGCGATCACCGTGTTACCGATCGACGGCGCGGCGAGCGAGGTCGCGCTCATCGCTTTCGTTAGGCCAGACCGATTCCTCTGGGCGAGCGACTTCATTCAAAACGTCACCGCCCCCACGCAATACCTCGACGAAGTGTCCGCCGCAGTCGCGCGCGCGGGCGTGAAGCCTGTCATGGTTGCGGCCGAGCATGCGCCGCTCGTCGCGTGGGAGCGTCTCGTGCCGCTCGCGGAGAAGACTTTCACGCCGTGAGCCCGCCGTCTCTCCGTCCTCACGGACCGACGCGAATGACCGTCTTCCCCGCGCGCCGCTCGGTCGAGTTGAAGGCGGCGACGGCATCGTCGAGGGGCGCGACGGTCCCGATGTTCGTCCGCAGCCGTCCGTCCCGGATCCGCTGAACGATCTCACTGAGTTGGGCACGATCGGACTCGACGACGAAGTCGATCGCAAGCCCGTCAACGGGCCGCGCCTCGGACGGCCCGACGATGGACACCAGCGTTCCTCCGGGTCGAATCAGGCGCGCGGATCGCTTTCCGATGTCGCCGCCGATGACATCGAACACCAGGTCGACGCTTTTGACATCTTCCAGCGTGCCGCTGTCGAGGTCGACAAATTCCTGCGCCCCGAAGTCGAGCGCCTTCTGACGGTCGGCGGCGCGTCCAGTGGCGATCACGTGGGCGCCGGCCAATCGTGCGAGTTGCGTCACCATCGACCCGACTGCGCCGGCTGCGCCGTGGACGATTACGCTTTGCCCCGCCTGAAGGCGGCCGTGCTCGAACAGTCCCTGCCACGCGGTAAGGCCCGAGATCGGCAGGCTCGCGCCCACTGTGAAGTCGACGTCGCCCGGCAACGGCGCGAGGTTGCGTGCCTCCATCGCCACATACTCGGCCAGCGTGCCGTCGCGATACCAGTCCGCGAGGCCGAACACTCGCTGTCCGACTGAGAGTCCTGTCGTACCGTAGCCGAGGGCGGCGACCACTCCGGCCAGCTCGTGACCGGGAATCGACGGTGTTCGATCACGGTCGCCGCGATCGGTCCAGGTCGAGGGCCACGCCATCTCAGTCGGGACGAATCCCGACGCATGGACCTGAACGAGGACGTCGTTTATCGCCGGCTGCGGCTTGGGCCGATCCACCAGCTTCATCCCGGTCGTTCCCGCGGCCTGGTCCGTCACCACGATCGCCTTCATCGGAATTCGCTCCTCTGTGGTTGCTCTCTGTTCGCAAAAGTACCTGGACAGAAGAGGCCCAGCACATCTGCCCGAGGGCCACGTGTCGCCTTCGTTGGCGACTTCAGTGTCGAGCGCCACGGCCGGTCGCCGACTGCACCGGCGAGATCCCTCGGTTTCCCACCGATGATGGTGAGGCTCGCATCACGCGAGGGCGCCGGCTGTTGACCCGGCAATCCGATCGAGGATTGCCGGCGTACTCTCACGTCGGGCGCAGTTCAAGACCCGCAACGACCCGGTCCGGGCAACCGGTGACCCCGATTCATCCAATAGCCACCTCGAAGGAGATGCGCATGAAAAAACCGAACCTCACACGCAGGCGCGTAGTGCCCATCCTCGTCGCGGGAGCTCTGATCGGCGGTTTGGCCGCCGGCCGCCACCTGTTCGCGTCCGATCACCAGGACACGCCAGAAGTCGAGCTCAGTCCGCGTTTCGACGTGAACGACGTCTATGCGTTCCCCGCCGCGACACCGGGCCGCACAGTGTTGGTGCTCGGCACCTCGTCGCCTCTCACACCCGCCGCGACTCCCAGCTTCGCGTTCGGCACGAAGGACCGGGAGCTATATCAGATCAAGGTCGACAACACCGGCGACGCAAGAGAGGATCTTGTGTTCCAGGTGACGTTCACCGGCGCCGCCGGCCACCAGCGCGTCACGCTGCACGGCCCCGTCAAACCGCGCCAGGTCGGCGTCACGAACTCGTTGGTCGGCGGGAAGAAGACGGTTTCCGGGCCAGTCAATCAGGTCCTCGGGTCAGCGAACGGCGTTCAGCTCTTCGCCGGACCGCGCGACGATCCGTTCTTCATCGATCTCGAGCAGTTCTTCCGCATTCTGCCCGACCGAAGGCCGAGCACGGGCCCCCTGTCCGTTCCGCCCACTCCGGCTGGCTCCTTTCGCGCGCCTGGGTCCGCAGTCGACTTCCTCACCGGAATCAACGACATGGCGATCGTCATCGAGCTTCCGACATCGATGCTCGTCGCGGACCCGAGTCATCCCGGAAAGTTCGGCGTGTGGGGAACGACCAGTCGCGCTCGCGGCACCTGACCCGCTCATCCAACGATCCTCATCAAGACACAGCTCACGGAGCACATGCATATGAGATGGAAGAACGAGTATCGCGCCTGGCTCGCCGCACTGGCGCTCGGCGCGGCGCTGATCGGCTGCGGCGACAGCACCGACCGCGCTTCGCAATCACCAAGCATCACGGGTCCGAGCATCAGCGAGGACGACGATGCCGACGATGCAACGGTCTACGATCAGGTCGATTTCCTCGGCAATCCGCTCGTCAGCGAAGTCACGATCATGAAGGTGAATCACGCGCGCTACAATCTCACGCAGCCGTACAACACGGCCGAGTTCCTTCCGCAGACGGCGGCGTTCGTCACGAACGTCGCTGGCAGGCCGGCAGCACTCGCGGCCACGCTCGGCAGCGTGCTCTATCCGGACATGCTCGTCGTCGACGCGTCCAAGCCAACCGCGACCGCGGGGTGGTTGTCCTGGGCACTCGCGAACGGGTGGGGTGGCCGCAAGCTGACCGACGACGTGGTCGACATCGGCCTAACGGCGATTTTCAGCACGCTGCTCAGTCCCACCGGAGCGAGCTGCGCGCCGTTCACGCTCCCGCTCTGCACGGACAACGTCGGCAGCAACGACGTCGCATTCTCTGCCACGTTCCCGTACCTCGCCACACCGCACCTCTAAGGCATCTCGCGCGGGGCCGCTCGAGCTCTCTCCTGAGACGAGCGGTCCTCGCTGCGAAGGAGATTGCTCCATGATTCGACCCAGGTGGTTGTCGAAGGTCGCCGTCGGCAGTGCCGCGCTGGCAGTCGTACTCGCCGCATGGTTGACGTCACAGGGCGGAAGCGCGGCCCGCCGCCGGGCCCACGTCTCGCGCACCGCCTCGAGCATCACGCACGCGCCAACCGGTTCGCTTCTCTCCGAATCCGAGATTCGTGACCGGGACATCGTCTTCTACGAGCAGCGCGCGGCGAGAGACACGTTAGGCGCGAGTGATCGGTCGCAGCTCGCGATGCTCTATATGGATCGCGCTCGATCGACCGGCGCGTTCGCCGACTATCAGCGTGCAGAAACACTCGCGCGACGGTCGCTGGCGCTCCGAACCGACCACAACACACAGACCTTCAGCCTCCTCGCGGCCGCGCTGCT
>Ga0070670_100005624_pt1 | contig 10577 bp, 6 predicted proteins | sample KBSS63metaG_FD_64665 | JGI IMG/M metagenome (GOLD analysis project Ga0070670, IMG submission 64665) | Switchgrass rhizosphere microbial communities from Kellogg Biological Station, Michigan, USA - KBS S6-3 metaG | ecosystem: Host-associated > Plants > Roots > Rhizosphere > Soil ... | reverse complement strand
ATCCGGTACGGCTCGAGACAACCTCGGGTCGTAAGATCGTCAACGAGAACGCCCAGGTATGCCTCCTCGCGGCCGAATACGAGCGGAGGCGTGCTCGTGATGCTGCGCGCGGCGTTGATGCCTGCGAGAAGCCCCTGCGCCGCCGCTTCCTCGTATCCTGACGTGCCGTTGATCTGCCCAGCCAGGAAGAGTCCCGGTACGCGGCGGGTCTGCAGCGAACGATCGAGCTCCGTCGGTTGGATGAAGTCGTACTCTACGGCATAGCCGGGCCGGATCATCTCCGCGCTCTCGAGACCTGGCAGCGCGCGGACGATCTCGCGCTGCACGTCGGCTGGCAGACTCATCGAGTAGCCGTTCACGTAGATTTCGTCCACATCGAGTCCCTCGGGCTCGAGGAAGATCTGGTGGCGATCGCGATGCGGAAACCGCATGACCTTGTCCTCGAGCGAAGGGCAATATCGCGGACCGATTCCTGAGATCTGGCCGTTGTATAACGGCGACTGGTCGAGGTGGTCGCGCACCAGCTGGTGGACACGATCCGTCGTGTGCACCAGGTGACAGGCGATCTGCGGTCTCTCGATCCGCGCTCCCCTGCTGAGAAATGAGAACGGGACCGGGGGATCATCTCCGTACTGCGCTTCGAACCGGCTGAAATCGATGCTGCGGCGATGCAGTCGAGGGGGCGTGCCCGTTTTCAGGCGGCCCCAGGAGAATCCAAAGGATTTCAACGACTCGGCCAGATCCCTGGACGGCGGCTCACCCGCTCGCCCGGCCGGCCGCTGCTCAGGACCTACATGGACGAGTCCGTTCAGAAAGGTCCCCGTGGTCACGACGATCGCGCCGCAGGCGTACGCATCGCCGTCCTCCAACGCGAGACCGGCGACCTTCCCGTTCTGAAGGACGATGCGTCCCGCCTTGCCGATGATCCAGGAGATGTTCGGCTCCTTGCGGAGCGCCTGTCCGACCCATTCGCTATACCGCCGCTTGTCGGCCTGTGCACGTGGCGACCAGACAGCAGGTCCGCGGCTGCGGTTCAGCAGCTTGAACTGGATGGCCGTCGCGTCGATCGCCAGGCCCATGAGTCCGCCGAGCGCGTCGATCTCGCGCACCAAGTGGCCTTTGGCCGTTCCCCCAATAGCCGGATTGCACGGCATGTGAGCCACCGTGTCCGCCGACAGAGTACAGATCGCCACGTCGCAGCCCATGCGCGCCGCGGCCCATGCGGCTTCCACTCCCGCGTGTCCGGCTCCGATGACGATGAGGTCGTGTCGCCGCATATATTAAGGGTGGAATTATTTCCCGATACAGAAGCGGGAAAAGATCAGCGCGAGCACTTCGTCCTGCGGTCGCGTCCCCGTGATGTCGTCGAACGACGCCCGCGCCTCGTGAAGATCCGCGAGCACGCACTCCTCCGCCAGGCCCGCGCCGGCCGCTTCCGCGGCCCGCGCGAGGGCAGCCCCTGCCCGCTCGAGCAGCGAAACGTGACGCTGGTTCGCCACCGGCGCACCATCGCGCAGCGAGTCCACGTCCGCGGCTGCGATCAAAGCGTCGCGCAACACGTCCACGCCGTCGTCTGTCACCGCGGACACCTCGACACCCTCGTCGGGTATCGAAGTCAGCGTTGAGAAGTGCCAGACCGCCGGAAGATCGCACTTGTTGACGACCATGATGCGAGAACGAGTGGCGGTTTCTGCGAGCAGCGCCTCGTCCTCGGCATTCAGCGGACGCGAGCGATCCAGGACCACAAGCAGCAGATCGGCCGTCTCCGCGGCGCGACGCGCCCGCGCGATCCCTTCCGCCTCGATTGCATCGTGCGTCGTCAAACGCAGCCCCGCGGTGTCCACCAGCGTCAACGGAATTCCGCCGACGTCCACGCGTTCGGTCAGCAGATCCCTCGTCGTGCCCGCGACGTCCGTGACGATCGCGCGCGCCGCGCCGACGAGACGATTGAACAGGCTCGACTTCCCCGCGTTGGGGCTGCCGACGATCGCGACGGTCAGGCCTTCGCGAATGACGCGCCCGCGACGGGCGTCGGCCAGCAGACGTTCGAGTGACGCGAGCGTGCGGCGGATGGCGTCGCCGGTCTCAGACTGCCGGACGAAGTGGTAGCCCTCGTCGGGAAAATCGAGCGACGCCTCGAGCGGCGCAATCAGCTCCAGCAGTTCAGCATCGAGCTCGCGCAGTCTCGCCGTCAGCGTCCCGTCCAGCTGATCGAACGCGAGACGCGCCTGCAGCGGCGTGACCGCATCGACCAGATCGGCCACCGCTTCCGCCTGGACGAGATCGATGCGCCCGTTCAGAAACGCGCGGAACGTGAATTCCCCGGGATTGGCGAGTCGAGCACCGCACCGCATCGCCGCGCCAACGATGGCGCGCAGCACGACGGGACTGCCGTGCGCCGAGATCTCGACGACGTCTTCACCGGTATACGAATGCGGAGACGGAAACAGCGTGACGACCGCCTGGTCGATCGGCGCCGCCTCGGCGCTGATCGTCACGAGGGTCGCGTGCCGCGGCTCGAACGACACACGCGTCGTCAGCGCGCACGCAATCTCCCGCGAACGCGGACCGCTCAGCCGGACGATGCCAATCCCGCCGCGCCCGGGGGGCGTGGCAATGGCGACGATCGTGTCGTCGGTGGAGAACATGGATTCCGATGTCCGATGTCCGATGTCCGATGGTCGAGCAACCGACCTCTCGGTTCCGGAGATCGGTTATCGAATATCGGATATCGGTCTCGAGCTACTTCTTCGAAATAATGACTGTCTTCAAGAACGCGTCGCCGATGCTTTCGGACGACATCGAGGGATCTTCCGCGACGGTGAGATGGACCAGGCGACGAGAGTACGGATTCAGCGGACCCATCTCCTGCGGACCGGACATCTTGGCCTTTTCCATCGTGAACCGCGTCATCTGCCGGAGCTCGTCGTCTTTGCCGCGGCGATAGCCGAGGCAGTCCACGACGAAGCTGCGATCGTCGTCCAGTTCGCGGCGAAAGCCGGTGTTGACGATCTGCTGCAGCGCGTCGAGGGCTTCCCCCTTGCGCTTGAGCAGTACCTCGCCCCCATCGCCGGAAATGTCGATGCGAATGGCATCGGGCGTGTCCGTCACCTGCACGTCGAGCGTGAGACCCATCGCCGAGACGACGTTGCGGACGAGAGTGCCCGCTTTTTCCTGGACGGTCATCACTAGCGCTCCTTGGCCTGGTCGGTCCTGCCGCCGCCGACGTTCTTCACGCGCCGCTCGGCCGGCGGCCGTACGTTCCGCACCGGCGCCGGGCCGATCAGACGGTTCGTCACCATCTGCTGGCCGATGCCCCAGATGTTGCTGACGGTCCAGTAGATGACGAGACCGCTCGCGGCATACAGGAACATCACGCTCATCATGATCGGCATCACCAGCATGACCTTCTGCTGCACGGGATCGGCCGTCGACGGCGTCATCTTCTGCTGGATGAACATCGTGATGCCCATGACGACCGGCCAGACGAACCACGGGTCGTGCGCGGAGAGATCATGAATCTGGCCGATGAACGGCGCGCCGCGCAGCTCGATGGCGACCGACAGCATCGAGTAGAACGCGAAGAGCACCGGCAGTGTGAGCAGCATCGGCACGCAGCCGCTGGCCGGGTTGACGCCGCGCTCCTTGTAGAGCGCCATCAACTCGTTGTTCATCTTGGCGCGCGCCGGATCGCTCATTTTCAGGTTCTTGTAGCGATCCTGGATGGCTTTGACTTCCGGCTGCACGTCCTGCATCTTCCGCATCGACACCACGCTCTTGTGGCGCAGCGGGAACATCGCCAGGTTGATGGCAATGGTGAGCAGGATGAGCGACCAGCCGTAGTTGCCGACGTAGACGTTGATCCACTTCAGCGCGCGCAGCAGCGGAACAACCAGCCACGCGAACTTGCCAAAGTCGATCGCGCGAACGAGTTCACGATCGACCGCCACGAGGACGTCGAAATCCTTTGGACCGGCGAAATACGCCACGGTCTGCGGCGTCGTCGGGAAACGGGCTGACCACGACACGTAGTGCGCGCCGTCGGGATTGTCGGGCAGCGCGACGTCCACCGGCGCGTATTGCACGCGGATCGTCTGCGGCGGCTTGACCAACGACGCGAGGAAGTAGTGGTCATCCACGCCGGCAAAGCCGAAGGTCCCTTCCTGGATCGGAACCTCGTTGATCTTGGCGGGCGCGACGCGGCTGACACTCCCGTCCTTGTAGTAAATCGGTTGCGGCGGCGGATTGTAGCTGCGCGACTTGACGGTGATGCCGCTGCCCAGCGCCGGTCCCCACTTGAGCGTCGCCGGAAGTGCCTGGCCGTCACGCGTCACCGAGACGGAGACGTTGAGCACGTAAGGCTTCGCCGCGTCGATCGTGATCCGCTTCTGCGCGCGAACGCCATTGGCGTCGTAGTCGAACTGCACTTGCCACGAGGCGCCGCTGCCTGATTCCGATGCCGTGAACGGGGCCGTCGCCAGCGTTGTGGACAGGCCGGCGTCATCGACCGCGAGCGTAAGGGGAAGAGGGGAGTCCGCCGGCGCGTGACCGGCGACCAGCTCGTAAGGCCGCCCATGGTCGTCGCGATATTTCTTCAGCTGCCAGCTCTTGAGACCGGCGCCGCGCGTCGTGAAGACGCCGCGGACATCGGCGTTCTCGATCACGATCTCCCGCTCGGCCGACACGCCCGGCTCGGGTGATGGCGCTGGATTCGAGACTGCCGGAGCAGACGCATTCGGGACCGTCGCGGCCTTGCTGGCTTGAACCGGCTTCTTGGCTTGATCCGGTGGCGGCGGAAACATCGCCTGGTAGGCGTACAGCACCAGGAACGACAGCAGGACGGCGATGAGAACTCGTTTTTCCATCTATCGAGAATCGAGGGTCGTGGGGCGTCGATCGAGCCCCGGGACAGGATCGAATCCCGACCGGCCCAGGGGATGACACGCAGACAGACGACGCAACGCGAGTCCGGTTCCCCGCAGGGCTCCGTGGGTCCGAAGCGCCTCAATTGCGTAAGCCGAACATTTTTTTTTGATGCTGCGCGCACCACCGAGAAATGGGGAGAGCAAGAGCTGATAGGCCCTGACAATCGCGATCAGGAGCTTCGCTGTCATAGTTTTGACAGTCCCATCCGCCGCAGGGTGGATTCGAAATCGTTTGCGACGTCGACCGCCGCCACTTTCGCGGCACCGGATTTCGCGATGATTACGAGATCCATCGCGACAGCCGTCCGGTTTGTCGTTCGGAAGGCTTCTCGGATCAATCGCTTGGCCCTGTTTCTCACGACCGCACCCCCCACCTTCCGGCTCGCCACGATGCCGAGGCGGCTGTCCGGGCCAGGAGCGGGCGAGGCGATGACGGTGAGATAGCGGCCGTGTGCCCTGCGCCCGGCGTCAAAAACACGCTGGAACTCGCCGCGGCGGCGGAGGCGCCGCGCCGGCGGCAGGGGATAGCCTGACACGTTATCGGGAATGCGTAACGGCGAGCCGTTTGCGGCCCTTGGCGCGCCGGCGCTTCAGCACCAGACGGCCATTCTTCGTCGACATGCGCACGAGAAATCCATGCGTCTTTTTCCGGTGCCGCCGGTTCGGCTGAAACGTACGCTTGCCCTTGGCCATGACTTGAAAAACCTCAGCGGCGGGATCTCGCCGAACGAAGAAACTACAGATAGTAGCGAACGCGGCGCGGAAGTGTCAATTGGAGGTAAGAAAAACGCTATGCTATCGTCCGCGTTCGAGCTGGCGTCCGGAGCGCCAACGGGGCTCTGCCGTAGGGTCTCCCCCCGAAGTTTTCCACAGCTGTGGAAAAAAATGTGGAAAAGCAGGGGGGCGAAAGTCCGAAATAGCCTGTAAATCGCGTGTAAAAGCGCGAAGACGGCCGTTCGCGTCCCTAGGAGGAACCTGCTACCCGGGGGCGAAAGTCCTGGAATTGCGAACTATGAGCGGCCTTAACATCTGGGACCAGGTCCTTTCCCGCATTGAGACCAAGGTCAACCGTCACAGCTTCTACACCTGGTTCAAGCCGACGGCGTTCGTCGCCGAGCGCGACGGTTCGATCCGCGTCCGCGTCCCCAATGCCCTTTTTCGCGACTGGCTGACCAAGCACTATTCCGCGGTCATCGACGAAGCCCTGGCGGAAGTACAGCGTCCCGGTGCGCCGGTGGCTTTTCTGACTGACGAGGGCATAGCGGCCAGTGTTGAACCGCCGCCGCCGCCGCAGGAACCCGAGGTCGCGTCAGGAGACGAAGAAGCGGACGGCGACGATCTCGGCATTCTCAGTCCCCGCTACTCCTTCGACACGTTCATCGTCGGCACATCCAATCAGTTCGCGCATGCGGCCTGCCGTGCCGTTGCCGAAGCCCCGTCGCGCTCCTACAACCCGCTCTTCATCTACGGCGGCGTGGGGCTGGGCAAGACGCACCTGATGCACGCGATTGGACATTACGTCGCGACGCATCTGAAGAATCTCAAGCTGACTTACATCTCGTCCGAGCGCTTCATGAACGAGATGATCAACGCGGTGCGCTACGACCGCATCCTCGACTTCCGGGAGCGTTACCGCAGCGTCGACGTGCTGCTCGTGGACGACGTGCAGTTCCTGGCCGGAAAGGAAGGGACGCAGACCGAGTTCTTCCACACCTTCAACGCGCTCTACGATTCGCAGAAGCAGATCGTGATCAGTTCGGATTGTCCTCCGCACGAGATTCCGCAGCTGGAGGAACGGCTGCGCTCGCGCTTCGAATGGGGCCTGATCGCGGACATCCAGTCGCCGGATCTCGAGACGAAGACGGCGATTCTCAAGCGCAAGGCTGAGACCGAAGGCATCTCGGTGCCGGACAACGTCGCCATCTACATCGCCGGCAAGATCAAGTCGAACATCCGCGAGCTCGAAGGCTCACTGATACGGCTGATCGCCTACGCGTCATTGACCGGGCGCGAGATCACGCTGTCGTTGGCGCAGGACGTCCTGCGCAACGTGCTCCAGAACGACGACCGCGCGGTGACGATCGAAGGCGTCCAGAAAGCCGTCGCCGATCACTACTCGCTGAAGGTAGCGGAGCTGAAGTCGAAGAACAATTCGAAGTCAGTGGCCATGCCGCGGCAGATCGCGATGTATTTGTGCAAGAACCTGACGAACGCGTCACTTCCGGAAATCGGCAAGAGCTTTGGCGGCAAGCACCATTCGACGGTGATCCACTCGATCCGCAAGGTAGAGGATCTGCGCCAGAGGAACGGGGATTTCAACACGCTTATCAACAGCCTGATGGAGTCGTTCCGGTAGGATTTCCACAGTCCGGCTCGCGGTGCGACTGTGCAGATTTTGTGGGTTTCCGGGCGGCCCGATTTACCCACAGAAACGCGCCGGAAAACCCGCTGGATTCGGAGGAACGCGTCCACAGGCTAAATGCTAGATAATTAAAGAGTAAAGGGCACCGAAAGGGTTTTCCACAGAGCCTTTTCTTTGTTATACTTATTTGTTCCTGTTTTCTCTCCTTTAAATTTCTGAGATCAACACCATGGAATTGGTCGTCCGTAAGACCGATCTGCTGCGCGAACTGCAACTCTTCCAGGGCATCGTCGAGCGCAAGAACACGATCCCCATCCTCGCCAACGTGCTGTTCGAGGCCAATGGCGCGGAAGTGAAGATGCTCGCGACGGATCTCGAAGTCGGTCTGCGCAGCAAGTGCACGGCGACGGTATCCAAGGGTGGATCGCTGACGCTGCCGGCGAAGAAGCTCTACGAGATCATCAAGGCCCTGCCCGAGACCGACGTGCGCATCGAGGAGGACAAGGGCGGCGTGAAAGTCGCCGCCGATCGGTTCGACTCCCGCATGCAGACGCTGCCACGGGAAGACTTTCCGACACTGCCCGATACCGCCGGCAGTGTGAGCGCCGAACTGTCGCGCGAGGCGCTGCGCCAGATGATCGCCAAGACGCAGTTTGCGATCACTGGCGAGGACACGCGCTACTTCCTGAACGGTGCGCTGTTTCTGCTGCGGCCGGACTCGCTCGGCCTCGTCTCGACTGACGGTCACCGGCTCGCGCATATCACCGTGCCGCGCACCGGCACCGCCGGCAAGAGCAAGGGTGAAGGCGACGAGAATCGCGTCATTCTCCCGCGCAAGACGCTGCTGGAGCTCGGGCGCCTGCTGGCTGAGGGCGGGGAGGGAGATGTCCTCTACACCCGCGGCGAAAACCATCTGTTCTTCACCGTCGGCGATCGCCTGCTGATCTCCCGGATGATCGACGGCCAGTTCCCAGCCTTCGAGCGCGTCATTCCGAAGAACAACGACAAGCATGTCGAATTCGATCGCGATCGGCTGACCAGCGCGGTCAAGCGCGTGGCACTCCTCTCGAACGAGCGCTCACGCGCGGTGAAGTTCCTGATCGACAAGGGCAAGGTCGAAATTGCGTCGAGCAGTCCCGAGTTCGGCGAGGCCAAGGAAGTGCTGATGGTCGATTACGCCGCGGCGCCGGTGACCATCTGTTTCAACGCGCAGTACGTGCTCGATTTCCTCGGCGTGGTCGAGACCGACACGGTGTCGCTCGACTTCAAGGACGAGATGAGCCAGGCCGTTCTCAAGCCCGTGGGCGGCGAGGGCTACGAATACACCTACGTGATCATGCCGATGAGAATTTGAAAATCTGCAGGTTTGGAAATCCGGCAGCGTCGCGATTTCCAGATTTTCCAAATTTCCAAATTTCCAAATTCTGAATGACCGAATTGAACGAAGCTCACGAACAGTACAAGACCAACGGGAACGGCGGGGCGGACGAGTACGGCGCGGACAAGATCAAGGTCCTCGAAGGGCTCGAGGCCGTACGAAAGCGTCCGGCCATGTATATCGGGTCGACCGGCCCCCAGGGTCTTCACCATCTCGTCTACGAGATCGTCGACAACTCGATCGACGAAGCGCTGGCCGGACACTGCGATCAGGTCAACGTCACGATTCACATCGACAACTCGGTCACGGTCGTGGACAACGGCCGCGGCATCCCCGTCGATCGTCACGAGAGCGGCAAGTCGGCGGCCGAAGTCGTCCTGACGGTCCTGCACGCGGGCGGTAAGTTCGACAACGACAGCTACAAGGTCTCGGGCGGTCTCCACGGCGTCGGCGTGTCGGTGGTCAACGCGCTCTCCGAGACGCTTGAACTCGAAATCTGGCGCAACGGCCAGGTCTATCAGCAGACCTACGAGCGCGGGGTGCCGGCCGCCGAGCTCGAGGCCACCGGTACGACCAAGCGGCGCGGCACCAAGGTCACGTTCAAGCCGGATGCGCAGATCTTCGAGGTCAGCGAGTTCAGCTTCGATACCCTGGCGCAGCGCCTGCGCGAGCTGGCATTCCTCAATGGCGGCGTCACCATCACGATTGACGACGAGCGCGATGGCGGCAAGGGGCACAAGTTCCTGTACGAAGGGGGCATCGTCTCGTTCGTCCAGTACCTGAACCAGAACAAGTCGCCGGTGAACGAAAAGCCGATCTACATGCGCGGTGACAAGGATGGCATCGACACCGAAATCGCCCTGCAGTGGAACGACGGCTACGCCGAGACGCTCTACTCGTTCGCCAACAACATCAACACGCACGAAGGCGGCACGCACCTGTCAGGGTTCCGCTCCGCGCTGACGCGCACGGTGAACTCGTACGCGGCGAAGAACAACCTGACGAAGGATTTGAAGGACGCGACGATCAGCGGCGACGACATCCGCGAAGGCCTGACCGCGGTGATCAGCGTCAAGATTCCGCGCCCGCAGTTCGAAGGGCAGACCAAGACCAAGCTCGGCAACACCGAGGTCAAGGGGATCGTCGAGACCATCGTCAACGACAAGCTCGGCGCGTTCCTGGAAGAGAACCCGAACGTTGCCAAGCGCGTGATCCTGAAAGCGGTGGACGCCGCGCGGGCGCGCGAAGCGGCGCGCAAGGCCCGCGACCTCGTTCGCCGCAAGGGGGCGCTCGACAGCAGCACTCTCCCGGGCAAGCTGGCCGACTGCCAGGAGCGCGATCCGGCGCAGAGCGAGCTGTACATCGTCGAGGGGGAGTCCGCAGGCGGCTCGGCGAAGCAGGGCCGCGACCGGCGGTTCCAGGCCATCCTGCCGATCAAGGGCAAGATCCTGAACGTCGAAAAGGCGCGCTTCGACAAGATGCTGGGCAGCGACGAGATCAAGACCATGATCGCGGCGCTCGGCACCAGCATCGGCGCCGAGGACTTCGACGTCGCGAAGCTGCGCTACCACCGCATCATCATCATGACCGACGCGGACGTGGACGGATCGCACATCCGGACCCTGCTGTTGACGTTCTTTTACCGGCAGATGCGGATCCTGATCGATTCCGGCTACGTCTACATCGCGCAACCGCCGTTGTTCCGCGCCAAGCGCGGGCGCACCGAGCACTTCATCCGCGACGAGCGCGAGCTCGAGACCTGGCTGATCCGCCGCGCCGTGGAGTCCCGAACCGTCGTGCTGCCCGATGGCACGTCGATCTACGGCCCTGACCTGGAGAAGAAGCTCGAGAAGCTGATTCATTTCCGCAAGCTGCTGCAGGTCGTCGAGCGTCGCGGCCCGTCGCGCGATGT
>Ga0070670_100005622_pt1 | contig 10577 bp, 12 predicted proteins | sample KBSS63metaG_FD_64665 | JGI IMG/M metagenome (GOLD analysis project Ga0070670, IMG submission 64665) | Switchgrass rhizosphere microbial communities from Kellogg Biological Station, Michigan, USA - KBS S6-3 metaG | ecosystem: Host-associated > Plants > Roots > Rhizosphere > Soil ... | reverse complement strand
TGCGCTGGTGAGCTTGGCGAAATGGGTCTGGAGCTTGAGCGGTTCGGGCCGACAGCGATGCTCGTCCGCGCGGTCCCTGCGGCGCTCGGCAAGCCTGATGTGGCTGGACTGGTCGCGGATCTCGCTGCGGAGATCGTCGAATTGGGCGGGCCCTTGAGCCTGCGCGACAAGCTCGATCATGTCGCGGCGACAATCGCCTGCCATGGATCGGTGCGGGCAGGGCGGGTCCTTTCGGTTGCTGAGATGAATGCGCTTCTTCGGGAGATGGAGGTCACTCCGCGCTCCGGCCAGTGCAACCATGGCCGCCCCACCTGGGTGAAGCTCGGTCACGGCGAGATCGAAAAATTGTTCGGCCGAAAGTAAGGCCGGGGAATGCTCTATTTGATCGTCTTCCTGGGTGCTGGAATCGGCGGCGCATTGCGTCATGGTGTCAATGTCGGCGCGGTCAGGCTGTTCGGCTATGGGTTCCCATTCGGTACTTTGATCGTGAATGTGATCGGCTCGTTTCTGATGGGCGCTCTCGCAGGCTATTTCCTCCTGAAGCCGGGAGTTCCGCAGGACTTTCGGCTGTTTCTGACCACCGGAATCCTGGGCGGCTTCACGACCTTTTCGGCATTCTCACTGGATTCCGCGCTGCTGATCGAGCGCAACGCTGTCGGTCTTGCTCTGCTCTATGCGGCGGGATCGGTGATCGCGAGCATCCTGGCGTTGTTCATCGGGCTGGCACTCTTTAGGAGCGCCGGACATCTGCCATGAACATTGATCTTATCCCGATCGGCGACAATCCGCCCGACACCGTCAACGTCATTATCGAGGTGCCGGTCGGCGGCGAGCCGGTGAAATATGAGTTCGACAAGAAATCGGGAGCGCTTTTCGTCGACCGCATCCTGCATACCCCCATGCGCTATCCCGCCAATTACGGCTTCGTTCCGCATACGCTTTCTCCGGATGGCGACCCGATCGACGCGCTGGTGGTGGCGCGCACACCCTTCATGCCCGGCTGCGTCGTGCGGGCGCGGCCGATCGGTGTCCTAAATCTCGAAGACGAGCACGGAGGCGACGAAAAGCTCATTTGCGTGCCGGTCGACACCACATTTCCTTATTATACTGATGTAGGTGAGCGGCATGACCTGCCCTCGATCGTGCTTCAGCAGATCGAGCACTTCTTCACCCACTATAAGGATCTGGAAACCGACAAGTGGGTCCGGGTTGGCCGCTGGGGCGACGCGGAAGAGGCGAAGCGTGTGTTGGTTGAGTCGATCGAGCGCGCTCGCGAAAGCGCCCCGCTCGACGCCTGAGGACGACAATCCACTGCATTTTTGGTAGGGTGCGTTACGATAAGGAGCGCGCCATGGCCGACCAGGATCGCATCTATTTCGCCCAGCGTGCGGCAGAGGAGCAGGAGCTTGCTCTCGCTGCCAGCGATCCGGAGGTCGCGCAGACGCATCGGCGCATGCAACGGGCCTATCTTGAAAAAGCGAGCATCGGCGATCGGCCTGGCGAGCAGTCGGAGGTCGTTGGTTAGTTCTCGCTTTCGTTTAGGCGCTCGAACGTTTCCTCCAAGGCCGTTTCTCGGGCGTCGCGCCTGGCGCGCTCAAGCCGCGCGTAGCCACTTTCTTCCTCGCTTTTCAGCTCCGCCGCAAATCGGCCCATGCGAACATCCGCGAGGATATCGACCATTCGGGCGCGCACACCGTCGTCGACGATACGACGGCCGCCTAGAAAGGCTCCGAGCTCCGCCGTGTTCGAGATTGCTTCACGCATCCCTGCGATTCCCCGATCTTCAATTAGCTCGGCTATCAGCTTCAGCTCCCCGACGCACTCCAGATAAGCAACTTCGGGGGATACACCCCCCGCAACGAGCGTTTCAAACCCGGCGATGAGGATTTCAGGCACCGCGCCCCACACCACGGCCTGCTCATTGAACAAATCGGCCTCCGCTTCTTCCGCGAAACTGGAAGCAATGAGGCCAGCGCGACCGCAGCCGATTGCGCGGCCGTAGGCGAGGGCTATCTCGCGCGCCCTGCCGGTCGCATCGTTCTCGACTGCCCAGAGTCCGATCATTCCCTTTCCCTGCTGGTAGAGTGAGCGTAGCGCAGTGCCTGGCCCCTTTGGCGCGACGAGGAAGACGTCCAGGTCAGGGCGCGGCTCCACGAATTCGAAACGGATCGATAGGCCATGGCTGAAGCCGAGCGCGGCTCCTTGCTTCAGATGCGGCTCGATCTCCCGGTACAGCGCCGAGTGGATCTCGTCAGGGGCCAGCATCATCACCACGTCGGCTGATGCGACCGCCGCATCAATCAATTCGGTGCGAAGACCGGCCGCCTCGGCCTCATTGGTGCTGCCCGAACCGCCGCGCAGTCCGATCACGACGTCGATCCCGCTGTCCTTGAGGTTGAGGGCCTGCGCGCGGCCTTGATTGCCGTAACCAATTATCGCCACTCGCTTTCCAGCGAGCTGAGTGGGATCAATGTCGGCATCGCGCAGCATGTCCATCGCCGTCCGACTAGGCGCTTGAGTGGAGCAGTTCCAGCACGACGGCCATGCTGTCCCTGTCGATGGGGTCGGTAAATCGGGGCCAATCGGCAGGGGGTTGGTGTGCGAACCAGGTATATTGCCGCTTCGCATAACGCCGTGTTGCTTGCTGGCCTGCCGCTATCGCCTCGGCGGTACTAAGATCGCCGCGAAGGAAGGCTTCGATCACGCGCACCCCGATGGCTCGCATGATCGGCAGCTTAGGGTCGAGCTTGCGAGCGAGCAGAGCTTTCACTTCGTCCACTGCCCCGCCTTCGAACATCTGGGCGAAGCGCGCATCGCATCGCGCATATAGCCAATCCCGGGGGGGAAGTAGGATCAACGGGCGGAGCTTGATCCTGTCCACGATTCCACCCTGCCGGTCTTCCTGCCAATCCGCGAGCGTGCGGCCGGTCGAGAGAATGACCTCGAGCGCTCGGGCCACTCGCGTCGTGTCCGCTGGGTTGAGCCGCTCTGCGGCCGCGCGGTCCAACTGGCGAAGGCGAGTATGATTCTCGGCGACGCCCGCCGAACGGACCTGCCTGCGGACCTCGGCTTCGATCCGCGGAACGGGGGCTATGCCCTCCAGCAGGGTCCGGAGGTAAAGACCGGTTCCGCCGACGAGTACTGGCAGACGTTTCGACCCCTGGACTTCTTCGATCTCTTCCCGCGCCATTTGAGCCCAGCAAGCCGCCGAGCATGGTTCGGCGCCATCCCGGACGGCGTAGAGACGGTGCTCAGCGCGGGAAAGGTCGTCCGCGTTCGGCGCCGCGCTCAATACCCGGACTCCGGAATAGACTTGGGCACTGTCGGCATTGATGATGACGCCGCCGGTCCGCTCGGCGAGCGCAAGCGCAATTGCCGACTTGCCGCTTGCGGTCGGCCCCGCAATTAAGGCGAGAGGAGGCTTGCGTTCCGAGGTCATGGCGATTGCGACGCTGATAGCAGCGGGAAGGCTGGATGATAGATCGATCGATCGCGCACTGGGCCTGCTGCGAGAGGTAGACCCTCACGCTAGCTTCTCGCACTGGATCGACGAGGGCGACGCCGCGGACCTCCGCTTCGCCGGTGACTTGCAGGCGGCCCGATGGGCGCTCGACTCGCTCGAAGGTGTCGACGCCGTTGTCCAGGCGGATGAGCCGCGCTGGCGCGGGCTGCTTGTCGCTGACATGGATTCGACCGTCATCGATCAAGAATGCATCGACGAGTTGGCTGATTACGCCGGCCTCAAGGAACGCGTCGCACGCATAACCGATGCAGCGATGCGCGGCGAAGTCGACTTCGGACGTGCTCTGCGCGATCGCGTCCGGTTGCTGGCCGGACTGGACGAGCATGAGCTTCGCCGATGCCTCGATGAACGGGTCGACGTGAGCGCCGGCGCTCAGACTCTCGTACAGACCATGCGAGCCGGTGGGGCTACGTGCCTCCTTGTTTCCGGCGGTTTCCTGTCATTCGCCGAGCCGGTGGCGCGAACCGTTGGCTTCGATCGAGTAAAGGCCAACCGCCTCGTTTTCGCTGGGGGCAAGCTTAGTGGCGAGGTCGGCGATCCCATCGTAGACGCCACCGCCAAGCGCGACGCCCTAATTGAAGTGCGTGACGAGCTGGGGTTGGAGCCACGTGATGTGCTTGCCATCGGGGACGGGGCCAACGATACGATGATGATTGAAGAGGCAGGGCTCGGCATTGCCGTCCGGGCAAAGTCCGCGCTTGCCAAAGTCGCAGACGCGGAGCTCAAATATCACGGTCTCGACGCCCTGCTCTGGGTGCAAGGCATTCGTCGTCGGGAGTGGTTTAGGGGCTAGGCGATCATTTGGCTGCGACGGGGAAGCACGCTTGCGGGCGCACGCTGTTGCAGGCGGCCTGCGCAGCAGCCCGGCTCGCATAGGGCCCAACCTGAAGTCGGGTGACGGATCCAGCGCTGACGTAGAAAGGCTTGCGCCCTGCCAAGGCGCTGTTTCCCGCGACCTTTCGATAAAGGGTCTCCGCTGACGAGCGTTGCGAAAAGGCACCGAGTTGAATCCGCCAGGCGCCGCTCACTGCCGGAGCAGTCGGAGCTTCGACCGGCTTAGATGGCTCAACAGGCCGTCTCTTGGTAGTGGGCTTCGGAGACGCCGCTTTCTTTTCAACTGGAGGCGGCGCTTCCTTCGCCTTCGCCATTGCGATGGCTAGGCCTTTCTTGCGAACTTCGAGCGGCAGGGCCTGATCCATCTCCTCCAGGGTTGCTTTGGCTGCCGCTAGGCCCTGCGCGGCGGCCCTGCTTACATAAGCATAGCCGAGTACCGGATCCCGTGCCGTGCCATCCCCATTGTACAAAGCCGTGCCGTAGATGAGCAGCGCGCGTGGCTCTCCTTGCTCGGCAGCGGCGCGGAGCCAGCGGAGCCCGCCAGTCTGATTGCCGTTCTGGAATAGCAACAGGCCCAAGGTGGTTTGGGCATCGAGATGTCCCTTGCGCGCGGCGCGCTCGAACCACGTCTGGGCTGCACCGAGATTGAGCGGGACTCCGCGACCGAGCCGATAAGCCTGCCCAAGATTGAACGAGGCATCGACGTCGCCTTTCTCGGCAAGCGGCCGCCAGATCGCCACGGCTGCATCATAATCGGCTTTTTGCCACGCCTCGATGCCTGCTTTCACCGATTGTGCCGAAGCAGGTGCAATTGCTGCGAGGACCGTGACGAAAGCCACCAACCAGTTGGAACGCATGTCTGAATTCACTCCGCACTCACCCTAGACCATCCCCGTGACCGGCTAACAAGCTCATACCCATGTTAACCAGATTTTAGAGGCTTGAGTGCCACTCCGCTGCCTGAACTGACGTCAGAAGGCGAGGGGAAAAGCATGCGCGTCTTGGCTTTGGCATCGCAGAAGGGCGGGTCGGGTAAAACGACTCTGTCCGGTCACCTTGCGGTGCAAGCGCAGCTCTCGGGGGCGGGGCCGGTCTGTTTGATCGACATCGATCCTCAAGGCAGCCTGGCCGACTGGTGGAATGAGCGCGAGGCGGACATGCCGGCTTTTGCGCAGACCACCGTCGCCCGTCTCGCATCCGATCTCGAGGTTCTGCGGCAGCAGGGCTTCCGGCTGGCCGTGATCGACACGCCGCCGGCGATCACCATGGCGATCCAGAGCGTCATTGCGGTCGCGGAGCTGATTGTTATTCCGACTCGTCCCAGCCCCCACGATCTGCGAGCGGTCGGCGCCACGGTCGATCTTTGCGATCGGGCCGGCAAGCCGCTCATTTTCGTCGTTAACGCGGCGACGCCGAAGGCCAAGATCACCTACGAAGCCGCGGTCGCCCTTTCGCAGCACGGGACGGTCGCTCCAGTCACTCTCCACCATCGAACGGACTTTGCCGCGTCGATGATCGACGGTCGCACCGTCATGGAAATCGATCCCGATGGACGCTCGGCCAAGGAAGTGACCGAGCTTTGGGAATATATTTCGGATCGTCTCGAAAAGAATTTCCGTCGCACCGTGTTCGCCGCGCCCGGTCAGGCGCCTGGTATTGGTGCTGCGAGTCCGCGTCCCGTCGGTGGTTTCGGCCGCCGAGTTGTCGGCCAGTAAGGAGGCGCGCAGGTGGCTAGCGAAGCACCCAAGCCTTTTGCCTCCCTCTCTTCCGGACTTCTTGCCCGCAAGGGCGCTGCACGCCCGGCGATGAAGCCCCAGGGCTTTGGCCAGATGGGCGGCGGCAACCTCGAGGACCTCGGCTGGAACGACATGGGTTTCGAACCGCCGAAGCCGGTCGAGACTCCGCGCGACGAGACTCACGACGCTTTCGGCGAAGACATTGTCGACCATCCGCGAGCGGCGCACCCGACTGGCCTCACGCCTGTGCAGTCGCCGGTGCACACTCAGCAGGCGGAGATCGCCGACCGACTTGGATCGGATGAATCGGAAGAGGAGGTCGACGACACCGCCGAGCTCTTCGAGCCGAAGGCCGAGGTTGAGTCCGCGCCCGTCGAACTTGAAGAGGCGATCGTCGAGCCTGCACCTGTTCTCGCAGCGCCGATCGTTTCGGCCCAGCCTGCTCCCAAGCGCGCGCCCAAACCGCGGTCCGCGCCGGGCAGCAAGGCCAAAGCTGCTTTCACTCTCCGACTCGAACCGGACCGGCACCTGAAACTGCGTCTCGCATGCGCAGTCGGCGGCCGCTCGGCGCAACAGCTTGTGACTGATGCGCTCGATCAGCTGCTCGCCGGAATGCCGGAGCTAGAGGCCATGGCTGAAAAGGCCAAACGCAAGGGGTAATCCAATGTCCAAGCCGTTCCGCTTTGCTTCCGCCGCTTCGTTCGTCGCCCTCGCAGCGATGACCGCCGGATGCGCAACGCCGCAAAAAACCGGCATCCGCGAAGTGAAGCCGGTCGGCGAGATGGGCTTCGCGACGCGCGCCATGGCGGCGCTCAACTCCGACGACCCGGCGGCCGCGATCGGCTTTGCGGAGCGCGCTGTCGAGAAGTCTCCTCGCGACGCGGGTTTCCGCGCGCTGCTCGGCAATTGTTATTTCGCGGGCGGTCGGTTCGCCTCCGCTGAAGGCGCTTACAAGGATTCGCTGACGATCTACGAAAATCAGCCGCGGGTCATCCTGAAGCTCGTCCTGGTCCAGATAGCGCTGGGCAAGAATGACGAAGCGATGGCGCGTCTCGACGCTGCCCGTCCTGATCTTGACCCTGCCGACCTTGGCCTGGCCATGGCCCTCGGCGGCCGTGTTTCCGAGGCAATCGACGTTCTCAATACCGCCGCGCGGCAACAGGGCTCAGACGGACGTGTCCGCCAGAACCTTGCACTCGCTTACGCCTTTGCCGGCGATTGGACCGCTGCGCGCACGATCGCATCCCAGGATGTCCCGGCCGACAAACTGGACGCGCGCATCCAGCAATGGATGCAGCTTGCCAATCCGAAGGGCTCTTCGGACCAGGTCGCTGCACTGACGGGCATTACACCCGCCGCGCTCGATCCCGGCCAGCCGGTCCAGCTCGCGCTGAATCCGGCTGAGACGCAGGTCGCACAGGCACCGGTTGCCGCATCGCCGCAGCCGATCGAAAACCAGCCGCAGCCGAGCCTCGCGGCCGCATCGCTGCCGCCCGTTGAACCGGACGTGCAGGTTGCCGAAGTCGCTCCGCCGCCTCCGCCCGCCCGCTTCTACGACTCTGCGCCGGCGCCCAAGGCCGAGCCGGGACCGGTTACCGTCTCGATGGCCGCCGCTGCGGCCCCCGAGGCGCCCGCGGCCTTTGCCGCCTTTGCTCCGACGGTGGCGAAGCCAAAGCCAGCGCCTGCGAAGGTTCGTCGCGCGTCGGCACCGGTCCGCAAGCCTTCCGTGCTTCAGCGCGGTCGGTCCAACGCCGTGGTTCAGCTCGGATCCTACCGCTCGCCGGAATATGTCACTGCGGCCTGGAATACGCTGACCAAGCGCTATCCGGCACTTCGCGAGTATCTCCCGATGCGTGCGCGCTTCGACTCTCCGAAGGGCACCTTCTGGCGCCTGTCTATCCAGGGCTTCGATAGCCAACGCGAGGCAATTGCGCGTTGCGATCTGTTGAAGAGCCGTGGCGGCAGCTGCTTCGTCCGCACGGTGGCGGGCGACGCGCCGGTTCAAATCGCCTCGCGCTAAGCGAGGAGTTGCTCCAGGCAGGCCATTCGTAGGGCCACGCCCATTGCGACCTGCAGCGTGATCAGGGAGCGTTGCGGGTCGTCGGCCACTGCGCTGTCGATTTCCACGCCACGATTGATCGGGCCAGGATGCATGACGACAGCGTCCGGCGCGGCCAGAGCGAGCCTCGCAGCGGTCAGCCCGTGGCTGTGCAGATATTCCCCGGGCGCATCGCCGAACTCCTGATCCAGCCGCTCGCGCTGGACACGAAGCATCATGACGACATTCGCCCCGCCGACTGCCTCCTCAACGGAAAGAGTGGGGAGCCCGTCCGGCATCAACTCCGGCGGACCGGCGAGCCGGACCTTGGCGCCGAACCGGGGCAGTAGCTTCGCGTTCGAGCGTGCCACGCGGCTGTGCTTGATGTCGCCGCAAATGGCGATCGTCAGTCCTTCGATCCTTCCGAAATGATGGAGGAGGGTAGCGGCGTCCAACAGTGCCTGCGTAGGATGTTCGTTCGTTCCGTCACCAGCGTTGATCACGGGGGCGTCGACGATGTCCGCCACGACACCTGGAGCGCCATTTTCACGGTGACGAATGATCACCGCGTCCGGACGCATCGCGTTTAGAGTGCGAGCCGTATCCTCGAGCGTTTCACCCTTGTTCACCGATGACTGCTCCACGGGCATCGTAATCGCGCTCGCGCCGAGGCGGTGGGCAGCAGTCGCGAATGACATCAACGTGCGTGTCGAGTTCTCATAGAAGAGATTGAAGACGATGCGGCCCTCGAGCCCGCCGATCGGCTGGCCGGCCTGATCGTGAAGGACGAGTGCTCGATCGAGCATGCGCTCGATCTGCTCGTCGGTCAGCTCGTCGATTGAAAGCAGGTTCACGAATGCTTGGCCTAACCGCCGCTGCTTAAATTGGCCAGCGCATCGATTGCGCCCTGCAGGATATGCGCCGCTGCCAGGGCGTCCACTTTCTCCGCGCGTTTCGCACGGCTGACGTCGGCATCGATCATCGCGCGCTCGACTGCTTGGGTAGACCAACGCTCGTCCCACAGCAGAATCGGCAGATTCAAGGGGGCCAGATTTCTTGCGAAGGCGCGCACTGACTGGGTTCGCGGGCTGTCGGTGCCATCCATGTTGAGCGGCAGTCCAACGACCAGGCCGACAACATGCTCTCCCTCTATGAATTCCCTTAAAGCGATCAGGTCCTGCGTGAACTTCGTGCGGCGGATCGTCTTGGCGGGGCCGGCGAAGTGCCAGCCCGCATCGCATATTGCGTGGCCAATCGTCTTGGTGCCCACGTCGAGGCCCGCCAGCTTGCCGTGCCCCACCGCTGCGGCGAATTCGCTTACCTCGCTCGTAATCAGTGCTGCCACGCTACGCGCCTTCGCTCGGCATCGCGCCGAATCGCGGCCCAAAACAGGGCATAATCGTAAACATGGTAGTTGTTGCCGGGCAGCACGAAGGGCCCGAGGTTCGGAATGTCGCCTTCGATCAACAGCAGGCCCTTGTCGCATCTCGCGCCTACGCGGCCGGGCGCCAGGGCCGCGGACATTAGATCAGCACTCGGAATCAGGGTACCGGGATTAGTCTCGGGCGGAGCAGCTCCATTGTCTGTGCCCGTGAGCGGATTCACGCAGAGGATGTCTTCGCGCCGGCGCTCGCCGCCGCCGGGGCCTGTAGTCTTGCGCCACTGATCGAGGATGAGATCCGGATTGGCCGGATCGCCGAAGGTCATCCATGACAGGATGCAGCCCGCCTGGTCGGCCTCGCGGCACGCCGGAAAGCCGAGCGAAAAAAGGTCTGCGGTCGTGCTAACCGGCCAGCCCACGACATAGGCCGCCACCAGGCGTCCGTTCAGCAGGTTGCGGCGGTCTTGCAGCAGCCGCATCAAGTGCAATGACCCCTGGCTATGCGCGGCGAGGATTATCGGCTCGTCAGTCGGCATTTGGCTGAGGAAGTAGTCGAATGCGGCGCGAACGTCCTTGTAGGCAAGATCGAGGGCATTCCGGGCGTCTTCGCTCCTGAGGAGGAATGCACCGTAGGCGGCCTGGCGGTAGCGGGGGGCCCAGACCTCTCCTGCGGCGTTGAATGCGCTCGCCTGGCTTTGAGCGAACAGATTGGTTCGGAACCCGGTCTGGCCGCCCGCATCTAATGGTGCATTCCACCGATCCCGTTCAAGATAGGTGGTCGGGTGGATATAGAACACGGAGGCGTTGCCCGTTGGCGCCGGAGCGAGTCCGTCCGGCAGCCACAGGGATGGATTGTGGGCCATTCCGGGTCGCGCAACCCAGCTGGATTGCAGGCCGTAATCGGGGGTGCTTCCGGCCGCCGGCGCTTCGAAGCGGCCACGTGGGGTCGCCTGCTTGAGCAAGACGTTGCCGCCGAACTGGAAAATAGCGAACCCTGCCGCGATGACGATCAGGGTCAGCACGAAGATCACGGCGAGGAAGCGGCGCGCGCACATTGGCGGGGGC
>Ga0070670_100005619_pt1 | contig 10582 bp, 13 predicted proteins | sample KBSS63metaG_FD_64665 | JGI IMG/M metagenome (GOLD analysis project Ga0070670, IMG submission 64665) | Switchgrass rhizosphere microbial communities from Kellogg Biological Station, Michigan, USA - KBS S6-3 metaG | ecosystem: Host-associated > Plants > Roots > Rhizosphere > Soil ... | reverse complement strand
GCCGAATTACCGGGAAGCATCCGTGCAGCGTGTCAGGATCGTTCCACGTTGCTGGTGCTCGACAATTGCGAGCACCTCTCCGATCTGACGACTGACGCGGCATTACGTCACCGAAGTCTCGCGTGCCGAACCTGGTTTAGCTGGTCGTGCGCAGGCCGAATGGCTGGATGTCGTGCGCAACGAACTCGAGAACTACCGCGCCGTCCTGACATGGCTCATCGAGCACGATCGACGAGGCGACGCATCCGAGGTCGCGTGGGGGCTGAGTCTCTTTTTTCTTATCAGGGGGCACACCAGCGAAGGGCTCCATTGGTATCGACAGATTCTGACGGGGCGACTGGATGCTCCCATCTCCGAGTCCAAGGCCCTCGTCGGCGCCGGCCTGATGTCCTATGCGAAAGGAGAACTGGATTGCGCCCGTGCCGATCTCTTGCGAGCCGTCGCGGTGATCAGCGGCACCGGCGCGGCAGAAATGATGGCGCATGCCGAAAACATCCTGGGACATGTGGAGAATGCTGCCGGTAACGTGGATGCGGCTCGTGACCGGTACTCTCGCAGCCTCGAGCGATACCGAGCTCTTGCCATTCCGTGGGGAATAGGGAACGCGCTGAGTGGCATGGCCTCCGTAACTCTCGCCGCCGGGGACGCGCCGGAGGCTGAACGAATGCTCGACGAAGCGACGGTAGTCCTGCAGCAGTCCGGTCCATGGTTCCTGACGCCTGTATTGTGTTTTCGAGCCGTCCTCGCGGTGCGCCGCGCTCAGGCGGACGAAGCCATCGCGCTGATATGCGAGAGCCTCGCGCACATTCGTGCGCTCCAGGACAAGTTCGCGTTCGTCCACGCACTCATCCCCCTTGCCGCGGCAGCCGTGCTGAAAGGCGACCACATGTGGGCGGCACGGCTGCTCGGCGCCAGGGACGCCGTTACCGAATCGATGGGCGCCACGATCGTGGACAGCGTGGTGCAAGACGTCCGGGAGCGGGCGGAATCGGAGGCGCGCGGACAGCTCGGCATTAACACGTGGGATCAGGCGTATATGGCCGGACGCACCGCGTCGATCGATTCGCTGGTGAGAGACGTCGAGAGCGCCGTCCGTTAGTCACTCTTCTCACAGAGTGCCATTCGACTGCCTCTGCTGCATGGCATTCCAATTGAACAGATTCCGCAGGTCCCGGCCGGACATACCCGTGTTGTAGGGAGGAGTATCCGGCTCGAACTCCTTCCCGCGTTCGAGTGATCCCACGATCACGGGATCGAAACCCGCGTCGCCGACCAGGCGGGCGACGGTCTCGAGCGACGAAGGAAAGTCGCTGGCGAGCGGGATCCCGACTCGATCTCCTTCCCGGTGCGCCTCGCTCAACAGCGTCTTGAAATACACGGAGTTGAACGCCTTCACCCATCGCGCGCCGGAAAACCTCGCGGCGGCCCAGCCAGCAGAGCCTCGCGGATGCGCACGAGCCTCGCGCGCGACGGCACCGTCCCTCTGCTCGTAAGCGTTGCCAGTGTCGAGCACGATCTTTCCCGCCAGCAACGGCGCGAGATCCGGCGCGAGGTCCGGAACGGCTGTGAGCGGTACCGTCAGCATGACGACCTGACCGAAGACCGCCGCATCTTGTGCAGGTCCCGCCGAGACGCGCTCGCCCAGCTGTTCGACCAGTGCCGCGAGCTGTTCCGGATGCCTGGAGGCCAGACGAACATCGTGGCCGGCCTCCGACCACAACCTCGCCATGGTCGCTCCGATCATCCCTGCTCCAACAATTCCAAGACGCATGACACCCTCCGCCTCATTTCCGAGTTGGCTAATCTCCAGCGAGCCTGAAATATTCCCGCCTCGCACAAGAAAATTCCTTCCGTAACCGTGCCGATTTGCCCGCACCGCGGTCGCCGGCGGCGTTGTAACAACCGCGTAGCCGCATCGATTTCTCCTTCATTCGTACGACCCGCGTACGGGTTCTGTCCGACCGTTGTGCGTTGTCGCGAGCGCCGCTACCCATCACACTGAGTCACGAACTCTGAAGGTCGCAGCCCAATGGTCATGGCAACTCGGCGAACAGGAGATCCAGTGAACGTCAGGCGCGTTCTTCTCAATGGAATGTTGGCCGTCCCCATCGCGGTGACGGTGGCCCTCCCGGCCATCATCGGCGCGGAAAGGCAGACGAGGAGGACGGTCTGCGTGATTAACCAGGAAAGTCCGCGTGCCCGCGACAGTCGCGTGTTGAACACGTTCGTCTTTGAGGACATCGATCGACTTCTCGTCGACCGCACGGTCTCCGACGGCGACGGCGGCTTCACGCCGGAAGGCACGCTCGTGCTGGAAGGGGTGAGCTGCACCACGGTCCAGATTCCGCAGCGCGTGCAGAAGCGCTGATGTCGACTGCTGCCGTGGACTCGGCAGCAGCGTTCAGCAGAGTGTTGGTGGAGGGGGTAGTCATGCTTGCAAGTGTTAACGGTCCAGTCTTGCTCTCGTCGATCGCCGGACGACGAGTTGAGTCTCACGGGATTGTCGGGCAGAGCCGGGCGGTCGTCGATCTGATACGACGCATCGAGCTGGTCTCGGCGACGCGCAGCACGGTTCTCATCACCGGGGAAACTGGCACCGGCAAGGAACTGGTCGCACGGGCGATCCACAACATCAACGGGCAGGAGAGGCTGCCGTTCATCAAGGTGAACTGCGCCGCGATTCCGGAAACGCTGCTGGAGTCGGAGCTCTTCGGACACGTCCGGGGCGCCTTCACCCACGCGGTCGGTGCCAGGAAGGGCAAGTTCGCTCTGGCTCACCGCGGATCGATCTTCCTGGACGAGATCGGGACGATGAACGTCGCGCTACAGGCCAAGCTGCTGCGGGTCCTGCAGGAGCGCGAAATCGAGCCGCTCGGATCCGAACGGTCCGAGCAGGTCGACGTTCGCGTCATCGCGGCGACCAATCGCGACCTGCGCCAGCTCGTCGCCGAGGGCCGATTTCAGGACGATCTCTACTATCGCTTGCACGTCATTCCCCTGTTCGTGCCGCCGCTTCGCGCACGCACGGACGATATCCCCATGCTCGCCGCGCACTTCGTCGCGAAGTACGCGGCGCGGTGTGGCAAGCAGGTCGACGCAATCGAAGAGGAAGCCATTTCGGCGCTCATGGCGCATCGATGGCCCGGCAACATCCGAGAGCTCGAGAACACGATCGAGCGCGCCGTGGTATTGACCACGGGCTCAACCTTGACGGCGGACGTTGTCACGGTCGAGTCGGTAACGCCACGGGCGGCAGGCATACCGTCGTTGAATATCCGTGAGAACGTCGAATGGATTGAACGCGAGACGATTCGCAGGGCGCTCGAGATGTCGAGCGCAAAGGCGGAAGCGGCGAAGCTGATGGGGATCAGCCCCCGGGCCCTTTCTTATTATCTCGACAAGCACCAACGCGTCGACCCGTCGCGCAGGTACGAGTTGCGAAGTGTGGAGTGATCCGGTGACTGACCTCTGGCAACTCGAACAGGACGGCGTCGACATCCGGGCCCTCCGCCCAGGAACGACGGTTATCGTGGAGACAGACAACTCGCGGTACCGGTTCGTCACTCTCTTGGAGCCATTGACGGTGCTCGTGAAAGGGGGCGCGATGTTTCCTGATCAGGCTATCGTCCAACTGGTCGGAGCAACCATCGGTAGTACGGTCAAGATCGGTTGGATCCTCGTCGGCTTGCGAATTGAGATGTATCTTGGCCCCATGTGCATCAGATCCTCGCCCGTCCGGTCAGTAAAGGTGGAGACCGCGGCGCCCTCGAGATGGCGCTCCGTTCATCCTGAGGTGGTCGATTGAGGCTTCGCGGCGGGATCCGCGTGGAGGTCTAGTGCGGATTCTCGGCATCTGTGGCAGCTTGCAAGCCCGGTCGAGCAATCTGGCTCTGCTGCGTGTGGCCGCCGCTGCGGCTGTATCCGCAGGAGTCGAACTTGTCATCTTCGATGGTGTGCGCGCGCTGCCTCATTTCAGCCCGGACCTCGAGGCAGCGGGGCCGCCCGAGAGCGTAGCGTTGTGGCGCAACGCACTCGCCACCTCCGACGCGCTGCTCATCGCCTGCCCTGAATACGGCTTCAGCCTTCCGGGAGCGCTCAAGAACGCCATCGATTGGGTCATCGGATCCGGCGAGCTGGAAACAAAAGTCATCGCGATTACTGCCGCCGTGCCAGCGCGTGAACGCGGCCGGCGCGGCCTGAGAGCGCTGCAAGACACGCTGTCCGCCGTCCGGGCATCGATCGTCGGTGGCGAACCCATTCCGCTCGGACCGCACTTCGAACAGGAGGTAAAAGACCTCGTCGAACGGCTGATTGCAGCAGCGCGCTGCGCTGGAAACTGGAAACTGGAAACCGGAAACTGATGTGGGCGATGATGGTCGTAGCGCACCCCAGTGCATCAGGGCGCGGGAATTCCAATGCCACTCACACGGCACGTGCGGCGGGCCCACAGGCGCTTCCGGCAGGCGCGACTGCTCGTCACCTCACTGAAGTCTCAGTACCGGCCCGTCCTTGCGCACCTCATTCCCATCCGGCGCTGCAATCTCGCCTGCACGTATTGCAACGAGTTCGACGATCACTCGGCGCCGGTGCCGACATCCGAAGTGTTTCGGCGAATCGATCAGCTGGCCGCGCTCGGGACCTGCATCGTCACCCTGAGCGGTGGCGAGCCAATGCTGCACCCGGACGCCGAGGACATTGTCGGCCACATCCGCCAGCGAGGGATGATCGCGACCCTTATCACCAATGGTTATCTGCTGACGCAGGAGCGCATTCGGCGGCTGAATCGTGCGGGCCTCGATCATCTTCAAATCAGCATCGATAATGTGCTGCCGGACGACGTCTCGAAAAAGAGCCTGAAGGTGCTCGATCAGAAACTGCGATGGCTTGCCGAGATCGCGGACTTCGACGTCACGGTGAACTCCGTCGTCGGCGGCGGCACGCGCAAGTCCGACGACGCCGTCGTGATCGCCCAACGCGCCCGCTCGTTGGGGTTTTCGACGACCGCAGGAATCATCCATGACGGTCGCGGCGAACTGCGTTCGCTGGACGAGACCGAGCGCCGGATTCTCGACGAGCTCGTCGCGCTCGGCGGATCGACGTTCGACGTTGCCACCTACAATCGATTTCAAAAGAACCTGGCGAACGGACATCCGAACGAGTGGCACTGTGGTGCGGGCTGCCGGTATCTGTACGTCTGTGAAGACGGCCTCGTCCACTGGTGCTCGCAGCAGCGCGGACATCCCGGGATTCCCCTGGAGCAGTACGGTCCTGCGGATCTACAGCGTGAGTATCACGCGGCCAAGAGCTGCGCACCGTTTTGCACGGTTGGCTGTGTCCATCGCGTTGCGCAGGTGGACGAGTTGCGCCACGATCCGCAAGCTGTTCTTGCGCAGTGGTTCCCGACTGCTGCTGACGCGAGGACTACCGAGCCCGTGGGCGTCCGGATCCTCAGATGGGCGTTTGTCACAAACTCTCACCGGAACCTGTTCCGCGACGCGGCGACTCGACTGTTCGGCGCTGGGCGCTGAGCCTGGCCACACATCACTCCCATCGCTCTGAAATACTTCCGCCGCGACGGTCCTCTGATCGGTAAGGGTGCGCGTCGAGGATCTGATGCTCGCGTTGCACACCGTTTGCTGAACGCCGAGCGTCTGCGATTCCCGCGGCGCGGCCGTTCATTTCATCTCTCTTTGTCGTCGAAGGAACAAAATGAGGAACTACGTCACTGCAGTCGGCTTTGCTCTCACCATCGCGCTTCCGCAGGCGGCTCGTGCCCAGGCGATCACACCGCCGCAGGTCCCCGCCAACATTCAGGTTCCGGCAGGAAATGAGATTTTCCTGATTGGACGTGGCGTCGGCACCCAGAACTATGTGTGCTCGCCAACCACGTCCGTCGGACAGGTTGCCTGGACGCTGTTCACTCCGCAGGCAACATTGTTTGATGACGCGGGGAACCAGTTAATCACGCACTTCTTCAGCCCGAGCCCTAGCGAGGGCGGCATCACCCGCGTCACGTGGCAGAGCTCCGCGGATACGAGCACGATTTTTGGAAAGGCCAACGCGTCTTCTACCGATCCGGCCTTCGTCGACCCGAACGCGGTCGCCTGGCTGCTGATCCAGATCACGGCCACGAAAGTGGGACCGACCGGCGGCGCCGCGCTGACCCCCACGACATTCGTTCAGCGGATCCACACCGTCGGAGGGCTGGCACCCTCGACTGGTTGCGACACTCCCACGCAGCTCGGCAAGAAAGCGTTTATTCCCTATACCGCCGACTACGTGTTCTTCAAGAAGAATTAAATCCAGTCGGGATCCGGGATCCGGGGATCCGTAGACCGGGATCCGGAATTTGGGATCCGGAATCCGGGATCTGTAGCCCGGGATCCGGAACGCGTCGCTGAATGCCGATCGGCGGACAGTCAATCGGCATTCAGCGGACGTGTCGCGGACGACCGCTACGCGAGGTTGGCGAGAATCGTGTTGTAGACGATGCGCACGCCCTCGTGTCGCGCGACTTCGATCGAGTACAGCCCTTTGTAGCCGAGGCTCTCCGTGAACTTTACCGCCTGGCCGACGTCCCAGAACGGGCTCGACTTGATGTGCATGTTGCCTGACGAGTAGGGGAACCACGCCTTGATGCAATCGTGCAGTTCCTGCTGGTTCATCGCGCCAACGTTGCCGATGTCTACGTTCGAGTTGGCGCCGGCGTCGCGGAACACCGTGAGGCCGAACTCCCAGGGTTTCATTCCGATGGCCTGGACGTATTCGGGTGTGCCCACTCCACGCGTCTCGAACGACACCTTGACGTTCTTCGATCGGCCATAGTCGGCCATCGCCTTCATCGCCGCAACCGCGCCATCTCGCGTTTCCTTCGTCAGCTGCGCCTGCTGCTGGTTGATCATCACTCGCGCGCAGCCGTACTGCGAGGCGATGTCCATCCATTGCTTCACGTGATCGACCGCCTGCTGACGGCCGGCAGCATCGGGGTTGGAGATCGATTGCACGGTCCCGAACTCCAGATTGATTTGCGTCATCGTCACTTTGTTCTCGTCGAGTTGTGCCTTCAGCTCCTTGATGAAGGCCGGATCGGTTTCGGATTCGGAGATCGTCTCGTGTTGATACTCGATGTTGTGAACGCCGTACGTCTCGACGTACATCTTCGGCAGGTCGAACGGCGTCAGCGTTTGCTCAGGCGTGGGATTGCGGGTCCTTGGCGTCTTGAAATAGGCGCCGAAGTTCAGCGTCATGAGCGAAACGCGCGCGAGTTTCTCCGCCGCGACCGGCGCCGGCCCACGACCGCGCCCGCCGCCGCCTCCTCGGCCCTGATCGCCCGCGCCTCCCTGCCGTGCGCCAGGAGCCGGCGTTTGCTGAGCGGTCAACCCCACTACGCTCGCAGCACCGACCGCAGCGGCACTCGCAAGAAAGTCTCGGCGTTTCATGTTGAGGCTCCTTTGATCGATAGGAAACGGTCGCCGCTCCACCCCGGGCTGGTGCGATGCGATGGTGAGTGTCCTGTATGACGTTGCGGATTTTATGCGAGAGACGCGACCCGCTCAACATTTCCCGTAGATGAGGCGACGTTCGGGAGCAGGCCGGTGTCGTCGGCAGGAATCAGCAATCAGCAATCAGCAATCGAGTGATCGGGTATCCCGTTCTCGCGATGACGACGTCGGGCCGATCACACTAGTTCTCATATCTGCAACCTATTTGGATCCGCGACGCTGTCAATACACGTTCTGGAGCGGCAAGTCGTTCCAGGTCGAGCCACGGGTCGGGTTCCAGTACATTCGTGTCGACTTCGACGGGTTCACCGAAGAAGGCGCGCGAGTGCTCAATCTGGAGACGTCAGCGCGGAGCGTCTCGTCGCAGCGCTCGATCCTGGGCGCCAGAGCGGCGAGGATGTTCGGCTCGTCGACGACCGTGGAAATGCGCGCTGCGTGGGCTCATGAGTTCAGCCCGCTCGGCAGCATGCGGATGCGGTTGGTTGGCGACACCGGCGACAACGCCTTCGATGTGACGTCGCCGGCGCAGATCCACAACAGCGCCGTCGTCGGCGGCAGCCTCGTCGGCAAGGCCTTCAAGCGCGTCAAGTTCGTCACCAGCGTCGATGGCGATCTCAGCAGCGTGATCAAGTTGTGGAACGCCAGCATCGGTCTTCGCGCTGAGTGGTAAAGGGCAAAAGGAGGCTGGCACCTTCATGGGAAAGGTGCCAGCCTCCTTTTTGTATTCGCCTGCCTCTAAACCTATAGAAACACACCGTTTCGAACCGTTCCCAGCTGCGCGTAACCGCCGGGAGACGTGCTCGCCCGGTTCGATTGGAACTCGAACCCGATCTCGCTGCCTGAGAACACGCCGGTCGAAACCGCCGGCGCAATTTCGCCGAGGAACGACCGGGGATCCGTCGGCGCGACCGATCCGCCCATCCCGCGCGACACAGGCGCGCCGCTGGCTTCCCACTCGGCGCGAAAGTCGACGATCCCGGGCGTGCTGTTCGGGCCGAAGAATTGGAACGTGTCGATGACCGGCACGTTCTTGACGTGCAGCACCGCTCGCCGGTTGCTCATCTTGAAGTCGATCGCCGTCTTGCCGACGTCGAGCGTCCAGAAGAGACCGGACGGAAGAATGCCGCCGTTGAAGTCGTGGAGCTGCGACCCCGAACCGGGGTCATAGATGTCGATTCATATCAGGGCAAACGATCCTCGATGGACCGTGCCGCCTGACATGTACTCCCCCTCGAACGCTCGGATGTCGGTCTCGAGGTTGTACGTCGTGCCGTCGCTGCCCTCGACAGTGCCCACGTGATAGGCAAGCGCCGCTGACCCGTTGAAGTCGGTCAGCGTTACCGGTTCCACATCGAATCCCGCAAGCGTCAGCCCGGAGAATGGAAGCGTTACCGAAGGGTCACCCGGAGGGAAGACGTGAATGATGAAACCAGGAGCCAGCTCGAGTCCGCCCGGAATCGGATTCGGCACTGGTGATACGCGGCTCGATGAGGGAGATGGAGCCGCCATGCTGGCAGACGGTCGTGCGAGCCCCGCGACGGTGGCACCAGTAACCGTGCCTGCCGCTGTCAGGACGAATCGACGCCTGCCGAAGACGCTGCCCATGGAAGTACCGGCCATGCGCCTCCTTTCGCTCGACGAAATAGTCGAGCTTTTCGGCGGAGGATACTACCGCACACAGACGAGGTCAATGCACTACCTAGGGCGGGGTATTTCGCCGGATACCCGTGGCCGCTTTGCCACGATTTCAGGCCGAATACCGCGAGTTATGCCGCGTTGTTGATCGATCACGACGTCGCGAGATCGGCACGCTTCTGGAAATCAGCAGTCCTGGGGTGTACCTGATGAGACATAAGTATCTGTTTGTGGCAGTCATCTGGGCGACGGCCGTTGCCGCCGCGGCGGCGGCGATATCGACGGCAGAAATAAAACGGCTCGACAGCGCGGCGGCAGTCGTTCGCGCCATGCGCGAACAACCGGACAACGGGATTCCGGAAAAACTGTGGAGTCGAACCGCGTGCGTCGTTGTCTTGCCTGATCTGAAGAAGGCGGCGTTTGGGATCGGCGGCGAATACGGACGAGGCGTGATGAGCTGCAGGAACGGAGACCACTGGAGTGCGCCGGTGTTCATGCAGCTGGCGAAGGGAAGCTGGGGATTGCAGATTGGTGCCGCCGAGATGGACCTCGTGCTGCTCGTGATGAATCGCGAGGGGGCCGACAAGATGCTGAACAACAAGGTCTCGCTCGGCGCGGACGCCTCGATCGCAGCCGGACCCGTCGGACGCGCAGCCGCCGCGGCGACTGACGCGCAGCTGTCTGCTCAGATTCTTTCGTATTCGAGAACCCGGGGCGTGTTTGCCGGCATCGATTTGTCAGGCGGCATTCTCGGCGCCGACAAAGATGCGAACACCGATGTGTTCGGGCCGAACGTCGAGGCACAAACGATCGTGCTCGGAGACGTGAAGGCCCCGCGCGAGGCAGAACCGTTTCTGAGGGAACTCACGACCGGTGTCGTCGGCACCAGCGGTCAACGGTAACTTTTTTTGTTGTCAGTTCATTCCGAGCTCCACGGTCGATCGTGACTACCGTGGAGCTCAGACCTCCACACGATCAGTCTGCCGGCACCTCACTAGTTGCGCCGGTGGGCTTCTTGCTCCTCCTGACACCGCCTCGCGATTTGCGGCTTTTTCGGCGCGGTTTCGCTGATCGGCGCGCTCAAAACCGTCACTGGCACACGAGATTCGTAGGTGATGGCTGGTGCCGATCTGTGAAGCCAGGATCGCGGGCTGAAGCTGGAGGTTTCAGATGACTCGATGCGTCGCGATCGTCGTACTCGCACTCGCGCTCAATGCGGCGCCGCTCCACGCGCAGGACAGCGTCTTCACCGTCACGGTTCAGTCCGCTGACGTTCACAGAGGGCCGACCACCGGCAGCCCGGTCGTCGGACACGCCGCGCGCGGCACCGCTTTGACGGTTTCGCGCAACCTCGGAAGCTGGGCGGAGATCCTGTGGACCGACGCGCCCGATGGCAGGGGCTACGTGCACATGACCATGGGACGGTTGGGAGCGTCGACGCCGAA
>Ga0070670_100005618_pt1 | contig 10583 bp, 7 predicted proteins | sample KBSS63metaG_FD_64665 | JGI IMG/M metagenome (GOLD analysis project Ga0070670, IMG submission 64665) | Switchgrass rhizosphere microbial communities from Kellogg Biological Station, Michigan, USA - KBS S6-3 metaG | ecosystem: Host-associated > Plants > Roots > Rhizosphere > Soil ... | reverse complement strand
CGTCGAACGCGATCAGGTTGTTGTTGCCGTCACCAGTGAACAGCACCTTTCCCGCCGTCGTCAGCAGCCCCTGGCCGCCGCCGCCGCCGCCGGGCCACGGATGGCGCCATACCTTTTTGCCCGTCTTCGGATCGATCGCCGTCAGCGCGTTGCCGCCCGATCCGACCGGCGATGTCAACTTGCCGCCGAGTCCCATCGAGCCGCGCGGATCGGGATCGGTCAGATAGACGATGTTGAACCCGTTGTTCTCCTGCGTGTAGAAGAGGCCGGTGTCGGGAGAGTAGGAGGGCGGCTGCCAGTTGGTGACGCCTCCCTCGACCGGGGATACGAGCGATCCCGGGATCGTCGCTTCCTTCTCCGGGTTCGGGTCCGGTGATCCGTTCTCGCGAATTCCCTTGGTCCAGTTCGTCGTCTCGCCGTACTTCACGGTCACGATGTGCTCGCCGGTGACACGATCGACCGTGAAGAAGTAGCCGTTGCGGGACGCGGTCGAGACGAGCTTGCGCGGCTTGCCATTCACGACGCCGTCGAACATGACCGGCGTCTGCGCCGAATCCCAGTCGTGCGTGTCGTGCGGCGACGTCTGGAAATACCACTTCATCTTTCCGGTTTCGACGTCGACCGCGATGAGCGAACACGTAAAGAGGTTGTCTCCTTTGCGGCCGACGCCGGTATACCCGGGCGTCGGGTTGCCAGTGCCGAAGATGTAGAGGTTGGTGTCGGGATCGTAGACGCCCGGAATCCATGCCTGGCCGCCGCCGTGGCGGGCGGCGGCAAGGTTCGGCCAGGTGTCGAGACCCGGGTCCCCAGGGTTCATCGGCACGGTGTAGAACTTCCACTGCAGTTTGCCGGTTTCCGGATCGAACGCCTGCAGGAATCCCGGCATGTCGAGGTCGTTGCCCGTGCCGACGATCACGTGGTTGCCGATGACCACCGGCGCCATCGTCGAGAAGTACTGCTCCTCGAAGCTGGCGATCGGCACGTGCCAGTTCTCCTTGCCGTTGCGCGCATCGAGCGACACGAGATAGTTGTCCGGCGTCTCGACGTAGAGGTTGTTGTGCCACATGCCGACGCCGCGGCAGCCGATGTGGGTGCTGCCCTTCGTGCGCCAGTAGTAGCGCCACAGATTGTGGCCGTCGCGCGCGTCGAGTGCCCACACGTTGTCCGGCGCGCATGCGTAGAGGACGCCGTCCACCTGCAGCACCGCCCCTTTGATCTGCGCGCCTCCGGCCGCGGGAAAGTCTTCGGGACCCTCGCCGCCGACGATCACCGGCTCGCCGCCTCCACCACCGCCGAAACCGCCGAAGCCGCCGAAGCCGCCGCGTCCGCCGCCGCCCGCGCCCGCCGGCGGGCCCGCGGTAACGCGCCCGACCCACGCCAGCGTCAGGTTCTTCACCGTCGACTGGTTGATCTGGGTCAGCTTGCTGTACCGCTTGCCCGTGTAGTCGCCTGAATATGTCGGCCACGAATCAGCAAGCGGGCGACCGATCGTGGACGGATCGAGTCCCCCCTGATTTGACGGACTCTGCGGTTGCGCCGGGGGCTGGCCCGACGCCTGCGCAAGAAGTAACACGGGAGCGGCCGCTAGCGTTGCTGTGACGACCAGTTTTCTGAGTGTCATTTCACGGTCACCAGGTAAGCCGTCACGTCGTGAATGTCCTTGTCGGTGTAGACCGGCAGCAGTTTCCGGTGCCCCTCGAGCGGATCGTTGATCTCGACGCGTGGTGCATCGCCGACCCTGCGGAAGCTGCGCTGCACTCCGTCGGGGGGCGTGAGCACGACGATGAAGTCGTCGATGCGATCGAGACGGCCCTGGACACGTTGCCCCTGCGGTGTCGTTACCGTGACGGTCGTCTGCGCGCGGGAGCCTCGCCCCCCGCCGCGTCCGCCACGTCCGCCGCCGCCCCCCGCGACCCACGCGTTCTGCAGCTGCACGGGCTCGGTGTAGCGCGAGGCTATGCCGGCGAGGTCGCCGGAGGTCGAGTGGCACGACGCACACTTCTGCTCGAAGTAGGCCTTGCCCGCCGCGGGGTCGCCGACGACGATGTTCAGGACGATCGGTTCCGCCCCCAGCGGAGGGTTCCCCTGACCGCGCATGGTGGCGGCCACACTGTGGATGTATTCAGCCAGCGCCTTCACATCGTCGTCCGAAAGCTGCGGGAAGGGCGGCATGGGAGGCATGCCGGGGTTGGCGCGGCCGCCGTGGACGACCGGAAGAATGAGCTCGCCGTGCTGATCCCTGAGGACGAGGTCGGAGCGGAGCAGGTTGACGCCGCCCATGTCGCCGCCGCGAAGATCCGCTCCGTGACAGAGGCGGCAATTGACCTCGAAGAGACTCTTGCCGCGCGCGATGAGCGCCGGATCGCCAGGCGGCCGCTGCTGCGCGGGAAATGTCGCGATCTGTCCGCGTCCGCCGCGGCCACCAGGGCCCGGCGGCGTCTGCGCGGGCGGCGTCGGCTGTGCCGGCGCTTGTGCCGGAGGCGGTTGCGCCGGAACGGGCGGTGGCTGCTGTCCCTGGGCGGCCAGCCGCGCCGCGATACACATCGCCAGAAGAATGACCCCGAGGGTCACACTACGAATCGCTCTCATTCGGATTACCCCTGAAGCCCTGAAGCCTACCCTTTCAGCTGTTTCCAGTTATCGAGGCAGTGCTGCACCATCGCGAGTTCGCCTTGAGGATATTGGCTGCCCGTCTCCTGCTCGACGAGGTAGTACTCGACGCCGCCTTTCTTCTCCGCCGCCTCGAAGATCTTCTTCCACGGCGCTTCGCCCTCGCCGAATGCGACGGCGTATCCTTTGTCCTTGCTCCAGTCCTTGCAGTGGACGCTCTTGATCCGTCCGGGCTGCGAGTTGATCCAGGCGACCGGGTCTTCGCCGACCTCGACACACGTGCCGACATCGAACTGGAGGACTACGTCTTTGGGAGTGCCGGCGGCGAGGACGTCCATCGGCCGCTGGCCATCGACCTTGCGCCATTCGACCTGATGATTGTGGTAGCCCGTGGCCATGCCGAGCGGCTTGAGCGTCCCGGCGACGGCGGTCAGCTGGCTGGCGACGTTTTTCCACGAATCGAGACCCGTTGCACGCGGCGCGCTGGCCATGATGATGTACTTGCTGCCGAGAATCTGATTCAACTCGATCGCCTTCTTCAGGCCGTCCTCGGTGAACGAGGGGGTGTTGTTGTGCGTCGAGTGACACTTGAGCCCGACGCCATCGAGCTGCTTGCGCACGTCTCGCGCCTTGTCAGGGGTCCAGTCGAGATACGGCGCGTAGAATTCGACGACCTGGTAGCCCATCTTGCCGACGGCGGCAACGGTGCCGAGCAGATCTTTCGCGAGGTCGCCCCGAACGGAGTAAAGTTCCAGTCCGACGGGAACATTTTTGGCGGCGTCGAGGAGCGCGGATGCGGCAAACGGCAGAGCAGCGGCGGTGCCCAGGAATTCACGGCGTGAAATTGGCCTAGTCATATAGCGGACAATACCAGAAACTCGCGGTTCGCGGTTCGCGGCTCGCATTCGGAGGATGCATGTCACACCGATTCGCAATCACGGTGGTTCTCGGCGCCTGCGTCACGCTGTTCTTACATGCGCAGCAGCCCGCTACAACTCCCGCGCCGGCAGCGCAACAGCCAGCGGCGAACCCCTCGAACCTCGGTTCCGATGCGAATGGCAACCCGCTGCGCAAGGCACTGAAGACGGGACACGTCTCGAACTATGACGAGGCGAAGGTTCCAACTTATACCCTGCCGGACCCGCTCGTGACGGCCAGCGGCCAGCGCGTGACGAGCGCACAGATCTGGCGGACGAAGCGGCGTCCTGAAATCCTCAAGTTGTATGAGACCGAGATCTACGGACACATTCCCGCGAACACGCCGAAGGTGGTGTGGGAGGTGGTCGACACCGATCCCGCGGCGAGGGGGAATACCGCGATCATGCGCCACGCCGTCGGGCGAATCGGAAATGCGCCGGATGCTCCAACGATGAAGATGATGATCTACACGCCGTCGAAGGCGAGCCGCCCCGTGCCATTGATCCTCCTCGTCAACTTCGGCGGTGGTCCGCCGGTCGAAGGACGCGGCTCCATGAACGCGTTCGCCGAGCCGCCGGTTGCCGCTGACATCCTGGCGCGCGGGTGGGGCTACGCGATGGTCGGCTACAACGACATCCAACCGGATCGCGCAAACAGCTTCAATCAGGGAGTCATCGGCACGACGTTGAAATCAGGACAGCCGCAACCGGCGCCTGACGAGTGGGGCACCATCGGCGCGTGGGCATGGGGGGTCAGCCGCATCATCGATTACTTCGAGACCGACAAGCTGGTCGACGCCCGGAAGATCGCGGTGCAGGGCCACTCGCGTATCGGGAAGACTGCGCTGTGGGCCTCGGCAATCGACGAACGCATTGCCGCGGTCTATGCGAGCTGCTCCGGCGAGATGGGGGCCGCGCTCGCGCGACGCGACTGGGGAGAGACGGTCGACGACATGGCGCAGAACTTTCCGTACTGGTTTGCGGGCAACTTCCAGAAGTACTCAGGCCACTGGAACGACATGCCGGTCGACGCTCACATGCTGATCGCCCTCAGCGCGCCGCGGCCGGTCTACATCACGGGCGGCACGCAGGATCAGTGGGCGGATCCGAAAGGCGAGTTCCTTGCAGCGGTCGCGGCAGGGCCGGTCTATCGCCTGCTGGGAAAGAAAGATGTCGGGGCAACCGAGCTGCCGGCCCTCGATACCCCGCTCGTGACCGGAGACATCGGCTGGCACTACCACACTGGTGGCCACGCGGCGACTCCGGCGGATTGGAGGGGTTTCCTTGATTTCGTAGCGAAGTATTTCTAATTCTGAAGCGACTCGCGACTCCCGACCGGCGATTGCAGTGCTCGCGCCGTCTCTAAATTAGTTCCGGGCCTCGTCGTCGACGTGTGGGAGACGGCGTTGGCGCCGGAGGTGATAAGGGTCGCGGTCCTCGAGCGCCTCGAGCTCCCGCCGCATTCTGCGGTGTTCCTCGACCGCCGCCTGCAGCCGTTTTTGGAGCGCCGAAATACGCTCTTTGTAATCAGCCGAGCGGTCAGGCCGCGTTTTCCTCATATTTCACACTCTGGCGGCTGAGCAGTTGCAGCCGGAATGCCAGAGTTAGCTCAGCCGTGACGTGACCGCTGGGCCACCTTCTCCAGCGCATCGAGTCGCGCTTGGTATGTGTTCATCTCGAGCTCGAGCCGCGAGACGCGCCGCAGGACTTCGTCGACCTGATGGAACAGGTTCTCGTGTTCGCCGCGCGACACATCGACAGCGCTTCCCGAGGTGCGCCGATCCGCCACGCGCCGTTCGATCCGCTCCTGTTGTCCGCTCACACCGCTCTTGCGAGCATGACGTATGCCAGATATGCAGGCTTGAGGGGCTTCAAGGCTTCATGGCTTCGGGGCTTCGGGAATTCAAGAAATGGGATTCAGGGATCCGAGGATTCGAGGATTAGGGATTCAGCTGCGGGTTATCGACAAACATCATGGCCCGAGTCGGGGACGCTGCCGTCGATCGCGAGGAACTGCCAGTCGTAACTGCCTTGCCGTAACGTCAGCTTCAACACGCCGAATATGGAAGCGGATGTCTCCAGGTTTGGTAGCGGACGTGAAAACCTGTAAAGCTCCGCCCCCCCTGTCCCAACGACGAACTCACGCACGCCGCGTAACGGATCGCTGACTCCGTCGGGGGTCTGCGGCGCGAAGCGCTCATACAAATGATCGTGGCCGTTGATGATGATGTCGACTCCCGCCTCGTACAAGACGCGCCAGAGGTCGCGCGTTTCTGGGGTGGGCCCGTTTGGACCGACGGTGAAAAGCGGGTGGTGGAAGATCGCCGCCGCGCATGGCGATGTGTGGGTAGCCAGATCCTCTCTGAGCCAGCCAGCCTGCGCGGACCCCGGCCCCATACCCACGTTGCTGTTCAGAGAGACGACGTGCCAGCCGGCGGCTTCGAAGCTGTAATAACCCACGCCAGCCGGTCCGGCGTTGCTTCCGAAGTACGCGAAATAGGGGGCGGCGCCAGGGCTCTCGTACTCGTGATTTCCAGGGGAGGGGCGAGTGCGGGCCTTGTGGCGGCCCCACGAGGGCTCGTAGCAGTCGCGGAATTGCTGTACGGATCCCTGGAAATAGGCGTTATCTCCAGCAGTGAAGACAATGCCATCGATACCATCCAGCAGGGTGGCGGTGGCTTCCGGCCCGGAGGAGCCGCACATCCCGATGTCGCCCGCCCCGGCGAGTACGGCGATGCCGCCTGGGCCGGGGCCAGGGCCGGGACCGGGACCAGGCGAGGGCCCGGGGCCGCTGCCGCCACACGCGAAGCCTCCCGCCGCCACCACACAGCAGGCGAGCGACTTCGCTCGCCCCAGAGATATCGACACAGGTCGTCCTCCGTGGTACCGTTCGTCCTCTCACCCCGCAGCGCTGGATTTGGAGCCGGGCGTCAGCATAGCAGACGTCCGAGGAGCCCTCATGCCGGATCGCGCGTTGTCGGCCCACCAGGTACTGGTCGCTCCCCGGGAACCGTTGGTGACCGGAGGGGCCGCGGAGGAGTACGAGCGCCGCGCCTCCGATCTGTTCCGGGGCGGCTGCCGCCACCTGATCGCAGATCTGCGCGCGGTTTCCGCGATCGATAGCGCGGGCATCCGTGCCCTTGTCCGCAGCCACACCACCGCGCAGCGGATCGACAGCCGGTTCACCATCGTCGGACCGCAGCCCGCGGTGCGGCGCGTGCTGGAGCTCTCGCGGCTCGACTCGGTTTTTCATATCCGCGAATCGCTGGAAGAAGCGCGCGTGCCGGTATGGCGCCATCGGGATGTGCGCCTCGTCCTGGCGCTCGCCGCGGTGTGCGGCGCGCTGTGGTGGGCGAGTGCCTCGTTTCGAGGAATCCCCGCATCGTGGCTGACGTCCTCGCTGTTTGCGCGCGAGCTCGGCAAGTTTCTGGCGGCGGGAGCGATTGGGCTGCTCGTCACGGCCGTGCAGCGGCGGGACCACGACAAGCAGATGACCCAGGCGATCGAGCACGCCCAGATTCTCCTCTGCGTGTCGGGCGCGCTGGTCATGATGCTCATCGGCGAATCGCTCCCCCGCGCGTTCGGCATCGCGGGGGCGGCGAGCGTCATCCGCTTCCGCACGCCGATCGAGGATCCCAAGGACATCACGGTGCTGTTCATCCTGATGGCGCTCGGCATGGCGACCGGGGTCGGCGCGCTGGGGATCGCCGCCTCGGGGACCGCGTTCATCTGCGCGTTTCTGGTCGTGCTGCCTCACACCGGGGGCGGACGTCGGCGGGTGATGATGGTGCACATCGGCGCCGCGGGGAAAGAGTTTCCGGTCGCGCACGTGCAGCGCGTGTTCGCGCGCAACCACATCGTGTTCGAACCGCGCGAGCTGGCGCAGAAGAAGGAAATCACGATGGTGTACCACACCACGCTGGACCCCGCGGTGTCGCTCGAGGACGTCAGCGCACAGCTCGTCGAAGGAGACGCCGGCGTCACCTCCGTGTCATGGGAGCCGCCGAAGCGGAACGCATGATGGCTGCCGCATCTGATCGCATCGCGATCACGCCGGAAGAGCGTCGCGCCGCCATCCTCGAGGTCATTGGCTCGGCACGTTCGCGGCTGCTGCTGTCGCTGTTCCGCTGCGACGACTTCGACATCCTCGACGCGCTCGCGGACGCGCTCGGCCGCGGTGTGCATGTGGAAGTGCTGATGACCGAACGCGCCAAGGGCGGCCGCAAAGGGCGCAATCAGCTCGAAGCCGTGCTCCGCGACGCCGGCGCGACGCTGCACCGCTACGGCGACGCCGTCGTGAAATATCACGCCAAGTACATCGTCGCGGACAACTGCGCGCTCGTGGCGTCCGGAAACTGGACCCGCAAGTGTCTCGCGCGCACCTGCGATTTCGCCCTGGTCACGTGCGACGGCGGCGTCGTGCGTGCGCTGGCGGCGGTCTTCGCGATCGACTGCGCCGACGACGCGCTGGAGTCCGACCTGATGCACCAGCGGCTGATCATCGGGCCCGAGAACGCGCGCGCCCGGCTGACGGCGCTGGTCGCCGGCGCACGCCACAGCATCGAGATCATCGATCCGAAGCTCACTGACCCCGCGATGCGCGAGCTGCTGGCGCAGCAGCGCCGGGCCGGGCTGCGCGTCACCTGTCACGAGGGCGGTCGCGTCGGCGCGCTCGACGCGCATGGCAAGCTGATGGTCATCGACGATCGAACGGCGGTGGTCGGCAGCCTGTCGTTGTCCGCGATGCACCTGGCGTTCCGGCGCGAGCTGGCGTTGACGACTACGGATGACAGCGTGATCGAGTCCGTGAGGGGCTTCCTGGACGCCCTCGAGGGACGCCCGGCGCGCGCCGTGCACTCCTCCGCGTCCGCATCACGGTCGAGGTGATTGTGTCTATGAGAACCCTGTGTGTCCTGCTCGTGCTTGGCACCACTACTCAGGCCTTTGCGCAGAGCACGCCGGAACGGGCAAAGCTCTCCGTCATCGAGGTCCGATGGCGCGATCAGCCGTCCATCACTGCCGGGCCGTTGCGGCTGGACGTGCACGCGAAAGTGCAGGCGGACATGCGCCGCGCCGACCAGGATCTCGACAAGGCCGGCGGGACGTACGAGACGGCACTGAAGCGTATCGGCGTCGAGGGAAAACTGACCGACCGCCTGACGTTCGAAGTCGAGAGCGAGTTGCGGAAGCAGAACCCGTGGAAGAACGTCTTCGTCAACGTCGAGATCGCCAACGCACTGGAGATACGCGCCGGAAAATTCAAGATGCCGTTCAGCTACGAGGAGCTAACCGGCATCGTCAACATCGACTTCGCTTATCGGTCGCTGCTCGCGCAGATCATCTCGCCGGCGCGCGACATCGGCGTCATGGCGCACGGCCGCTTCTTCCGGCGCGTCCTGAATTATCAGGTCGGCGTGTTCAAGCACGACGGCGAAAACGCCCGCATGAGGGAGCCGCTGTTTCTCCTGCCCGGAGAGGAGCCGCTGAAATCACAACGCAGCATCGCGGCGCGCGTCGTCGTCGAGCCGTTCCGTCATTCGGGCGGATCGCGCGACCTGCGCCGGCTGTCGCTCGGCGCCGCGATCACGTCGAGCGACGTTCCCGACGGGCTGAACAGCCTGCGCGGGCGTAGCCTGTTTGGAGCGGAATTCGCCGAGCGGATGTACGTGTCCGGCGCCAGGCGCCGCATCGGGACCGAAGCGATCTGGCTGCCCGGACCCTTCTCCGTAAAGTCGGAGTACGCGCGCTCGAACGAGCAGCGAAAACACCAGGGCATCTCCGACGACGACCTCTCGGACTTCGTGACCTCCGCGTGGTACCTGAGCGGTACCTGGGCGATCACCGGAGAACAGAAGGAAGGCAACATCGAGCCGCGCCGTCCGGTGTTTCAGGGAGGTTTCGGGGCCGTCGAGTTGGCCGTCAGGTTTGAACGCATAAGTTTCGACAGCGCCGCAAAAGAAGGTACGCCGTTCGTCAACCCGCGCGCCGATCCGCTGTTCGGGAACACGGAAAGCATCTTCACCGTGGGCGTGAACTGGTATTTGAACAAGTGGGGGAAAGTGCTCGTAAACGGGATGCGAGAGGCGTTCGAGGATCCCGAACGCACGGCCGTCCCGGGTCGCACGAGTGGATGGGCAGCCGTCCTGCGGTTGCAGTTCGTGATGTGATGGAAGGGAAGGTTGTCGTGCGGAAGTTGCAGATGTTCGGCGTCGCAGCGCTCGTTGCGATCGTTCTTGGATTCAGCCGCCAGGCCGCCGGCCAGGACCCGCCATCGCTCGCCGATCAACTGTTCGATAACCAGGTACTCCAGCGCATCGACCTGACGATGAACAGCCGCGACTGGGAGAAGCTGAAGGCCAACTTCGAAGAAAACACCTACTACAGCGTGAAAATCGTGTGGCGCGGTCAGACGATGCCGAACGCCTACGTGAGGTCGCGCGGATCGGGGTCGCGGAGCGGCACGAAACCCGGCCTGCGACTCGATTTCAACCGCAACGCCTCCGGCGCGCAGGAGTGGATCGGGCTCAAGTCGCTGATCTTCGACAACCTGAAACAGGATCCCAGCGGCATGCACGAGATGCTGGCGTTCCGGTTGTTCGAGCGGATGGGATTGCCCGCGCCGCGGGAAGCGTTCGCCCAGCTCTATGTGAACAACAAGCTGGCAGGGCTGTATACCGTGGTCGAACCGATCGACAAGCGCTTCCTCGCGCGAGTCTTCGGCGCGCACGAGGACGGCAACGTCGAGAACGACGGCTACCTGTTCGAGTACAAGTGGCACTATCCATATCTGCTGACGTCTCTCGGCTCCGAGCTGGAGAAATACCAGGAGATCCTCGAGGCCAAGACGCACGAGACCGAAGCGATCTCCACCGTCTACGATCCCATCTATCGGATGGTCAAGGAGATCAGCGAATCACGCGATGATCTCTTCGAACGCGACGTGTCGCCCTATCTCGACCTGACGCAATTCATGAAATACGTCGGAACCCAGAGCGCACTCGCGGAATGGGATGGGCTGCTCGGGTACGCCGGGGTCAACAACCTCTACTTGTACCG
>Ga0070670_100005613_pt1 | contig 10586 bp, 10 predicted proteins | sample KBSS63metaG_FD_64665 | JGI IMG/M metagenome (GOLD analysis project Ga0070670, IMG submission 64665) | Switchgrass rhizosphere microbial communities from Kellogg Biological Station, Michigan, USA - KBS S6-3 metaG | ecosystem: Host-associated > Plants > Roots > Rhizosphere > Soil ... | reverse complement strand
GTTGTTCTTCCGATGGTAAGTAGGTCTTTGTCTCATCACCGGGTGTAGTTGCATGGACCAGTACGCCAATGTTGTTGTCGCCGCGCCGGCGCCGCTCTTGCACCGCGCGTTTAACTGGTGGCTCGTGCAGGTAAGGCACGTCCTTCCGCCGACGATCTTCTTCTTTGTCGGCTTCAACCTGATCCTGTGGACCAAGTATCTCATCCTCAGGGAACATGGCATCGACTTCAGCGGCTTTATCACCGCAACTTTGGCAGCGCTTCTTGTTGGGAAAGCGGTGCTGGTTACCGACAACTTGTCCTTGATGCACCGCTTCGACGGCGCACCGTTGATCCAACCTATCTTATTCAAGACTGCGATCTACTGGCTGTGCGTGCTTGCCGTCCGGCTTGCCGAAGAATTGGTCTATTATCTCGCCGCGGGCGGCTCGCTTGATGGTTTTACGACCTTCCTCGTCGCGCGCTTTTCGTGGCCGCGCTTCCTATCGATTCAAATCTGGTTGATGGTGTTGTTCCTCGTTTACGTGACGATTCACGAACTCAATACACTCTTCGGCGACGGAGAACTCTATCGCCTGTTCTTCCGCTGGCGTTCATCGGAGGCAAAACTCAGCCGGCGCCGACGTATTCGTCTGCTTTTCGAGCTCAATCGGCTCACTGAAGCAAATTCCATCGAGGCCATCAGCGAGCGCGGCTCGCCGCCATACACCGAATTGGTGGCCATACTTCATGAGCTCGCGTCGCCCCCGCTCGTGGGTTCGCCGGCGCGCTAGAGCAAACTCCGCAGGTTGAAACATTCCTTCCCTCGTCATGCGCGGGGTTGACCCGCGCATCCATGCTGGGTGGCCGCAAATCGACAGCGCAGCATGGATTGCCGGGTCAAGCCCGGCAAAGACGGCCAGAGGTGCGTGTCAATTCAATCGGCACTAGACGGACGGACCTGCCAGCCCGTCTAAAGCCGGGAGCGAGGAGGCTCGTGCTCGATGCACCCCCGCGCGGCGATCATTTGATGTTGAGCTTTTCGACGGCGTCGACACAGACCGCTGAGACCGAGGATCGATTGGCGGCCAGACAAGCGGCGATGCGGCCTTCGCCGGGTTGCGTCGAACCGCACAGTTTCTGGATGTCGCCCGCGCAGACGCGCACAGCCTCCTTTAATCCCTCGGTGGTGGCCTGGAGGTCGGATTCCACCTCACTAAGGTCGAACGCACATTTCGCGGTGATTTTGTCCTCAAACGCCTCCAGGCAATAGACCAATCGGCCGCCGCCTGGCGTCACAGCGGAACAGTATTGCTTAAGGTCCTCATCGCAGGAAGCCTTCAGTTTCTCTATCCGGCTCAGCAGCTTCTGCAGGACATTGCTCATGACGTCGTTCTGGGCGTACGCCGTGCCTGACAGCGTGACGCACAGGACGAGCGGCATGAGCGTGGCTACGCAGCGCAGTGCGGACTTCATGGATCATCCTCTCACATTCGAAGGTGGCTGGCGGTCGCAAGCCATGCCGCCTGACGTCGGTGCTCTCCACAAATACATCGGCCGGGCGATGCCCACGGGCTCACTGGACCCATCTCAGCGTCAAGCCGGCGGCACCGAGTGCCAGATTGAGGCTCACGGTGCCTTGGAGCGAGACTGGCTGCAGCGATATCGTATTGCCTGAGCCGCCGAACAGGACATTGGCGCCAACCCCAACGCCGACGCCTATCGAGCCGCTGGCGCCCACATAGGTGCCCGCCAATGCGCCGCGTAACGGACCGGCACTCGGTGCGTAGACACCCCATGCCATGACACCACCGGCAGTTATTCCGATATCGAGGCCAATCCTGCCGAGAACGCCGGCGTATCGCTCCGCCGGATAGCCGCCGTCAGGCTGGAATACGCACGACATTCGCTGCTGCGATCCAATGATCAAGCCGATTGATGGCGCGAGGTTGCATGTCAGGACACCGACCTTGACCCCCTGCGGAGCTTGAGCGGCAGACGGGGAAACCAGCGCAGCAATCAGCGCGGCTGCCGCCAATGTCGAACGATAGTGATTCATGTTGTGGCCCCTCGCGGCCTGTGCCGCTCGATAAATTGCCGGGCTTCGAGCAGTGCCCACCTAGCTCCTGCAACGCATATCGGGGCGGCACAGGCCTAGGCTGAGGTAGATCATACTAAAACTACCCGACCGGTGGAACCGCCGCGCTGCGCCTGTTTGGAATCGGGCCAACGGCTGCTGTAGCAGGTCGCGCGCTAGTCCGCCGTGACCGGCGCGGCCAAGAATTCCGCCCGCACCTTGGCGGTGTGCTCGCCGAGCGCGGGCACAGGACCGTAATGGCGCGACGTCGAGGCGTGCCGTTCGGCGGGCGCCGGATACGAGACCGGCCCGCTCGGGGTTTCGACAGTGATCCGGCGCAGATGCGGATGGCGGGCGAGCCCGGCGACGTCGTTGACGCTGGCGAAAGCGATGTCGGCAGCGGCGAGCTTTTGCGTCAGCATTGCAGCGTCGAGCGTGCTCGTCACGGCCGCCACCTTGCGGTCGGTCTCGGCGCGGCGCTCGACGCGGGCGCGGTTGGTGGCAAAGGCCGGATCGGCGCCAAGCGCGGGATCGCCCAGGACTTTTTCCGCCAGCACGCGCCATTCGCGGTCGTTCTGGATGCCGATGAGAACGTGGCCGCCATCTCGCGTGGGGTAGGCGCCGTAGGGCGCGATCGACGCATGGGTGAGCCCGACACGCTGCGGCGGCTTGCCGGCCTCCTGCTGCAGGAGCGGCACCGTCATCCAGTCGGCCATGGCATCGAACATCGAGACGGAAAGCTCGGCGCCTTCGCCGCTGCGCTGCCGCCCGATCAAAGCTTCCAGGATCGACTCGTACGCATTCAGCCCGGTGGTGACGTCGACCGCAGACACGCCGACGCGCGAAGGCTCGGTCGTGCCGGTGATCGAGGCGAGCCCGACCTCCGCTTGAATCAGGAGATCGTAGGCCTTGCGCGCGGCAAACGGGCCGCTTTCGCCGAAGCCTGAGATCGAGCAGCAGATGAGGTGCGGATGGTCGCGCCGCAACCGCGCTATGGGAAAACCGAGCTTCGCCACTGTGCCCGGCTTGAGGTTCTGCACGAATATGTCGGCGCGCTTAAGCATCGCTTCGAGCAACGCCTTGTCGGCGGCCTTGGCGAGATCGAGCACCACCGATTCCTTGCCCCGGTTGAGCCAGACGAAATAGCTGCTCTCGCCGTGCGCAAAGTCGTCATAGGAACGGGCGAAGTCGCCTTCCGGACGCTCGATCTTGATCACGCGCGCCCCGGCGTCGGCGAGCCGGCAAGTGCAGGTCGGCGCCGCGACCGCCTGTTCCAGCGAGACGACGAGAAGTCCGGACAGAGGAGACGACAACTACCTCTCCCCGCGTGCGGGGAGAGGTCGGATCGCAAGCGAAGCGCAGCAATCCGGGCGAGGGGGCCTCTCCGCTGCCCAAGCATTCACGTTCATATCCAGAGCTCCGTCGAGCGTGATGTCATCGACTATTGCAGAAATACAGAACACCAAACAGGTCTGCGCGTTTTTCGACGCCCCTTCACCCGACGCGCTTCGCGCGTCGACCTTTCCCCGCAAGCGGGGCAAGGCAAGGCAAGGTCAATACGATCGCGGCAGGCCGAGCACGTGCTCGGCGATGTAGGACAGGACGAGGTTGGTGGAGATGGGTGCGACCCGGTAAAGCCTGGCCTCGCGGAATTTTCGCTCGACGTCGAATTCTTCGGCAAAGCCGAAGCCGCCGTGGGTCTGCACGCACATGTCGGCCGCTTCCCAGGACGCTTCCGCGGCGAGCTGTTTCGCCATGTTCGCTTCGGCGCCGCAGTCCTTGCCCGCTTCGTAGAGCGCAGCCGCCTCGCGCACCATCAGCTCGGCGGCGCGCATGGCCATATAGGCGCGGGCGATCGGGAACTGGACGCCCTGGTTCTGTCCGATCGGCCGGCCGAATACGGCGCGCTCGCGCGCATAGTCAGTGGCCTTGCCGATGAACCATTTGGCGTCGCCGATGCTTTCGCCGGCGATGAGGATGCGCTCGGCGTTCATGCCCGAGAGAATGTAGCGGAAGCCCTCGCCTTCATTCCCGATGAGGCTGTCGGCGGGCACCCGCATGTTCTCAAAGAACACCTCGGTGGTGCCGTGGTTCATCATCGTGCGGATGGGCCTGATGGTCAGGCCGTTGCCCTTCACCTCGCGCATGTCGACAAGAAACACGGAAAGTCCCGCAGTACGCGAGCGCGCCTGCTCGCGCGGCGTGGTGCGGGCGAGCAGCAGCATGAGATCGGAATGCTCGGCGCGCGAGGTCCAGATTTTCTGACCGTTGACGACATACTGATGATTGCCGTCGCGGATCGCCGTGGTGCGCAGGCTCAGCGTGTCGGTGCCCGAGGTCGGTTCGGTGACGCCGAATGCCTGCAGCCGCAATTCGCCGCGCGCGATGCCCGGCAGGTAGCGCTCTTTCTGTTCCGCGCTGCCGTGGCGCAGCACCGTTCCCATCGTATACATCTGCGCGTGGCAGGCGGCGCCGTTGCAGCCCGAAGCGTGGATCTCTTCCAGGATCGCCGCCGCGGCACTCATGGGGAGGCCGCTGCCGCCGTATTGCTCGGGGATCAGCGCGGCGAGAAAGCCGGCCTTGGTGAGGGCCGCAACAAACTCGGTCGGATAGGCGCGCTCGCGGTCGAGCGCGCGCCAGTACGCGCCGGGGAAATTCGCGCACAGGGCGCGCACGGCCTCGCGGATCGGCGCGAGGTCGGCAACTTCGCTCACGGCCTGATCTCCGCACGGCCGTGATTGATGGCGATCACGTCTCGCTCGAGAACACGCGCGCGGAAGCTCACCACCGGGCCATCGCGCCACATCTCGGTGCGGATCGTCTCGCCGGGAAACACCGGGGCGGAGAAGCGGCCGGCAAACGCTACCAGGCGGCTCGGATCGTAACCGCACAGGGTTTTCAGCACCGCGTGTCCGGAAACGCCGAACGTGCCGAGGCCGTGGAGGATCGGGCGCTCGAATCCGGCGGCCTTGGCGAAAGCCGGCTCGGCGTGCAGTGGGTTGTAGTCGCCGCTCAAACGGTAGATCAGCGCCATCTCGGGCCGGGTCGGCAGATCGCAGACGAGGTCGGGGGCGCGATCGGGTATCTGGTGCGGCGCCGGCGAGCTGCGCGGCGGGCCGCCGAAGCCGCCGTCGCCGCGGCAGAACGCCGTCTGCGTGACGGTGGCGATCAACTCGCCGGTCGCCTTGTCGCTTATCTTGCGTTCGTTGAGGATGAGCGCGCCTTTGCCGGCACCTTTGTCAATCACCTCGATGATCCGCGAATGACCGACGACGGTGCCTTCGGGCTTGAGCGGCTTGTGCAGCGTAAAACCCTGCTCGCCGTTGACGACGCGGAGCTGATCGATGCCGGCCTCGCGCGCCCAGGACACGCCATAGCCGAGCACGGTTGCCATGGTCGGGAGCACTTTGAGATTCTTCTCGTAGACGAAGGCGAGCTCGTCCTCGTTCATCGGGTCATGGCCGAGCCCGACGCCGAGCGCATAGAGCATGGAGTCCTTGGCGCCGTAAGCCACTTCGACCGGCGGTACCTTAAGGGCCATCACTTTGTCGTAGACGATGGTCATGGACGCTCTCTCGTTCTATCGCGAAGCCGTCAAACGTCCGGCGCAGCAATGTTTCAAAGGACGACGCCGAACAGCTATCACACCGGGTCCCACGAGAACACTTCCGGCGAGCGCTCGAGGGGCGTGAAGGAATTGGCGAAGGCCGGCTTGAGCTGCTCGGCGAGTTTTTCCGGGGTCCATCCCTCGGAGCGATGCAGGGTGCGGATCGGCCGGTTCTGGTTGAACAGATAGATCTCGTTGTTGCGCGCCGAGAGAATCTGCCCGGTGACGCCTTCGGCGCGGTCGGAGGCGAGATAGACGACGAGCGGCGCGACCTTCTCGGGCGTCACCTGGGCGGCGCGGGCGAGGCGCTCCTTCTGCCCCTCGTCCTCGGCTGGGATCGACTGCACCATGCGCGTCCAGGCGAACGGCGATACGCAATTCGAGCGCACGTTGAAGCGCGCCATGTCGAGTGCGATGCCGCGCGAGAGCCCGACGATGCCGAGTTTTGCCGCCATGTAATTGGCCTGGCCGAAATTGCCGACGAGGCCCGAGGTCGAGGTCATGTGCACGTAGCTGCCGGATTTCTGCTCGCGGAAATGACCGGCGCAGGCGCGGCTCATGATGAAGCTGCCGTGGAGGTGGACGTTGATCACGTCCGACCAGTCGGACCAGCTCATGCGATGAAAGATGCGGTCGCGCAGGATGCCGGCGTTGTTGACCATGATGTCGACGCGGCCGAAGGCGTCGAGCGCCGCTTTCACGATCTTGTCGCCGTTTGCCGGCTCGCTGATCGAGAGCGTCGAGGCGATTGCCTGGCCGCCGGCCTTCTTGATCTCCGCCACCACCTCGTGCGCCGGCGTGTCGTCGGTGCCGGCGCCTTCGACGCTCGCGCCGATATCACAGACGACGACGTAGGCGCCCTCCTGCGCCATGAGGAGCGCGATGCCGCGGCCGATGCCGCGTCCCGCGCCGGTGACGATCGCAACCTTGCCTTCCACGATCCCTGGCATTCCGTTTCCCTTCGCATTCATTTTCCTCCCCCGCGGAGCGGGGGAGGTGGCGAGCGTAAGCGAGCCGGTGGGGGCAAGTGACCCGCTTGGCTGAGCAAGCCAGCCCCCTCCACCGCGCCGCGCGCGGTCTCCCTCCCCCGCGATGCGGGGGAGGAAAAACGTCAGCCCCACACCTCCTCGGCGACCTCGACGATCATCTTGAGCTTTGCCCACTCCTCCGCCTCGGCAAGGATATTGCCTTCCTCGGTCGAGGCGAAGCCGCATTGCGGCGACAGGCAGAGTTGGTCGACGTCGGTGAATCTGGCGGCCTCCTCGATCCGCCGTTTGATTGCGTCCTTCGATTCGAGCGCGCCGGTCTTCGTCGTCACCAGCCCGAGCACGGCGAAGCGATCCCGCGGCAGGCGCCGCAGCGGCTGGAAGCCGCCGGCGCGGGCGGTATCGTATTCCATGAAATAGCCGTGCACCTTGATGCGCTCGAACAGGATTTCCTGCACTGCATCGTAGCCGCCGGTGCCCATGAAGGTCGATTTGTAGTTGCCGCGGCACAGATGCATGGTGACGGTCATGTCTGACGGCACGCCCGAGATCGCGGTGTTGATGAGATCGCCGTAGAGCGTGCCGAGATAGTCGGGGTCGTCGCCGCGATCGCGCATCTGCTGGCGGTATTTCTTGTCGGACAGCATTGCGATGAACACTTCGTCGAGCTGCAGATAGCGGCAGCCGGCGTCGTAGAAGGCGCGCACCGCTTTCTTGTAGGTCTGGCCGAGATCGTGGAAGAACGTGCCGAGCTTCGGATAGACCGTCTTGTCGATCGGCGTCGCCACCGGGCGGCCGTAGATCGCCGACGGTGCCGGTATGGTCATCTTCGGCGTGCGCTGCGTGTGCTCCTTGAGAAATTTGAAATGCTCGAGCATCGGATGGCCGGAAAAGCCGAGCTTCCCGCTGACGCGCACGCCTTCGTTGCGTGTGGTCACCGCGGCAAAGGCGATGCCTGAGTCCATGAAATGGCGCTCGACCCCGTCGAGCCCCCAGAGAAAGTCCAGGTGCCACCAGGAGCGGCGGAACTCGCCGTCGGTGATCGATTGCAGGCCGACCTCCTCCTGCTTCTGGATGATCGCTTCGATCTCGCGGTCTTCGACCTCCTTGAGTTCGGTGCCCGTGATCTCGCCGTTGGCGCGGCGCTCGCGCGCCTTCTTCAATGCCGCGGGGCGCAGCAGGCTGCCGACATGGTCGGCGCGGAACGGCGGCGCGGTTCGTTGCATCCCTTTCGTCCTTGTTTCCTTTTCCGCCTTCCCACGCTCGCCGGCTCTCAGGGAGTGTCGAAGCGGGCGCCAGCGGTCAATGTCATTTCCAAATCTCGTCCGCCAATTCCACGATCATGCGCAGCTTCGCCCATTGCTCCTCTTCCGACAGCACGTTGCCTTCCTCGGTGGAAGCGAAGCCGCATTGTGGCGACAGGCAGAGCTGGTCGAGGGCGACGTAGCGCGTCGCCTCGTCGATGCGGCGCTTGATCTCGTCCTTCTGCTCCAGCGCGCCGCTCTTCGAGGTGACGAGGCCGAGCACCAGCTGCTTCTTGCCCTTGGGAAAGAATCGCAGCGGCTCGAAGCCGCCGGAGCGATCGGTGTCGTATTCAAGGAAATAGCCGTCGACCTCGACCGCGTTGAACAGCCGCTCGGCCATCGGCTCGTAGCCACCCTCCGCGATCCAGGTGGAACGGAAATTGCCGCGGCACGAATGCATGGTGACCGTCAGGTCCGCTGGCTTGCCGGCGAGCGCGCGATTGATCATGCGCGCATAGGCGGCCGGCAGTTTTTCCGGCTCATCGCCGCGCTGGCGCGAGTGCGCGAGCTCGCGTTCATCGCACATCATCGACCAGGTGGTGTCGTCGAGCTGCAGGTAGCGGCAGCCGGCGTCGTAGAACGCGCGCACCGCCGCGCGGTAGGCGTCGGCGACGTCATCGAAGAAAGTGCCGAGATCGGGATAGGCGTCTTTGCTGATCGAGCGGCGGCCCTGGCGGAAATGCAGCACGTTGGGCGCCGGTATGGTCATTTTCGGCGTCACCCGCGTGTGCTCCTTGACGAAGCGGAAATCATCGATGTGCGGATGCGCGGAGAATGAGACGCGGCCGGTCACGCGCACACTCTCGGGCTTGGTCTTGACGCCGTGGAAGACGATGCCGTCGCCGACCTGATAAAGTTCGACGCCGTTAAGCCCCTTGAAGAAATCGAACTGCCACCACGAGCGGCGAAGCTCGCCGTCGGTGGCGAGCTTGAGCCCGACCTCTTCCTGCTTCCTGATCGCCTTCGCGATCTCGCGGTCTTCGACCGCGCGCAACGCGCTGTCGGTGATCTCGCCGCGCTCGCGCTTGGCTCGCGCCTCCTTGAGCGCTGCCGGCCGCAGCAGGCTGCCGACGTGGTCGGCGCGGAATGGCGGCGCCTCTCGCTGCATCGTTCCTCCCATCCGCCGTATCTCGCGGGCGCTTGTTCTTGCACCGTCTCTCCGGCGATTTAGCAACGGCCGAGAGGGGGTGTAAATCCCGTTGCGCCCGGGCGAATCCGTGCGGACAATCGGGCCGCGCGCGCCGCGCCAGGGAGGAGCTTATGCAGCCGGTGCTACGGCTCTGTGAAGACGTGCTCTCAGGGGGCGCCGCCGTGTCGCTGCCGCCGCTGCCGCGCATGGCTTTCGTGGTGCACGGTTCGATCGCCGCGGGCGACAAGGTGTTGGGCGACGGCGAGGCGTGGAGCGGCGAGGACGCGGTGACATTCGGGGCGGGTCCCGGCGGCGCAACTCTCTGGCGCTGGGAGCTGACGGCCGCCGAGACCGGCGGCATCGTCTCCGGCAAGGGCATCGCCTCGCGCGAAAAGCTTTCCGAGCGGCTCGACACTCTGCCCGCAGGGCCACTGCTCCTGCGCGGCGACAGCGTCGCCTTCCCGCCCGGCGGTTGCGCCTATCTGCATCGGCATCAGGGACCGGGCATCCGCTGCCTGATCGAGGGCGGCATCCGCATCGACACGGACGGCCGCTCGACGTCCTATGGGCCGGGCGGCGCCTGGTACGAGAACGGGCCGGAGCCGGTGTTCGCCCAGGCCGCCGACCGGCCGAGCCGCTTCATCCGCGTCCTGATCCTGCCGGCGGCCTGTCTCGGGAAAAGCTCGCTCGAATATCTCAACGAGGAAGACAAGGCCAAGCCGAAGAGCCAGCAGTACAAGATCTTCACCGACATGCCGCTTCAGCAAGTTACCGGGCGTTGAGATTTCTCATCTCAAGGTGCGGTCGATCGGCACCTCGATCAGCAGCGGCGCGCCGCTCTTGAGCCCGCGCGCGACGAGAACGGTGGCCGCGTGCACGGTGGTGGCGCGCTCGGCGGCTATGCCGAGCGAACGGGCGAGGCCGACATAGTCGATCGGCGGATCGACGAGCTCCATGCCGACATAGCGGTCGACCTGCGCGGCGGCGCCGCGCTGGGCGCGCAGGCGCTGCTTGAGGATGCGGTAGGAGGTGTTGTTGAGGATGACGAATACCACGGCGATCTTGTCGTGCGCCGCGGTCCACAGCGCTTGGCAGGTGTACATGGCGCTGCCGTCACCGACGAGCGCCACCACCGGCCGCTCAGGCAGCGCCAGCTTGACGCCGAGCGCGGCCGGCAGGCCCCAGCCGATGCCGCCACCGCGCAGGCCATAAAAGCTCTGCGGATCGTCGCTGCGCAGGAATGAGCGCAGGCCCGTTCCCGACGACACCGTCTCGTCGATCACCACTGCGTCGCTCGGCAGCATCTCGCCGATCGCCGCGAGCAGCGACATCGCCTGCAGCGGCGTATCATTCGCCCGGTCGCGCGCCTTGGCGATCAGCGCCTCGCGCTCGGCGAGCGTTGCCGCCTTGGCGGCCTCGAGCCGCTCGCGCGCCGCGGCACGCTCGCCGGCGGTCATGCGCCCGCGCAACGCCTTGGTGATTTCCGGCAGGGTCGCCTTCGGGTC
>Ga0070670_100005610_pt1 | contig 10588 bp, 7 predicted proteins | sample KBSS63metaG_FD_64665 | JGI IMG/M metagenome (GOLD analysis project Ga0070670, IMG submission 64665) | Switchgrass rhizosphere microbial communities from Kellogg Biological Station, Michigan, USA - KBS S6-3 metaG | ecosystem: Host-associated > Plants > Roots > Rhizosphere > Soil ... | reverse complement strand
TCTAAACCGCGTGCTGCTCGCCACCAGTTTTCGTCCTTCATCCGCGGCGGCTACCCAGGTGGCGACGCAGCTAGCGAGTCAAACCGGCGCGGAACTGCACGTGGTTCATGTTATTGGCGATTACCTGGAACAGATCTCCGTGATGTTTCCTGAGGGCGGCTTGAACGCGTTGACGCGTTTGCGAAGTTACGTGCAGGAGCGGATGGCCCAGCTGGCTCGCGGCGACGGCGCTCGCGCGGAAACACACATTGTCGAAGGCCGACCTTACGAGGAGATTGTGCGGCTCGCTGCGGACACGGATGCGGATTTGATTGTGATTGGGACGAGCGTGCACGCGTCGCTCTTTGGCGGCACACCAGTACTCGGTTCGCAAATCGAACGGGTCGTCAGAAATTCTCCCTGTCCCGTGCTATGCGTTCCTGCCGCACGAGTGGTCACGCCGCTACCAGCGCTGATCAGCCAACCAGTCAGCTAAATATGAAACTCCAGCCTGCGAAGCAGGCGAAAGCATGTAGCCTGGGGTGGAGCGTAGCGGAACCCCAGGAAAGGGAGTTTGAAAAGACTGAGCCCATGAAGTGGGCGACTCTTAGGCAAATTCTGTCGCCCGCTTCGCGGGCTCAAATTGATTTTGGAATTTTGACCTGGGGTTCCGCTACGCTCCACCCCAGGCTTTACGCCATCGCCTGCTCCGCAGGCTCAAGAAACAAAAAGCGAGGTCGGAATTCACCGCCTCGCTTTCGTTATTTATCTTTGTGAAATCTTACTGCGTTATCAACTGCATCTGCCCATCAGGCAATCTCACCGCAAACACGCTTCGTTCATAAATCGTCAGCGGCGCCGATTCCTTGCGCTGGTTCACCGCCACCTGCTGGCGTGTGTAATTGTTTGCATAGCGATAGGCCAGCGGATCGCGAATCAGATCGTATCGCTTGCTAATCCGGCGCACGTACTCCTGCGTCTCGCTGTAAGGCGGTATGCGATAGCCATACTTCATCACCGCGCCTTCGCCCGCGTTGTACCCCGCCAGCGCGAGTTGAACGTCGCCGTTGAACTTGTCCAGCAGGAACCGCATGTAGCGCGTGCCGCCTTCGATGTTCTGCTTCGGATCCCAAATACTGGTGACGCCAAAACGCACCGCCGTGCCGGGCATCAATTGCATCAACCCGCGCGCTCCTTTATTCGACATCGCGCCAGGTTTGAAGGTGGACTCCTGATGCATGATCGCGTAGAGCAGCAACGGATCAACCGAATTGCGCCGGCCGGAATCGACTATGTAACTGTCGACCGTGGGATTGCCCGTGGTGAATCCGGCTAAAGTACCCGGCGCAGCAGTGTTTGCGAGACGCGCGGGAGCAAGACTTGATGAAGGTTGCTCTGAAGTCGCCGACGTCAGCACACGTGTTCGTCCTGTTTTTCGAGAGGCGATCACCGGGGCCGGTGATTCAATCCTCACGATGGCAAGATCAAAATTGTCGACTCGATACGCAGGCTTTTCCGACTGAAGCTGGGCCACAGCAGGCAAGGCAGAGAGGAAAACAACAGCAACAATCAGGGGGAAGTTTTTCATGCGAATTGTTAGGAAGCGTCGCGGACGTTTCGGATCAGGGTTTCAAATTTGGTGACGCGAGCCGGCGCGTCTTGTGACGTGAAGAGTTTCGGGCAGCGGCCTTGGTTAAGACCGGGAAACATACTAACACGAGGTTAAACGTTTGCCAACACCCAGCTTTTTGTTGATGAAATCAAGCTTTGTTGGCGCTTTTGCCCAAGAGAGCTTCATATCGAAGGCCCGTCGATTCTGGTTTTTCGCTCCGGCGGAGCGACACGTTTATAGGTAGCAGTACCGCCTCCTATCTCGCTCCGTTAGGAGCGAAACCGGGGCAGCGAACCTTTCACCGACGCAGGCTGAAAGCGATTGCGCTCCTATGGAGCTTCGGAGTAAAGCAAGGGATCGATGGGCTATAAACGTCTCGCCCCGCTGGGGCGAACCAGGGCCATGCAAAATTACTTGTAACTAGTGGATTAGAGGGGTCGTGCGTGAGCGGTTGAAATCCTGGTCGCAGTTTGTAAAATACCGCCGCTTTTCCAACCCCAATAAAGGTCGCGCACCGCTTCGCGTCTTCACCAAAAAGAAGGAGCCTATGAACCGAATACTCTGCATGGCCCTGTCGCTGTTGTTTATTTTCTCAACCGCGGCGGCAGCTCAAAACGCGAACAGCTCAACCACCACCAATAACTCGAACGCTGCTCCCAAGCCCAAGACTCCCAGGAAGCCAATCTTCAGAGCCAGCAAGGATCAGATTCAGCAAGCGCAGAAAATTTTGAAGGACCGCGGGTTTTATGCTGGCGAACAGACAGGCAAGCTTAACGACGACACGCGCGCCGGCTTGAAAAAGTATCAGGCTGCGGAAAACCTGAAGGTCACCGGCACGCTCAACAAGATCACGCTGGAGAAGATGGGGATTGTGCTGACCGAGAAACAGCGGGCGATGTAAGTCTCGAGAGGCTGGTTCTGTAGGGGCGCACCTGTGTGTGCCCCTCGTCAGGCGGAGCTAGCGCTAACCAGGGCGGACACACAGGTCCGCCCCTACGCACCCAGCAGCTTTTCAATAACCGAGTAGCTGGCGTCGAGCGCTTCGCCGAGTTTTTCCGGAAGTGCGCCGCCGCCTTCGGCCATGTCCGGCTTGCCGCCGCCTTTGCCGCCGACGATGGGCGCCAGTTCCTTGATGACTTTGCCGGCGGGAACGCGTCCGGTCAGATCGTCAGAGGTGCGCACGATCAACGAAACTTTGCCGTCGCTGCTGCGGCCCAGCACCACTACGCCTGATTTAATCCGCGCCAGCAGAGTATCTGAAAGTTGACGCATGCCGGCAGAATCAAGTCCGCTGGCTTCACGCGCCAATACTTTCACCCCAGCAACGTCGCGCGCCTCGTCTCCGTTTGCCGAGGCACTGCCGACCGCGCCAGTGGCAATCTTCATACGCAGCTCGTCGGCTTCGCGACGCGTCTTTTTCAAATCTTCCTGCAACTTGCCGATCACGGCAGGCAGCTCAGAGCGCGAGGTGCGCAAGGCGCTCGCCATCTTGTCGACCATCGACTCGCTTTCACGGAAGCGTTGAAACGCGTCGACACCGGTAACCGCACGAATCCGTCGCACGCCGGAAGCGATCGACTCATCACTCAGGATTTTGAACAGACCAATATCGCCGGTGGCGCGCACGTGCGTCCCGCCGCAAAGCTCTTTCGAGAAAATATTTTCCGCGCCCTTAATCGAGAGCACCCGAACCTTCTCGCCATACTTCTCGCCGAAGAGCGCCATCGCGCCCGAGCGCATCGCTTCCTCAACCGCCATCTCGTTGGTCTCGACCGGCTCGTTGCGGAGGATGTGATAGTTGACCAGGTTTTCGATCTCTTCGATTTCTCCCTGCGTTAGCGGCTGATAGTGCGAGAAGTCAAAACGCAGATAGGTCGGGGCAACAACGGAACCGGCCTGCTTCACGTGCGTTCCCAAAACCTCGCGCAGCGCGGCGTGCATCAGGTGCGTCGCCGTGTGATTGCGGCGCGTAGCGTCGCGCTTCTCGACGTCAACTTCAGCGGTGACCGTGTCGCCAACCTTCAAGCTGCCTTTTTCAACCTTGACCTTGTGAACTATCAAACCCTGCGCCGGTAAGTAAGTGTCAACAACCATCGCCGTGAAGTCAGTACCTGCGGTAGCGGGCGGGTTAGTCAGTCTCCCGACATCGCCAACCTGCCCACCGCTCTCGGCATAGAACGGGGTCCGGTCGAGGATCACTTCTCCATCCTCGCCTTCACTGAGCGTGTCGGCTCCACCGCCTGCCCGCGTTAAGCCAAGCACCTTCGCTCCATCGACTCGCGTGGTCTCGTACCCCCTAAACTCGGAACGACTCAAACGCTCGGCAAGGTCAGAGTAAGACGTGTTGGCCTTCGTCCTCGCTTCGACTTTTGCTCCGGCCCCGCTTTGCTGCAACTCCTGAAGAGCGGAATCGAAAGAGGTCGTGAACTCATCCTCACTAATCGAGAAACCACGTTCCTCCAAACCCACACGGATCAGGTCTCTGGGCGTCCCAAACGTATCGTACAAGCGAGCAAGGGCCGAGTATGCGGGTACACCCTCGCGCGTGGAGGCGAACAGTTCTTCGAGTTTGCTCAAACCAACAGTCAGCGTGGTGCCAAAGCGCTCTTCTTCCAGCTTCACCATCTTCTCGATAAAGCTGCGCTGCACTTTAAGCTCGGGATACGGCTCGTGCATCCGATCGACCACGAAGTTTGTGACTTTGTAAAAGAACGAATCCGAAAACTCTAGTGTGTGACGGCCCTGGTAAATTGCGCGGCGCATGATCTTCCGCAGCACGTAGTTTCGTCCTTCATTGCCGGGAAGAATGCCGTCAGCGATCAGGAATGCGGTCGAGCGTGCGTGGTCGGCGATGACTCGCATCGCAAAACCTTCCTGCGTCTCGGCCTCATAAACTTTGCCAGCCAGCCCGGCGGTGTATTCGATGATTGGCCGCAACAAATCTGTTTCATAGTTTGTTTTGACGCCTTGCAGCACGACGGTCAGGCGCTCGAGGCCCATGCCGGTATCAACTGAAGGCGCAGGCAACGGCTCGAGTTTGTATTGGGCTGATCCCTCCCTAACGGTCGGGCTACTGCCTGAGCCCCCCCTGACGGTCGAGCTACTGCCTGAGCCCTCCCTGACGGTCGGGCTACTGCCACCTTCAACTGAGTCGCTTACAACCTCGCTGCGATCGAACTGCATGAAGACGAGATTCCAAATTTCAGTGATCGTGTCGCCGGGACCGTTGACGTTGGCTGCGCAGTTCTCGGTGTCGTTGGCGTCAGCGCCCATGTAGTAATGAATCTCGCTGCATGGGCCACACGGTCCGGTTTCGCCCATCTGCCAGAAGTTGTCCTTGCGGCCGAAGCGCAGGATGCGTTCGCGCGGCGCGCCCACTTGTTCCCAAAACTTTTCTGCGTCTTCGTCTGGTCCGACCTCATCGTCGCCTTCGAAAACACTGAACCACATGCGCTTCGGATCGAGCTTCAGTTCGTTAACCAGGAAATCCCAGGCAAAACGGATTCCGTCTTCCTTGAAATAGTCGCCAAAAGAGAAGTTGCCGAGCATTTCGAAGAAGGTCTGGTGCCGCGCAGTTTTCCCCACCTCGTCAAGATCGTTGTGTTTGCCGCCGGCGCGCACACATTTCTGCGACGAGCAGGCACGCACATATTCGCGCTTCTCGATGCCGAGGAACACGTCCTTGAACTGATTCATGCCGGCATTGGTGAAGAGCAGCGTCGGATCGTTGGCCGGCAGCAAGGGCGACGAGCGCACACGCGTATGGCCGTGCCGCTCGAAGTACTGCAGAAATGTTTCGCGAATTTCGTTACCAGTCAGCATAAAAAATAAGTAGACAGAAGACAGTAGACAGCAAACAGTAGACACCGCGAGTTTAGCACGCGGTTTCTGGGCGAATGAAATTGGATGGAATTCCGGCGGGTGGGAACTATTGTTTAGCTCGAAGGAACGCCTCAGCAACCGCACGCGGGAGAATGGAGCGCTGAAGATGTGTTTGACAGAGACTGCAACGAGCGCCGGAGGCGCGGAAGGAGGTAGCCCCGGGCGTAAGCCCGGGGATCCGACGCAATAAGTGGTGTAGCCCCGAAGGGGCGGCAGAAGTGCCCTGGAATCAGGCTCAGCATTTCTGTCGCCCGCTTTGCGGGCTCAAGGATCAAATGCCAACAATACCCCGGGCTTACGCTCGGGGCTAACTTCTTCCGCGCCTTTGGCGCTCGTTGCAATTTCTGCCGGACACGCCTTCAGCGCTTCATTTGCCATTGCCTAACTGTCATCCAAGTCAGTCTTTGAAACCGCGCGCACCTTATCGGCGACGAGCTCAAACGGAAATCCCTGCCTCAGCAAATGATCGAAGAGGCTCTTGGCTTCAGCGCGCGTCTTTGGACGGCCGCGCAGGCGAACGCGCTTTTCGATCGCCCGGTCTAACAAATCTGCTTCCGAGGTTTCGGCAAAGACCTGGTCGAGCGCTTCGTCCGCAACCGCGCGATCCACTTTCTTCCTGGCAAGATTTACTTCCAACCGCCGCCTGCCGATGGGTTGTTGCTGCACTTTCGACGCAGCGTAAGTCAAGGCGTAGCGCTCGTCATCCAGGTAGCCGTATTCACGCAAGCGAGCGATGACGGTCTCAACCACCGACTTATCTGAACAACGTTCGCCGAGCCGCTCCCGCAGCTCCGCAATCGAGCGTGGCTTTGCCGCCAGCAGTTTCGCCGCCCGCTGAAAAGTGCGCGCGCGAAGTTCGTCAGGCGATAGTGGCGTTGCCCGCTGCACGCCCGCGGCGGTGTTTGCTTTTGAACGACGTTGACGCATGCGATTGAGAAACATTTACCACATTGATGCTACGAGCGGCAGGAAAATTGGCCGCGGATTAACGCGGATGCGCGCGGATCAGAATTAGATAAAACTTTCACACAAGGTTACTAAGTTTCATTTGTCTTTTCTGAATCCGCGTTCATCCGCATGAATCCGCGGCCAAAAATTCGCGACCAATCGCCAATTCTCTAGCGGCAATCTAGAATGAAGCGCATGGATGGAATCCTCGTGATTGATAAACCCGCCGGCGTAACTTCTCACGACGTCGTCGACGAAATTCGCCGCATACTTCACGAGCGGCGCATTGGGCACACCGGCACGCTCGATCCATTTGCCACCGGAGTGTTAACGATTCTCGTGGGCCGCGCGACGCGACTGGCGCAGTTTCTGAGTGGGCTCGAAAAAGAATATGAGGCGGTTATTCGCCTCGGCTATGCAACTGAGACGGGCGACAGCACCGGCAAACCAATCCGACCAGAATCAGAAACAGCCGAACAGCAAACCCGCAACTGGAACAGGGAACAGATCGAAGCGGCGTTTGCAAAGCTTCGCGGTGAGATCGATCAAGTGCCGCCGATGTATTCGGCGAAGAAGCAGGGCGGTCGCAAGCTCTACGAGCTGGCGCGGCGCGGCGAGGAAGTTGAGCGCCAGCCCGTGCGCGTCAACATCCTCGCGTTTGAGCCGCTCAAGCCGACTGGTGACTTACTAAAAGACAATCTGGACGGCACGTTCGATTTGGAAGTCAGCGTCGCGTGTTCCAGTGGCACTTACATCAGAACTCTCGCGGAGGATTTTGGTAAGCTGCTCGGCGTCGGTGCGCACGTGGCGGAACTGCGACGTACACGCGTCGGTGATTTTGGCATTCAACAAGCATCCACGCTTGGCGAGTTGAAGGTAAGCGTCGCCGAGGAGGCGCTCGGGAGAGTTCTTATTGCAAGCGATGCGGCGCTTTCGCGTCTACCATTTTTTGATTTGAACGCAGACGAGGTCAGACGAATACAAAACGGCATGGCGGTTTTCGTTTCTGAAACTGGCTGGAACGATGGCGACGCAGTCAGATTACGTGACGAGAAGAGTGACTTGATCGCTGTCGGCAAATTCGACAAGGCTTCCAGATCGTTGCGGCCGAGCGTGGTGATCGCGCGAGACGACAGATGAAGAGGACATGAAAAAATGCTTTGTGCAAATAGTGCTGAACATCAGAACCGAGAGCGGTAGCGACCGGCCAAACATTCTCGTTTGGTATTGTTGTGCTCCGGTAAACTCATCGTTTTTCACGTCAATTCCTTGGCCGGTCGCTACCGCTCTCGGTTCTGATACGATGGCCAGCATGTTCCTGACTTTTTGTGCAAAGCCATGAAGAAGCGTTACTGGATTGGCGGAATTTCTGCGTCGGCTTTGGCGGCTTCAGTGGCCGCGAAGCTTTTGCTGCGTCCAAAAGATGCTGACTGGGAAGAGAATCGCGACGCGATTTTCCACGCCGAATATTCACGCTTTGTGGACGTCGCCGGCGCGCGCGTTCATTATCAGGAAGCTGGTGATGCAGCTGCGCCGCCGATGATTCTGATTCATGGGTTCGCTACTTCGAACCTCGTTTGGAGCAAAGTGTTTTTGGATCTCGCGGCGGGCGGGTTCAGAGTTATCGCGCCCGATCTACTGGGCTACGGCTATTCGGACAAGCCGCGAGAGATGGATTACACCATCGCGCGCCAGGCGGAGATGGTCGTTGCGTTCATGAACCAACTGCGCGTCGAGCGCGCGATCCTGGTTGGCAGTTCGTATGGCGCGGCAGTCGCCGTCACGATTGCGCTCGATCATCCGGAGCTGGTTGAGAAGCTGGTTTTGGTAGGCGCGGTGAACAACAACAAACCAACCCGTTATATGTTGATGCGACTCTTCGGCTCGCCCATCATTGGCGACATTCTCTCGCCGCTCCTCGTGGGATCGCGCCGGCTGTTGCGATTGCGCATGAAGCGCGTTTACGACCGTCACGCCTGGCAGCTTGACGAGCGGCGCGTCGAGGCGCGGCATCTGCCGCTGAGCACCCGGAACGCACATCGCGCAGTGATTCGCACGGTACGGCGTTGGGACGCGGACCGCGTGTCGCGCGATGCGCACCTGTTAACGCAACCGACGCTGTTGTTGTGGGGGGATACTGACCGCGAGGTTCCGTTGCAGGATGGCGAGCGGCTTCACGAAGCGATTCCCGGCTCGCGTTTGATCGTCTTTCGCGACTGCGGGCATCTGCCGCATGAAGAGTATCCGCAGCTGTTCACTGAACTGGTGTTGGAGTTTTGCGAGGCGGCTGGTTGAGTTCCTCGTTTAGAGGCGGGCACCGCCCGTCGTCTCAAGATGAGGTGAAAATAATTGCGAAGTTGAACCGGCGGGCGGTGCCCGCCTCTAAACGGAGTTTGTTATCTATTCCAACGGCACGCCCAGGCGCTTGGCTAATCCTTCACCGCCCCAACCCATCACGACGTTGTGGTTCCAACTGAAGAACGGCTTGGCAATGGGCGCGAGCAGATTCATCCAGGGCTTGGTTGTTTCAACTCTCCAATCGTAACGGACCGTCGTCATCGCGCCGTCGGTTGATAGTTGCCAGCGTCCGGTGCCCTGAAGCTCACCGATGGCGCGTCCTTCGATAAGCGATGGCGGCTCAACCCGCGTCGTTTCCATTTCAAAAATCAGGCGATAAGGCAGCTTGCTTTTCCAGGTGTAGCGATGCCGCGCGCCGACGTGGTTGGCGTCGCCATCACGCAATTTCTCTACGCGCTCAACACCGCGCCACCACTCGGGCCATTGCTCGGAATTGAAAATCAAATCCCAAACCTGCTGCTGCGGAGCGGCGAAACGCCAGATGGTGACAAACTCGTAATCAGCCATAGAAGAGAATTAGCCGCGGATTTACGCGGATGAAACGCGGATTGGCATAAGGAGATAGCAACCGTCGCTTTTGTTTTTCAGATTCGTTTTTTATCCGCGTTCATCCGCGGCTAAATTACTCCTCAGCCCATGTTCAGTGCCTTGCCAACCGACGGATCGCGGCGCACGCGCCAGATTTTTGAGTCGAGATAGTAGTGGATGAAGGCGTAGCCCCAGAGAAACGAAATGCCCAGTTGGGTCGCGAACGACTGATTCAGGCCGTCGCCGTTTTTCAAACTAACGTAGCCGAGTAGTTGTCTTGGTCCCTGGTAGAGCAAGCCGAAGAGAATGCCGAAGGCGAGGTAGTAAAGAAGCCGGCGACTGATCAGCTCGGCGGCGCCGTACTGCTGGCGAAGATTCTGAGAGCCCTCCCTCACGGTCGGGCTACTGCCTCGTGCAGGCAGGATGCCTGCGCTCCCAGCGGCGATGTCGACAGGAGGATTGGTCGCGCGCGAGTATTTTTTGTTATGAAACCAAATCAGCCGGTGGTACTGGAGATTGTGATAGATCGTCAGAATCGCAACAATCGCGATCGGCTTATGCGGCATCGGCGTCAGCAGAACGATCCAATGCATCGGAATCGCTGCGGCGAGCAGCAGATACTTGGGAACGTCGAGCGGTTCGCCGGTGATCAATCGTTGCACTTGTCTGCCCAACCACGCCAACGCGAGCACGATCGTCGCGGCCAGAAGAATGGCCGCCAGCCCGTTCACCCATGACTGCAAGGCGGCCGGCACGCGCTTCATGGCTTCCGGATCGCTCGCGATGAAAGCCACGAAAGGATAGTTGAACGCAAACAACAACAGCAGCCGATCGAGCGCGTTGTCAAGCGGCGCCAGATCGTTATTCTTCTTTTTGTACAGCACCATGAAACCGTAATGCTGTTTCACCAGGTGGTAATAGGCCCAGAGCGCGGCCAGGAAAAAGAAGATGAGACCGGCGCCGGCGAGCACCATCACCGGTCCAACAACGAAGAAAAGCAGCGAGCCCCAGAGCAGACGGCCGCGATTTTTTCGTTCAGTGCGATCGAAGTAGGTGCGTGAAAAGGTGCCGAACACGTGCGGCGCGTCGATGAGAATCGCCCAGGCCGCCACCATGGGCACGAGCGGCAAGATGCCCTTCACGTAAAGAATCAGCAGCAGGTAACTGGAAGCGACCGAGCCAATTAACCACACCAGATCGTCGCGCGCGCTGATGATCCAACGAACGGAAATCACGCGCGGTTGCGTGGCATCCATTACTTGAACCGATGTAGCCATACGA
>Ga0070670_100005603_pt1 | contig 10593 bp, 10 predicted proteins | sample KBSS63metaG_FD_64665 | JGI IMG/M metagenome (GOLD analysis project Ga0070670, IMG submission 64665) | Switchgrass rhizosphere microbial communities from Kellogg Biological Station, Michigan, USA - KBS S6-3 metaG | ecosystem: Host-associated > Plants > Roots > Rhizosphere > Soil ... | reverse complement strand
ACACTCACCGGCGTCGCGCTCGACCTCGATGGCGACCTCGTCGCACCCGGCGGCGACGCGGCCAAGGCGGGCAGTACCGAGGCCGCCGTGCGCTCGCTCGGTCCCCGCCTGGGAATGAGCGACGCCGAGATCCGCCAAGCGCTCGAGCAGGAAGGCCTTCCCTCGCTCGAGCAGACCCGGCTGTGGACCCGTGTCTTCGAGCTTGCCGACGCGAAGGAGCGGCGGCCGATGGCGCGCGCCCTGCTGCCGCGCATCCACCTCCAGAGCCCGAAGATCACGCGCCCGCTCACCACCGAGTGGTTCGCGCGCCGCGTTGACGAGCGGTACCAGCGTTGCCTGGCCAGGGACGGCTGAGGCGGGGCCAGGCTTGCGACGCGATGCGATTCGAGTCCCGAGGACCGGGACCGTCGGAAGCCGCGAGCCGATGTCGACATGCCGTCGGCCACCGCATGAGTGCCTGGCTTGCCTCGATGGCGGCGGAGATGAAAGGGCACAGCGCGACGTTCGGGAAGTACCCGCGGAAGGACATTGGGCTTGCCCAATAGCGTCGTCGTGTTCAAGGGCACGGACGCACGCACGTCTGCGGACTGTTGATGGCGCTCGGCGACAACTTCCGTCGGGGCGCCGGATAGAGCAGCGGCTCCAGACCGGCGACAGGCGTTGCCGGACCGGCCGATGGCGCATTTGTCAGCAGGTGCAAAAATCACGCTGCCCTACGCCGCAACTCCGGACCACCTCGCGCGCCTTATGCCAAAAGTCGATGTCTCTACCGCGCCGGTGCGCTGTGGCACCGGCTACCCGCATCCCTTCAATGATGCATGCGCAGGGCGAACTCGCAAGCGATTGGGGGACGCGGGCGGCCTGAAGGCGGTCGGGGTCAACCTCATGACTCTTCCACCCGGCAAGTGGTCCAGCCAAAGACACTGGCACAGCCATGAAGACGAGTTCGTCTACGTTCTGGAGGGGGAGTTGACACTCGTCGAGGACAATGCGGAAACCGTGCTTCGTGCAGGCGACTGCGCGGCCTTTCCCCAGGGCAGCGGCAACGGACATCACCTGCAAAACCGTGGGTCCGCAGTGGCGGTGTACCTGGAAATGGGATCCCGCCATCCTGACGATCTGACGACCTGCTCCGACATCGACATGATGAGTTCAAACCGTGACGGAGCTTTCGTTCACAAGAACGGAACACCCTATCCGTAGCCCCAACCGTGCTGCCCACCCTTTGACGCGCGACCGCTTAAGCAGCGCCGAGATTCGACTCCGATCCACCGGAGCCGGCGCCTGCCGGATGAAGTCAGCCGGAAATGACAACTCAATGCGATGCCTGTCGCCCAATCCGCCAGCCAACCCGACGCCACCCCGACCTTGTTCAAGAGCGCGAAGGCTTTCGAGAGTTGGCTGAAGAAGAATCACGCCACCTCCGACGGCCTCTGGCTCAAGATTGCCAAGCGGGGCGCCGATGAACCCAGCGTAACGTACCCCGAGGCGGTGCAGGTCGCGCTCTGCTGGGGCTGGATCGACGGCCAGAAGAAGGGCCTCGACGATCAGCACTTCCTCCAGCGCTTCACGCCGCGGCGCGCGCGCAGCATCTGGTCGAAGATCAACGTCGACAAGGTCGCGGCGCTCATCGAGGCGGGCCGCATGCGGGCGCCGGGCCACGCGCAGATCGAGGCCGCCAAGGCCGACGGACGCTGGGCGCAGGCCTACGACGGAGCGCGAACGTCGGCGGTGCCCGAGGACCTGTTGGCGGCGCTGGAAGCCGAGCCGAGGGCCAAGGCCTTCTTTGCAACGATCAACGCGGCAAATCGCTACGCAGTGCTGTGGCGCATCCAGACGGCCGTGAAGGCCGAAACGCGCGCCAGGCGCATCGCCCAGCTGGTGCAGATGCTGGCGCGCGGCGAGACCATCCACATCTTCAAGCCTAAAACCGCTCGAAGGAGGGATTAGGTGACTCTATGCCCACAAGCGCATGGAGACCGTGACTGCGTTGCCCAGCACGTGCGGTACGAGCGCTGCGCAGAAGGCCTTGCTGAAGGGCACGCGGCGCCACGCGAGGTAGGCGCACGAGAAGACGAAAAAGCCCAAACCGTACCCAAGAAGGCGAGCAGGCCGAAAATGGCATGAAACCCTGCCCACAAAAAGCGGACACAGCGGCCACAAACGGCAGCCGGTCCGACGCCATTAGCAGCAGGTTGAGCAATCCCGCGCGAGCAACGCAGTCTCCACCAACGTGCAACAAGGACCGACCCCACGAGCTCTGCGGTACTGACCGGAGAGCCTCTCTTTCAAAAGGGCGTGGATCAATGCCAACGGCAAGCAACGCAAAGGTAGGCTGCCGTCAGGAGCAGCAAGGACGGGACAAGAGCTACCGGGAGGTAAAGGGGAGCCTGGCGCCACCAAGGTGTCTTAGGTTGCAGCAACCATTCAACGAGGCGCAAAGTCATCTAGCGTTCGACATGAGCCGCGGGGCTCAGGCACACGAAGCATGCCGCAGGACGTCCGCTCGATGGAAGGGTACGGACCCATACGCTAAGGCTTGTTCGCGGGCGCGCTGCTGCTGTCTCCGGGATCTCGCAATCTTCGCGGCCGTAGTGGGACTAGAAGACTTGAGGACCTCTTCCCCCGTGCCGAACGATCCCACGTCGAAGGAGCAGGTGTACGGCGGCCCACAGCGTTGATACGACCAAGAACACGCCGACAACGGCTGCACACCAATGCAATCACGTTGCCAGCGGCATGGACGGTGCCAAGTTCCTGCCGGCGATCGCGAAAATTGCGCCGATCAGAACAGCGGACAGCAACTCGAGCTCGGCCTCAGGCCCAACGAAGGCTGACGTGGCTCGCATGGGAGCTCAGCTTGCTTCCGCGTGTCTGGAAGTACAGCTCTACCTCATGAAGCTTCGCCCGGCGTGCGGGTGGCGAGGGACAAGGATCTAGACAAGATGGCTTCGTGATTTCGGGCGGTCCGTCCCCTGCAGCGACGTAGGTTGCGCGCCGGGGGCGTGCCGAGCTACACCAGCGCACCGGACCGATGGGCGGTCAGGTCGTTGCGAATTCGCGAGGGGACGGACCATGGAGCAATCTAGCACTCTGTACGTCGGTTTGGACGTACACAAGGACAGCATCGACATCGCCGTGGCCGAGGCGCCGCGAGACGCCGAGGTTCGCCACCTGGGAAGCGTTGCCGGCGGTGTGACCGCGGTGAGCAAGTCGATGCGCAGGCTCGTGAGCACTGGTCCCACCGACTGCACATCGACTACGAAGCCGGTCCCTGCGGCTTCTTGCTGCAGCGCCACTTCACGGCCGTGGGCTGGCGCTGTGTCGTCGTGGCGCCATCGTCAGTACCGCATCATCCGGCGAGCGCATCAAGACCGATCGCCGTGACGCCATGAAGCTGGCGCGCCTGGCGCGGTCCAATGACCTGGCAGTCGTACGCGTTCCCGACGGCGCCGACGAAGCGATCCGCGACCTGGTGCGCGCCCGGGACGACGCCGTGCGCGAACAGCGCAATGGCCGCCACCGCCTCAAGGCACTCCTTCTGCGCAACGCCACCCCGTACGCCGGCAAGTGCTCCTGGACGGCTGCGCACCTGCGCTGGCTCGCTACCGTCAAGCTCGAGCACGCCGCCCAGCCATCACGGGTGGCAACCATTGGCTCCGTCGCGTTCCCCGTCCGGCAACAGGCTCTCGATCAATCTGCTCCGCAGATGGATTGAACTGGCCCGCCGTTGACAAACGAAGCCATATCAGCGTTCGACATGCGCGGCGGCGCGCGACCCCCGCCGGGACCAACGTCTGAAGCGTCGCTGCCATGTAGTCTTCAACACCGTCGGTCGTATCCTTCTCAGCCGGAGCATGCCCCATGGCGAATGTGACGTTCATCCTGATACCCGGTGCTGGCGGCAGTGCATGGTATTGGCACTTGGTCGAGCCCAAGCTGCGCCAGCTCGGCCATCAAGTCGTGTCCGTCTCGCTTCCAGCGGCCGACGACCAGGCTGGCCTGCCAGAGTACGCAGCGGCGGCTGTGCGCGCGATGGGCAATCGCGATCCGCGCGATATGGTCGTGGTTGCGCAGTCGCTAGGCGGCTTCACGGCGCCACTGGTCTGCAACCAGCGACAGGTCGCACTCTTGGTATTGCTGAACGCCATGATCCCAAAGCCCGGGGAGCGCCCCGGCGAGTGGTGGGCCAATACCCGCCACGACGAGGCGAAGCGCCAGCAGAATCAGCGTGATGGCCGCCCGGTCGACGCTCCATTCGACCCATTTGTTGACTTCTTTCACGACGTGCCGAAATCAGTGCTCGACGAGGTCTTGAAGCAAGGGGAGCCGCGTCAATCCGAGACTGTCTTCGCCTCTCCTTGCACGTTCGATCGCTGGCCGCCTGTGCCGACTCGTGTCCTGATCGGCCGAGATGACCGGTTCTTCCCGCTGGACTTCCAGAGACGCGTCGCACTTGAACGTCTTGGCATCTCGGCCGACGTGATCCCTGGTGGCCATCTGGCCGCGCTCAGCCAGCCGGAGGAACTGGTGGAACGGCTGCACGCCTACGTCAGGGAAGTCCGCCCAGCCTAACCGCTGGCCCGAATCGACGGCGCGGGATGGGTCGCCTGGATGGCTGGGTGCCGTCCCCCGGAATCCGCCGTTGACTTGGTGGGAACGCGGACGGGCGCGCCAAATGCCACGGCGTCTCGCGCTAAACGCCATGGCGTCGAACTCCGCGATGATCGTCAAGTATCCGGCTCTTGACCTCCTGCCGACGCGCCGGCGCCTGACTGCGCGGGCGCGGTGGCTGGCCACGTCTGCGCCACTCCTGCTTGCCGGCTGCCAATCTGCCTTGCTCGATCCGCGCGGTCCGGTCGGACGCGCCGAGCGGCTCATCCTTGTCAATTCGCTCGCCATCATGCTGGCGATCGTGGTGCCGACGATCGTCGCCACGCTCGCCTGTGCGTGGTGGTTCCGTGCGTCGAACAAGCGAGCTCGCTACTTGCCTACCTGGGCGTTTTCGGGTCGCATCGAGCTCGTGGTGTGGTCGATCCCGGTGATGGTGATCCTGCTGCTGGGGGGCGTCACGTGGCTGAGCTCGTACGACCTCGATCCGGCGCAGCCACTCGTGTCCGACCGCAAGGCGATCGACATCCAGGTCGTTTCGCTCGACTGGAAGTGGCTGTTCATATATCCGGGCGAGCGCGTCGCCGTTGTCAACGAACTGGTCGTTCCTGCGGGCGTGCCGCTTCATTTCACGCTCACATCCGCCAGCGTCATGAACACGTTCTTTGTTCCACAGCTCGGCAGCATGATTTACACGATGAACGGGATGGCGACGGAGTTGCATCTGCAAGCCGACCATCCCGGCACCTACTACGGTCGATCAGCCCACTTCAGCGGCGACGGCTTCTCCGACATGGAGTTCCAAGTGCGCGCCGTTGCCCCCGGCGAGTTCGACGCCTGGGTCGCGTCGACCCGAACGGTGTCGCGACCACTCGATGCCGCGAGCTACGCCGCGCTGACTCGACAAGGCTTGGCGCCGCGTCCGCTGCTGTTCAGCGCCGTCGAGCCCGGCCTCTTCGACGGCATCGTCATGCAGCACATCCCTCCAGGGCCAGGGCCGGCGCTCGAGGGCAAGGGCGCGAGGGAGAAGTGAGATGCTGGGCAAGCTGACCTGGGCAGCGATTCCGTTCCATGAGCCCTTGCCGCTCGTGTCGGCCGCCGTCGTCGGCGTCGTGCTGCTCGGCACCATCGCGTGGGTTGTCGCCAGGGGCCACCTGCCTTACCTCTGGCGGGAGTGGCTGACCAGCGTCGACCACAAGCGCATCGGCATCATGTACGTCATCCTGGCGATGGTCATGCTGCTGCGCGGCTTCTCCGACGCACTGCTGATGCGGGCCCAGCAGGCCGTTGCCGTGAACGCCCCCGGGTTCCTTCCGCCCGAGCATTACAACCAGGTGTTCTCGGCGCATGGCACGCTGATGATCTTTTTTGTCGCGATGCCGTTCGTCATCGGCCTGATGAACTTCGTCGTGCCGCTGCAACTGGGCGCACGCGACGTCGCCTTCCCGACGCTGAATTCGGTCGGCTTCTGGCTCACGGCGAGCGGTGCTCTGCTGGTCAACATCTCGCTTGTCGTCGGCGAGTTCGCGCGCACGGGATGGCTGCCGTACCCGCCGCTGTCGGAGCTCACCTACTCGCCCGGGGTCGGTGTCGACTACTACCTGTGGGCGCTCCAGATCTCCGGCGTCGGAACGCTGCTCGCCGGCATCAACCTCGTCACCACAGTGCTCAAGGTTCGCGCACCCGGCATGACCTATCTGCGCATGCCGATGTTCTGCTGGACCACGCTGGCATCGAACCTGCTCATCGTCGCCGCCTTCCCGATCCTGACCGCCACGCTGGCGATGCTCCTGCTCGACCGCTACCTCGGCTTCCATTTCTTCACCAACGAGGCCGGCGGCAACATGATGATGTTCATGAACCTCATCTGGGCATGGGGCCACCCGGAGGTCTACATCCTCATCCTGCCGGCCTTCGGCATCTTCTCGGAGGTCGCGTCCACGTTCTCGAGCAAGCCGCTGTTCGGCTACCGGTCGATGGTGGTCGCGACGATGGCCATCTGCATCATCTCGTTCATGGTGTGGCTGCACCATTTCTTCACCATGGGTGCGGGTCCCAACGTGAACGCCATCTTCGGTATCGCGACGATGGTGATCGCGGTGCCCACCGGGGTAAAGATCTTCAACTGGCTGTTCACCATGTACGGCGGCCGAATCCGCTTCAACGCGCCGATGCTCTGGACCATCGGCTTCATGGTGACCTTCGTCATCGGCGGCATGACCGGGGTGCTGCTCGCCGTGCCGCCGGTCGACTTCGTCTTGCACAACAGTCTGTTCCTGGTTGCGCACTTCCACAACGTGATCATCGGCGGTGTGCTGTTCGGACTATTCGCCGGATACGAGTACTGGTTTCCGAAGGCATTCGGATTCCGGCTCCACGAAGGGCTCGGCAAGGCCGGCTTCTGGTTCTGGATCGTGGGCTTCTACGTCGCCTTCATGCCACTGTACGTGCTCGGCCTGATGGGCATGACGCGCCGGATGCAGCACTACAACGTGCCGGAATGGCACCCGTGGCTGCTCGTTGCGGCGGCCGGCGCGGTTCTGATCGCCATCGGCATCGGGCTGCAGATCGTGCAGCTTGTCTGGAGCATCCGCCATCGCGAGGCGCTGCGCGACCTCACCGGCGATCCCTGGAACGGCCGCTCGCTGGAGTGGTCGATTCCGTCGCCGCCGCCGATGTTCAACTTCGCCGTGCTGCCGAACGTCGAGGGCGAGGAGGCGTACTGGGCCATCAAGCAACGCGCCATCGAGTCTCAGAAGCTGCGCCCCGAGCCGGACTACAAGGACGTCCACATGCCGCGCAACAGCCCGGTCGGCTTCATCTGCGCATTTTTCGCGACGATCATGGGCTTCGCCCTCATCTGGCATATCTGGTGGCTCGTGCTCGTAGGCCTGGTCTGCGCCTACGCCACCTTCGTCGTGTTCGCCTGGCGCGACGTCCACGAGGAGCCGATCCCGGCAAGCAGCGTCGCCGCGATCGACCGCGAGAACCGGAGCGCGCGCGGACAAGCGCTCCTCAACCTGCAGCCGGTGACATGACGGCCGCCCAAGCCGCCCTGCCCGCGCACGGTGCGTCGCACGGCCAGCAGCACTCCCACGCCGCCGGGCTTTCCGAGCACGAGGCCCATGCCTTCTCGCAGCGGATCGTCGTCGCTTACGGATTCTGGATCTTCCTGATCAGCGACATCATCCTCTTCTCCGCCTTCTTCGCGACCTACGCCGTGCTGAGCGACAGCACGGCGGGCGGGCCGGCGGGGCGCGACCTGTTCGACATGCGCCTGGTCGCGATCGAGACCGCCTGTCTGCTGACCTCGAGCCTCTTCTGCGGGCTGGCCGGCATCGGCGCCCAAGCTCGCAACAGTCGGCTATTCCACGGCGCGATGGCGGTGACCTTCGTGCTCGGTGCGGCATTCCTGGCGATCGAGCTGCACGAGTTCGCCGACATGATCGAAAAGGGGGCGGGGCCGACCCGCAGCGGCTTCCTCTCGGCGTTCTTCGCCCTGATCGGCTGCCACGGCCTGCACGTGGCAGCCGGCCTGCTCTGGCTGTTGACGATGATGGCGCAGGTCGTCGCCAAGGGCTACCGCGAAGACATCCTGCGCCGCATGCTTTGCTTCGCCCTCTTCTGGCACACGCTCGACATCATCTGGGTGGGCCTGTTCAGCCTCGTCTACCTCGTGGGAATGACCGCATGAGCAACATCAAACCGTCCTCGGAAAGCCAGCGCGGCGACGTCGCGCCGGGCGATGAACAAGGCGCCGACGACGTCGGTCGAGGGGTGCGCGGTTACCTGATCGGATTCGTGCTCGCGGCCGGGCTCACTGCCGTCTCCTTCTACATCACGCGGAGCACGCTCGTCTGGACCCCCAGCATCCCGATCGCGCTGTCCGTGCTCGCGGTGGCCCAAATGGGCGTGCACCTCGTTTTCTTCCTGCACATGACGTCCGGGCCGGACAACGTCAACAACCTGATGGCGCTTGCCTTCGGGCTGCTGATCGTCATGCTGGTGGTGTTCGGCTCGCTCTGGATCATGAGCCATCTCAACCACAACATGATCCCCATGGAGAAGCTCATGCAGATGCAGCGCTAACGCACCGGCTGACCTCCTACCCGGTGATCCAATATTGAATCGAAACGGACCAACAGCTTGCGAGCACGCGTTGCGAGCGGCCAGAGTCGCTCGGCAGCGCAACCTTGACTACTCGGGAAGGGCCGCCAAGCGCATGCCGTCAACCAGCCGTTCATTGAGCTCAGGTCTCACAAACATCAGGTGCTTGCGCAGCGCCGTGATCGGGTCGACAGGACCCGGGCAGGTCGCGCAGCGCTGAGGCGCAGAGCTGACGCAACGACCCGCCTCACCGCCTGCGCGCGATAAGGACCCGGCGGTGGCCATGTTCCTCCGCGTCGCGGAGAATCCAGAGATGATCGATTCAGTCGACACGCAGACCGTCTTGGTTGCCGGAGGCGGCATCGGCGGCATGACCCTCGCGCTCACGCTCCACCAGATCGGCGTGCCGTGCGTGGTGTACGAGGCGGTCGCGGAGCCGCAGCCGCTCGGCGTCGGCATCAACCTGCAGCCCAACGCTGTCCGCGAGCTCTATGACCTCGGCATCGACAGCGAGATGCTGGACAGCATCGGCATCCAGGCCCGCGAATGGGCGCTGGTCGGGCGCAATGGCAACGATGTCTACGCCGAGGCTCGCGGCCTGCTCGCCGGCTACCGTTGGCCTCAGTACGCGGTGCACCGCGGCAAGCTCCAGATGCTGCTGTACCGCACCGTGCTCGAGCGGCTCGGCACCGACGCGGTCCGTCTGGGCCAGCGCGTAACCGGTTATCGAAATCGCCCCGGTGGTGTCACGGCGCTGATCGAGTCGCGGGACGGCCGTCAACTCGAATGCGACGGCAGACTGCTGGTCGCTGCCGACGGCCTGCATTCGGCTGTTCGCGCACAGATGTATCCCGACCAACCGCCGATCCAGTGGGGCGGCGCGATCATGTGGCGAGGGACGACTCCCGGCGTGCCCATCCGCACGGGTGCATCGTTCGTCGGCGTGGGCTCCTTGCGGCATCGGGTGGTGCTGTATCCGATCTCTCCGCCCGAGCCGAGCAGCGGCCTGGCAACGATCAACTGGATCGCAGAGATCACCGTCGACAACTCCAAGGGCTGGAGCCAAGGGGACTGGAACCGCCGTGCATCGCTCGACGATTTCATGCATCACTTCGCCGACTGGAACTACGGCTGGCTCGACGTGCCGGCGATGCTGAGCGGCGCCGACGAGATCTTCGAGTACCCGATGATCGACCGCGATCCGGTGCCCAGCTGGGTCGACGGCAATGTGGCACTGCTGGGCGATGCGGCGCACGTGATGTACCCGGTCGGCTCCAATGGCGCGAGCCAGGCGATCGTGGATGCGCGGGTGCTCGGCGCGGCAATGGTTGCGCAGGGCGTCGGGCCCGAGGCGCTTCGGAGCTACGACGACAGGTTGTGCGCCGACATCTCCGCGCTGGTGCTGCGCAATCGGGGCGCCGGGCCATTCGGCATCCTGGGCTTGGTGGATGAGCGCTGCGGCGGCATCTTCGACAACATCGACGAGATCATTCCGGCCTCCGAGCGCGACGCCTTCATGGCGCGTTACAAGGCGGCGGCAGGATTCGCCATCGAGACGCTCAATGCAGCGCCGGCGACGATCGCGCCGGGCGCTCGGGCCCGCACCGCCTAGGCACGCTCGCGTCGGCGACCGGCCCGCCGTGCGGCCAGGCCCATCACTCCTGCAATGATCAGTGCGTAGGTCTCCGGCTCGGGGATGGCAGCTGCCAGGGCGAACTGCGAGATCGTCACCGTCGCGGAGCCGCCGATGCAGTCGCTGCAATTGACGAACCAACCGAACGACGACGACGCCGCGAAGCTGGCCGTCCCGCTTTGCGCGTCTGCTCCGCCCGGATCAGACAGCTGGATCCGCGTCGAATCGACGATGACGCCGAA
>Ga0070670_100005594_pt1 | contig 10603 bp, 24 predicted proteins | sample KBSS63metaG_FD_64665 | JGI IMG/M metagenome (GOLD analysis project Ga0070670, IMG submission 64665) | Switchgrass rhizosphere microbial communities from Kellogg Biological Station, Michigan, USA - KBS S6-3 metaG | ecosystem: Host-associated > Plants > Roots > Rhizosphere > Soil ... | reverse complement strand
TGTCCTCGCAACGCCGTAGGTTGGCATAGAGCTCGGTAGCGGAATCAACCTGCTTGCAGCGTCTCGACCGCAACTCCTCGCCAGCATCATCGGTCGGCTCTGCGTCGTCGATCATCCTTTGAGGAATGGTGTGGATTCTTGGATCATGATGCGGAATACGGCCGTTACTATCAAGCCCGACACCCCAACGGGTTGGAAAGTGGCTTGCAGCCTCATTTTCAGCGAAGGTATTGAGAGTGGCAGTTTGCATCAACGATCTCCTCTTTCGTCTTCACGATGGCTTTGCACTTCGGGCAACGATGCGTACGGTAGGCGGTGATCGGCGCGGACTTTAGGGCGGTCCTCTTCGCATGATCCCGCGGCTGCACGTCGGCGACCTTCAATGTGCCGGGGTACTTGCAGGAGGGGCATCCGTGAATCACGACGCGAAGAATCGCCGCAACCTGTTGGGCGGCGTGAGGGACTTTGGCAGCTTCCGACGTGACAGTCCGTATGCGTCGGCTTTGGCGAGTTTGTCGCCGAACGGACAGAATTCAGTTCATCGCACCCTGCTGCCTCATCAGAAAATTCGCGACTTCAATCCAAGGGATCTTGTAGTCGCGGCCGACGCGTACCGCGCGCAGCGACCCTTCCTCGATCAGCCGGACGATGGTTCGAGCGCTCGTCATGAAGTGTGGCGCGAGCTCGCCTGGAGTGAAGCACCTGCGATGCGGGATGCCGAAGTCCTCGGGAGTTAGAAGCGTCGCGGCGTCGACCGGCTCACGCGGAGCCGGATCAGCGGGCACGCGGACCTCGGCAGAAGTGAAGCATTAAGGGCAGCGAGTTGCCGGAGGACGCGAGTGCCGGCAGGCTCTAGCGCGAGAGGATACGCGAAGATATCAACAAAGGCTAGTTCGATCCGGATCCTCGCGGTTTTCCCTGTCGCCGCCTTCTCGCCCGACTTCGATCGCCATCGATCGCCTTCTCGATCCCTTCCATCGTCGGCGGTGGCCTGCCTACTCCCGAATCCACTCCACCACGTTGCACGATGCGATCTCTGCTTCCGTCATCCCGTCGCACGGAACCAGATCGTAGCCCTCTTCCCGCGAATACTCCTCGATGTCGATCGGCTCGTCACTCTCGATGCCAAACCACATCTCGAAACCGGCAGAGTCGAAGCCGATAGAGAGGGTGGCCGCCGCGGCTTTGAAGAGGTAGCGGGGCATCAGGAAGACGCCTTCGATGATGGCTGAATCTTCTGCGTCTCGACAAAACTCGGGCTTTCTCCGCATCGGTCGCAGTGAAAGATGCGCCGCCGGCTCATCGTCGCGCCATCTTCCGCGATCACCCACGGCTCATCCTCGTCACCCACGAGACTTTCACCACCGAAGCCCCGAACTACGACTCGGCCGTTACGGCTGGTCAGTAGTTCAAGCTGCGAGCATTTGCATTTGATGGTTCGCATCAATCCCTTCGACGTCCTCCTCGCTTCACCGCGACGGCAGCAGCGTCTCGATCCGCGTGGCTGACGCCATCGCCTTCTCTGCCGCGGCGGATTCGATCGGCACGAGGCTGGCATCCTCGCGCAGTTTCGTGATCGTAAGGCGCAGATAGGTCACGCCGGCGACGGTGTCGAAATCTTGTGCGGCTTGGTTCGCCTCCAACAGGAAGCGGTGCCGACCCGGATCGAGATCGACCACGGCGAACTGTCCGCCGCGCAACGTACACACAGATCGACCGTCAATCAGGATGTGGTACGGCAGAACGGCATAGACTCCTGAGATGTCATCGATGATGTAGACACGTGCGAGATTGGGGTTCGGCGCGGTCAACGGCAGTTGCTGCAGTGCCGGCCCGCAAGCGACCACGATCCACGCACACAGAGCGGCAAAAAGACGGAGAAATCCACGGAGTGTCGCGATGAGTATTCGTGCCGCTCGATACTGACAATCGCGCGCTATTCTTCCAGCGGCTACATCAGAATCCATATCCCCTCCGATCGCAGCGACAGCGGCGGCGCAGACATGGCATCAAGGGTCACGGTGAGGTGGCAACTCGCTCTTCGGAGCGAGTTGCCGATTTGCCGAACGGACGGCTTTGAAACGCTTACGGCTTCGGGAAGCCGATGTCGTCCAGCCCGATCACATGTCTGATCTGCTTGACGATCTTTGCGAAGACGCTCGGCTCGTGAGGTTGAACGGCGGGCGTGGCGATCGAGGATGCGCCAGGGATAGCAAGAGCTACCAACAGGACTGCTGCGCGGAATACCTTCATTGAACCCTCCAAAGGGCCGGGTTGACCGGCTGATTTGAAGGGCGCCCTTCTGAGTAGGAGTGTGTACCATGAGCTGTTTCCCTACCTCAAGTTTCGAATCGGAGGGTGGAACTCCGCACCGGGGTTTGTATGTGCGTCCCGGATGAACTGCCGAACGTGGCGGACGTACTCAATATCGAGGCTCCCGTCGGCCGCGATTCTGCGTAGGTAGGCAAGCGCCATCGCACTCTGAACCCCGAGGCCGGCGCGTTCCGATCGAGTGACGGCGCGGCGGCAGCGCTGCAAGACCTCTTCATCATCGATAGCGTTTCCGATCATCGTCTCAACGATTTCGAGCGACGCGTCGATGGCGTCCAGCCGCATTGCGAATTCATCGAAGATCATCTCGGCCTCGCGAATATCAGCCAGGCCTCCAGCGATGTCTCCGTTTGCGATGCGCAGCCGGCCAATCGACTGCGTGACCCGTGCTCGCTCTGCGTGCATCCCCGCTCGACAGAACAGAACCTTCGCTCTCGCCCATTGCTGGACCGCGGCGTCGTCGTCACCAAGGCGGGAGGCGCACTGACCAATCGCGTGATAGCAAAGCGCCTCCATATGCTGTTCAGCGAGGAACCGCATTCGCTGCGCCGCTTCCGTGAAGGATGAGCGCGCCGCGTTGTAATCGCCATCGCTGTAATCGAGCGAGGCTTCGTTATAGATGGCGTAGGCGAGCTGCTTGGTCTGCTCAAACTTAATGAATGCGGCTTTCACTGAAGCGAGACGCCGGCGAGCCGCAGAAGTCCGGCCCATGAGCCGCAATACAGGAACCCGGGCGTTCTGTAGCATCGCCTCTTCCAGCTCGCGATCAGGCCAGTGATCGCGGATGCAGCTCTCCGCCACATCGAAAGCCCGCTCCGCGTCCTTCAACTCGCCGCGAGATCCGAGCGCAGACCCAAACTTCCGCCACGCGAGCGCACGAACGCGCCACGCGTCATCCGATTCGGAAACCATGTCGGCGATGTCGGCGGCGAGGCCGGCCAGCTCCACCGCGCGGACGGGTAGCTCGCTGTAGGTCGCATCGACCAGGTCAACGATGCCGCGCACCACTCCCGGTGTTCGCAGCCTGAGATCAGAGGAAGCAACCGCGCGCCATGTGTCGGCCGATTGCGATAACAGTTGCGGGATCAGCGTCACTCCGACTTCACTGTCGGCCGCGAATCGCGCTTGGAGGTTACGTAGCTCCGCAGCCACGGCGCGGCGACCGATCAGTCGCGGCGGCGCCGAATCGGGATCGGTGTCGCGCATCGCGTCCAAAGTCTTTCTGCATCGATCGCACGCAACGAGATGCGCCCTTGCTTCTTTCGCATCGCCTGGCGACAGGTCGCCGTTTGCGAAACTCGCAATTCTCTCGGGATCACACATTGGTTTTTCGTTTACCTTTCGACGACGTCTTCCGGGCAGAAGTCGGCACGGAAACCCAAAGGCTTCCTGGCGGAACGTGAGGTGCTGGTGATGGTGCGATTGTCGCCGATCCTCTGCGACGATCGTGTTCCGTATCGGTGTCGGTCTCGGCCGCGGCGCGCAGGATCTCCACAAGCCACATCGCGTGATTTAAAAACTCCTCGCGATGCGCTTCGCCAACCTCCTCCAGCGCGTCGATAAGGCTTCGGTAACGTGGGTTGCTTTCATATGGAGTGACGCGGCGCAGGCTTTCTCGGCCCGTCAACTCTTCCATCTCGCAATTCAGCGCCTGCGCGAGAGCTCGAAGCATGGGCGGTCGCGGGTTTTCGAACTCGCCGTTTTCTATGCGCGTGATATGGGAAGGATCAACCTTGCCGGTGTAGTAGCGCGTCGCTTCGCGCGCCAAGTGAGCCTTGGACCAACGGCGTAACTCACGCAAACGCGTGACGTTAACCGCGACGCTGGACCGCACACCCTCGTTTGCCATGAAGAAATCTTCACGAAGGTACTCTTCGGAGTCTTGACAAACCTTCATGATTAACCTATCTTGCCCGTGTAGGAAACAACAACACGATGGCAAAGAGGACATCACCGCCCGACCTTTTGCTCGCCAAGGAGCCTGTCGTTACGAAACTGCGGAAGGCGCTCGGCGTCACCCGCTGGCACGCGTACGGGCTCATCAAGCCTGCGGACTATCCAGACGCCATTCCTGCTGGGATCTTCGACACCCGTTCCGATCTCGCCGAGCGCATCGCACGTTTCGCTGGCATGCCGGTAGAGGAACTTCGCACCTACTACGCGAAGGTGAAGGAGGCCGCATGACCCCCACCTCTCTCCACTGCTATACCCCGGCGCCGTCATCCCAACTCACCCGTTCCGAGCAGGCCATCCTTCGCGTTCTCCGTGACGCTCGCGGCTTCTACCGCTCTTCGGGATTGACCGCGGCTGATGTCCGTCATCGCTTGGGTCGTAGCGGCATTCAGGTCGTCCGCACCCTCAACTCCCTGACCTCCAAAGGCTTCGCCGTTGAGGTGGCGCCTGACCACTTCGTGCTGCCCGGCGTCTCCAAGTCCCTCGCTGCGTGACATAGGGACGGAAAGCTAATACCGATGTCATCAAATTACAGCGCCGAACTGACAACAAAGGGTTCCGTCTTGATCGCCGATCCGCGGATCGGAGCCGCCCTGGATCGAGCGCTCTCCGCTCTCAAAGAGCGGTTGTGGTTCAAGACTGGTGCGATCAACACCTTCCACTCGCAGCGTTACGTTCGGATGCAGATCGCCGGCGAGCGCCCGATTACTCTCGCCTTCTTCCTCTCTCTGCTCGCCGCGGTTGAACGCCTCGGCGACCGAGAGGAACAGGGGAGGGGGCGCGAGTGGGTCTGCCGCATTCTTGACGCTCTCGCCAGGCCCTTCGGCTTAAAGGTCGTCCCTCGCGATGAGCCGACAACACCGAAGGAAGAGGTCGCGCAGGCGCTCAGCAGCGCCCACCGTGAACTCGACAACCTCTCGGAAATCCTCCAGCGCAACGGAGGCAGGCTGTGGTGACCGATACCTCACGCCTTCCCTTCACCGGGAACCACTCCTCCGAAGTCCTCGCACTTCAAGGGATGGCAGGCTCGATCGGGAACGCCGCTCCGGCAGCAGACGCGCTGGTCTCCTCCGGCGGGCGGTCGTTGCTAAACAGGCGTTCGTACCTGCGCAGCGAGGAAGGCGCAGGAAGCTTTGCAGAAGGAGTCTCTAATGGTCAAGGTGAGCGGCGTCAAGATCTCCAAAGGCAAGAAGCGGAAGCTGGTCGGAACGCACCTCTACTCGTATCAGCCGATGGGTGCGGTCTGGCTCGGCCCCGCGAACGAGCGCGGCGTGAGCGTCCACCACTGGCGCGAACTGTAGCAATCCAATCTTCTGAGGTCGCGGCGGCGTGGAAGGACACGCGCTCCCGCCAGAGCACCACCGCTAGGCCAGCGGGCAAGGGAGCCGAAGCGGCGGCTTCGGCGAAGTGGCACTTAGAAGAGAACGACCTTGCAGCCGGTACTCAAGCCCGGCCCGCGATCTCAGAGGTTCCCCTGATCCCTTCTGGCGTCCATCAGCCGCGAGCAACCTCTCTCTGCGCAGTGGCGATGGCCGGATGTGACGGCGCCGCAGCGTCCGCCGGAACTGCGGCGATTCATTCGACAACTCGGAGGGCGGCGTGATGCTCGGACTTCCTTTTGTTCCCCCGGCGCACACGTCGATCATTGATGTCGCTCGCTCTTTCATGGCGCGAGGACGAGGCTTGAACACGGGAGCGCGGCAGAGTTGTTTCGCGAAGCCTCAGCGTTCCAAAGAGTACGAAGGCAAGAACAACATCGCCAAGCGCGTGCAGCCTTACCCGACACCGGAGCAGAAGTACATGACGGTGAACGGCGGACTGCGCCGCGTCGATGAACGTGGACACGTCATCCCGCGCGTCGGAAAGAAGGCGGCGAAGAAGGCGAGGCGGCTGCGGCAGCGGGCGGCGAAGTCCACAGCGCGAGGTGCCGCGTGACCGCCGACGCCCGCACCTTTCCAGCAGCCGGCCAAGAGATCCCATGGATTGAAGTCCCGAGGTCGATGGCGCAGGAGGAGTTCGCGGCTTTTGAGCGCAGCCTAGCGGAGACCTACGAGTACTACATCCTCGCGCGCACCGACACCGCCGAAGTGCGGCGCGTGGATTCGCAACACCTGGTCAGCGTGATTCGGCGATGCGCTGATGATCTCTACGGCACGCTGGCCGCCATCGATCCCTCACCAGCCGATGACGGTTCACCTTTCTCGAAACTGTACCGGCTCGCATGCGAAGTTGAGCGACGCCTCCATGCGGCGCAATCAGTACCTCAACCCCCGGTGGCCGAATCTGCCGCATCCCCACACTCGGCCACGCCTCCCGATCTCTCTTCGGTAGAGATGCCCGTCACGGACTCAATGGCGGAAGGACTGGACAAGGGCGGGTCGGAGATTACGGGGGCGTCTCCGGCTCGCCCGAAGTGTGTTGCGACGATGAACTGGTTCGGGCTGCCGTTGCCATTGTTGGGCTTTGACTGCGCCGCGATCTTGTGGCGGTTCGATCCTCATCTACCCCCGGTTCCGTCATGCGAGGAGAGGCCTTCGACGTGTACGCACCACGAATACCTCCCCGCCGGAGGTGAAGCGTGACCTCCATCATCGTCGCCATCACGCGCGCACCGCGTCCTCGCGTCATCGTAGAGGATGGTCCGTCGCGCAGCACTTTCCGGTCCGCAGTCGGCAATGCCGGCGACCAGGTTCGCACGCCAACAGGGGGCGCTGAGCTGGTGGACTACGTCGCCTGCCTGATCGGACCTGACGGGGAGACGCGATGGGCGGGGATGCCTCTCTTCACCAACGAACAACTGGACGCGCGGGACGGGCTTCCGACGATTTGCCGCCGCAAATCAGCAGCCTAGAAAAACACGAAGGCCACCGCGGGAACGGTGGCCGGAACGAAAGGAAATGGGTATGTCGACAGCAACCGTAGCGGAAGAAGCCGGAATCGTCAAGCCGACAGCGCTTTCGCGCGACGACTACGACGACATCGCCGGACACCTATCACGGCTCGCAAAGAACGACGCACGCAACATCAGTTTCAACAGCGGCGTCGCCTTCCGCTCTCTCGCGTTCGTGGCAATCGATCAAGCGCTCCGTCTCGAGACGGTCGAGCGAGCGGCGTGCAGCCGAAAACTCCCCGTTCGTTTCACCGAAGAACTCTCTCCGAACGACGTAGAGCGCCTCGCATGGAAGTACCTCGCTGCGCTTTCGATGGCGAAGGAAAGTGAGGTGGGGTCGTGAGCATCGTCACCGCTGGCGATCTCGCCGACATGCTGACAAGCGAAGCGAGGGATTGCATCGCCGCAGACATCGCTGACTCAATCCTGCGCAACTCGCACATGCACGAGTACCGCCTCGCGGCCGGCGGCGACTTTGATTACAAACTGGCCGAGGCGGTGGTTGTTGTTTTCGTCAACACGGTGATGTCGCGGCGCGGCGTTGATCTCGGACTCTACGCTTCCGATCTCCGCGCGCAGCCATCGCCCCACCCTGAGGTGCGCTCATGAACCGCCGCCAACTCATGGCGAACGTCGCGCGCGGAGTGAAGCTGTTCGACGAAAAGGATCCGCTGTGGTGGAACGGCGGCGAGGGTGTCAGCAAGCCTGCGATCGAGGGAATGGTCCGGCACATCGATCTCGAAAAGCTGGACATGCGTGTCGGGTCGTGCTGCGTTCTCGGTCAGCGCGTTGACCCGAACGCGGAGGCGAAGTTCAGCGCTGGCTTGGCCGCAGTTGGTCTTTGTAGCTCGACGGACGCCGAGAGGTACGGCTTCGATGCTGAAGGCGGCAACCGCTACAACGAGGACTGCTCAGTTCTCACCGAACTGTGGGCCTCAGTCATCCAGTCTCGCCGCTTCCCCCGCCGCAAGATCGCCCGTGATCCCTGGATCGTAAAGGTCAACAGGACGTGGGTTCGCGAGGTGCGCTCATGACCACCACCGCACCCGTCGTCGGGCGCATCGCCCGATCGAGCGACCACTCACCCGATCCCGCCGTCGCTCGCGCTGAATTCGCCGCGCAGTTGAATGCCGAGACGCTGGAGTCGGCGCGCGCAAAACACCGCGTTGAAGTCTCCGATCTCCACCGGAAACTGCAGGCCGCAACCAGACGCCTGAACGAAAACGACGACACCCTTTTGAACTCCGTTGTCGTCCTCGCTGACGGGTCAATGGTCACGCTGCACTCGCTCTTTGAAGATGCGCACACCGAAGAGTTTCAGAAGACGCGGCGGCTCTGTGCAACGTGCCGGAAACCTGAGTGCTTTGGCGTGGAGGATCACCAGTGAAGATCCTCGCCCGCATCACTTCACTCTTCAGAAAGACGCCTCGGCAGCGAATCTCTGACGTTGTTCGCATAGACCGGCGCACCATCACGCCGCGTCGACGCAATGAGATCAGGCAGACGCTGGACTCGATTCGGGCGCGGAGAGCGTGGGAGGGACGCAATGCGTAACTCCGCCAAGCCGCACACCGACGCCGTCGGGCAAACGGTTTCTGTTGAGTTAATTCGGGAGCGGGTCGCCGCGATTCAGCGCGAGACGAAGCGACCCGGCGATCCATATTTGATTCTCAGCACCATCGACGCGATGTGCGAGGCGATCCTTAACCCCGACTTCGCAGAAGAGATCGGCGTTGATCCGACACTCCCATGCGCGGAGGTGACGCATGCGTAGCGTCACCCACGAACAAGCCGACGCCGTCTACGCGATCCTGGCGGAAGAGTGCGGCGCAAACGACCAAGCCTTCCACGGAGAACGCGCCTCCTTCGTTCGCTACATGACGGACGAAGAGAGCAGCAAGGAGTATCGCTTTCAAGGCTCACTCGGATTCGGCGGCAAGTGCCGGATCACATCGAATCACCCGATCCCTTACGTTGACTTTTACCCGGAAGACCATTCCGTAGCGCGCGAGAACATGGCAGACCGGGCGAACGCGCGGATCGCGGAGTTGTTCGCCGCTGAGGTGCCGGTATGAGTTGGGGCAGAGACGATCCCGGCTTCCCGCCGTCACCCGATCCAGCAGCGCAGGCGGAGGAGCACTTCTACCGCCTGTCGCTGACGGATGGTCCGGACGAACCGCCTTGGGAGTGCGAGACGTGCCACGACCGAGGCTTCATTTCCAACGGAGAGGATGAAGGGCCGTGCCCTGACTGCGCGCCGACGGTTCACGCGCAGCCGGCCACCTCCGCTCCGGTCATTGATATTGAAGACGAGGAGTGCCCGTTTTGAAATACCGCGCCGTCATCGAACGCGAAGGCGAACTCCTCGGCCCGGTAGATTGGGGCTACGACTTCTTCCAGCACTACTCCACGCACGGCTGCTCAGAAGAACGCAAGCGCGAGAGTTGCGATCGCTCTGTCGCGTTCTTACGCACCATCGCCGACGCGCCAGAGGGCACGATGGAGGCGCGGTGCGGTGACTACTGGAAGGACGTGATCGCGGTCGGGATGTACGACGGTTGGCCGTTCTGGCAGCCGACGCCTGCGATCCTCGTAAGGGGTGTGCTCGGCCCTGAGTGGCAGTTCTTTTATGAGTTGTACGGGGCGAGGCCGAAGTCGGCGAGGAGCGCCGCCTGATGCTCCGCCGCACCGCAAAGAAAGAGCCGTGGACCGACGTCGACAACGCCGCGGCGAGCCTGGCATTCGCAAAGGACCGCTACCGGCAGAAGCCGGATGAGTCGACCGACACACGAGAACTGTCCTTTCGGAAGATCCATCCCGATCGCTGCGAAGGCTACAAGCGATGGCTGAAGTTCCAACCGTGCTCGATCGAAGGGCTGACCGACAGCGAGACCGGGCAGCCGCACGTCTGCTGGAGCCCTGAAGAGATCGGGCCACGTCGCTTCGCTTCTGACCCAGCGCACACATCAAAGGCGGGCATGGGCCTCAAGGGGCCGGACAGCGGGTGCATCTCTTTATGCCGTCACGGGCACCGCCTTCAAGAAAGTCAGACCGAGAGGTTCGGTAAGCGGTTCGGGATCGACTGCTACGAGATCGCGAAGCGGCAGTTCGCGAAGTACCTAGCTCATTGCGAGAAGAAAGGAATCGAACCATGAGCAACGCCATAGAAGAGACCGCGCTGTCCACGCGCACAGAGCAATCGTTCGAGCTCGCGCCGACAGCGGCGGCGGCGGAAAAACAGTTCGAAATTCAGAGCGCCATCATCATCGCTCGCAAATTTCCGCGCAACGAAGACGCTGCCTTTCAAAAGTTGATGCGCGCGTGTCAACGCCTCTCGTTCGCCGAGGATGCTGCGTACGCATTCCCTCGCGGCGATCAGAAGGTCGAAGGGCCGTCCGTCAACCTAGCCCGGGAAGGCGCTCGCGTGTG
>Ga0070670_100005593_pt1 | contig 10603 bp, 7 predicted proteins | sample KBSS63metaG_FD_64665 | JGI IMG/M metagenome (GOLD analysis project Ga0070670, IMG submission 64665) | Switchgrass rhizosphere microbial communities from Kellogg Biological Station, Michigan, USA - KBS S6-3 metaG | ecosystem: Host-associated > Plants > Roots > Rhizosphere > Soil ... | reverse complement strand
CGTCGGCATCATGAACATCCTGCTCGCGTCGGTCGAGCAGCGGACGCGCGAGATCGGCGTCCGGATGTCGGTCGGCGCGCGGCGCAGGGACATCCTCGGCCAGTTCCTCGTCGAGGCGCTGGCGCTCGGCATCGCGGGTTCCGCCATCGGCGTGGCCGTCGGTCTCGGCATCCCCTATCTCGCCAAGGCGTTCGTGAAGGGCGTCGACGTGCGGGTCTCGATCATCTCCGCCGTCGTCGCGTTCCTGTTCTCATGCCTCGTCGCCGTCGTCTTCGGCGCGGTGCCGGCGTACCGCGCGTCCATGCTCAACCCTACGGAGGCGCTCCACCATGAATAGTCGTTCGAAAATGCTCGGCATCCTGATCGGCGTTCTCGCCGCGACCGGTGTCGCCGTCGGCCAGAGCGACGCGCCCGAACCGCTGACCCTCCGGCGGACCGTCGAGCTCGCGCTCGAGCGGGCCCCCCAGCTCGGCGAGGCCGTGGCCGCCCGCGACGAGGGCGCGGCATCCGCGGACCTCGCCCGCGACGCGTTCCACCCGTCGGCCCTGTTCACGACGACGCCGGGCTACACGTACGGCCTCCCGTCCACCGTGCTGGGGCGCGTCCCGGCGGTCGTCGGTGTCGAGATCCGCACCGCGATCTACGACCCGATGCGCAAGTCGGCGGCTCTCCTGGCCCAGGCGACGGAGTCCTCGCTCGGAGCGTCGCTCGAGAGCTCGTGCCGCGGCGCGGCCGAGTCGGCGGTCGCCGCGTACATGCGGGTCTATGCCGACGCGGGTCGCGTCGATGCCGCGCACCGGCGCGTGGACGCGGCCGAGACGGCCGCGCGGCGGGTCGAGGCGCTGTACAACGAGGGCCGCAGGACGCAGCTCGACGTCGAGCGTTCCCGGCTGACCGCCGCGCGGGCGCGCCAGCGGGTCCTGAACGCCGAGTCGGACCGACAGCTCGACGAGCTCGAGCTGCGGCGGCTGATCGGCTGGCCCGCGACGGCCCCGGTCGTGCTGGCGGGAAATCCCGAGTCCGAGATCCCGGAGCTTCGCTCAACGGAGAACCTCGCCGCGGCGCGCTCGGCGGACCCGACGCTGCGCTCGCTCGGCCGCGAGGTCGAGCTGCTCGGACAGTCGGCGCACCTCGAGTCCAAGCGCTGGGCTCCGATCATCGAGGCCTCCGCGCAGTACCAGCGGCTGGCGAAGTTCAACGACTACGACAAGTACTACCTGGCGTTCACGCCGGACTCGGTCGCGGTCGGCGTCTCGCTGGCGCTGCCCCTGTGGACGGGCGGCCGGTTCGAGGACGGCCGGCGGCATGCTCGCGCGCGCCTCGACCGGGCCGAGGCGGAGCTGCGGTCCCGCGAGGCGGAGCTCGAGATGTCGGTGCGGCGGTCCGAAGCGGGTGTCGCGCGGACGATGTCGGAGCAGGGCCTGGTCCGCCGCGAACGCGGCATCGCGGAGCAATCCCTCGCCGCCGAGCGACTGCTCGTCGCCGAGGGCCGGAGCGACCTCGACGAGCTCGACGCCCAGGCGATCGCGCTCGCCGACGCGGACGAGCAGGCGGCGGCCGCGAGCCTCGACGCGATGGTCGAGCGCGTGCGGTTGATGTCCCTTCGGGGCGAGCTCGCGACGGCGATCCTGGGGACTACGGCGCCCTGCGGCGGGAAATAGGGGCGACGCGCCTCCGTTTCTCTATGCGTCATCCTGAGCGATAGCGAAGGATCCCGTCCCCGGCAGGCTTCGAGCCGGGGACCGAGACGGCATCCGCGGCGCTTCGAGTCGGCGATCCTTCTGCGCTCAGGATGGAGCGTAGGCGGCTTCGCTCGCCTTACGACTCCACCTTCGCGTCCAGCGTGATCTTCGCCTTCAAGAGCTTCGAGATCGGGCAGCCCGTCTCCGCCGTCGTCGCCGCCTGGCGAAAGACTTCCGGGTCGCCGCCCGGAATCTTGGCCCGCGTCTCGAGGTGAGACTCGGTGACGGAGAATCCGCCTCCGTCCTTCTCGAGCGTGACCGTCGCCGTCGTGTGCAGGCTCTCCGGCGTGACTCCGAGCTTGCCGAGCTCCGCGGCGAGCGCCATCGTGAAGCAACCCGCGTGCGCCGCTGCGACGAGCTCCTCGGGATTGGTGCCCTTGCCGCTCTCGAACCGCGTGCTGAAGGAGTAGGGCGTCTGGTCGAGGACGCCGCTCTCCGTCGAGATCTGACCCTTGCCCGCCTTGAGGTCGCCGCGCCAGTAGGCGCTCGCGCTGCGCTTCATCCCGGCCTCCGCTGTTCGCTGTTCCGCGTCTCGACTCAGTCCGCTCGCACCATGGGCACGTCCACGACGTGCTCGGCCAGAAACCAGACCTGGAGCTCGTTGGTCCGGATGATGTCGCTGACGATGAGGTCGTTGGTCCCGTCGTCGTCGTTGTCGTCGGCCTGGCCCGCCATCGTGTGCGCTTCCTTGAGGATGACCTCGTGGGCGTGGAGCAGCCTCGAGATCTGCACGGGCACCTCCTCGCGCCCGCGCGGAGGCCGCGGGATGATCGTCGTCTCGGCGACGTCCGCCGCCATCGCGAGGCTGATCGCGCCGAGCAGCTGGATGCGCTCGGCGACCTTGTCGACGAGCTCGTTCTGCTCCTCGTAGTGCTTGTCGTAGAGAAGATGGAGCTGGTAGAACGTCGGGCCCGAGACCTGCCAGTGATGCTTCTTGTACATGTCGCGGATCGTGATCGTGTCCGCGAGCAGCTGGTTCAGGTTCCCGGCGCTCTGCGCGCACGCGTCCTCGGACAGCGCGTTGGGAAGACGCGCGATCGTGCCGTACGGCTGGAGCTCGGGGGCCTGCTGGTGGACGATCGGCCGCGCCCGGCGGACGACGCTCTCCACCGCTTCGTTTCGGCGAACCTGGGACTTCTTGGCCATTTCAACACCTCTCGAAAAGAATCTATCCCGCCGACCGGTCTCGACGCGCAGGCCGTTCGGGTCGATGGATCGTGGGCGCCGAGATGCGTGCGAGAGTCGTGCCACGGCATCGAGCTGCGCGGTTCGCTGCCCGGCCGGCGCCGCCGTCGCCGCGCGCTAGACTGCCGCCGTGACCGCTTCGAGGCTTCCGTCGGAAGGGACACGCGGCGGGCGCTTTGATGATCGGACCGTGCTCGTCGCCGGCGGCACGGGCGGCCTCGGCCGGGCCGTCAGCCTCGCATTTCTCTCGGCGGGCGCGCGCGTGGCCGTCACGTATCGCCGGGAAGCGGAGCTCGACACGCTGCGTTCCGCCGGCGGCGAGTCCGCGGACCGGCTCGAGGGCCACGAGGTCGACGTCACGGACGAGACCGCGGTCGAGCGCCTCATCGACGCCGTCGTCGCGCGGCACGGCCGGCTCGACGCTCTGGTCAACGCCGTCGGAGGCTGGGCGGGCGGCGCGAAGATGTGGGAGGCGGGAAGAGGGAGCGGAAGCGGAAGCGTCTCTGGAAGCCAGGAGCTCGACCGGATGCTCGCCCTCAACCTGAAGTCCGGCTGGGTTCTCTCTCGCGCGGCGGCGCGCACGATGGTCCGGCAGGGGAGAGGCGCCATCGTCAACGTCGCATCGCGAGCGGGCGCCGAGCCCACGCCGGGAGCGGCCGCGTATGCCGCGTCGAAGGCCGCGGCGATCGCGATGATCGATTCTCTCGCCGCCGACCTGAAGGGAACGGGCGTACGCGCGAACTCGATTCTGCCGAGCGTCATCGACACCGAGACGAACCGCGCGGCGATGCCCGGGGCGGACTTCGCGAAGTGGCCGAAGCCGGAGGAGATCGCGCGCGTGATCCTGTTTCTCTGCGGCGGCGACGCGGCGGTCATCCACGGGGCGGCCATCCCGGTTTACGGGAACCGCTAAAAGCGGAAAGGAAGCCGACAGAGCTCGGGTAATCTCGCCTCGAAGACCCGGTTTCCGCGTCGGAACCCCCTGTCCCCCAATCCCCGTCTTGTGATTTGATTTTGCCCGCTGCCGGACCCGTCGGGCTCGGGCTTCGAAGTCGGCGCGCGGGGCGTGGCATGCGACGAGCATTTCGTATCGACCGATGACAGGATTCTGCGGAAATTGTCGAAGGGCTCTCCGGATCGGGAGCGCGGCTGCCCGATCGCTGGGAGTTTCGGTTCCGCACCGCGTCCTGGCGGTGGCCGTCCAACCCGAGCGGTCCGATGGCGGATAGGTCGCCCCGCTCCGCCGGCGGCCCGACTCTCGCCGATCCCGTCCCCGCGCCCCTCGTCGAGGCGGCGCCGGCCGGGACCGCCGCGCCCGCCGCGCTTCCGTTCGCTCAACGCCGCCTGCGGGTGGCCATCGACGCGCGCAAGCTCCGGGATCCGGAGAGCGGCGTCGGCAGCTACATCGTCAACCTCGTCCAGGCGCTGCTGCGGCAGGAGGGCGCACCCGGCATCCTGTTGATTCGGGCCGGAAGACAGGGAAAGGCGCCCGTCGATGGAGTCGAGGAGATCTTCGTGCGCTATCCCGCGGAGATCGCCCTGACGCCGCGGCGACTGGCGCCCGCTCTGCGGGGGCGCCCGTACGACGTCTTTCACTCGCCCTTCGACATCGGGCCGCGAGGGCTCGGCGTTCCGGTCGTGGTCACGATCCACGACATCAACTGGATCGTCAATCCCGCGTACAACTCGTACAACCTCTTCATGCGGAAGGCGGGCGGATTCTTCTATCGCACCCGGCTGACCGACGCGATGCGGGAGGCGAGCCGGATCATCGCCATCTCGCAGGCGACTCGCAACGCGATCGTCGAGTACGCACCGTGGCACGAGCACAAGATCCGCGTCGTTCGCAACGGGGTCGATCGCCGGCGCATCTTCCCGCTTCCGAAGGACGACGCGGACCGTCTCGTCGGGTCGATTCTGCCGCCGGAGCATCCCTTCGTGCTCACCGTCGGTCAGGCCGCGCCCTACAAGAACCACGTCAGCGCCGTCGAGGCGTTCCTCCGGGCCTTTGCGGACCGGCCGGAGTACCGCATGGTTCTCGTTCGGCGGCCGGCGGCCGCGGACCCGCGGCTGGAACGTCTGCTCGCCGGCCCCGTGGCGCGCGAGAGGGTCCGGCGCCTGAGCTCGGTGAGCCCCGCCGTCCTGAACGCGCTCTACAACCGCGCCCGGATGGTTCTCCACCCCTCGTACTACGAGGGATTCGGACTCCCCCTGGTCGAGGCGATGGCGGCCGGAACGCCGCTCGTCGCGTCGAGCGTGAGCTCGATGCCCGAGATCGTCGGACCCGCGGGACTCCTCGTCAGTCCGGCGGACGTCGGGGCGCTGGCTCGCGCCCTGGTCGCGCTCGACTCCGACGAGCTGCTGCGCGCTCGGCTGGTCGCCGCCGCGCGGGAGCGGCTCGCGCTGTTCGACTGGGACGCGGCCGCGAAGGCGACCCTCGACCTCTATGCGGAGGCGTTCCGCGGCAGGGAAGTCTAGCGTTTCAGGGGAGGGTGACCGAGGGGCTGGTCCTCTCGTTTACACGGTTCGCGAGGCGAACCGCTGGAGCGCATGAGTGGCGCCCTCCGCGATTCGACCGCGGGATCGACAGCGGCTTAGTTCGCTTCCTTCGGGGCGGGGAAGAGCCGGTCGAACTCCGGCTCGCCGTGCAGGCTCGCCAGGTCGGGGTCGCGGCGGGTCCACTCGGCGTCCCGGTAGCCGGCGTCCCAAGCCTTGCGCAGAGCCTCGATGGCTTCGGCGCGGCGCTCCAGGTTCGCGAACGTGCAGGCGGCGTTGTAGAGCACGGTGGCCTCGTTCGGCCTCAGCGTCATCGCGAGATTCGTCTCGCGGATCGCGTCGTCGACGCGTTGCTCCTGTGAGTACATCCCGCCGAGGAGGATCCTCGCCCGCGCGTCCTCCGGCACCTCGCGCAGGTGATTCTCCAGCGTCTGCGTGAGGCGCAGGCGGACGTCTCGCGTGGCGTCCGTCCTTCCCAGCGAGCCCAGCGCGTTCATGATCGGGATGTAGACGTTGTAGTCGGTCCCCGCGGCCTCGATCGCCTCTTCCTTGAGGGCGGCCACCTCCGCGTGCTTGCCCGCGGCGAAGAGAGACCGGAGCAGGAGGTAGTACGCCCCCTCGCAGTCCCGCTTGCGCGAGATCGCCGCGCGCGTCAGCCGGATGGCGTCCTCGTATCGGCCGCCCGCATACAGGATCCAGCCCTGGGACACGAGGACCTCCGGGATGTCCGGCGCGAGAGCGACCGCGCGCAGCGAGGCCGACTGTGCGCGCTCCATGTACGTGCCGCCCGGTCCGGACCAGTACTGAGCGTGCGCGCAGCCGTTGGCGATCGCGGCCCACGCGAGCGCGAAGTTGGGATCGAGCGTCACGGCATTCTCGAACATCTGCAGTGCGAACTCCATGTCGCGCGTCGTCCGCCGCCGGGCATAGCTCCGTCCCCGGAGGTACTGGTCGTACGCCTGCAGGTTCTCGGTCGGCTTGGCGGCCAGATCCGCCTGCTCCTGCGGAGTGAGCTTGATGCGGAGAGCCTCGGCGATCTTGTGGGCGATCTCGTCCTGGACCTCGAAGATGTCGGACATCTCGCGGTCGTATCGCTCCGACCAGACCGGGAAGCCCGTGGACGCGTCCACGAGCTGCGCGCTGATCCGCAGCCGGTTTCCCGCGCGGCGCAGGCTCCCCTCGAGCGCGAAGTCCGCCCGCAGCTGCCGGCTCGCGTCCGCGGCCGTCGTCTTCTTGTCGCGAAAGGCCAGCATCGTCGTGCGCGGAAAGACGCTCAGGCCCGTGATCTTCGAGAGATCCGTCAGGATGTCCTCGGTGATGCCGTCGCGGAGGTACTCGTCCTCCTGCACGCCGGAGAGATTCTCGAAGTACAGCACGGCGATCGAGCGCGGCGCGCGGCGCGGCGCCTTCGAATCCGCCGTAGCGGCCGGCCCGGAGCGGCCCCCCTCGAGCTTCCGCCGCAGGCGGAGGAGGTCCGTCTTCAGCTCCGTGGCCGTCTGGTATCGGAGGCTCCGGTCCTTCTCGAGGGCCTTCTCGAGGATCGGACCGAGCGCCTCCGGCATCGCCGGATTCACCTCCGCGAGCGGGCGCGGATCGCGGTTCAGGATCGCGTCGAAGATCACGGCCTGCGTGTCGCCCTCGAAAGGGCGGTCGCCCGACGCCATCTGATACAGGATGGCGCCGAGCGAGAAGATGTCGGTGCGCGTGTCGGTCGCGAGGCCGCGCGCCTGCTCCGGAGACATGTAGTGGACGGTGCCGAACACGGTGCCGGCCTCCGTCAGGTCGACCCGGTGGGGCGCCGTGGGAGTCGTCGTCTGAGCGCTCGCCGCGCCGGGGCCCTCGAATTTCGCGAGGCCGAAGTCGAGGATCTTCAGCTGGCCGCGCGAGGTCACCATCATGTTCATCGGCTTCAGGTCCCGATGCACGATGCCCTTCGCGTGTGCGGACTCGAGCGCGTCGGCCATCTGGATCGCGAGCTCGAGGAGCTGGCCGATCTCCATCGGATGCCCCGCGAGCCGCGTCGAGAGAGGCTCTCCATCGACGAGCTCCATCACGATGAACGACTGGCCGTTGATCTGTTCGATCGCGTGCACGGTGCAGATGCCGGGATGGTTCAGGGACGAGGCCGCTCGCGCCTCTCGCTCGAACCTCTCGAGCATCGGCGCATCCTTCGCCAGCTCCGACGAGAGGAATTTCACCGCAACGTTGCGGCCGAGGCGCGTGTCCTCCGCCTCGTAGACGACGCCCATGCCGCCGACGCCGAGCTGGCGCAGGATCCGGTAATGCGAAATGGTCGTTCCGATCAAGGGTTGTGACTCCGTCGCTGCGGCCGCCCTGTCTCGTCGAGAGGCTGCAATCTACCGCAGGATCCCGGCCGTGCGAGGGGCGCGCGGAACCACGGGTCAGGTGGCTGCTCGCCTCAGGAGAGCACTTCGCCCCCTCACCTCCCTATCCCCCGCCCTCACGGTGGAGAGGGGAGGGCGGACGGGACTCTTGACCGCTACGACGCGCGAACGGCTTCTACCCTCGACCAGGTCCACGCTTGCCAGATGATGATCGAGGTGCAGACGGTTTCGATCGTTGCGAAGAACAGGTACTCGGCCAGGGCGGGTGTGCGCTCACCCAACAGAGGCGGAACGAAGGTCAGGGCGGCGTTTATGAGCGTCACGACGCTGCCCGCGATGAGGTTCGACAGCCGGTTCGCTCGAAACGGCAGGAATCGAGACGCCAGGATCATGGCGATGGGTATCTCCATCAAGACCGCTGAACCCATCAGAGCCCACGGTGGGAGGTGTGGGGCATCGGCCATGTTCGGCGAGCCGAGGATCGCGAACACGGCGATGAGGTCCGCATACAGGTAGTTCAGCAACGCGAACAGCCACAGTAATGACAACCGCTCCTTGATGTCAGGCATGTCACCCTCCCGCGAAACAGTTGCGGTCTTCGCCCTGGCGACGGGTGTCCACTCACTCCGATCGCAGCGCCTGAAGGACGTCCACGCGCGATGCACGGACCGCGGGCAGCAGCGAGGCGAGGATCGCCGCGGCCGCCAGGAGCGCGGCCGCTCCGGCGATCGGGAGCACGCCCGGCATCTGAGCCACGCCGAACAGCCGGCCCGCGGCCCAGGTCAACGCGATCCCGCCGAGGCCGCCGGCCAGTATTCCCGCGGCGGCGATCACGGCGCCCTCGCCGAGGACGCGGGCCCGGAGCTGGCGGGGCTCGCATCCGACCGCGAGCCGGATGCCGAACTCACGCGTCCGCGCGCCCACCGAGAACGCCAGAACGCCCGCGACGCCGACGACCGCGATGAGCAGCGCGATGCCGCCGAATGCCGAGAACACGAACGCGTTCAACCGCTGCGGCGTCAGCACCTGAGTGCGCACGTCCTCGAGCGTCGCGGGACGCTCGACCGCCTGGACGGAGGAGATGTCGTGGAGGGTGCGCGTCACGGCCGGGACGAGCGCGTGGGGATCTCCCGCGGCGCGGACGAACAGGCGGCTCGGCTCGCCGAGCTGCCGCCACGGGAGGTACACGGTCATCGTCGGCACCTGCACGACGTTCTCGTCGTCCGCGTCGGCGACGACACCGACGATGCGGCGCGGCTTCTGCTCGAGGCCGCTGCGGGCGTCGAACCACAGGTGCCGGTTGACCGCTTCCCCGTTTGGGAAGAGCCGCTGCGCCACGCTCTGGCTGACGATGGCGACGGACTCGGCGTCGGGACCGTCGTTCTCGGTGAAGTCGCGGCCGGCGGCGAGCGGGACGCCGAGCACGGCGAAGAATCGAGGCGAGACGGGCCGGAACTTGCAGGCCGGGTTGTCCTCGCCGTTGGCGGGCCGGTACCCCTCGAACCCGAACTGGAGCTTCAGGACGGTCCAAGCCGCGTCGCGCCAGGGCACGACCATCCCGGACGCGACGCCCTCCACGCCCGGCAGCTCGGCGATCCGCCGCGTGGCTTCCTGGAAGAAGTGGACGGTCGCGTCATCGCCGGCGCCGGACGCCGGCGGCGGGACGTCGACCGCGAGGACCTGCCCCATGTCGTAGCCGGTATTGGCCGTCGACATCGCGTTCAACGTCGCGACCAGCATGCCGGCGCCCACGAGCAGCAGGAATGAGCACGCGATCTGCGTCGTCGCGAAGATCTTGAGACGGCGATTCGTGCCCGGCGTGATCCGAAAGCCGCCGACGGCGGGGTTCACGGCGTTCGAGCGGTCGAAGGAGGGGAGCCGCGGCACGTACGCGAGCAGCACCGCTGCCACCATGGCCAGCCCCGCGCCGAGCCCGAGCACGCTGCCGTCCACCCTGGCCTCCAGCGCGCGGACCGAGAAGCGCGCGGCATAGCGGGCCGCCACGGCCACGAGCGGCCTCGCGAGCAAGAGGCCGAGGGCGGCGCCCACGACGCAGAGAACGAGGCTCTCCGCGAGCAGGGTGCGGCGGAGCGCGCCCCGGCTGGCGCCGAGGGCGGCGCGCACGGCGAGCTCGGATTCGCGGCGTACCGAGCGGGCCAGAATCAGGTTGGCGACGTTCGAGCACGCGATCACGAAGACGACCGCCGCCGCCGCCAGGAGCAACAGGAGAACCGTCCGCGCGGGCGACGCGATCTGGTCGCGGAGGGTCTTGACGTCGAGCCCCACCCGGGCGGCGGCGGAGTACGACTCCGGATGGGCGTGCACCATGGACGCGTGGACGGCCTTCAGCTCGGCGCGGGCCCCTTCCAGCGTGGCGCCCGGCGCGAGCCGCCCGAAGAGCTCGGTCATGCGGTGCCAGCGTTCTTCCTGCATCGTCGCCCCGAGGTGGTGCGGGCTCGTCACGACGTTCGCGATGACCTGCGTCTCGGCCGGGTAGGGCACCGAGGGCTCGAGGACGCCGACGACGGTCGCGTTGCCCGGACCCAGACGGATGACCTTGCCCACGACGGTCGGATCGGAGTGGAGCACCGTCGTCCAGTAGCGGTGCGTCAGGACCGCGACCGGCGCCGCCTTCGGGCCGTCGTCGCCGGCGTTGATCAGGCGGCCGAGCGCCGGGCGGAGCCCCATGACCTCGAAAAACGATCCGTTGACCACGCCGGCCGTCACGACGCGGGGTTCCTTGCCGAAACCGATCAGCGTGAAATCGACGGTGGAGAAATCGCCGAATGCGGACACCGTCGTGGCCCGGGACTTCATGTCGCGGATCTCCGGCAT
>Ga0070670_100005592_pt1 | contig 10603 bp, 6 predicted proteins | sample KBSS63metaG_FD_64665 | JGI IMG/M metagenome (GOLD analysis project Ga0070670, IMG submission 64665) | Switchgrass rhizosphere microbial communities from Kellogg Biological Station, Michigan, USA - KBS S6-3 metaG | ecosystem: Host-associated > Plants > Roots > Rhizosphere > Soil ... | reverse complement strand
CAGCACCGTCGATCCTTCAGTCGACACGAGCAGCCCGTTGCGGCGGCACTTGTCGTGGATGGCGTCCGCGTAGTCATCGTCGCCGACATCGATCCCGATCGCGAGGCCCTGGATGCGAACCGCCGCCGGCCGGTCGAACGCGAGTTGCAGCAAGCGGACGCGGAAATACTCGCTCATCTCCGCAACGCCGTCGAGCAGGCGCGCCCGGTTCGCCTTGAGGCCGCGAAGGGTCGCGATCGCCGCGGCGACGCTGCGCGGATGCCAGCCATACGTCGAGTAAAAGATCCCGTCGTGCTCCTCCATCGACTTTGCGATCGGCGCGGTCGCGATCACCGCGCCAATCGGCGCCAGCCCGCCGCTCATCGCTTTCGCGACGCACAACATGTCCGGGTCGAGGTCGAAATGCTCGCACGCAAACAGGCGGCCGGTCCGGCCGAATCCGCTCGCGACTTCATCGGCAATGAACAGCGTGCCGTAACGGCGGCAGAGGTCCCGCACCCGCCGGATGGCGTCTTTCTCCGGAATCAGCACGCCGAGATTGATGCTGATCGGCTCCATGACGAATGCGGCGACGTCGCGCCGCTTCAGCCGCTGCTCGATGCGGCGCAGTGCCTTCGCGTCGAGCGGCGGGTCAATCTTGCCGCAGTGGGGCAGCAGGTTCTTCATGCGCTCGCGGTTGTCGGACGCGCCGATGCTCAACCCGGCCAGCGTGTTGCCGTGATAGCTGCCTTCGAGCGACAGAAATGCGCGGCGGCCCGTATGGATCATCGCCGCCTGCAGCCCGAGGTCGACCGCCTCGGATCCGCCGGTCGCGCGGAAGCATGTCGTCAGCGGACGGGGGGCCAGCGATGCCAGCAGCCGCGCGAGTTCCGTCCACGGCGCGTACGAGTAGCCGGGATAAACGTAATCGGGCCCATTGAACCGTTCGATGGCTTTGGCGATCGCTGCGGGGCGCCACCCGAAATTCCCGACGCACCAGCCCATCACGAAGTCGATGTACTTCCTGCCGCGCGCGTCGGTGACGATGCTGCCGTTGGTGGCGGCGACCTGCAGCTCCGCTGGCAGGTCTCTGGCGAGCGGCTCGCGGCGTCGAGCGGGCATGAACGATCCTTTCGTGCGCAGCGATGGCGACGGCATCATTATCAGCCGTGGAATGCATTCTGGCCCGTCACGGGTGACTGGCCATTCTTGAGATGCGCAATCGCTCGCGCTCCAGCTTGCACAAAGAATTCGGCTGATCCGCAAGCGCGTTGCGCAATCGCGACTACCATTTGCCCGTTCGTAGAGCCGTTGTGGAGGTACGCGCTCGCGATCGCGAGGTACGTGTGCCCGATCGAGAGATCCATGCTCGCGATCGAGCGGTCACGACGGCCCTCGGACAGGTGCACGTTATGAAAGTCATCGTGACGCTTATGAAGCGAAGCGCCCGGCGAGCGATCTCGGAGGTTCACGTGCCAACTTCGAGAAACACGCTGATGTTTTGCACACTTTATTTGCTTCACGGCAGCTTCTGATCGCCGATCCATGCGTCACGCCTCGTTCGTCTACGCGTTCGACCGCTTCGAGCTGGATCCGACGACACGCTGGCTGACCTGCGACGGCGAACGCATCTACGTCAGTGACTCCCAATTCTCGATTCTGTTGAAACTCGTCGCGCACGCGCCGGAGCTTGTCCCGACCGAAGAGCTCGCGAAAGCGGGCTGGAGTGCCTCGCCGAGGGACAGCAGCATTCAGAAGGCCATTTCGCGGCTGCGCCAGACGCTGGGACAGGACGTCACACGAATCTTCATCGAAACGGTGACGAATCGCGGATACCGGTTCGCGGCACGGGTCGAACAGCGAGAGATCTGGGGACCGAGGGGTGGCGATAGCGTCAACGACCAGGCGATGCGCGACTTCTTACAGGGGCGCCGCGACATGGCCACCCTGGATCGCGACTCGATCGCAGCCGCGCGAATCGTGTTCGAGCGCACGGTCGAGCGCACGCCTGGCGATGCCGATGCTCACGCGGCACTCGCCCACGCCTGCGCGCTGCTCTTCGAGGCATCGTGGGTGGACGCGCAGTGTGATCTGAACGCCCTGAAATGTGCCGTGAAACATGCCCAGATCGCGGTCAGACTCGACGAGGCGTTCGCCGAAGCGCGCAGCACCCTGGGCTTCGCGTTGTATCTGAATGGCGATCCCGATGCGGCACTGGTCGCCGCCTGGCAAGCGGTGAAACTCGAGCCGACCGGCTGGCGGCACCGGCTGCGGCTGTCATTCGTCGGCGGGGGCGAAGACCGGACCGAAGCAGCGCACGCCACGCTTTCGTTCCGCCCGGAACTGGCGCTCGCTCACTGGCTGGACGCCACGGTCCTCATCACACGAGGCGCCCTCGAGGCGGCGCTCAAGCCAATTTGCGCCGGCTGCAGTGCCCAGGACAGACAGCAGCTCGTGACGCCCGTCTACCCCGCCGTCGGACTGCACTTGCTGCACGGGCATGTGCTGCTCGTGCTGAACCGCCCGGACGATGCGATGTGCGAGTTTGATCGGGAGCTCGCCAACCCGAATCCCGGCCAGGTGTACGCACGTCGATGCGCGGCGAACACGTGGTACGCGAAAGGTGCCGTACACCTGCAGCGAGGCGCGGTCGAAGCCGCCACGGCGGCATTCCGAACGTCGCTGGACATTGCACCCGGACACTTCTTTTCGATGGCGGCGCTCGGGTTGCCGCTGCCCGCGCTCGATCCGTCGGATCCTCGCCTCGGAGACCTCGAGATCGCCCGATCGATTGCGATGGCCCGCGCCGGCCGACATTGCGACGCGGCACAGATATATAGGGCGTTGACTCAGGCGGCGCGAACGCCACATGCCGGATGGCATCTCCCCATTGAACCGATCCTGCAGCCGCACCTGCGACCGGACGTCTGGGGCGACGTCCTCGCGATGATTCGCGAACGCGCGAGCTGACCGAAACGGTCAGGTCCGGTCAGGCGTTTCTTCAAGTCTTTTACACCACGCTCCTTCACCATCCCCGCTGGTCGGAACGGCATCCCGCCGTTCCTCTCACAACGAGGATGCTTTATGAGAAGTCCGGAAATACGTCGTTACGAGATGTTGATCCGCGTCCGCAATTTCGGTGCAGCGCACGATCAACTCTTTCCCGTCAACAGCAGCGCCCACGCCGCCTTTGCCATCGTCAGCGAGGAAATCGAGCAGCTCGAGAAGCTCGATGTCACCGAACGCCTGGCGACGCACTCCGCACGGGCGGCGCGAAAGGTGGCGGCCCGCAAGGCCCTGGTCGAGGAGCTGACGCGGGCCCAGCACACCGCCCGGGTGCTCGAGAAGACGATTCCGCAGCTGTCGGAATTGCTCGAGCCACCGGACACGTCGGACGACCAGATGCTGGTGACGGTCGCCCGGCAGTTCATCGCAGGCATCGTGACGCACGCGGAGACGTTCGCGTCGCACGGCATTGCGGTGGACGAGCTCCGACAGCAGGTCGACGGCTTCGAGGCCGTGCTGAACGAGCGCGGTGTGCGGCGCGACGAGCAGGTGCAGGCGCGGGCCCGTATCGAGGCGTCGCTCGCGCGGGCGATGGACGCGGTGGCAACGCTGGATGTCGTGGTGTCGAATCAATTGAAGACCGATGCCCCGACGCTGGCCACCTGGTGGCGCGAACGCCGCGAATCACCGTTGAAGCGGCCGAAGCACTCCGTCGTTCGATCGGCCGTCGCCACCACACCAGAAGCAGCTCCGGCGACAGCGCCGGAGGCTGAGCCAACAACCGATGTGGTGCCACCTGCGAAGGCGGCATAAGGAAGGAGCGTGAATAGACCAACAAGCGGGGACGGGCACGTGTCCGTCCCCGCCCTCGACGCCAGCATCGTCATTCTCGTCGGTTTGAGTTGGTGGGCACGTCAGTCCTCCTTCAGGCTGGAGTGATCGGCACGTCAGTTTCTCACTGCTGCGTCGCCAGCAATGCCTCCGTCAGCGTCTCGACATCCCAGGAATCGTCGTGACGCACGCCGTTGATGAAGAACGTGGGCGTTCCGTTGACTCCACTCTTCACCCCGCTTCGGAAGTCTTCTCGCACTCGACCGGCATATGCGTGCGAGGTCAGGTCCTGCTGAAACTGTTGGAGATCGAGCCCAAGCGCCTCGGCGTACTGCACGAGATGCCGGTCGTCGAGTGAGCGCTGGTGCTCGAACAGCGCATCGTGCATCTCCCAGAAGCGATCTTGACCGCCGGCGGCTTCGGCCGCCTCGGCCGCGTGTTGGGCGTGCGGATGGGCTTCAGCAAGAGGGAAATTCCTGAAGACGAAGCGGAGCTTCGGCCCAAGGCGCCGTTGCACTTCCTTGACGATCGGATACGCGCGACCGCAATGGGGACACTCGTAGTCGCCGTATTCAACCAGCGTCAGCGCTGCCTGTGCGGGCCCCTGCGCGTGGTCGCGATCGGTGACGGGAGGGCTCAGTCTGGCTTGATCCCGGTCAGTGATCATGGCTTCACCTCCTGTTCGAGCCCTTCGAGCGCACGCAGGATGCCGTCGGCCCCCGGATTGATGCCGATCGGAGACACGTAACTCCACCGGATGATGCCGTCCGCATCGATCACGAAGAGTGCCCGCTCGCTGGTACCGTCATGTGCGCGATAGACGCCGTACCGGCGAGCGACGTCCCCTTTCGGCTCGAAATCAGCAAGCAGCGGGAAGTGCAGATGTCGATCCTTTGCGAACGCGAGATGGCACCAGATGCCGTCGACCGAGATGCCGAGCAGTTCGGCATTGAATCGTGCGAACTCGCTTCGGATTTCGTTGTAGAGCGCCATCTGATCGCCGCAGACCGGACTCCAGTCGGCGGGATAGAACGCGAGGATCACGGGTCGTCCACGAAAATCCAGCAACGACACCGCCTGGTCAGGCGTGGAGTGCAACGAAAAGTCGGGCGCGGTCGTTCCCGGTGCGAGTGCGGCATTCATCGACGTCTCCTCCAGTTAGTTAGATAGTTGGGAATCGCGGCAGGCGCGCGCGTCTCACTGCCAGCCCCCGCCGAGGGCGCGATAGAGCTGCACCAGCGCTAAGAACTCGTCACGTTTCGTTTGCGCGAACCCCAGTTCGGCTTCGAACAGGTCTCGGTCGGCATCGAGCGCGTTCAGAAGCGTGCCGACGCCGCCGCGGTATCGCAGGTACGCCAGGCGCGCCCGGTCCTTGAGTGTGGCTTGCAGCAATTCCCGTTGCCGGCCAATCTCCCTCGTCTGTCGATACTGCACGAGTGCGTCCGACACCTCCCGGAAGGCGTTCTGGATCGTCCTCTCGTATGCGACGAGCGCGATCTGCTGTTCTGCCTCGGCGAGCCTCACATTCGATTTGATTCGACCGCCGTTGAAGATCGGTTGCGTCACCTGAGGAATGAACTGCCACGCGTTCGTCGACCCACTGAAGAGACTCGACAGCGCGGAGCTCTGAAAGCCGAAGAAACCCGTCAGGCTGATCTGGGGAAAGTAGGCCGCCTTGACGACGCCGATGATGGCGTTGGCAGCGACGAGATTCTGCTCTGCCGCCCGAATGTCGGGCCGCCGCTCGAGCAGCGACGACGGCAATCCAGGCGGGACTGACGGTGGTTCCTCCTGGTCCAGCAAGGCTTTGCCACGCACAACCTCCCCGGGAGGTTCACCAAGCAGCAATTTGATCGCGTTCTCCGTTTGCTGGATTTGCTGTTCCGTCAAGGGAATGACCTGGGCCGCCCCGTACACCAACTGTTCGCCTTCCCGAACTTCGAGCAGCGTCGCGACGCCGCCTTTTTCCCGCACTCTGATCAGCCGCAGCGAGTCTTCGCGGACGGCCAGCGTGCGTCTGGCGATCTCGAGCTCCAGGTCGCGCTCGAGCAGGTTGAAGTACGCCGCGGCCACTTCGGCGATGACGGTGATGATCACCGCCTTGCGGTTGTCGTCGCTCGCGAGCAGATCGGCCCGCGCCGCCTCCGTGGCGCGTCGCAGCCTGCCCCAGACGTCTAATTCGAACGAGACGAGGTTGACGGCCACGCTGCCGAATGTCCGTCTCTGCGGGACGCCCTCAGGAAGAGGGAGTAGACCACCGGCGGAAAAGCGCGTAGCGGTCACGTCGGCGCTGCCGTCAATCGTTGGGAACTGGTCGGCTCGGGTGATCCCGAGAGTGGCGCGCGCCGCATCCACTCGAGCCACCGCATCGCGGAGATCGTAGTTCTGCAGGAGCGCCGTGCGGATCATCTCCTGCAAGTGATCGTCCTTGAACACGTCGAACCATTTCAGGTCGGCCAGCGACGTCAGGTCGGCGGGCGGCGTGGTCTCAGCGCCGCGAAACACGTCGGGTGTCGTCACCGCGGGTCTCCGGTAGTTCGGACCCAGCAGACAGCCCGTGACCAGGCTGGCCGCCAACGCCGCGATGACCAATCGCTTCTTCACGCGTGGTCCTTCACTGTGCGTGCTGCCGTCAGCCGTTCCACGACATAGAACGTCACCGGGATGAGAAAGATGCCGATGCTCGTCGCGGCCAGCATGCCGACGATCACGACCGTGCCGAGAATTCGTCGCCCTGCCGCGCCGGATCCCGAGGCGATCCACAGCGGGACGCAGCCGAGGATGAACGCGAACGACGTCATCAGGATGGGGCGCAGACGCCGGCTCGCTCCTTCAAGAGCCGCCGCCACGAGATCCCGGCCCTTTTCGGATTCAATCTTGGCGAACTCGACGACGAGGATGGCGTTCTTCGCCGAGAGACCGACGAGCACGATCAACCCGATCTGGCTGTAGACGTCCAGGTCGTAGCCGCGCAGGAGCAGGCCGGCGAAGGCGCCGAAGACGGCAATCGGCACCGTCAACAGCACCGAAAACGGCAGCGACCAGCTCTCGTAGCGCGCCGAAAGAATCAGGAAGACGAACACCAGCGACAGACCGAACGATCGGATCGCGGTCCCCGACGCCCGCCTCTCCTGATACGAGAGATCGGCCCAGTCGTAGCCCATCTCCGGCGGGAGCACGTCTTTCGCCACTGCCTCGAGCGCCGCCATCGCCTGTCCGGAACTGTAACCAGGTGCCGCGCCGCCGATGACCTGGGCGGCGCGATACAGATTGAACCGGTTGGTGTACTCGGGGCCGCTGATGCTTCGCGAGGTGATGAGGCCGGAGAGCGGAACCATCGTGTCCTTGTCATTCCGCACGTAGTAGTTCCGGATGTCGTCGGCGCTCCTGCGCTCCGCCCCCTCCGCCTGCAGGAACACGCGCCATTGACGGCCGAAGCGGTTGAACTGATTCAGAAAGAGTCCACCGAGGTAGGCCTGGAGCGTCTGGTAGACGTCGGCGATCGGCACGCCCTGTCGTAACGCCTTGTCCCGATCCACCTCCGCGTAGATCTGCGGAACGGCCGCGGAGAACTGCGACGCGACTCCCGCCAGCTCCGGACGCTTCCGGCACGCGGCGAGAAACGCCTGAACATGCTGGTCGAGAAACTCGACCGATCCGCCGCTGCGATCCTGAAGCCACAACGAAAAGCCGCCGGCGTTGCCGAGTCCCGGGATCGACGGCGGCATGAACGCAAACGCCGCCGCCTCCGGCACCGTCGTCGCCAGCGTCCCGTTCAGGCGATCGACAATGGCTCGCGCCGCCAGCTGATTCGACCGCCGCTTCTCCCACGGCGTGAAGGAGACGAAGAAGAAGCCCTGATAGCTGGCTGAAATGCGCGTCAGCAGGCTGAAGCCGCCAACCGTCACGTAGGACCGTACCCCCTCGGTCCGACCGAGAATCGCCTCGACTCGCTTCAGCACCTGGTCCGTCCTGGCCAGCGACGCCGCCGCCGGTAGCTGGACATTCAGAAAGGCGTAGCCGTAATCCTCTTCGGGCAGAAAGCTCGCCGGGAGTCTCCTGCTGATCAGGCCGTCAGCCACCGCGACAGCGCCGAGGAACACGAGCGCCAGACCCGCCTTGCGAATCAGCGCATGGCTCCACTCGACATACCCGCTCGTCGCCCTGGCGACCCCGCGGTTGAAGCCGCCGAAGATCCGGCCGGCGAAGCCTTTCGATTCCTTCCGTGGCCTGAGCAGGAGCGCCGTCAATGCCGGCGAAAGCGTCAACGCGTTGAACGCCGAAATCAGCACCGCGATGGCGATCGTCATGGCGAACTGCTCGTTGAGCCGCCCCTGAATCCCGCCCATGAAGGCGATCGGCAGGAAGACCGACGAGAGGATCAGCGCAATGCCGATCACCGGCCCCGACACCTCGCTCATCGCCTGGAATGTCGCCTCGACAGGCGCCATCCCTTCCTCGATGTGGCGCTCGACCGCCTCCACGACCACAATCGCGTCGTCCACGACGAGGCCGATGGCGAGCACGAACGCAAACAGCGACAACGTGTTGATCGAGAAGCCCAGGAACGGAAACGCCGCGAACGTGCCTATGAGCGACACCGGCACGGCAATGACCGGGATGAGCGTCGCCCTCCAGTTCTGCAGGAAGAGGAATACGACAAGGGTGACGAGGACGAGGGCGATGACGAGCGTCTCCACGATCTCCCGGATGCCCTGCGTCACCGGCAGCGTCGTATCCAGCGAGATCTGGTAATCGAGGTCGGCCGGAAACCGTCCTTTCAGCTCCTCGATCGTCCGCTTGATTCCCGCGGCAACCGCCAGAGCGTTCGAACCGGGAGCCTGGAAGACCGCGATGATCGCGCTCGGCTGACCGTTCACGCGCGAGCGCTGCTGATAATTGAGCGCGCCGAGTTCGATGCGCGCGACGTCCTTCAACCGCACGACCGACCCGTCCGTGTTCGAGCGGACGACGATCATGCCGAATTCCTCCGGCGTTTGCAGTCGGCCCTGCGCGCGGACGGTGTAGGTTTTTTCCATGCCCGGTGGCGCTGGTTCGCCGCCGATCTGGCCAGAAGGGTTGACGGTGCTCTGCTGCCGCACGGCCTTCACGAGGTCGGGAACGCCGAGGCCGAGGGTGACCAGGGCGTTCGGCTTGACCCAGATGCGCATCGCGTAGTCGCTGGAACCGAACACCCGTACTTCGCCGACGCCGGGCACGCGATACAGGACGTCGTTGACGTTGATGTTGGCGTAATTGGCGAGGAACAGCGAATCGTAGGTCCGCTTGGGCGAGTAGAGCGAGATGACGATCATCGGCAGGCCGGTGGATTTCCGCGTCGTGATCCCGTACTGGTTGACGTCCGTCGGAAGATTGGCCTGAGCCTGCGCCACACGGTTCTGCACGTTGACCTGGTCGATGCTGACGTCGGTGTCCACATCGAACGTGACCGCCAGCTGCTCCGTGCCGTCGTTGGCGTTCGTGGACTGCATGTAGAGCATGTTGTCGACGCCGTTCATCTGCTGTTCGAGCGGCGTCGACACCGACTGCTCAATGGTGACGGCGTCCGCGCCTGTGTACACCGTCGACACGATGATCTGGGGCGGGACAATCTCGGGAAACTGCGCCAGCGGCAGTCCCAGCATCGCCAGGAGGCCGGCAATGACGGTGAAGATCGCGATCACCATCGCGACGATCGGCCGCTTGATGAAAAAGGCGGAGATCACCGCTCAATTCCCGTTGTTCGACGCCGGTGCGGGCGCAGGCGCAGGCGCGACGAACGGCTCTGGTTTGACGACGAGATTCGGCCTGATCTGCTGGAGCCCTTCGACGACGATTCGTTCACCGGGATTCAGGCCGCCTTCGATGATCCACATCGAGCCGCTGCGTTCGCCGACCGTGACCGGCCGGATTCTCACCGTGTTGGTGTCGTCGACGACCGCAACCTGGTAGCGCCCCTGTAGCTCGGTGACGGCACGCTGAGGCACGAGGAGTGCGTTCCTCCTGATCTCGGTGACCGCACGGACGCGTCCGTACTGGCCCGGACGCAGAATGTTGCCTGGATTCGCGAACACGCCTGCGAGCCGAATCGCGCCCGTCTGCGGGTTGACCTGGCGGTCGGCCACGTAGAACTGGCCTTTGTGCGGGTAGACGGTGCCGTCGGCCAGTACGAGCTCCAGCACGAGCTCGCGAGTGCGCGCCTCGCGCTCGCTCTCGATGGGGTTCATGCGGACGTAGCGCAGGTACTCCTGCTCGGTGGCGGTGAAGTAGGCCTTGATCGGATCGACCGTTGAAACCGTCGTCAAGCTCGTGGCGCCGGCGTTGACGAAATTACCGACCTGTGTGAGCGCCAATCCCGCGATGCCGTCAATCGGCGAACGGATGCTCGTAAAGCCCAGATTGAGTTGCGCGGTCTCGACGGCCGCGTTGGCTGCAACGATGCCCGCCTTTGCCGCCTCGACCTGCGCCATGGCGGCGAGATTGGCCTGGACAGCGTTGTCGAGGTCCTGCTCGGTAACGGCCTTCTCTTTGGCTAGCGGGACATAACGATCGACATCGAGCTGGGTCTTGCCCTGGTTCGCCTCCGCCTGCAGCGCCTGCGCATTGGCCTGGGCGAGTTGCCCTTTGGCCTGATCGAGTGCTGCCTCGAACGGCCGGGGATCGAGCGCAAAGAGCAGCTGTCCCTTCTTGACGAGCGAGCCTTCGGTGTAGTGCTGCGAGAGCAGGTAGCCGCTGACCTGCGCCTTGATTTCGGCATTGACCATCCCGTCGAGGGTTCCGATCCATT
>Ga0070670_100005587_pt1 | contig 10608 bp, 6 predicted proteins | sample KBSS63metaG_FD_64665 | JGI IMG/M metagenome (GOLD analysis project Ga0070670, IMG submission 64665) | Switchgrass rhizosphere microbial communities from Kellogg Biological Station, Michigan, USA - KBS S6-3 metaG | ecosystem: Host-associated > Plants > Roots > Rhizosphere > Soil ... | reverse complement strand
ACGCGGTTGTTGGTCGCGCCGAAGTGGATGCCGAGCTCGCCCGTTCCCAGCACCGAGGTATAGGCGACGCCGATCACGTTGCCCGTGAGTCCGTCGTACGCCTTGGTCAGGTTCGAGGCGTCACTGGTGACGAAGAGGTCTCCGGGCCCGCCCGCCGCGAAGGCGAAGGCGGGAGCAAACAGCAAGGCGAGCGACAGGACCGCAAGGCGAGGGAACATGGCGATCTCCGGCAAATGGGGCGGATCGGCGCGCCGCTCCGGGAGATCGGCGACGCGGGCACAAGGCCGCAGAGTCTAGGGGGCTTGCCCACCCGGGTCAAGCGCGCGCGCGATCGCCTCGTCGAGGGGCATCGCCCGGCCGATTCCCGCGGCGCGTTCGGCCGTGGCGGGACCGAGTGCGTTACGGGCGGCGCCCAGGTAGCGCTCGAGCAGCTCATTCCAGAAGCGCACGTCGGCGTCGGCGCCGAGCCGGGCGAACTCGGCCGCGACGGCGGCGCCGAGCGTCGCGGCGCGCTCGAACTCGCCGAGTCCCGCCAGCGACATCGCGACACCCTGGATCTCGAAGCCGATCTCGAGGCGGTCGCCGAGCAAGCGCGCGAGCTCGAGGCTCTTGCGGTAGAGCGGCAGGCTCTCGGCGCAGCGGCCGTCGATCAGCGCGCAATCGGCGAGGAAGTGCCACCCGAAATGCTCGTTGCGGCGGTCGCCGCGCGCCGCGCCGTCGGCGACGATCTCCTCGGCGACGAGCCGCGCCTCGTCCGTGCGGTGGAGCGCGACCAGCATTTGCCCGACTCCCGCCCGGGCCCGCGCGATCATGCGCGGATCGCCCTGCTCGCGCGCGAGCGCCAGGCATTCCTCGAACGCGGCGAGCGCGGCTTGGTCCTCGCCGCTCGCGAAACGTGCCCAGCCGATTCCCTCGAGCGCGAGCGCGATCTCGACGCGGTCTTCGGTCTGCCGGAGCATCGCCAGCGACTCCTCCATGAGCCCGCGCGGCTCCGCGCGCATGCCCTGCCATGCCGACATCAGCGCCGCACCCCACAGCACCCGGGCGCGCGCCCGTCGGGGCGGCGTCGGCGCCGTGGCGGCAAGCGCGGCGGTGAGATGTGCGCGGCCCTCCTCGAAGTGCGAGCGGGCGTGCCAGAACCACAACAGCGTGCCGGCGAACTCGAGGTAACCCTCGGGGTCGGCCGAACGCAGATGATCGAGCGCGGACGACAGGTTGTCGTGGTCGGCCTCGAGACGCTCGCCCCAGGCTTCGGCCTCGTCGAATCGCCCGGCATGCGCCGCCTCGGCGAGCGCACGGAAGGCGCCGGCGTGGCGGGAGGCGTGCAGCGCGCTCTCCCCCGCCTCGGCGGCGCGCTCGCGGCCGAACTGGCGCAGGGTCTCGAGCATGCCGTAGCGCGTCTCGGCGCCACGGCGCTCGACCTGAACCAGCGACTTGTCGACCAGGTGCGCGAGCGCGTCGATGCGCTCGAACTCGTCGAGTCCCGGGGCGAGCGCGCCCGCGCTTTCGAGCGTCCAGCCCCCGGCGAACACCGCGAGCGCGCGGAACAGCTCCTGTTCCGCGGGGGCGAGCTGGTCGTAGCTCCACTGCACCGTGGCGCGCAGCACGTTCTTGCCGCCCGAAGTCAAAAGACGGAAGCGATCGTCGAGGCGCGCGCGCAGCTCCTCGAGCGAGAGCACGCGCACCCGCGCGGCCGCGAGCTCGAGCGCGAGCGGGATGCCATCGAGCCGCCGGCAGATCTCCCCCACCGTCGCGGCGTTCGCGGGCGTGAGCTCGAAGTCGGGCTGGACGAATCTCACGCGGTCGACGAAGAAGCGCACCGCCTCCGAGTCCTCGATCGCCCCCGACGTTGCCGTCAGCGCGAGCGGTCTGAGCGGATACGTGCGCTCCCCGGCAACGCCGAGCGCCTCGCGGCTGGTGGCAAGGACGCGCAACCCGTCCTCGGGGAGCGCCTCGACGAGCTGCGAGACCGCGGCCGCCACGTGCTCGCAGTTGTCGAGCACGAGCCAGGCGCGCGGCACGCGCAGGCGCTCGACGACGAGCTCAGCCAGGTCGCGTCCCGCCGTCTCGCGCACGCCCGTCGCCTGCGCCACCGCCTCGACGACGCGCCCTGGGTCGGACACCGGCGCGAGGTCGGTCCAGAACACCGGACCGTGCGCGAGGTGTTCCTCCGCCAGGCGCAGGGCGAGCCGCGACTTGCCCGTCCCGCCGACGCCGACGAGCGTGAGCACGCGCGAATCCTCGAGCAGCGCGCCGCACGCGGCCAGTTCCGTGGTGCGGCCGACGAAGCGGTGACGCGAGCGCGGCAGGCTTCCCGACGCCGGAGCCGCCGCGCCGCCCGCCGCCGCCGCGACGAGCGCCTCGACGAACTGCGCCGCGGTGCCGAACCGCTCCCCGGGCGCCTTGGCGAGGCCGCGCGCGAGGAACTCGGCAATCGCGGGCGGCGCCGCGGGCGCGAGCTCGGTGACCGGGCGCGGCGTCTCGGCCAGGTGGCGCCGTGCCACCTCCGCGAGCGGGCCCGCGAACGGCGGCGCGCCGGCGAGCATCTCGTAGAGCACGCACGCGAGCGCGTAGAGGTCGGTGCGCGCGTCGACCGCGCCGCCGGCGATCTGCTCGGGCGCCATGTAGCGCAGCGTACCGGGCGCGAGTCCTCCGGTCGTCGCGAACGCCGTCGCGTCGCTCTCGCCCGTTTCGCGGCGCGCGATGCCGAAGTCGGCGACCTGGGCGAACCCCTCGACCAGGAGCACGTTCTCGGGCTTGACGTCGCGGTGGATGATCCCATGGCGGTGCGCATGGCCGAGCGCGCTCGCGATCTCGCGCGCGAGGCGCATCGCCTCGGCGAGCGGCAGCTTCGTCTCGCGCACGAGGCGGTCCCGGAGAGTTTCGCCCTCGACGTGCGGCATCACGTACCACAGCCGCTCGTCCGACTGCCCCGAGTCGTGCAGCGCGACGATGTGCGGATGGTTGAGCCCCGCGAGGATCTCGATCTCGCGGCGGAAGCGCTCGGCGCCGATCAGGGCCGAGGCCTCGGGACGCAGCAGCTTGAGCGCGACCCTGCGGCCGTGCCTCGTGTCCATGGCCAGGTAGACGGTCGCCATGCCGCCGCGGCCGAGCTCGCGCTCGATCCGGTAGCGGTCGGAGACGGTTGGAATCGGGTCGGAGGTCACGCGCGGCATCCTAGCGCAGGCGGGACCGCTTTTCCCATGGACGAGGAAGCGGGAACGCGTTCACGCTTGGATCGGGAGGTGAAACCATGAACAAGCGCACGCTGGGAAGGAACCTCGAAGTCTCGGAAATCGGTCTCGGATGCATGGGCATGAGCTTCGGCTACGGGCCGGCGGCCGATCGCAGGGAAATGATCACGCTGATCCGCGCGGCCGTCGAACGCGGCGTCGACTTCTTCGACACCGCCGAGGTCTACGGACCGTTCACGAACGAGGACCTCGTCGGCGAGGCGCTCGCCCCGTGCCGCGCGGACGTCGTGATCGCCACCAAGTTCGGCTGGGACGTCGATCCCAAGACGGGCCAGGGCAGCGGCGGCGTCAACAGCCGGCCGGAGCACATCAAGGCCGCGGTCGAGGGGAGCCTCAAGCGCCTGCGCACCGAGTGGATCGACCTGCTGTATCAGCACCGCGTCGACCCGAGCGTGCCGATCGAGGACGTCGCGGGCGCGGTCAAGGATCTGGTCGCCGAGGGCAAGGTCCGGCACTTCGGGTTGTCCGAGGCCGGCGTGCGCACGATCCGGCGCGCCCACGCGGTCCAGCCGATCACCGCGCTCCAGAGCGAGTACTCGATGTGGTGGCGCGAGCCGGAGGAGGAGATCCTGCCCGTGCTCGCGGAGCTCGGCATCGGGTTCGTGCCGTTCAGCCCGCTGGGCAAGGGCTTCCTGACCGGGAAGATCGACGCGGGCACGACGTTCGACAGCTCGGACTTCCGCAACACGGTGCCGCGCTTCTCGGCGGAGAACCGCAAGGCCAACCTCGCGCTGGTCGACCTCGTGCGCCTGATCGCCGAGCGCAAGAACGCGACGCCGGCGCAGGTGGCGCTCGCCTGGGTGCTCGCCCAGAAGCCGTGGATCGTGCCGATCCCGGGCACGACGAAGCTGCACCGGCTGGAGGAAAACCTGGGGGCCGCGAACGTGGAACTGACGGCCGACATCCTGCGCGAGCTCGACGAGGCCACCGCGGAGATGGCGCCGGCCGGCGCGCGCTACTCGGAGAACTCGCAGCGCTGGATCGACCGCTGACGCGTCGTCCGATCGTGCCGGAGTAAACGAATGGTGCCCCCGGGGTGACTCGAACACCCGGCACGCGGTTTAGGAAACCGCTGCTCTATCCACCTGAGCTACGGGGGCACGCGGTACTTACTGCGTTGCGGGACTACGATCTGCGCGGGAATCTACGCTCCCAACTTTAAGCGACTCGGAACCCCGCTGCTACAGGTTCTGCTACAGATCGTCCCGGCAACGACTAGCTGCCGACTTGCTCGATCCGCTCCGCCTCTCGCCTTACCAGCTCATCCGTGAGCCGCGCGTACCGCTGCGTGGTCACGATGCTCGCGTGTCCGAGGATCTGCTGGAGAGCGGCGAGACTGCCGCCGCGTTCCAGCCACCGGCACGCGAACGTATGCCTGAGCTGGTGGACGTGGAATCTCTGAACGCCGCTGGCGCGTCTCACCGCACACGCAAATGAGCCCGGAGACTTCCACGAGTAGGCTGCAAGACGACCGACCCGGCCCCGGATGTCCTCGAGCAGCTCAGCCGGTAGCGGGATCCTGCGGATCTTGCTCGACTTGGTCTGGCTCACGACGAGCATGCCCTGCTCGACGTGGCTTCTCTGCGCCCGTGTCAGCTCGCTCCACCGGAGCCCTGTTCCCAGGGCGAGCCGCACCACGAACCGGTGAGGCTCCGGAACACCGAGAACGGCGCTGACCTCCTCGTCCCACAGCCGGTCGGGCGGCTGCTCCTGAATCCGCGGCATGAGCCGCCGCGGAAACGGGGACCTGTCGAGCAGGCCCGAGTCGACGCACCAGTTGAACATGCACCGGGCGTCGGAGAGCAGATGCGCCACGGTCAGGGGTTTCAGCTCCTGACCTTCGAGCCACAGCCGGTAGCGTCGCAGATCGTCCGGTCGGACGCGGGCCACCGGACGGTGACGGAAGAACTCCGCCAGGTACCGGTTGACCCGAAACGATGTCAGCTGTTGCTGCTTTTCGTTCCGTGCGGTTCGCACGTAAGTCGCCAACCAGCGCTCCGCGACCTTCTGGACGACTCCAGCCCTGGACGTGAACGGGTTCTCGCCTCTGCGGACGCCTGCGAGCTTCCTGCAGGCTTCCTCGTACTCCGAGCCGAGACAGATCCATCGATCGTGTCCGGCCTCCTGCTTGCGCAGGTAGAACGACCGGCCACGCCTGAACATTCCCTTCGGGAGCTTCGGCATCAGCCAACCTCCTTCCGCGCCGAAGCCCAGCGAGTGACATCGCTGAGGTCGTACCGTATGCGGCCTCCGATCTTCAGGCAAGGCAGACCGTGGAGCTTGCGCCAGCGCTCGACGGTCTTGGTGTGGACGCGCAGGAACTGCGCGATCTCTGGCGTAGTCGCCAGCGAATCGTGCTGCACCACGATTTCGGAAGTGTTGATCTTCCGTGCTCCCTCCGGTCGCTCAGTGTCGCGGACAGCGCCTTCGAGCACCGCCATGTCGTCGGGTGCTACGAAGAGTGCAGCGCGTTGCGCCCGCCGTTCCCGGCGGTTCATCGATCTTGAGAAGTTCCCCATTGGATTTCATCCCGTGCAAGCGGGCATGCCTCAGGGCCATTGCTGGCGCCGGCCATAGGCCGGCCAGAACACCCTCGGCAATGCTGCGCCCAGGGCGATCATTGGCTGCCGCAGGAGCGCTGCGGAGCCAACTCTTTGAGATATGCCTAATCTTGCTAAAGGCGACCTGCCTCAGCAGGTCGGCCAACTGGTGCGCTGCGGTTCGCGCACCTCCGGCACCAGTCTGCCGGGTCTACCCGTAACGCCGGGCTGCGGAGGGCTCTCGAGCGGCAACACCACGGACCACGCTCGGAATCACTGGATCGCACTTCGTCTGGAGCCGCTGTAGCTGCACGGTTCTGTTCGCCGCCCTCATAGCGGACCGTGCCGGGCTCTCCTACGCGCCGCAATTTACCCGAATGGTCCCCTGTGTCAATCGTTGATCCTGAAGGCTCCTTGGCGAAGGTGCTCACACTGCGCGGAACTACGGTTGTGGCGGAATTGACCTTACTACCGCCCCGCCAATTGCGACCGCGCCTGTTTGCCTGTCGATGTGGTAGTCAGTTCGAATGAGGCTGATCTTAGCCGGATCGCCCACTTCGCTGGGGCCGGTCAGCATGGCCGAGAAGATCGTGTGAACAATCTCGGAGGACGCTACTCGCGAAAAGGAGGTCAGCGGCTTCACGTTACCGTATCCGTTCGTGCCGAGATACCACACGTACTCTGCGATACCGCGAGCTGCATCGAGGTCGATGGGTTGTTGCTGCAGCGCCCCGTAGTAGGCGTCCCCGGTGATGGAGCTCATCGATCCGTTCGCACGATCAATGTAGCTCGAGCGGGTCACACGCATTTGCACGCTACCCATTCCCGGCGTTGGGATCGGCTCGAACTCGAAGTACCGTAGAGTAATCACCGGTTCATCCATATTCACTGGCGCGACATGATTGCTATGCGCTTGGCAGGAATCCACCCACTGTCGCGCCTGCGCCAGATCGTCAGTAGTCAGCTCTTCCCACGGGATCAGCACTGTTGGTGCCAGGCTCCACGTGGTGAGGTAGTACGGCGCCGAACCCGACCGGTCCTCCCAGTAAAATCGGTCGGGCTTTTGATAAGTGGAAAAGATCGCAGCCCGGAGCTGGGAGTCGGTGAAGACGCTGTCTTCCGCCCCGAACACTGGCGGATCCTGCCATGTTGGGGATGTTGACTGCGATCCACACCCGGCAATCGCTAAGCCGCAAAGGAAGCCCATGACCGCTTTGGCAAAGTCGCGCATGGCGCTAAGTCTAGCATCTCGAGACCTGCTACAGATCTGCTACAGATTAAACCCTCCGTGATGCTCCCAATCGCTCCTTGCCGCTCCGGAAAACGAAAACGCCCCAGCTCTCCAAGTGTCTGGGACGTTCTCATTTGCCGCACAGCATGTCACTCCTGGGCCCGACGCATCTCCGAGTTCATTGTTTTAGGAAACCGCTGCTCTATCCACCTGAGCTACGGGGGCACGGAGAAGCAGGAAGGTGCACTCAATCTAGGAGAACGGCGCCGAAGGCGCCAGAACTAGCTCGCTCTGGCGCTCGCGGCGCAGCGGTCAGCGGGCCTTCTCGAACGCCGCCTTCATTCGCTCCCAGTCGGGCTTGAGGCGCTCCATGAACGCCACGAACTCGGGCGACTTGCGGATCGGCTCGAGCCAGGGGTCGCGCGCGAACAGGGGATAGCAGGGAAACCCCCAGCGGACGGTCTCCTCGAGCCAGCGCACGGCTTCCGCTGCGTTGCCGCACCTCGCCTGGGTCTGCGCCATCTCGTACGTCACGTGATGGTAGTGGCGATCCCGGGGCAATTGCGCGGCGTTGACGCGCAGCAGCGAGTCGGCCTCCCGGCAGCGACCCTGCATGGCACGCGCGGCAGCGACGTCGACCCAGCTCGTCGGTTCCGACGGGTGTTCCAGCGCATAGCGTTCCACGTCGGGGACAAAGTGCGCGACGTCGTTCATCATGAACCAGTAACGGTAATCCGGCTGCTCGCCAAGGAGGTCCTTCTGCAGCTTCAGGAAGAGCTCCGGCAGTGAGAGCAGATAGGCGTTGTGGGTATAGGTCATCCGGATGCGACGGTTCGTCGGGTCTTCCTCGAGAGCGCGGTCCATTCCCTTGCGCCACTCGTCGACCAGGCCGAGGTGGATCGCGAAGTCGCTCGTCTCGAGGGCTCCGAGGCTCGGGTCCAGGGCCCGGGCGCGCTCGAGCTGCGCGATCCCCTCCTCCATGCGCCATCCCATGTAGCGGCTGTACAGCATCTGCGAGCGCACCAGCGGCACCAGACCAAGCGTGGGCTCGAGGCGCTCGGCCGCGGCAAGCTCGGCTTGAGCGCGCTCGATGAGGGTCGAGTCCTGGTCGATGAAGAGCGCGGTCCACACCAGCGAGTACGCAAGCTGCGCGTGCGCGCGGGCGAACTGCGGATCCAGGCGAGCCGCCTCGGCGAAAAGCAGCGTCGCCTGATCCGAGTTGCCCCGCTGGTCGGGACTGAAGCCCCGCTCGGAAAAGTAGTAGAGACCCTTCGAGTAGGTTTCGTACGCCTGCGCGTTCCGCGTCCCGCCGCGCGTGCCTCCCGTGCGGGCGGGGCCGGCGAGCCGCATGCGCAGGCGCTCGGCGAGCCGCTCCGAGATTTCGTCCTGCACGGCAAACAGGTCGCCGCTCGCGGCGTCGAAGCGGTCACTCCAGAGCGAGGCGCCGTCGGCGACGCGCAGGAGGTTCGCGGTCACTCGCAACTGACCGCCTTCCTGCAGCCAGGTGCCCTCGAGCACGGCATCGACGCGGAGTTCGCGGCCGGCATTCGCCGAAGACTCGTCGGTCGCGTAGCGCCGCACGGAGCTCGTCGGACGGACGACCAGGTCCGGGTCCTGGCTCACGCGCGAGATCAGCGCGTCCGCGATGCCGAGGCCGAGGTAGCTCTTGTCCTCCCCCTCGGCGAGCGGGCGGAAGGGCAGCACGGCGAGAGTGCGGACCTCGCGCGCTCCCCGTCCCGGTTTCCACACCGCGAATGCGACCACCGCGGCCACGGCCAGGATCAGCGCCGCGACCGCCGCACGCCGCGCCGTGGCCCGCAGGCGGCGCTTCGGCGCGACGGCCACCGCCGCGGTCGAGCCGCGCCGGAGTCGCTCGAGATCGACGACGATTTCCCGCATCGATCCGTAGCGGAGGCCGCGGTCCTTCTCGAGGCACTTGTGGACGATCCTCGAGAGTTCGGCACTCGTCGCCGCCGGCAGCGGCGCCGGCTCCCGCGTCAGGACGGCCGCGATCGCGTCGGCGGGCGTCGGGCCGGCGAATGGATCGCGACCCGTGAGCATGCGATGGAGCATCGTGCCGAAGCTGAAGACGTCGGTGCGCGCATCGAGCGGCTCGCCCCGGGCCTGCTCGGGCGACATCGCGGACGGAGTTCCCGCGACGGCGCCGGGAACCGTGAGGGTGGCGGTCGCGGCGTTGTCCCCCGCCGGGTCGGCGGCGCGGGCGATCCCGAAGTCGAGCACGATCGCCCGTCCCTCGGGCGTGACCATCACGTTCGCCGGCTTGAGGTCCCGGTGGAGCACGCCCTGGGCGTGCGCGTGCGCCAGGGCCTCGCCGACCTGGAAGGCGATCCCGATCACCTCGGTTTCCGGCAGCGGACCGCGCGCGAGGCGGTCCTCGAGCGTGACGCCCTGGATGCGCTGCATGGCGATGAAGTCGCGACCCTCGTGCTCGCCGACCTCGTGGATCGCGCAGACGTTCGGATGATCGAGGCGCGCTCCGTGACGGGCCTCGGCGAGCAGCCGCCTGCGCGCGACCTCGTCGTGCGCGCCTTCGGGCAGGAGCTTGAGCGCGACCTCGCGCCGCAGGCGCGTGTCCCAGGCCAGGTAGACCTCGCCCATGCCGCCGCGGCCGAGGAGGCCCCGGATCTCGTACGGCCCGAACGTCTCCCCGCTCGCAAGCGTCATCGCACCTCCGGGAACGGGCGCGAGTCTACCCGCACGCCCGCAGGCGGCAAAGCCCCGTGTGACACTTCCGTCCGGCCGCCGTACAAGCGTCCATGCGCGCCGAGCCGGGAATCCTCCTGTCGAACATCCGCGTCGGCGTCGACGCGCTGCGCATGCATCCCCTGCGCACCGCGCTGTCGGTGCTCGGCGTCCTGATCGGCTCGGCCGCGCTCATCGCCACGCTTGCCGTGAGCGACGGCATGATGCGCTACGCGCGCGAGCGCATCCTGCGCGATACCGCAGTCCAGGTGGTCACGCTGAGCCCGCGCACGAGCCGCTTCCAGGACGGCGAGTGGGTCCCCGTGCACGAGTACCCGACGTTCGACGCGGCCGATGCCGAGGCGCTGGCCTCCCAGGTCCCGGGGGTCGAGGCCGCGACGCTCACGCTCGGCGGCCGCGCGCAGGTCGCGCTCGGCGGCGTGCGTCGGCGCGCCGCGCTCGTGCTCGGGAGCGCGGGGCTCGTCGACTTCCAGACGATCGACGTCGCTGCCGGGCGGTTCTTCGTCGAGGCCGAGGCCGCGCGCGGCTCGCCTGTGGTGGTGATCAACCACGCGCTGGCCGCCGAGCTCGCGGCGGCGCGGAGCCCGCAGTCGCTCGTCGGCCGCGCGATCCGCGTCAACGGCCGCACCCGCACCGTCATCGGCGTGCTGGCGGCGACGGGCTTCGAGGACCCGGACGAGCCTGCGTTCGCCGTCTATGCGCCGATCCGCGCGGCGGCCGCGCTCCTGCCCCCGCCCGCCGGCGGCCGCTTCGCGCCGGCGATCCAGCTGCGCGCGCGCTCGATGGAGGCCGTGGAAGGCGTGCGCGACGGTGCGGCCGACTGGCTGAGCCGCCGCTACGCCCGCTGGCCCGAGCGCGT
>Ga0070670_100005585_pt1 | contig 10609 bp, 7 predicted proteins | sample KBSS63metaG_FD_64665 | JGI IMG/M metagenome (GOLD analysis project Ga0070670, IMG submission 64665) | Switchgrass rhizosphere microbial communities from Kellogg Biological Station, Michigan, USA - KBS S6-3 metaG | ecosystem: Host-associated > Plants > Roots > Rhizosphere > Soil ... | reverse complement strand
GCTGTGCGTGTACGACGGTCACACATGGCAGCCGGTCTTTATCACCGGTGCGCACCTCGGGAGCTTTCAAAGCATCTGGGGCAACTCACCGGCCGATTTCTGGGCCACCGGCTACGGTGGCGCCATCGTCCATTACGACGGCAGCGAATGGGCCGCCCTCGATCGTTATTTCGCGGGTGGCACGTATGCAATATGCGGCAACCTGCGCGAAGCCCTCGTTTTGTCAAATTACGGCATCATCTCCTACCACCGTTAGTTCCCATCAGTTTTCCCGAGGCGGACCAGCACTTCGCGGTATTGCGCTTCCCGCCTTCTCCTGAGAGATTTCCTTCAGTCGCCTCGCAAGAGGAGCGCACGATGAAGAAATCGATCCATATCATCTCCGGGCTGATGGTTCTCGTGCTGGGCGCCCGGGCGCCGGTCGCGGTTTCATCGCCGCCGCCGGAGGCCGCGGCCGACAACGACATCTATAACGATTCGCCGGCTGTGGACGCCCGGCTCGAAATGCGCCACTTGTGGGGGCAGCAGGTGTCGATCATGCACGCGTATATCGTGAGCGCGACCTCGGATCTACCGGATACGGAGTGGCTGATGAAGAGTGCCACGCGCAACGCCGATGACATCGCCGCCGCGGTCACCGCGTACTACAGCAGCGCATACGGCGCCAAACTGAGCGCGCTCCTGCGCGAGCACGTCATTCTGTTCTCGGATGCGGTCCGCATGGCGAGGGAACGTGAAAAGGACGAGATGGGGCCGGCGCAGGACAAGCTCGACATGAACGGTCACGAGATCGTCTCGTTTCTCGCCGACGCGAATCCGAACTGGAACGCCGGCGAGCTCGATGACGTGATCGAGGCGCACATCAACTATGAAAACGACCAGCTCATGGCACGTATCGACCATGACTGGGACAGCGACAACAAAGCGTGGATCGAGGCCGGAAAGAATGCGCTGAAGCTGGCTGATATGCTGAGCCAGGGCCTCGAGAGACAGTTCCCCGACCGGTTCGTCGCGGCGAACTGAACGCCACAGAACATGCCGGTGCTTCGGGAGGATCCGTTAGTCGTGCTTCGTACCTCGACGCACGGCTCCGGCGCCGAAGCGCCGGCGTAATCCATCCATCACGCCATCGAGCGTGCGATTGCGCGTCGCGTGCGGCGTATCGAACAGATCGCCGCTCACTTCATCGGCATGGGAGAGATTGGAGAGCGACACCCCGAGGAGTCGCAACGCTCGTCCCTGTCTGTCGAGACGCTCTTCCAACAGAAGCCGCGCCGCGCCGCGAATCAACACCGACTCCGCCGTCGGATCGGGGAGTGTGATGGCGCGCGTCACCGTCGTGAAGTCGGCGTAACGCGCCTTGAGGTTCACGGTGTGACCCACCATTCCGTCGTCGCGGGCGCGTTGCGCCACGCGCTCCGAGAGAATGTCGAGCTCGGCGCGCAACGCCTGCGCATCGGAAATATCCTTCGGAAACGTGTTCTCCGCCCCGATCGACCTGGCCTCGGCGTCCGGCACCACCTCGCGGTCGTCGAGACCGCGCGCCAGCTCCTGCATGTGCGGCGCATACGATCCCACCAGGCGCTCGAGCTTTGCATAGTCAGCGCGCACCACATCGCCGATGGTGTGGATACCGGCCGCCACCAGGATCGCTTCGGTTTTCTTGCCCACGCCCCACAGGCGCGAGACCGGGAGCGGCGCCAGCCGCGCTTCGGCGTCTTGTGCGGTGAGCACCACGAAGCCGTCGGGCTTTTCCAGGTCGCTCGCCAGCTTGGCCAGGAATTTGTTGGGCGCCACACCAATCGAAGCGACCAGCCCGATCTCGTCGCGGATGCGGCGCTTGATGGCGCGGCCGATTTCGGGCGGAGATCCAAAGAGAGTCTGGCTGCCGGTCACATCGAGGAAGGCTTCGTCGATGGAGATGGGCTCGATCAACGGCGTAAAGGCTTCGAATACGCGGTGGATATCGTGCGAGATTTCGACGTAGCGCGACATGCGCGGCAGGATGAACACACCATGCGGGCACAGCTTGTGGGCGCGGTACGAGCTCATGGCCGAGTGCACGCCGAACGTGCGCGCTTCGTAGGATGCCGCCGCCACCACCCCGCGTGTCTCCGGCGTGCCGCCCACGATCACCGGCTTGCCGGCCAGCGCCGGATTGTCCATGACCTCCACCGAGGCATAGAACGCATCCATATCTACGTGGATGATCGCGCGCTCTTTGCGGGTCGCGTTGTCCATCGGCGCTACTGTATCATGCCCGAATGACCAGTTTGGGCAGCGGGGCAAAAGTGATACTCGTCACCGGCGCGTCGTCGGGGATCGGCGAAGCCACCGCGACGCGGCTGGCGGCGCTGGGCGCTCACGTGGTGATGGTAAGTCGCACCGAAGAGCGCGGGAACCGCGCTCGTCACAAGATTCACGCGGCACATCCGGGAGCATCGACGGATCTTTTGATTGCGGATCTGACCACCACTGCCGCGATTCGAACACTTTCCGAAGAGTTCAATTCCAGATACGACCATCTCGACGTCCTCGTAAATAATGCCGCTGTCATGACAAGCAAGCGACGGACGACTTCCGAAGGCTTCGAGCTCCAGTTTTTCGTGAATCACCTCGCTTACTTTCTGCTGACCGGCCACCTCGTGGACGCGCTCAAGCGCGCGCCGGCGGCGCGGGTTGTGAATGTTTCGTCGACGGCGCACTCGCGCGGTGAAATCGACTTCAACGATCTCCAGATGGAACATCACTACCGCGGTTACGACGAGTACGCGAACACCAAGCTGATGAATATTCTCTTCACATACGAGCTGGCGCGCCGGCTGGAAGGAACGGGCATGACCGCCAACTGCCTCCACCCCGGCGTCATCCGGACCGGGCTCATGCGCGGCGTGTCCCCCGTGCTGCACGCGCTGTGGCAATCGCTGGGGAAATTCTTCAAGCAACCCGCGGAAGGCGCGGAGACGCCGGTGTACCTGGCGACATCTCCCGAAGTGGTCGGCGTGAGTGGAAAGTATTTTCGCTACTGTCGCCCGTTCGGGACGAGCAGCGCGTCCAACGATCGTGATCTTCAGCGCCGTCTATGGGAGGAGAGCGAGCGCCTGACCGGTTTCCGCTTCACCGTCTGAACCTTGTACTTTACGCCCCCGTTCTCTATCATATAAGTACCCCCTCCTCTCCGGTTCACGCCCTGAAAATACATATGCGACTCCGACCGGTCCGCACTTCACTTTTCACCATTCTGGCTGGCGTGCTCGCGCTTTGTGCGTGCAGCGACGATGCCACCGTCGGTCCGCCACCGCCACACGTTCAGGAACCGTCCGTCTGGTCGGAGATCACCGACCTGGTTCCGTCGACCACGATGTACTCACTGTGGGCGGAGAGCGAAAACAACATCATCGCCGTCGGTCGTGGCGGCCAGATCTGGCAATGGAACGGCGCGCAGTGGACGCAGCTCCCCAACTCCGACAGCCACGACCTGTTCGCGATCGACGGCAATGCGAGCGGCGGTGTGATGGCGGTGGGCGATCGCGGCACCGTGCTCAGGCGGATCAACGGCACATTCGTAAAGAGCCCGCCGGTTGTGTACAGCGACCTGCACGATGTGTGGCCGTCTTCGACGGGAGAGTTCTTCATCGTGGGAGACGACGGCATCATCATGAAGGCCGCCGCGACATCGGCGTCGGACCAGGCGGTGGCGATCGGAACTCCGCTTCTTTCGATCTGGGGCGCGGGCGACACCGACATCTTTGCGGTGGGAGTGGACGGTGTCATCCTTCACTACGACGGCGGTGCATGGGCAAACATGACAAGCCCGACGACCGCGCTTCTCGCCGCCATCGATGGAACCTCGGCCACCGATGTCTACGCAGTGGGTGGAAACGGCACCATCATTCATTACGACGGCGCCAACTGGACGCCGATCGAGAGCCACACGAGCAATTTGTTGCAAACCTGCTGCACGGCGTGCGGACCTGCAATCGCCGGCGCCAATGGCAACGTTGTGCAATGGAGGAACGGATCTTTTCATTCCGAAGAGATCGCCGGTGCGGCCTGGTTGTACGCCATGACGCACGCGGGCGATGACACCTGGGTTGTCGGTGCGCACGCCGTCCTGCGCCATGATGGCGTCGCGTGGAGCTCCGAAGCCCGGGGACTGATTCCGGCCATACGCGCCATGACGTCGTCGCCGTCGATCGGCCTGGTAACGGCGGGAGACAACGGCAGTGTCATGCTGGGCGAGCCGTCGAAGTGGCAGGCTGAAGACGCCGGCGCGTTGCAGCGTTTGAATACAATATGGACGTCACCGGCGGGAGATATCTTTGCGGCCGGGACCAATCGGATCTACCGCCGCACCGCCGGCGGATGGGTGATGGAGAACAGCGAGATCATCGAGTACTACGACATCGGCGGAAACAGCGATGTCATTTTCGCGGTGGGCAAGAACGGTGCGATTCGAAAGCGTGAAAGTACGGGATGGAGGGTTGTCTTGTCCGATAACGGCTATGGAGGAGCGCTCGACCTGCACGCCATCTCCATGGCGGACGATGAGGGGTACATTGTCGGCGGTGGAAAAATCCTCTACTACGAGATCCACACTCCCCAACAGGATGGAACGTGGACGGTCCGCTACTCGAGAGACAGTTACAATTTCCAGGACATCATGGTCACGCAGACGCCGGCATACAAGGCCATCGCGGTGGGTACCAACGGACTGAGCCTGGGCCGGGGGCGCAATGACACCTGGGAAGTCATGCAGGTGCCGGTCAGCGCGACGCTCTATTCGCTGGCACTCGGTCCGGACGGTGACGTCTATGCCGCGGGTGCCGGCGGCACACTGTTGCACCTTGTCGACGACGCGTGGACGTTGATTGCCGCGCCCACCACGCGACCGTTTTTCAGCGTGTGCACGGAAGGCAACGCGCTCTTTCTGTGCGGCGGCGACGATCTTTCCGGTGGCTTCCTGTTCCGCTACGGCACTCCCTCGCACTAGCCGCACGCTCGCGCCACTCGTGCGCCGTCGTCATCACGGCCGAGCCCTCCGCATCACTCCCCATGTTCCATGGTCCGATGCTTGCTCTCTCCGCCGGTCCCCACTGGAGGTTCTGCATGAGAAGCAATCGGATCATGGTGGCAACATTCCTCATGGTATCCGCCATGTCGGCCGCATGCACCCGCACGGTTGTATACAAGGAAAAATCGTCCGGTCCCGTTTTGATCGATGAGAAAAACGGACCACCTGCGCACGCGCCGGCGTACGGCTACCGCCGCAACCATTCCGGCGGAGATGACGTCGTGCTCGTCTACGACAACCGTCTCGAGGTGTATGTCGTGTCCGGATACGACGAGTGCTACTACTCGGCGGGACAGTATTTTCGTTTCGTCAGCCAGCACTGGGAATGGAGCGTGAGTCTCGGCGGCACATGGAAGCTGGTCGCCAACGACCGCGACCTTCCGTCCGGTCTTCGCCATCACCACCACAACAACGGCAAGGCGAAAGGTCACGACAAGCACTAGGCTCGCACCTTTCCGCATTCGAAGCGTGGCGCCCCTGCGTGGTCAATCCACCGGGGGCGTCGCGTTTTGGTACGCGGATGCGGCGCGCTGGCGGGCCGGTTTCGCCGCGCGCGCCAGGTTCTGCGCGGTGTTGATGAGCGCCACGTGCGAGAACGCTTGCGGGAAGTTTCCTACCATGCGTTGCGCATGGGTGTCGTATTCCTCCGCGAGCAAACCGACATCGTTGCGGATATCCAGCAGCCTCTCGAACAGCCGCTGCGCGTCGTCGTAGCGGTTCATCAGCACATAGGCGTCGGCGAGCCAGAAGCTGCAGGCGAGGAAGACGCCTTCGCCATCGGGCAGCCCGTCATGACCGGAGTGCGTGTCGTAACGCCGCACCAGGCCGTCGACGAGCAGACGTTTTTCAATTGCGCGCACGGTGCCCTGAATGCGCGGATCGGTTGCGGGCAGAAAACCGACGGTTGGAATGAGCAACAGGCTTGCATCCAGTTGTCGGGAGCCGTATGACTGCACGAAGCTTCCAAGCTTGCGATCGAATCCATGCGCGCACACGTCGTCGTGAATTTTCCTGCACATCGCGCGCCAGCGCGCAACCGGACCATCCAGTCCGAACAATTCAACGGAACGGATGGCGCGGTTGAACGCGACCCACGCCATCACGCGCGAATACGTGAATGGGCGCGGTTCGCCGCGCACTTCCCACATGCCCTGGTCGGGCTGTTGCCACACACTCTCGAGATGCGTGAGCAGTGCGCGCTGAAAGTCCCAGTCTTCCCTGCTCTGCTTGATTCCGCCGCGGCGCGCCTGGTGCAATGCGTCGATCACCTCGCCGTACACGTCGAGCTGGAGCTGGCCATGCGCGGCGTTGCCGATGCGCACCGGCCGTGAGCGCTCGTACCCGGGCAGCCACTCGATCTCGTACTCGGTGAGACGGCGCTCGCCGGCGAGCCCGTACATGATCTGAAGTTGCGAGGGCGAACCGGCGCCGGCGCGCAGGAGCCAGTTGCGCCACGCACGCGCTTCGTCGTAGTAACCCGCGTTCATGAGGGCCAGCAGCGTGATGGTGGCATCGCGCAGCCAGCAGAAGCGGTAGTCCCAGTTGCGCACACCACCGAGGTGTTCGGGGAGCGATGTGGTGGGAGCAGCCACCAGCCCGCCGGTGGGCGCGTAGGTGAGTGCTTTGAGCGTAATCAACGAGCGTGTGACAGCGCCCGCCCACTTGCCGCGCACGCGGCTCTGCGCCACCCAGTCCTGCCAGAACGCTTCCGTCTCGCGCAGCGCTTCTTCCGGATCGATTGTCTTGGGCACGGCGCGGTGCGAGGGCCCGTGCGTCATCACGAACGGCACGCTGTCACCCTTCTTGACCACGAATCGCGCCACCGTGGTGAGGTCTTTGCCGCGCAATTCAACCGGCGTGCGCACGACCACCATGTCGGGGCCGGCAATGGCGCGGAAGGTTCCATCGGGAAGACGATTCACCCACGGCACGGTGCTTCCGTAATCGAAGCGCAGGATGAGCTCGGTGTCCATCTCGACATGACCGCGAACACCGCGCACGATGCGCACCACGTCGGCGTTCTTCCCGCGCGGGGGCATGAAGTCGATCACGACGGCCGCGCCGTCGCGCGTTTCGATGCGGGTTTCGAGCACGAGGGATTTGCTGCGATAACGCCGCGTGATGCGCGCCTCGGGATCGCGCGCCGCCAGCAACCAGCGACCGTGCATGCGCGTGCCCAGGAGCGCCGCGAAACACGCGCCCGAATCGAAACGGGGCCAGCACAGCCAGTCGATGGAGCCGTCGTGCGACACCAGTGCGGCGGTCTCGCAGTCGCCGATCAGGGCATAGCTCTCGAGCGGCTTGCTCATGCACAAAACATGTCGAGTGCGTGCGCGCCGCTCAAGCCGTCCCGCACACAAAAAAACTCCCCCGGCCGTTGGCGCGACCGGGGGAGCCCTGGTACAGCTACCGAATGTTACTGACTAGAAGCCAGCTTCACGGCTCGCATTGAGAGCACGATCGATGCGCGCGACCGTCTCCATCAAGTGCGCGTTGGTGTCATCGTCGAGACCCTTCGCCGCCAGCTGCGACTTCGCAGCGCCGCGGATGCGCGTCAGGTTCAGCCGCGACAGCGCGACCGATTCCTGCGGAGTGACCGGCATCGGCGTCACGACCTGCTGGATCAGCATGTCGGTGTAGGTCCGCTGGAGATTGCGATCCCACGTTGCCGTGCGCCCCTTGGGAGCCATGCGATCGGTCCAGACCGCCTTGGTGATTGTCGAGTACAGCTCGGAGAGCTTGAACGCATCGTCCGCCTGGTACTGACCGTCGACCACGCGCGCCTGGAGCATCGGGTTGAGCATGTTGTAGAGAACACCCGTCTGCAGCGCATCCACCCAATCCGTCAGCGGGAAGTCAAAGCGACGGCCGGGCTGGAACGTGTTGTTCTCCCAGCTGTTCATCTTGTCGTCCTGCATCTTGTTGAGCATCTGCGGTGAGAGCGCGTACGCCTTTGGCGAGAGCGCGTTGTCGACCACGAACTTGAGCGCCTTGCGCTGGTCCGCTGCCGGCACCGGGCTGAACGGTGTCTTGTCGCTGCCCTTGTGCGCACGCTCGGTGTACGAGCCACCGATGTTCTTGATCGCGATATTCGAGCACACGTACTTCTGGGTGAAGAGCGTCTGCACAGCGGAGCGCAGCGGCACATAGTCGCCGCCTTCCACCACGACGCGGTCTTCGAGCTTTCCGTTCATCAGCAGGTCATCGCAGATCGACGCGCGCTCCGTGGCCCACGCCATCGGATTGTCGGACAGATCGTTGATGTTGCTGCGCGGATCCAGCGCACCCATCGGATAGGTGTCCTCGTCGGTACCGTATAGATTGCACTTCTCCGTGCACTCATTCGCAATCTTGTCGGTCTCCTTCTTCTGATCCCAGGCCGTCGTGCCCGAGACCGGCGCATAACCCCACTTGATGGCCCACATGTCGCCCGTACCCACGGTCGGCGAGTAGTAGTAACCCTGCTTGGCCGCGTCCTTGGACACGTTGGGCGAGGGATAATCCATCACGGAACCGGTCATGCCGATCTCTTCGATCTTGGCCTTGTCGTTGAGCTCGTCATACGGAACCGCACTCGAGCTCTTGAAATTGTGGCGCAGGCCGAGTGTGTGGCCGACCTCGTGCGAGGTCACCCACGACAGCGCGGCACCCACATACTCGATGGGCACCGAGCCGCCCGCTTCGACCATGCTGTTGGCAAGCATCGAGAGGCGCATCACTTCGGCACCCAGCTCGAGGCACTGGTCAGCCTGGCACATGGCGTAGGGACGCGTCTTGAAGTACGGCAGCTGCATGAGCGCGTTCTCCTGATCACGTTCCTCCTGCGACATCCACAGGTTCTTCAGGTTCGCATCGACCTGCATGAGCGCCGTGCGCGGCCCGGACAGACGGCGATAATTCTTGCCGAAGTTCGCCACGATGGTGTGCTCGAAAATAATGTCGGCGTCGATGATTTCGCCGGTGCGCGGATCGACCTGCGAAGGTCCAATGGCGCCGTACGACACCTGGTCGTTGGTGTTCCAACGAATGGTGTTGTAGCGCGCATCGGTCGGATCGTAGTTGGGATCCTCTTCCTTGGTCGGCGCACGCTTGGCGATGATGGCGTTCTTGAAACCGGCGGCTTCAAACGCCTTCTGCCAGCGCTCCACACCCTTCATCATGTAGGGCACGTATTCTTCCGGAACCGTGCTGTCGATGTAGTACACGATCGGCTTCACCGGCTCCGAAACCGTGGCACTCGCATCCTTCTTCTCGAGACGCCACACGTTGGCGTAGTGCACGAAGAAGCTTTCTTCCCTTTCGCGCGAGAAGTCCTTGTGCGACGTCGTGAAGTAGCCGACGCGATCGTCCGCGATGCGCGGCGTCATCGGCTTGGCGGGAAGATCGATGATGCTCCACGCCACGCCCAGCTGGATCGAGCGCGAATCGGGCAGGTTCGGGAGGAACAGTTGATCCGCGCGGCCCGGCGAGTACGTCAGCCGCGTGTCGATCTCGGTGTTGGTCGGGAAGTTCGCGACCGACGCGAAGTATCCCTTCTTGGAATCGAGACGCACGGGCTGGTTCAGCGCAAAGCCGAGGTACGTGCTCATGTTCGAAATGTCGGAGAGGAAGAAGTCACGAACGTCGATGACGACGTTGTCGCCCTTCTCGCTCTTGATCGGGAAGCTCTCGAGAATCGACTCGCTGAAGGTCAGATCGAGCGCGTTTTTGAGCCCCTTCTCTTCGCCGGCCGTGAAATTCGTCGAGAGACGGCGCATCTGAATGTGGTCCTCGTCGCGATGGAAGTCGAACATGATCTGATCGACGGGCAGGCCGCCGTAGACGAAGTTCGAACCGATACCGCGCGAGATGCTCAGAATGGCGTACATCGGCTTGTCGAGCTGGCTCTTCGGAATCTCGAGCAGCATCTCTTCCTGCTTGGTGTAGAAATTGAGCAAGCCTTCGCTCTTCTTGAATTCCTTGGTGACAACCTTGTCCCACGGTTTGTACTTGGGCTCGGGGCCGGAAGGACCCTTGGGCTTGTTCACCTTGCGGTGCAGATACTCCGCGTAGGGACGCTCTTTCATTTCTTTCTTCATGTCCGGCTGCTTACCGTCCTTCGGAGCGTCGCCGCTCTCAAGGGACGGCGTTGCCGCCGGGTTGGCCAGGTCGGTCGCGAAGGCGGCGCCCGTCACCAGGCACAGGCACGCCACAAGCGCGATCACCCCGAAGTGTCGATACATGCTCTCCGAACCTCCTGCAGGAAGTGATAGTTAGGGTGGGGATGTGTGAGCTAATACGGACGCGGCTGTCAAATCGTTCCACAGCACGGACACGTTTGTTGACAGCTCCGATTCGCGGCAACCAGAGGTTCGCTCCCGCGTACGGGCTCCAGAGGGGAACCTGACTTGAAGGGAAAGGACCGAGGCGTCGCAGCCACCCCACACCCGGCGGAATAATAGAGCGAAAACGGGCTCCATTCAATCGGGAAGGGCCGATTTCGGAGGCTCCGGCGAGCGCTCGCGGGGCCTGGCTCCGTCCATCCCGTTGGGCCTC
>Ga0070670_100005581_pt1 | contig 10611 bp, 10 predicted proteins | sample KBSS63metaG_FD_64665 | JGI IMG/M metagenome (GOLD analysis project Ga0070670, IMG submission 64665) | Switchgrass rhizosphere microbial communities from Kellogg Biological Station, Michigan, USA - KBS S6-3 metaG | ecosystem: Host-associated > Plants > Roots > Rhizosphere > Soil ... | reverse complement strand
CGCCGCGGTCGGCGATGGAGCGCGATTGCGAGGCCGAGCCCGAGGCTCACGGCAACCGCAGACGGCTGTCCACCAGCGACGGCGCACCAGCCGGCCTGATCAAGGCCGCCCGCCGCCCCCGGGGCTAGCTGGCCGACTTGCGCCGGTGCGCCGAGCGCTGCGAAGTCCTCCTCCGCGAACGAGCTGGGCTTGGTTCGCGAACACAGGAACATGTGCAATCCGGCGTCGTCACGCGTCGCGTACACGAGCATGAGCTCACCGCCGGGAGCGTTGATGCCACAGGCCGCGCCATCGTCGGGCGTCTGAACGGCCACCACCGTGTCCACGTCGACGCCTTTCCAGGCGCGCATCACCTGCAGGCGCACGGTTCGAGAATGGCTTTGCCCGTCGACGGAGGCGCCGAGCACGAAACCTTCGAACACAGCGGCAGACGCATCGCGCGCGTCGGCCGCGGGTGCCGGAAGACTGCACGAGCACGCATGCGCCCGCGGCATTGCGACCAGCAGTCCGACCACCGCGATGACGACCCCGCAGACGACCCGAGCCAGACTGTGCATGGTCGCGATCTTACGCCGACCGCGCTCGCCGTCTGTGACGCGAGGCACTGGCGCTATCAGGGTTGCGCTACTCGGTCGGCTTCTCGCCGCTGGGGACGGCGGCGGCGAAGCGTTCGGCGAAGTGTTCGGCCGGACGCGCGCTCGCCACATCGAGCTCGAAGTCGGGGACGGTGGCCGCGGGCGCGAGCTTGGTGAGCAGCTCGTCGATCTCGCGCTTGGCCAGGCCGTGGCCCTCGAGCGCCGCGCGATCGAGGCGCGCGCCGCCCGCTGCCGTTGCGACACCGTCGCTGTCGGTCGTGACCAGCGCGCGCAGCGCCGACAGCTCGGCGCGCGACACGTGCGTGCCGCAGACGTCGTAGTCGATCCACGCTTCGTAAGACAGCGGCGCGACGCGCTTGAGCATGCCCGCCATCACGCGGCCGTACTCCTGTATCTCCCACTGCGCGTGCGTGTCCACGCGCAACGTCAGGAAGTGCAGCAAGTTGTGCAGATCGATCTTCCAGTACCACTGCGTGTACGTCGACAGCGGCAGGTCGATGCGCGCCAGCTCGCGCGCGACTTCGTTCGCCGTCAGCCAGCCGTACGCGTCCGTGCTTTCACGGCGGATGCCGCTCCACCGGCGCTGCGCCTCGGCGAATAGCTGGGCGTCCACGGCTTGACCGCTGCGCCCCTGGTTGTTGCGCCGGCTCTGCGTCTGCAGCTGCTCCGCCTCGGGCGTGTAGAACAACATCGGCATCAGCGAATACCTGCCGCTGTACTCGTTCACCGACGCTGTCCGGTGGCGGATCCACTGGCGCGCGATGAACATGGGCATGCAGCAGTGAAACTTCAGCTCGACCATCTCGCTGGGCGTCGTGTGCTTGTGACGGCGTAGATAGCGCAGGAGCCCGCGCGTCACGCTCTGCTTGCGCGTGCCGTAGCCATAGCTGACGCGTGCGGCGCGTTCGATGCACTCGTCCGTGCCCAGGTAGTCGACGAGCGCGACGAAGCCATGATCCAGCACCGGGAAATAGAGCCCGAGGATTTCTTCGGCCGCCGGGCTGGTCGGCCTTTTTGTTTCAGCCACCGCGCGACGTTATCATCTATTCATGAACGAGCGCTTTCCGCTCGCGTACCTGGTTCCGCTACGGCTTCTGTTCGGTGCAATCCTCTCGCTCGAGGGGTGGAGCAAGCTGCGCGGCGACTGGTTGCACGGCACACCTCTGCTCCGCAACCTGGACCGATGGCTGGCGGACGACCGGCCGTATGGCTTCGTCATGCCCATCGTCAAAGTCGCGCACGCGCACCCGAAGATCTTCGGTTCGTTGATCGCGATCGGCGAGCTGTCGATCGGCGCCTGCATGCTGGTCGGCCTGGTCACGCGCGCCAGCTCCGCGCTGGGGGCGCTGATGTTGCTGTCGATCGCTGCGTCGGCGGGGCAGGGGCTGGCCCCGCCCGGCAACGCGCTGCTGATGGCCGCCGTGTTCTTGCTGTTCGTCGTCGTGCCTCCCGGGCGCGTGCTGGGGCTCGACGCCATGCTCAGGAACCGGCTGCCGCGCTGGATGGTTTAGGTATACGCTGCCGCCCAATGCGGAAGACCCCGGCGGTGATGGGCGTGTTGTCGATGGTGTTCGGGGGACTCCAGGCCGCGATCTCCGCGCTGACCATCGCCAGCCAGCCGTTCAGCAAGGGCATGATGACCGACTTCAGCAAGGCGTTCTCCGGCCTGCCCAAGCAGGAGGGCCAGCCCGACCCGGCCGCGATGTTCGAGCAGCTCGGACGGGTCACGGAGGCGCTGAAGGTCTACAACTACGTGCTTCACGGCGTGCTGATGCTGATGTCGATCGCGCTCATCGTCATCGGCTACATGCTGTTCCACCGCAGGCCGCTGTCGCGGCCACTGTCGATCGGCTGGGCGCTCGCCGCGCTCGCCTACCTTCCCGTCATGATTTACATCGAGGTGAAGGTCATCTTGCCGAGGACGCAGGAGGTGATGGCGCAGATGTTCGCGGGCTCCGGCGGCTCGGAGGCGTTGATGCAGGGGATGTCCGGCATGACCGGGACGATCACGGTCGTGAGCAACCTCGTGCTGCACGCGCCGTTTCCGATCTTGCTGCTGATCCTCATCGGCCGGCCGTCGACCAAAAACGACCTCGTGCCCGGGTAGATGATCGTGGCGGCGGGCGGCAGCGACAGCGGCGGGATGTTCGCGCTCTTGCGCGGCGGGGACGTCAGGGCATTCCTGACGCGCTACTCCGACCTGGCGCTGGCGGCGCTCGTCGTCGCAATCGTCGGCATGATGATCGTGCCGCTGCCGACGCTGCTGCTCGACCTCCTGATCTCGGTCAACATCGCGGCGGCGGTGGTGCTGCTGCTGGTCGCGATCTACGTCAGCGACGCGCTGAAGATCGCGACGTTCCCAACGCTGCTGCTGCTGACGACGCTGTTCCGGCTGGCGCTGGAGGTGTCGGCGACGCGGCTCATCCTGCTGCACGCCGACGGCGGCGATGTCATCCGCGCGTTCGGCAACTTCGTCGTCGCCGGCAATCTGGTCGTCGGCGCCGTCATCTTCCTGATCCTGACGATGATCCAGTTCATCGTCATCTCGAAGGGGTCGGAGCGTGTAGCCGAAGTGGCGGCGCGGTTCACGCTGGACGCGATGCCGGGCAAGCAGATGTCGATCGACGCCGAGCTGCGCGCTGGACACATCGGCCACGACGAGGCGCGCCGGCGGCGCGCGGCGCTGGCGCGCGAATCGCAGCTGTTCGGGTCGATGGACGGCGCGATGAAATTTGTGAAGGGGGACGCCATCGCGGGCATCGTCGTCCTGGCCGTCAACATCATCGGCGGCCTGATCATCGGCATCGTCCAGCGCGGCATGGACGCGGGCGCTGCCGCGCGCACGTACACCGTGCTCACCATCGGCGAGGGTCTGGTGGCGCAGATCCCGGCGCTGATCATCTCGACGTCGGCCGGCATCATCGTCACGCGCGTCGCGTCCGAGGAGGAGGGCGGGCACCTCGGGCGTGACATCGGCATGCAGGTCATGGCGCAGCCCAAGGCGATCGCGATCGCCGCCGGGCTGCTGGCGGTGCTGGCGATCGTGCCGGGGTTGCCGGCGCCGCCATTCCTGACACTGGCGGCGGTGATGGGTCTGCTGGCGTGGCGGCTGCTGCGCACGCCGCTGATCGCAGCGCCGGGCGGCGCCGCGGCGGCGACAGCGATGGCGGCAGGCGAGGGCGGTGGCACGCGCGCGTCGGCCGGCGCTGCCGCCGCCGAAGGCTTGCCGGCGCCCGTGTTGACGCCGATCGCCGTCGAGGTCGGCAGGGAGCTGGGCGCGTTGCTGGGCCCGCGTTCGGCCGCCGACCCCGGCGCGTTCGCGACCGACGTCGTGCCGCCGCTGCGCGAGCGGATGTTCGCCGAGCTCGGCCTGCCGCTGCCGGTCATGCGCTTGCGTCAGACGACGGCCGGCTTGCCGCCCACGGCGTTCATCATCCGCATCAACGAGGTGCCGATGGCGCGCGGTGAGATCGCGCGCGATGCGCTGCCGGGCGCGGCGGCGCGGCTGCGCGACGAGGTCGCGGCGATGGTCCGCCGCTACGGCCACGAGCTGTTCAGCCTGGAGGAGACGCAGGGGCTGCTCGACGCGCTCGAGCGCACCCACCCGGCGCTGGTACGCGAGGTCGTCCCCAAGCTGATCTCGCCCGTCCTGCTGACCGATGTGCTGCGGCGGCTGGTCGAGGAGGGCATCTCGCTGCGCAACCTGCGCGACATCCTGGGCGCGCTGGCGGAGTGGGCGCCGCAGGATCGCGATCCCGTGGCGCTGACTGAACACGTCCGCGTCGCGCTCCGCCGCGCCATCACCTACAAGCACGCGGGCGACGGCGGCGTCCTGGCGGCGTATCTGCTCGACCCGATGATCGAGGACGCCATCCGCGAGTCGATCCAGAAGACCGCCACCGGCAGCTATCTGGCGCTGGAGCCGCAGATCTCACGCGACATCATCGCCGCGGTCGGGCGCGCCGTCGGTCCGGGCGGCGCGGCCGGCGCGGTGCTGCTCACCAGCGTCGAGATCCGCCGCTATGTCCGCCGTCTGATCGAAGGCGAGCACCCAGGCCTGCCGGTGCTGTCGTTCCAGGAGCTGGCGCCCGAGGCGCAGATCCGGCCCATCGCGCGCATCTCGGTCGGTTAGTTCAGCCCGTAAGCCGCGCGTAGGCCGTGTCGCGATCGCGACGGATGTCGGCGAGCAACGCATCCAGCGCCGCCGGCCCGCGCGTGGTGACGGTGTCGTGGTTGTCGCGCGCGACGTCGGCGGACACGTCGCGGCCGTCGCGCGCCAGCGCGTCGATCAGGCTCGCGCGCACGAGCTGCAAGGTCGGGTCGGGCGTGCGGCGGATGAACGCGACCAGCCGCGCGGGATCGACGACGGAATTACCCGCATCGCCGTAGTCCGGGTGAAAGGCGGCGAGCAGGAAGCCGCGCACGCCGCGCCGGACGCGCTCGGCAAAGCTCTCCCAGGCGCCGACGGTGACGCCGGCGCGGGGAAAGATCGCGAGGCCGATCGCCGCGTCCGGGTTCGCCGCCAGCTCGCCGGCGAAGGTGACGACGTCGTCGGTGGCGGCGATCGGAGCCGGCGCCTCGAACACGCGTCGGATGACCTGGCCGTCGTGCCACGCCCGCGCCGCCCACGGACACAGGTTCCAGCCGATGACGACCTCCTCGACGTAACGCGCGTTGACGCGCAACGCCTCGGCCGCCAGCGAGGCGGTCGAGACGACGGTCGTGGTCACGACGTCTTGTCGCCCGACTCTACGAAAGCGCCCATGTGGCGGAACTTCTTGTAGCGGTCGGCGCGCAGCTCTTCCCCGTTCAAGTAGTACAGCTCCTTGAGGTGGCGCCGCAGCGCCTCACCAAGGATCTGCGCCGACGCGTCGTGATCGCGATGCGCGCCGCCCGGCGCCTCCGGAATCACCTCGTCGACGACACCCAGGCGTTGCAGGTCGGTCGCCGTCATCTTCATCGCGGCCGCCGCCTCCGGCTTCTTGCCGTCATCGCGCCACAAGATCGAAGCGCAGCCCTCGGGCGAGATCACCGAGTACGTCGCGAACTCGAGCATCAGGATGCGGTTGGCGACGCCCAGCGCCAGCGCGCCGCCCGATCCGCCTTCGCCGATCACCGCGCAGACGATGGGGACCGGCAGGCCGGCCATGACCTCCAGGTTCTTCGCGATCGCCTCGGCCTGGCCACGCTCCTCGGCGTCGAGGCCGGGGTACGCGCCCTGCGTGTCGATCAGGCAGATGACGGGGTGGCGTCCGCGCGCGGCCAGCTCCATCAGCCGCAGCGCCTTGCGGTAACCCTCCGGTTTGGGCTGACCGAAATTGCGGCGAACCTTCTCCTTCGTGCTGCGTCCCTTCTGGTGTCCGAGCACCAGCACCGGCATGCCGTCGAACGTGCCGAAGCCGCCGACCACGGCCGGGTCGTCGCCGAAGCGCCGGTCGCCGTGCAGCTCGATGAAGTCCTGGAACAGGCGCTCGATGTAATCGAGCGTGTACGGGCGCGCGGGGTGGCGCGACAGCTGCACCTTCTGCCACGGCGTCAGGTCGGCGAAGATCTTCTGTTGCAGCTCGCGCGCGCGCGATTCGAGCAGGGCGATCTGAGGCCGCAGCTCGGGAGCCCCGCCGCTGACGCGCACCAGCTCTTCGATCTTGCGCTCCAGCGCAACCACCGGACGCTCGAAATCGAGCGTGGGGGTATCGGGTGCCTTGATGACTGCCGCGGCTGACGAATCGGCCATGTGCGGCTGTCTTTTACCACGAGGGCCGGCTGAAGCTGGCGCCGAAGCCCCGCGGCACCGTCGTCAACCGGCCGAGGGCAGGGCGGCGCGGATGCGCGCGGCGAAGTCGTCGCGCTCGGCGTCGCTGTCGTAGCGCAGGCGGGGCCAGAAGAAGCCGCGTAGCCCGTCCTTGCGGCGGCGCGGGATGACGTGGACATGCAGGTGCGGCACGCTCTGCGACACCTTGTTGTTGAGCGCGACGAACGTCCCGTCGGCGCCGAGGCCGGCCTCCACCGCGCCCGCGACCGCCTGCACGGTCGCAAACAACGCCGCGATGTCTGCCGCTGGCAGATCGAGCAGCGTCGGCACATGCGCTCGCGGCACGACCAGGACGTGTCCCTTGAACACCGGTTTGGTGTCCAAGAACGCGACGGCGTCGGCGCTGCTGAGCACGGCGGCCGCCGGCAGCTCTCCGGCCGCGATGGCGCAGAACGCGCAGCCCGGCGCGCTCACCCGAGCACCGCCAGCGCTTCGTCGGGGTGCGGCTGCGTCTCGAAACGGCGCGCTGCGGTCTGGGCGCGGAACCACGTCCGCTGCCGGCGCGCGTAGGCGTTTGTCGCGCGCACCGTGTCCGCGACGGCGTCGGCGAGCGACGCCGTGCCATCGACGACCGCGCCGAGCTGCGCGTAGCCGAGCGCCTGCAGCGGCTTCAGCGTCGGCCCGTACCCCGCGGCGCGCAAGGCGCGGACCTCGTCGAGGAATCCGGCGGCGATCATGGCGTCGACGCGCGCCGCGATGCGGGCGCGCAGCGCATCCAGCGGCGGATCGAGCAGCAGCACCGTGGGGGTCAGGCCGCTGGGCGGCGCCGCGCGCCGGCGCAGCTCGCTGATCGGCACGCCCGTCTGTTCGTAGATCTCCAGCGCGCGGCTGATGCGAACCAGATCGCGCGGGCGAATGGCCGCCGCCGCGTCGGGATCAATCCCGGCCAGGCGCGCGTGCAACGCCTCCACGCCGTCCGCCGCCGCCGCCTCACGGTGGCGGGCGCGGATGCCTGCGTCGGGCGGGGGCGCATCGAACAGGCCGGCGACCAGCGCCCGGTAATACAGGCCGGTGCCGCCGACGACGATCGGCAGTCGGCCGCGCGCAGCGATGTCGGCGATGGCGGCGCGCGCCACCACCGCCCAGCGCGCGGCGTCAAACGGCTCGTCTGGCCGGACCAGGTCCAGCGCGTGGTGGGGCAGGCGCGCGCGTTCGTCGCGCGTCGGCTTGGCGGTGCCGATATCCATGCCGATGTACACCTGCTGAGAATCGCAAGCGACGATCTCACCACCGGCGCGCTCCGCCAGCGCCAGCGCCAGCGCGCTCTTCCCTGACGCCGTCGGGCCCAACACGGCGACGAACCGCAGCCCGCGCGCTGCGCCGGCGTCGGGCGGCGAATCAGGCACGTCCGAAGCGCCTCTCGATCTCCGCCAGCGGCATGCGCAGCAACACCGGGCGTCCATGGGGGCAGTGCGAGCGGAGATCCACCGCGTCGAGCTGCGCCAGCAGGGCCAGGGCCTCGGCTCGCCCGAGCGCGTCGCCGGCGCGGACGACGCTGTGACATGCGATCGTGGCCAGCAGGTGATCGACGCGGTCCAGCTCACCGTTGCGCAGCGGCGTGCCGTCGGCGACGTCGGCGAGGATCTCGCGCACGAGTGGTCCGGGATCGGCGTCCGCCAGGGCCTCGGGGACCGCGCGTAGCAGGACGACGGTCGGCCCATGCCGCGACACCTCGAAGCCGAGCCCGCCCAGCACGTTGTCGGCCTCGACCGCCGCGGCCGCTGCCTCGCCGACCTCGATCGGGATCGGGAACAGCAGCTGCTGGCGCGGCATCTGCCGCCGCGCATGCGCCGCGCGCAGCCGCGCGTACGCGACACGCTCGTGCGCCGCGTGCTGGTCGATCAAGATCAGCTCGTCGTCGGCTTCACAGACCAGGTACGTGCGGTGCGCCTGACCGACGTACGTCAGGCCGGCGAAGAACCGCGACGCGTCCCCGTCGGCAACCACCGCGCCGTCGAGCATCACCGGCGGCGCGCCGGCGTCGTCGTCGGCCGCGTCGCGCGCGCGCAGCGGCAGCGCGCGCTGCGCTTGCCGTTGCAGCGCCACCGCGCCGGCGTCGGTGACGACGGTACGTCGCCCGATGTCGTCGCCGCTCGCGTCGCGCTGACGCGGCGGCTGCGTGAACGTGCGCATCGGCCGCCCGCCAGCGCCGTCGCTCAACCACGGCGCGCGCCCGATGGCGGCGCCGCAGACGTGGCGCACCGCTGCGTACACCTCCTGCGCGCGCGCGAAGCGGACCTCGAGCTTCTGCGGGTGGACGTTGATGTCGAGGTCGTCGCCCGGCGGCTCCAGGAACAGCGCCGCCATCGGATAGCGCCCCTTGTCCAGCAGCGGCCCGTAGGCGAGCGCCAGCGCGTGCAGCAGGGCGCGATCGCGCACGAAACGCCCGCCGACGAACAGGAAGGTGTTGCGCGACGTGTTGGTCGCCTCTTCGGGGCTGGCCAGGAACGCGCGCACGCCGCAGCCGTTCTCTTCGCCTGCCGCCTCGTGCAGCGCGCCGGCGCCGCGTCGGGCGAGCGCCGCGCGCACCCGCTCGCCGAGCTCACGGTGCGGCGGCAGGTCCAGCGCGACACGCCCCGACACGCGCAGCTTGAGGTGCGCGCCCGGGTGCGCGATCGCCAGCCGCAGCATCGCCTCCGACACGTTCGCGGTCTCGGTCGCCTCCGACTTGCCGAACTTGGCGCGCGCCGGCGTGTTGAAGAACAGATCGCGCACCTCGATGTCCGTCCCCACCGCCATCCCGGCCTCGCGCGCGTCGGTCTCCGCCCCCGCCTCGACCGTCAGCTTGAAGCCGACCTCGGCGCCGGCTGGCCGCGTCGCCAGCGTCAGGCGCGATACCGCGGCGATCGACGGCAGCGCCTCGCCGCGAAAGCCGAACGTGCGCAGCCCCCACAGGTCGTCGGCACTGGCGATCTTCGACGTCGCGTGGCGCCGCAACGCCAGCCGCGCGTCGTCCGGCTCCATGCCCGAGCCGTCGTCTACCACGCGCACGCGCTTGCGGCCGCCCGCCTCGATGTCGACCTCGATGCGGCCGGCGCCCGCGTCCAGCGCGTTTTCGACCAGCTCCTTGACCACCGAGGCGGGGCGTTCGACGACCTCGCCGGCCGCGATCTGATCGGCCAGCTCGGGCGGCAAGACGCGGACCTTCGCCATCGCCGGCAACGCTAGCACGCAGCGCCGAGTTGATTCCCGCCTATCTCTGACCGAGGTGCGCGACCAGATCCTCGCTGGCGCCGCGGACCGCCGCCTCCAGCGCGGTCAGCTCCAGGCTCGCGCGCAGCTGCGGCCGCCACTGGCGACGCGGCTTCATCACGGTCGCCTCGCCCGACGTGGTCAAGAACACGCCGCCGCCTGGCTGACGGCTGACGACGAGCTGAACGGCGCACTTCACCTCGACCGCAGGGCCGTCGAGATCGACGGTCAGCGTCTTGATGACGCCGTCGATGGCGTACGTGGCGGGGTGCTCGCTGAAAGCCACGTCGCCGAACGGGCGCAGCTGGTCGACGAGGAAATCGCGCATGTGGCTGCGCAGGGCAGGGCCGGCCCGGTGCTGCGGATCGGCGACGGGTTTGACGTCGAATGACGGTTTGCTGACGACGCGTCGCCGGATGCCGGGCTCGCCGGGCGGCAGCGGCGTCGTATCATCCACCGCAGGGCCGAGCTGCCGGAGCGCGTAGCGCGCCATGTGGCGCACGACCGGCGCCGGGTCGTGAAGCGACGACGTCACCGCCGCGCGTGAGCTGGGCGTCGGGATGAAACCCAGCGCGCGGACGGCGCTGGCGCGCACCGCCGGCTGCGAATCCTTCAACGCCGCGATCAGCGGCGCGACCGAGCGCTCCTGACGCAGCCGTCCGAGGATCAGCGCCGCGTCGACGCGAACCTTGTACGACGGGTCATAGCGCAGCGACTGCTCCACGTCGTCAATCCGCGGCGCGGAGCGCGCCGAAGTGGCGACCGGCGCCATCGCCAGCGCGACCAGCAGGGAGACGGCAAGCCGCCGACGCGAGTGGGGCACGCGCAAGGCCCGTCAAGGATCGCCCGCCCGGGTTGCGTGCGTCAATGGAACAATGGAAATCGCACAGCGCACGCTGTGCCATGATGTGTGTGTCGCATGCCTGACGCCGCGGAAAACACATCTCCTATCTCGCTTGTCTCGCCTGTCTCGCTTGCCTATTCGGTGGATGCCGACGACGCGTTCATGTT
>Ga0070670_100005578_pt1 | contig 10613 bp, 7 predicted proteins | sample KBSS63metaG_FD_64665 | JGI IMG/M metagenome (GOLD analysis project Ga0070670, IMG submission 64665) | Switchgrass rhizosphere microbial communities from Kellogg Biological Station, Michigan, USA - KBS S6-3 metaG | ecosystem: Host-associated > Plants > Roots > Rhizosphere > Soil ... | reverse complement strand
CTGGCGTGGCGGCTCGCCGGCGCGCGCGGTCGCACGCCGGGCGCGTACCTTCGCGCCTCGAAGGTCACCACCCGCGAGTAGCTCCGCGTCAGCTGGCGGTGGCCGAGCTCGGCTCAACCAGAGGCAGCCACGCGCTCACCGTGGTCCCGCGACCGGGCTCGCTGTGGACCTCGCAACCCCCGCCCGCGAGCTGGGCGCGTTCGATCATCGTCGGCAGCCCGATGTGGCCGGGTTCGGGCGACTCGATCACCCCGATGTCGAACCCGAGCCCGTCGTCGGTGATCACCAGCCGCACGCCGCCGTCCAGGGCGGCGATCGACACGTGGATCCGGGTCGCGGAGGCGTGCTTGCGGGCGTTCGCGATTGCCTCCTGTGCGATCCGGAACAGGATCGCTCGCAGCTCGGGGGGCGGGTCGAACGGCAACGCGTCCTCGATCTCGGGCACGGGGTGCTCGTCGCCCAGGCAGGCGCGCAGGGCGGGGACGAGGCCCTCGCGGTCGAGCGCGGGCGGCCGGAGCTCGAACAGCAGGTGACGGAGCCTCTCGACCGATGAGCGGATCACGTCACGCAGCTCCTCGGCCTCCTGGCGGAGCTCTGGATCCTCGATCTGGTGAGCGAGCGCCTGCGCGCGGATGTCCGCGGCGCTCATCACCTGGATCGGATCGTCGTGGATGTCGGACGCGATCCGCCTGCGCTCCTCCTCCTGCGCGTCCTCGAGCCGCAGGAGCAGCTGTCTGCGGTCCTGCATCGTTCGCCGCAGGAGGTCGAGGCTGCTGCGGAGCCGGCCCTCGAAGCGCTTGATCCTCGTGATGTCGGTCATGACGCCGCGCCAGAAGGGGCGGTCCAGGTCCGCGCCGCGGATCAGGACGGCCTCGTCGCGGATCCAGACCTCCCGCCCGTCGGCGGCGAGCAGCCGGTACTCCGTCCGGAACGGCTCGCCGGTCCGAATGGACTCGCGATGCTCCTCCAGCACACGTACGCGGTCGTCGTCGTGGATCCGATCGACCCACAGAGCCGGGTCGTCGCGCCACTGCTCGACCGTGAAACCGAGGAGCGGTTCGATCTGCGGGCTCGTGTAGAGGTTCGACGAGCGGTCGTCGTTCGCGTCCACGTACAGCACCGCCGGGATCCCCTCGACGAGGTGCCGGTAGGTCAGGACGGAGACCTCACTCACAGCTTGTACCCGAATCGGCGAAGAAGCTCCTTGCGATCGGCCTCGTCGGCCTCGGTCTCCACACCCACCGGCGGGGAGCCGTCGATCACGCCGAGCACGCCGCGGCCCTGCTCGGTCTCGCCGACCACGACCTCGAGCGGGTTCGCCGTCGCGCAGAAGACGCGGCAGACCTCGGGCACCGCCTTGACCGCGTTCAGGACGTTGACCGGGAACCCCTCGCGCAGCGCGACGACGAACACGTGTCCGGCGCCGATCGCCCGCGCGTTCCGGACGGCGACGTCGACGAGCTCGTCGTCGTTGCCGCTGCGGCGCACGAGCCGCGGCCCGCTCGCCTCGTTGAACCCGATGCCGAACCTCAGGCCGGGGACGTTCACACAGGCCTCGTGCAGGTCCTCGACCGTCTTGATGAAGTGGGACTGCCCGACGATGACGTTCAGGTCGTCGGGCTTGTCGAACGGGACGGCCGTGATGTCCACCGGCGAATCCTCCTCATCATCGGGCGACCTCGAGGGGCCGGCCCGTCAGATCCCCTCGAGCCTGGAGAGTAGTCCGGCGAGCAGCGAGATTCGAGGAACCACGCTGGACAGGTCGAGCCATTCCTTCGGGCCGTGGTCATCGCCCCCGATCGGCCCGAGCCCGTCGAGCGAGGGCACCCCCGCGCCGGAGGTCGTGTTCGCGTCCGACGCGCCGCCGGTCGCCGCGTCCCTGAGCCCGAACCCGAGCTCGCCCGCCACCTCGATCGCGAGCGCCGCGAGCCTGGCGCCACCCTCCTTCTTCTCCATGGGCCGGTGCCACCCGTTGCTGATCGTCGTCACGCTCACGTCCGGGACCGTGTGCTCGTTCGCGATCGCCTCGACGGCCGCGCCGGCCTCCTCGAACGTGGCCTCCTCGGGGGACCGGACGTCGACCTCGAGCACGCACCGTTCGGCGACGACGTTCGGGCGGGTCCCGCCGTGCACCACGCCCACGTTCACCGTCACCCCCGGCCAGCGGCCGTTGAGCGCCTGGAGCGCCACCGTCTTGTGGGCGGCCTCGAGGATCGCGCTGCGGCCGCGTTCGGGCTCGACGCCCGCGTGCGCAGCGCGCCCCTCGATCTCGAGCCGGATGTCGAGCACGCCCTTGCGCGAAGAGACGACGTCCCCGTTCTCGCGAGCGCCCTCGAGGACCAGCGCCGCGTCGGCCCGTCCCGCCTCATCCAGGATCGTCTCCCGCGACCAGGGCGATCCAATCTCCTCGTCCGGGTTGCAGATGTAGGTGATGGTCCCGAACCCGTCGTACCCGGCCGCCTGCAGGACCTCGACCGCGAAGAAGCCGGTCAGGAGGCCCCCCTTCATGTCGGTCACGCCGGGCCCGAACGCGCGGTCACCCTCGATGCGGAAGGGACGCTCGGCGACGGTCCCGGGGTCGAACACCGTATCGGTATGCCCGATCATCATGACCCGAGCGCGACCGCCGCCCTCAAGGCGCCCGATCACGAGGTCGCCGAGCTGCTCCTGGTCGCCGGTGGGTTCGTGGCGTCGCCGCTCGACGGCCCACCCCCCGCGCTCGAACCTCGCCTGGCACAGGTCGGCGATCGCGTTCACGCCCTCGGGTGTGTAGGACCCGCAGTCGACGTTCACCATCTCGCGGAGCGCGTCGACGAAGTCGTCGTACCGCTGCTCGGCGAACTCTCGGAGCGCGCGAACATCGCTCATCGCGCGGAGTATAGGAGCGCGCGAACTGGGGTTACGTACCGCCCCAGATCGCGCCGTCCTGGTCAGTGGCGTCCTCGGTCACGCCGACGGCGACGAACGACAGACCCTGGCGGTGGAACGGTGTCAGAGCCTTGATCGCTTGGTCGTCAGGCGGACCACCGAGATCTGCGATGAGGTAAGCGGGGTGCAGGCGCGGGTTCCACGAGCGACCGTCGGTAGACGTCCAGACGGCGGCATCCAAGTCGCCGGTGTTCGCCGTCGCGGTGCCCGAGGCGACGAAGGTGTCGCCCTGCCGCGTGAGACCGAACATCGTCTGGATGCCGTCACCGACCACCCCCTTCCTCTCGAGCTCGACCTTGTCCCATGACTCGCCGTCGTCCGAGATCCAGACCGCGGCGTCGGAGTCGCCACCCAGATCGCACTTGGAGAAGTCGTCCTCGCAGCCCACAGCGACCAACGGCAACCCGTCGGTGCCGCCGGAGACGGCCTTCATGAGCTGCACGCCCGTCTCGGCGAACGTCGCCGGGTCGACGCGCACCCAGTCGAGACCGTCCCTCGAGGTCCAGACGGCCGCGTCGTACGACCCGTCCTCGGTCGTGTACCCGACGCCGATGAATCGACCACCGGCGTTGTGCACCGACCAGATCTGTTGGTCTCCCGAAGCCTGGAGAGCCTCGTCGTCGACCATCGTCCAGCTCCGACCATCGGTCGACGTCCACACCGCCGCGTCCTGAGCGTTGAGAGGACCGGTCCCTCCGACGGCGAGCAGCGTTGAACCGAGGGACACGAAGTCGCGGATCTGACCCTGGCCCGTCGACACGTCCGGCGAGCTCGAACGGGTCCATCGCACCCCACCCGTGGTCGACCACCAGATGGCCGGGATCAAGTCGTCCCATCCGCCGACGACGACGACGTCGCCAAGGGGATCGTCGCTCGAGAACTCGGTCACGGCCACGAGACGCTGATCCCCCGGACCCCCGAGTGACTCCGACTCGGACTGGTCCCACCGATCCGTATCGGACGAGAGCCACACGGCACCGTCGTGGTCGAGTGACGAGGCCCCGTCGATGTGGCCGACCGCGACGAGACCTTCGCGGGTCGGAGCTACGTCGTACATCACCTGATCGCCCGGGAGGTTCGGCGCCCTGATCAGGTTCCAGTTGAGTCTCAGGTTGTCGGGAGGCGCCGTCGTCGTGGTCGTCGATGAGTCGGTCGTACGAGCCCCGGTGTCTGCACCCGGATCCCTGCCACCGCCACCGTCGCCGCGAGCCGCCAGGAAGACCGCCGCGACGATCCCCGCGGAAACGATGACCCCGGCGACGGCCAACCAGGCGACGTGCCGAGCGTGCCCATCGGGTTCCGTCGGCTTGACCAGCACGTCCGTGACGGGTTCGGCTGACCGGCCGAGGGGGTCACGCTCGAGACGCGGCCTCATCTCCGTCGGCGTCTCGGCCGCCCCGACGAGCGGACCCCGGATGGCCTCGATCAGCGCGCCACACGAGTGGTAGCGATCCTCCTTCGACTTCGAGAGCGCCTTGGCGATCACGCGGTTCAGGCCGTCCGCATCGGCGAAGTCCTCCACGACGGGAGGCGCGTCGTTCAGCTGCCGGTAGATCGTGGCGACCTCGGTGTCCGCACGGAAGGGAACGCGCCCCGAGAGGCATTGATACAGGACGCAGCCGAGTGAGTAGACATCGGTCCGCCCGTCGATCGGCTCACCGGTGATCTGCTCCGGCGCGACGTAGTCGACGGTCCCAACGAACTGTCCGGTCCGTGTCAGCCCGGAGCCTGTCGTAGTTCGCTTGGAGATGCCGAAATCCGAGAGGTAGGCGCGTTCCATCACGCTCCCGGGACCCTCGACGAGGACGTTGCCCGGCTTGACGTCCCGATGGACGAGGCCCTGTGCGTGCGCGGCGTCGAGGCCGCTCGCCACCTGCGAGAGGATCAGGATCGTCCGCGGCGGTTCCAGGGGACCCTCGATGTGGAGGATCTTGCCGAGGTCGCTCCCCTCGACGTAGCGCATCGAGATGTACAGGCCGTCCTCGACCTCGCCCGCGTCGTAGATCGTGACCACGTTCGGGTGATCGAGCCCGGCGGCGATCTGCGATTCGCGGATGAACCGCTCTCGGAACATCTCGTCCTCGGCCAGATGGGGAGCGAGGACCTTGAGGGCCACCCGTCGTCCCAGTCGCAGGTGTTCGGCGAGATAGACGACGCTCGCGCCACCGCGGCCGATGACCTCCTCGATCCGATGGCCGGCGAAGAGCGTGCCGATCCGAGGGTCCACCGCGAGGTTGTAGCACTCCGCCCGTACGGCGAAAAGACCGGGCGGCGGGGTCGGCGAGGTTCGAGGTCGGCCCGTTTGACCGGCTCGAACCGTGGTCCCACGATGAGGCACCCGACCGTCGGAGCACCCATGTGATCGTTGGGAGAACTTCGGAGATCGCCTCGATCGCGTCCTTCCTCGATGACGCCTCGGACGGTCCGATCTCCCTCGTCCTCGAAGGCGAGCCCGGCATCGGGAAGTCCGTCCTATGGACTCGGGCCGTGGAGGACGCCAAACGCCGCCACTACCGCGTCATGAGCTGCCGACCTACGGGGCCCGATGCGCAACTGTCCTTCGTCGCGCTCGGCGACCTGTTCTCGACCGACGCCGACCTCCTGCTCCAGGCGTTGCCGGATCCCCAGCGCGAGGCGCTCGAGGTGGCGCTGCTGCGCCGGCGCCCGAGCGCTGATGCGCCCGATCCACGTGCTGCGGCCGTGGCAACGCTGGGCGTCCTCCGAGCGGCGACGGCGGAGCGACCGACGATCATCGCGATCGACGACGTGCCGTGGCTCGATCCCGCGACCGCGCGCGTCCTCGCGTTCGCTCTGCGGCGATTGCCGACCGAACCGATCGGCGTCCTCGTGTGCCGCCCGGCGACCGGGGAAGCGACCCCGTTGGGCCTCGCCGACACGATGGACGTGGAACGGTTCCGAACGCTCCACGTGGGGCCGCTCGGCGCGCACGAGATCGGCGTCATCGTTCGAGACCGAACGGGCGTCGCGCTGTCGAAACCCGACGTCCAACGGCTGGCCGAACTGTGCGGGGGCAATCCCTTCTACGCCCTGGAGATCGCACGAGCCCGGGAGCGGGGCGACGAGGGCGTGACGGGACAACGGCTGCCGATCCCGAGGAGCCTGCAGGAGGACCTCGTCCGCGCGCGCGTCGACAACGTGACTTCTTCGACCCGTGAGGTGCTCCTCTTCGCGGCGTCGATCTCCCGCCCGACGGTCGAGGTGCTGCGGCACGCGATCCCGGCGTCCACCCTGGACGCCGGGCTGCAGGGGGCGATCGATGCCGGGCTGGTCGAGGTCCTCGGCCTCGACGTCCGGTTCACTCATCCCTTGTACCGCTCGGCGATCTACGCGGACGCGTCCCGTCGGCGCCGCCACGAGATGCACGCGCGGCTCGCAGAGATCGCGGTGGACCCGGAGGAGCGAGCGCGCCACCTCGCGCTGGCCGCGGATGGACCGGATGGGGAGATGGCCGCCGAGGTCGAGGCGGCCTCGTCGGCCGCCCGCGGGCGAGGTTCCCCCGAGGTTGCCGCCGATCTCGTCGAGCATGCGATCCGACTCACGCCACGGGACGACCCGGCTTCCATGCGCCGGCGCCTGCTCCAGTCCGCCGAGGACCGGATGTCGGCGGGCGACGGCGACGGCGCGCGCGAACGCGCTCGGGAGGCCCTCCGCCTCTCGGAGCCCGGGGTCGACCAGGCCGAACCGCTCCGACGCATCGGCGCGATCGAGTTCGCTCGTGGTGCACTGGCGGAGGCAAGGGCGACGCTCGCCGACGCACTCGTGCGAGCGAGCGACGACGACCGCGCATGCGCCGAGATCCATCGCGAACTGGCCCGGGTCGGCATCCGCTCGGGTGAGATCGGTGCCGCCGAACGACACTCGGAGGCCGCTCAAGAACACGCGGGACGCATCGGCGACCCGGAACTGGCGTCGGCGATCTCGACCACCGCGGCCGAGGTGGACCTCCTGCTCGCGCGGAACTCCCCCTCGATCTCCCGGGTGCTCGGTGGGCAGGACGCCCTCGACGGTCCGGTATCCGACTCTCAGGAGCTCGTCATCGCCTTCGCGGAGGCGCTCTCGGGCGGGCTCGATCCGTCCGAGCGGAGGCTGGAGCGACTCCGCATCCGAGCGCGGGAGCGGGGCGACGAACCCTCGCGGCTCCTCGTGACGGCCCGACTCGCCGAGCTCGCCGTCCGAGCGGGCTCGTGGGATCGGGCTGCGACCCTCTCGAACGAGGCCCACGAGCTCGCCCTCGACCTCGGCAGGGGCGACGGCATCGAGCTCGGTCTCATGGCCTACGCGGCGGCGGGCAGCGGACGGATCGAGGACGCGCGCGGGTTCGCCGAGCAGGGGCTGCGCAGCGCCGCCGGGGATCGGCCCGCGGTGATCTGGAACCTCGCGGCGCTCGGGTTCCTCGAGCTGTCGCTGGCTCGTTCCACCGAGGCGTTCCGCGTGCTCGGTCGGGCAGGGGGGCTCCTCGCGGAGACCGGCGTCGCCGACCCGTGCGCGTTCCCGATCCTTGCCGACGAGGCCGAGGCGTTGATCGGCGTCGGGGAGCTCGGGACCGCATCTCGCCGGATCGCAGCGCTCCAGGAGATGGGCGACCGGCTCGACCGGGACCTGATCAGGGGTCAGGCCTCGCGATGCAGCGGCCTGGCGAGCGCCGCGGAAGGCGACATCCCGGCGTCGCTGCGAGCCCTTGAGCGCGCGGTCGAGATCCACGCACGTCTCGGGATCGCGACGGAGCTCGGCCGTTCACTCTTCGCGCTGGGGGTGTCGCGACGGCGCGACCGCCAGAAGCGGCCCGCTCGCGACGTCCTCGAGCAGGCGCTCGAAACGTTCACCGCGCCGGACACACCGCTGTGGGCGAACCGCGTTCGGGACGAGATCGCGCGGATCGGTGGCCGCCGCGCATCGGTCGGTGAGCTGACCGAGAGCGAGGCCAGGGTGGCCCGCCTGGCGGCTGCCGGGCTCACGAACCGCGAGATCGCGCGGACGCTGTCCATCGGGGTCCGCACCGTCGAAGGTCATCTCTCGCACGTCTACACGAAGCTCGAGATCAGATCGCGGACCGAGCTGGCTGCGTTCGATCTCGACGTGTGATCCCGACCTGCGTGTGACGTAGGTCACCTCCCGGCAGACCACCACGCATGGATCTCCGCGGTGCGTGTCGCAAACACGCGTAGTCCCTCGGGTTTCCGGGTGACCGCCCCTCCCTAGCGTCGGCCGCATGAAGCCAACGAGGGAGGTGGAACCGATGTTCACCAAGATCCGCAACCGCACGTGGTTGGTCGCCATCGTGTCGTTCGCGACGGCCTTTCCGGTGATCTCATCCGCTGAAGGCGACACGCCGGCTATCCGGGGACTGCGCACGAGCCCTCCGAACATCGTGCTGATCCTCACGGACGACCAGCGGGCCGACACGTTGCGGTTCATGCCGAACGTTCAACGCCTGTTGGTCGACGAGGGGATCCGCTTCAGCAACGGATACGTGGTGAATCCGCTCTGCTGCCCGAGTCGCTCGAGCATCCTGACGGGCGCGTATTCGCACACGACCGGCGTGTACACGAACGACCCCGATATGCACGGAGGGTTCCCCGCCTTCCGCGATGGGTCGACGATCGCCACCTGGCTGCAGGCCGTCGGCTATCGGACCTCGCTGTTCGGCAAGTATCTGAACGGGTACGGCGTGACCACCTACGTACCACCCGGATGGGACGAGTGGTTCTCCACGTTCAAGGACGGCGGCTACTACGACTACGCCGCGGTCGCCGACGGTGACGCGATGCGGTTCGGCCACGATCCTGCCGACTACGGCACCACGGTGCTGCGCGACAGGGCCGTGTCCTTCATCAGGAGCACCGAGCCGTCCCAGCCGCTCTTCATGTACTTCGCACCGCACGCGCCCCACGAGCCGGCGATCCCCGAGCATCGAGACCGCGACGCGTTCGTGTCGGAGTCGCCCCGCCGAACGATCAGTTACGACGAACGGGACGTCTCGGACAAGCCGGATCACGTCCGCAGGCTCGGGAGGATCGATGCCGAGACGCGAAGGGACATCGACGAGTTCCGGCTCAGCCAGATCCAGACCCTCCAGTCCGTCGATCGTTCGGTCGCGGTCCTGATCGACACCCTGGAGGACACGGGCCGTCTCGAGAACACGATGATCGTGTTCACCTCGGATAACGGCATGTTCTGGGGAGAGCACCGCCTCCGCGGCAAGAGCCAGGTCTACGAAGAGGCCATCGGCGTCCCGTTCGTCGTTCGGTTCGACGCCCTGATCGAGAACGCGCGCACGGACGAGAGCCTGGCCCTGAACATCGATCTGGCGCCCACCTTCGCGGAGCTGGCGGGAGTGTCGGCCCCGGGAGCCGAGGGCCGCAGCCTTCTTCCTCGCATGCGGTCGCCGAGCGCCTCGTGGCGCGACGCGTTCCTCGTCGAGCACATGGCCAAGGGTTCCTATGGAGCCCCGACGTTCTGCGCGATCCACACCGACCGGTACGTGCTCGTCCGCTACGCGACCGGCGAGGAGGAGCTCTACGACCTGCTCCGCGATCCACACCAGATGGAGAACGTGGCGACCTCCACCCGATACGTCGAGGAACGGCAATCGCTGCGGACCGGGCTCCGTCGGCTCTGCGACCCGCTACCGCCCGGGTTCGCGTTCTGAACCGACGCAACACAAGGGGACCCGGCCGATGGGCCGGGTCCCCGCGCGAGTAGCATCCGCGCGTGGCTCGACGCGGCGACCTGAGCGGATGGTGGTTGTTCGGCATCGCCGTCGTGGGCTTCTTCTCGCGTGTCCTGTTCCGGCTCCGCGTCGAGGGGGCCGATCGGGTCCCTTCCTCGGGATCCGCGATCGTCGCCGGCAACCACGTCTCCGCGCTCGACGGTGTGGCTCTTGCCCTCGCGACGGGCTCGCGGGGCAGACGCATGACGCGGTTCCTGGTCGCGGCGGAGTTCTTCCGCAAGCTCTGGTGCGGGTGGGCGCTCCGGCTCTACCGGCAGATCCCGATCCGCCGCGGCGCCCGCGACCAGGGCGCGCTCGACGTCGCGATCGAGACGATCCGCGGTGGCGCGGTCGCCGGCATCTTCCCCGAGGGGACGGTCAACCCGGAGCCGGAAGCGGGGCTCTTGCGCGGTCGCAAGGGTGCAGCTCGGATCGCCCTGGCGACCGACGCGCCCGTGGTCCCGGTCGGCATCTGGGGGACGCAGGCCCGATGGCCGAAGCCCGGTCTGCACCTCCGGCGCCCGTGGCGGCCGGTCGTCGCGATCTCCTACGGCGAGCCGATCCCGCCGAAGGGCGATGCGGGGTCGGCGGCCGACGTGCAGGCCTTCACCGACGTCATCACCGACGCGATCGCCACCCAGGCCGAGCGGGCGAGGGAGCTGGCCGAGGCGTAGGCGTTCGGCCGGCGTGCTCGGCGAACCACGCCGCCGCGAGCTCGGCGACGCGTTCGAGCGCCCCCGGCTCCTCGAACAGATGCGTCGCTCCGGGAACGATCTCGAGCCGCGTCTCGCATCGCATCCGAGCCTGCGCCTGCCGGTTGAGCTCGAGGACCTGCCGGTCCGCGCCGCCGACGATCAGCAACGTCGGCGCGGTCACGGCCGCGAGCGCCTCCCCCGCCAGATCGGGTCGACCGCCGCGCGAGACCACGGCCGCAACGTCCCCCGCGAGGTGCGCG
>Ga0070670_100005577_pt1 | contig 10613 bp, 11 predicted proteins | sample KBSS63metaG_FD_64665 | JGI IMG/M metagenome (GOLD analysis project Ga0070670, IMG submission 64665) | Switchgrass rhizosphere microbial communities from Kellogg Biological Station, Michigan, USA - KBS S6-3 metaG | ecosystem: Host-associated > Plants > Roots > Rhizosphere > Soil ... | reverse complement strand
ATGTCGAAGTAACGGATCTCGCGGAAGTTGAAGAGCCGCTCGTAGAAGTCGGCCCAGACGCTCATCCGGCCGCGGTTCACGTTGTGCGTGAGGTGGTCGATGTAGGTGAGCTTCGAATCCGCTTCGGCCATGCGCTGCCGCCAGTCGGGATGGAAGTCGAAGTCGACCTCATAGATCGATCCGCGCGAGCCATAGCGGTCCACGAAGAACAGGCGAGACTCGCCGATTCCCTCGATCGCCGGAATGTCCAACTCGCCATGGCCCTTCTGGACCTGGACATTGCTTGCGCCGAGCTTGAGCGCGCGTTCGTGAGCGACTTTCGCGTCCTTGACGCGGAACGCCATCGCGCAAGCGCTAGGGCCGTGCGCCTTCGCATATTCCTCGGCGTAGGAGCCCGGCTCCGCATTGATGATGAAGTTACAGTCGCCCTGCTTGTGCAGAGTGACGTCCTTGCTCTTGTGGCGGGCGACCTCCGGAAAGCCCATCTTCGTGAACAGGTCGCGCAGCAGATTGATGTCCGGCGCGGTATATTCGACGAACTCGAACCCGTCTGTGCCCATCGGGTTTTCTAGGCCCAGAATCGTCTTTTCCTCGGCCTGGGTGGCCATCGGCGGTCTCCTTCGCGGCCCAACTGCGCTTGCAACAGCGGCATTTCAAGGCCCACAATGCGGCATGGACGCACCCGAAGGCTGGACGTTCGAAGACGGAGGCAAAGCGCTGGTCCGGACGATCAGGTTCAAGGATTTCAGCGAGGCGTTTGGCTTTCTCATCCGGGTGGCGCTGTATGCCGAGAAGGCGGATCACCATCCCGAATTCACGAGCGTGTGGAATCGCGTCGATTTCCGCCTCACCAGCCACGATGCGGGCGGTGTGACTGAACGCGACGTCAAGCTCGCCGCAGCCATCAACCGCCTGGCGGGCGGTTGAGCATCGGCCTAGGCGGTGGCGAGCGCGAAGGCCGCGCCGACGATGGCCGCCGTGAGCACCATTCCGATTGCTAGATTTCGCAGCGTTCCGCCGAGCGTCTGATCGAACATCGAACCCTCCCCTGGCCCCTTGATCGAGGTGGGGATCATATGCCGAGACTGGAATCCTGCCGAGGTGAAATCCTGTCCTTTCAGCGCCTTGGCTCAACGGTGATTTAGCAGGCACGGACGCCGCGGCGTTAACCATTGGCCGCAAGCTTTTGGCAGTTTCCGCAGAGGAAAATCTCCGCTGACGCGGGAACTGAGCACCGCTCGTGTTAACCAAGGAGTGGGCAATGCGTAGGTTAATGCTAATTCTCCGATGCGAGAGGGGGGCGAACGCGATCGAATATGCGCTGGTCGCCTCGCTGATCGCCATCGCGGCCGTCGGCGCGTTCCAATATCTGGGGAACAAGGTCGACACGATGTACAACAATGTATCCAACCACATGGGATGAACCGTTCCGGCCATTGAACGTTAAGCAGGGAACTGAAATAAGAGTGTCGCAATGATTCGATCGTTCGCCTTGTTTGCCCACTTGCACGCTGCCCCGGCGGCGACGGTCAGCTATTATTATGTGCAGGAGGCTGGAACGAGCTGACGCGCGCTTTGCATCGGTTCGACAGCCTCCAACCCGCCAGCCTCAGCTCGGCGGGTTTTTTTGTTGCTCCAAATCCAGGGAAAACGAGCATGTTTCAGGAATCGATTACGCGGGAGCGGCCAGCGCGATGCTGGAAGGATTATGTCGTCCCGCAGCGCTGGGAGTCATTCACCGCTGATGACCACGCAGTGTGGGACCTACTGTTCGCGCGCCAGGTCCAGCTCCTCGATAGCCGCATCGTGTCCGCCTTCTTCGACGGCATCGACCTCCTGAAGCTGTCCCACCCCGGCGTCCCCGACGTCGATGGGCTCAACGCGATCCTCGAGCCGCGCACTGGGTGGCGAACGGTCGCGGTGCCGGGCCTGGTTCCGGACGACATATTCTTCGCGATGCTCAGCGAGCGCGTTTTCCCTGTCGGCAATTTCATCCGGACGCGCGACCAGCTCGACTATCTCGAGGCGCCCGACTGCTTCCACGACATGTTCGGTCACATTCCCATGCTCGCCCATCATGATTTCGCCGAGATGGCCGAACATATCGGGCGGCTTGGACTCGCAGCGATCGCCGCCGGCGAAGGTGAGAGGGTTGCGCGGCTCTATTGGCACAGCGTCGAGTTCGGTCTGGCCATGCAAGCCGGCGAGCTGAAGATCCTTGGCGCCGGCCTCGCATCGAGCTTCGGCGAATCCCACTTCAGCCTGGAAAGCAACGAGGTTGACCGGCTTCCCTTCTCGGTCGAGCGCGCAGTGAATAGCGCGTACCGCCACGACGCCTTCCAGCCGCGCTACCTGGTCTCAGCCTCGCTCGACAGGACGATCGCGGAGGTGATGGCACTGAGGCCCGAGACGCTGCTGGCGCTCTAGGCCTCGCGCGTTATAGGCCGCGCATGGTCGACGAGCGGACCAAGGGCGAATATCGCAGCGGGCACGACCCGCGGACTCTGCGCGACGCGCTCGGCTGCTTCGCGACGGGCGTGACTGTCGTCACCTGCCTGAACGACGGCGTTCCCGCCGGCCTTACCGTCAACAGCTTCACGTCGGTCTCGCTCGATCCTCCGCTGCTGCTCGTTTGCCTTCACAAGCAGGCGGCGAGCGCCACTGCGCTCACGGGCGCACCGCATTTCGCCATCAACGTCCTGCAGACCGGCCAGCAACCGGCATCGATCACCTTTTCGACGCGGGTCGAGGATCGTTTCGACCGCACACCCTGGTCCTGCGGGGAAGCGGGCGCTCCCATTCTCGAGGACTCGCTCTGCGTGTTCGAGTGCGAGCGCTACGCTGTCTACGATGGCGGCGATCATCACATCCTTGTCGGCCGGGTCGCCAAGGCCAGCTTCGACGCGGGGCTCGATCCCCTGCTCTATTTCCGGGGCCGCTACCGCCGGCTTCACTTCGACTAGTCGACGATCAACTCCTCCGGCCGCTTCGTAAAGCGCCGGACGATGAGGACGATGACCCCACCGATGACGATCCCCGCGATCGCCCCGCCGAACGCGTTCACGAGCCAGCTCGCAAATGGACCGAAGACGCCGGCGGCCTCGCCGGCTTTGTGCGCGATATCGTGAATCGTCTCCGGCACGACGGTGGCGACATGCATATCTTCGAGTCCGTGCACGAGTATGCCGCCGCCCACCCAGAGCATCGCAGCGGTGCCGACGGCCGTCAGGCCGGTCAGCAGTTTCGGCACGATGTGGACAAGAAGGTTGCCCAGTCTCCGTGTCGCCCGGTTGCTTCGCTGAGCCATGTGCAGCCCGATGTCGTCAAGCTTCACGATCAGGGCGACCACGCCATAGACACCGACCGTAATTGCGACCGCCACGACCACCAACGCGATGGCGGTGGCCGGCAAGGTCAGATGCTCGAGGCTTGCCAGGGAGATGGCCATGATTTCGGCCGAGAGGATCAAATCCGTGCGGATCGCACCTTTGACCTGCATCCTCTCGAGCTCGTGCGGGTCTCCCATCGAATCCACGAGCTGTTCCTCATGCTCGTGCTCATGTCGCAACTTCTCCACGATCTTTTCGGTCGCTTCGAAGGCGAGATAGGCGCCGCCGACCATCAGCAGGGGCGTGATCAGGAATGGGGCAAACGCGGTCAGCAGCAGCGCCGCCGGCAACAGGAGGAGAAGTTTGTTCTTGAGAGATCCTCTTGCGATCTTGGCGATGATGGGAAGTTCGCGTTCAGGCGCGAGGCCAACGACGTAACGCGGAGTGACGGCCGTATCGTCAATCACAACGCCCGCGGCCTTGGTGCTCGCCTTGCCCGCCGCGCCGGCGACATCGTCCAGCGAGGAAGCGGCGAGCTTGGCGATCGTCGCGACATCGTCGAGCAGAGCGATCAGTCCTGAGGGCATGAAGGGGCGATAGGCGAACTTGCAGCCGGTGCGCAATTCGCGCATCGGCCATTCCATGCTTGGTCTGGACTTCATCAGGGACAATCTCGCGACCGTCGAGCGAGCCATCAGGGACAAAGGCCTTGAACTCGACCTCGATGCGGTGATCCTGGCTGCCGCACAGGTCCGCGGCCTCAAGACTCAGATCGACCAGCTTCGCGCTGAACGAAACAGCATCAGCGCGTCATTCAAGGATGCGGCGCCGGAAGATCGCGCCGCTCTCGGGGCGAAGGCCAAGGAAGCGGGCGTCAAGGCTGGAGAGATCGAGAAGGAGTTGGTCGAAAGGGAGGCCGCACTCAATCAATTACTGCTGCGCGTCCCCAACATTCCGTTCGAAGGCGCCCCGGTCGGACCCGACGAGAGCTTCAACCAGGTCATTCGTGTTGAAGGGGATCCGCCGAAATTCGAGTTCGAGCCGCTCGACCATGTCGCGCTGATCGAGAAGAACGACTGGGCGGACCTGTCGCGGGTAACACAGGTGTCCGGAAGCCGGACCTATTGCCTCAAGGGTGCGCTCGCCCTGCTCGAGACCAAGCTGATGGGCTGGGCGCTGGAAAAGATCGCGGACGCCGGCTTCACGCCTATCACCGTGCCCGCGATCGCGCGCGAGCAGGCCTTTCTCAACCAAGGCCAGTTCCCCGGCCATAAGGAAGAGACATACGAGCTTCCCAACGACGATCTATGGCTGGCCGGGACAGCCGAGGTGGTGCTGACCTCGCTTCATTCGGGCGAGATCGTCGAGGCCGACAAGCTGCCCATCCTCTACGCCGGATATTCGCCGTGCTTCCGGCGCGAAGCGGGAAGCGCGGGAAAGGACGTTCGGGGACTGCTACGGGTCCACCAGTTCGTGAAGGTCGAGCAATATGTCGTCTGCGAAGCGGACGACGCCCAGTCGGCCGAATGGCATGCGAAGCTGCTCGATCTGGCCGAGAGCCTGCTGAAGGAACTCGAGATCCCCTACCAGGTGATCGAAACGTCGACGGGCGACATGGGCCTCGGCAAGTATCGCATGAACGACATCGAAAGCTGGGTGCCCTCGCTCGGCAAGTATCGCGAGACCCATAGTTGCTCGACCCTGCACGACTGGCAGGCGCGACGCGCGAACATTCGCTATCGCGGAACGGATGGAAAGGTGCGCTTCGCACACACGCTCAACAACACGGCTCTGGCGAGCCCACGGATACTCGTCCCGCTGATCGAGAACCATCAGACGGCGGACGGCCGCGTGCGGCTCCCGAGGGCAATGCAGCAAATGATGGGGCGCGAGTTTCTCTGACATGGGCTGGGAAGGCGACAATCGTCCGCCGTCCCTGCGGTTGCGTCTCGGTGAGGCGGCGTGGCTGATCCCGCGCATGTGGCGGGCGTTCGGCTCGACCAAGCCGATCGGGCCTGTCGACGGCCCGCCGGCGCTCGTCATTCCAGGATTTGCGGCGCACGACCGTACGACGATGGCGCTGCGGCAGGCGCTCGCGGACGCCGGCTGGCGAGTCCACGGATGGGAGATGGGGGTCAATTGGGGCGCACGGGCGGAAACGCTGGAGCGGTTGAAGCAGCGGCTCGATGCGATTTCGCCGAAGCAGCCAGTGCTGGTCGTCGGCTGGAGCCTGGGCGGGCTGTTCGCTCGCGAGCTTGCACGGGCCCATCCCGAACGCGTGCGCGCAGTCGTGACCCTAGGTTCGCCCTTCTCGGGCGATCCAAAGCAGAACAACGTCTGGCGGCTCTATGAGCTGATTGCGGGGCACAAGGTGGACGATCCGCCGCTGCCGCGGATCACGGACAAGCCGCCGGTCCCGCAATTGGCACTGTGGTCGCGCAAGGACGGCCTGATCGCGCCGCGTTCGGCACGGGGCCTGGAGAGCGAGCGCGACAAGGCGGTCGAGCTCGATTGCACGCACATGGGCTTTGGAGTCTCGAAGCAGGCGGCGCGAGAAGTAGCTCGCGAAATCAGCGAATTCCTGAAAAAGGACACCTGATTTCAGCACGTTATTGTTTCGCTTACGCAAGCAACATACCTTCAGGGCATGAAATGGGCGCGAACCGCGATCGCCGGCACGGCCGGCACGGTTCACCCGGACGACCTTGCGCCGCCGGGCTGGCATCGTTGGCGCGAGATCGCGTGGCACTTTCCCCGGCTCCTTGCAGGACTTGGCCCGGTGGGCCCTCGAGGCCCGGAGGACGGGCCGCCGGCGCTCGTCCTCCCGGGTTTCCTAGCCAGCGACCGAACCACGATGGATATCCGTCGCGCGCTCGCCCGTGGCGGTTGGAGGGCGCATCCCTGGGGTCTTGGGATGAACCTTGGAGCCAAGGCAGATACGCTGGAATTGCTCGGCCGTCGTCTGGATGAGCTTTATGATGGTAGGCCGGTACTGCTCGTCGGTTGGAGCCTGGGCGGCATGTTCGCCCGGGAGCTCGCGCATCGCCATCCGGACAAGGTGCGTGCGGTAGTGACGCTCTGCTCTCCCTTTTCCGGCGACTTCAAGACCAACACCAACGTTCGCGAACTGTACGAGCGGATCGCGGGCCACGACGTCTACGAGCCGCCCTTCCCGCGAGCGAACGGCAAGCCGCCAGTGCCGACACTTGCATTCTGGTCGCGTCGGGACGGGATCGTCGCCCCAAGCGCGGCGCGCGGCCTCGATCATGAGATCGATCGCGCGATTGAGATCGATACCTATCATGTCGGCGCTGTGTTGTGGCGTCCGGCGCTGACGCGCATCGTGCGTGAAATCGAAGGCTTCCTCACCAAGACGGAAGGCCGATCGCCGTTCAAGAAAAGACGCGCCGAGTCGCACCATTGACTCTTGCCCGTGAGTTGCGGGAAAAAGAACAAAAGTAGAACAAAAACGTTGTGAGTCGTGTGGCAAGAGGCTTGTCTCTGGTCGCTGGCGGAGCTGTCCCCGCGCACTCCAGGCCGGCACAATTTCATCGTCTCCCCAGCGGGTTGGACGAGCGCTGGCGCTTGCCTGCGCCGTCCAGCCCCACCCTTTCCGAGTTGTTCGCCGTCCATCCGCGTGACGGCGGCTGGGCAGGATTCCTGCTGGCGCAGGTCGGCACCGACAAGCCTTTGCTGTGGGTCCAGGACCGTATGGCGATCCTCGAAAGCGGGCGGATCCATCCGCCGGGGCTGCCGAGCCAGGACCTTATCCATGTCGAGGCCCGGGATGCCCGCGATGCGCTATGGGCGATGGAGGAAGGAGTAAGATGCTCCTGCCTCTCCGGCGTCATAGGCGAATTGTGGGGCGACCCGCGAGCGCTCGACTTCACCGCGACGCGCCGGCTCGCGGTCGCTTCGGAGCGAAGCGGCACGCCCTGCTGGCTGGTCCGACTCGGAGGGACTGCGAATCTCAGCGGCGCGAGGATGCGCTGGCGGATCGCGAGTGCGCCGTCGCTGCTCAACCCCTTCGACGAGCGCGCGCCGGGATTGGCGGCATGGGATGTCGAGCTGTTCCGCGCACGCGGGCATCCGCCAGGTCGGTGGAGCGTCGCGCATGAAGCGGATCGCTTCCATCTGGTTGCCGGCGCTGGCGATCGAGCGGTGGGCGAAGAGCGCCGACTCAGCGCCTGACGAACCGGTCGTCCTCACCGTCGAGGGCGCGCACGGACCCATCATCCATGCCGTCAGCAGGGCTGCGGCCGAACAAGGCGCGAGGCCCGGCGCAAGGCTGACCGACGCCCGGGCGCTGGATCCGGAGCTAGTCGCCGTCCCGGCCGACCCTGACGGCGATGCGGCATTGATGGCCAAGCTTGCCTATTGGGCCGGGCGATGGTCGCCACTGGTCGAGATCGACGGCGACGGCCTCAGGCTCGACATCACCGGAGTTGCCCATCTGTTCAGCGGCGAGCGCCGGCTGGCGCGCGATATCCACCGATGTTTTGCGCAGATCGGGCTGACGGCACGGATCGCGATTGCGCCTACGGCAGCAGCAGCATGGGCGCTTGCGCACTATGCGCCCTGCGTCTGCGAGGCGGATGTCGAAACAAGGCTGACGTCGCTGCATGTATCTGCGCTTCGCATCGATGCGGAGATTGTGCGCACGCTCGAACGGCTGGGGCTCAAGACCATCGGCGCCTTGGTCAGCGTCCCGCGCCTGGCGTTGGCGCGTCGATTCCGCGGCGCGGAGGATGTGGTGGATGCACTTGACCGCGCGCTCGGCCGCAAGGCGGAGCCGCTGACCGCTGTTCCGGCCTGCCCTCCGCCGCGGTCGCTGATCAAGCTGGAGGAACCGGCTACTCATCCGGAAGCCCCCTCGCAGGCGCTGGCCCATCTGATCCCCGCGCTCGTGCGCGAGCTCGAACGGCGGCGGCTCGGAGCACGGCATTTGTCGCTCACCGGCTACCGCGTGGACGGGAGCGTTGCGATGGCGTCGGTCGCGACGGCGATCCCCAGCCGCGAGCCGAAGCATTTGCAGCGCCTGCTTCAAGACAAGGCCGCCGCATTGAACCCGGAGTTCGGCTTCGACGCCTTCGCCTTGACCGCCGATTGGGCCGAGGACCTCGGCGCGGCGCAGGAAAGCCTGGTCGAGGAACCGTCGGGCGAACGGGAGCTGGCGCGGCTGGTCGACCGTCTGACAGTGAAGCTCGGACCGCGCGCCGTTCGCCGACCGCAACCTCAGGAGAGCCATTTGCCGGAGCGGGCGAGCGGGTGGATGAGCGCCCTGAAGAACAGGCCCTCACCCCAACCCTCTCCCGCATCATGCGGGAGAGGGGGCGAGAAGCCCCAGCGCCTGCTCGACCGGCCGGAGGCGATCGACGTCATCTATGCGACGCCCGAAGGGATGCCTCGGCGGTTCATGTGGCGCCGCGCCGTGCATGACATCGCGCGGGTCGAAGGGCCGGAGCGGATCGCGCCCGAATGGTGGCGGCAAACCTCGTCGGCGCGGGTGCGCGATTATTATCGCGTCGAGGACGCGGAGGGCCGCCGTTACTGGATCTACCGCGAGGGACTGATCGGCGACGGCCGCGGAGGACTGCCGGGCTGGTTCATCCATGGCCTGTTCGGATGAACGGCTTCTCTGAAAAGAGCTCGGCTAATGCCTGAACGTCCCGGCTTTTCGCGCCTGAAGCTGATGCGGACCACCGATATGCCGCCGCCGCCAACGGCGCCATCACCCTATGTGGAGCTTGGCGTTACGTCGCCTTTCTCCTTCCTGCGCGGGGCGTCGGACGCAATTGAGCTGACCCTGGAGGCGCTAAGGCTTCGATATGACGCCATCGGCATCGCCGACCGCAACACGCTTTCCGGCGTGGTCCGCATGCACAGCGCATGCGACGTGGTCGGCCTGAAGCCGCTGATCGGATGTCGGCTCGATCTCAAGGACGCGCCCAGCTTGCTCGCTTATCCAGTTGACCGCGACGGCTATGGCCGGCTGTCGCGGCTGCTCAGCCTCGGCAAGATGCGGGCCGAGAAGGGCGAATGCGACCTTTCGCTCCAGGACGTCGCCGAGCATGCTACAGGCATCGCTTTCATCGCCTGGCCGGAGGAAGACATCGACGTCTTCGAGGCTGAGCTGCCGCGGCTTCGCGATGCCTTGACGTCACTGCGTCATGTGGCGGCATCCTGGCTTTACCGGGGCGGCGATGCCGCGCGGATCGAGCGGCTCGATCGGCTGGTGAAGACGCATGGCTGCACGATCCTTGCAACCAACGACATCCATTATCACGCGCCCGACCGCCGACCGCTGCAGGACGTCGTCACCTGCATCCGCGAAAAAGTGACGATCGCGACGGCCGGATATCTGCTCAACCCCAATGCCGAGCGGCACCTCAAATCGCCGGCGGAGATGGTCCGGCTGTTCGCGCGCTGGCCGCACGCCATCGCGACGACGCGGGAGTTCGCGGACTCCCTCCGCTTCAGCCTGAACGAGCTCAGGTACGAATATCCCAGGGAGACGGTGCCCGAGGGACGAACGCCGCAACAGCATCTGGAACATCTGACCTGGGAAGGCGCGAAGGAACGCTGGCCCGGCGGCATTCCGGAGAAAGTGCTGAAGCAGCTCAATTACGAGTTGCCGCTGATCGGGAAGCTGGATTTCGCGCGCTATTTCCTGACCGTCCACGACATCGTCGCCTTTGCGCGCGGGCTCGACACGCCGATCCTGTGCCAGGGCCGCGGATCCGCCGCGAACAGCGCGGTCTGCTATTGCCTCGGAATCACCGCGGTCGATCCGTCGGTGAACGAGCTCCTGTTCGAGCGCTTCATTTCAGAGGAGCGCAAGGAACCGCCCGACATCGATGTCGACTTCGAGCATGAACGGCGCGAGGAGGTGATCCAGCACATTTACGACAAATATGGCCGCGACCGCGCCGGCATCGCCGCGACTATCATCCATTACCGTCCGCGCTCGGCGATTCGCGAGGTCGGCAAGGTGATGGGGCTTTCCGAAGATGCGTGCGGCGCCCTCGCGTCGACCGTCTGGGGAAGCATGGACCCGGAGCTGGAGGATGCGCGCGCCAATGACGCGGGGCTGGACCTGTCCGATCCGCACCTCCGGCGGACGATGAAGCTCGCCGAGCAGCTGATCGGCATGCCCCGGCACCTCAGCCAGCATGTCGGCGGCTTCATCCTGACCGAGCGGCTGCTGACCGAGACGGTGCCAATCGGCAATGGCGCGATGGACGACCGCACATTCATCGAATGGGACAAGGACGACATCGAGGA
>Ga0070670_100005568_pt1 | contig 10621 bp, 8 predicted proteins | sample KBSS63metaG_FD_64665 | JGI IMG/M metagenome (GOLD analysis project Ga0070670, IMG submission 64665) | Switchgrass rhizosphere microbial communities from Kellogg Biological Station, Michigan, USA - KBS S6-3 metaG | ecosystem: Host-associated > Plants > Roots > Rhizosphere > Soil ... | reverse complement strand
TGGATCCAGATGGCGAAGACCCCTGGGCCCGCGAACAAGGATTACGGGTTTGCCAACTGGTACCTCAACACCGACCGCAAGCCGATGCCGTCGCTGCCCGCGTCGAGCGTCCGTTTCGTGGGCGCCGGCAGCAACGTGATCTACATCGACTGGGACAACGACCTTGTCGTCGTCGTCCGGTGGATTAAGGACGACAAGTCGCAGAACGAGTTCTTCGGCAAGGTGCTGGCGGCGATGAACGCGCCCGTGTCAACGCGGTAGGACGTATATGAAAAAGATTTCCTTGCTCGCCGTTTTTTTCGTCGCTTCGGTTTTTTCTACGTTCGCGCAGCAGGGTGGTCCCGATCATCCGTCGGTGACGGTCCACGGGCAGACGTACACGCCGCGCTCCATCCTGTCGCGGAACATGGGCACGCCGGAGGATCAGACGACGCAGTTTCCGCCGCACAAGATCATCGGCAACATCTACTACGTCGGTACGAAGACGTTGAGCTCATTCCTCATCGTCACGCCACAGGGAAACATCCTCATCGACAGCACGTACGAACGCAATGTGCCGGTCATCGAGAAATCCGTCACAGACCTCGGATTCAAGTTCACCGATACCAAGATTCTCCTCGGCAACCACGCCCACGGTGACCATCAGGAAGGCGATGCGATGGTGAAGCAGCTCACCAACGCGCAGGTGGTCGCGATGGCTGAAGACGTCGAGCCGTTGAAGGCCATCAAGCCCGGCGGCAAGGAGCATCCGATCGACCGCATCATCCACGACGGCGACTCGGTGACGCTGGGTGGAACGACGCTCGTTGCTCATCTCACGGCAGGTCACACGCCAGGCTGCACCACCTGGACGACGAAGGTACGCGATGGCGGCAGAGACTATGACGTGGTGTTCCACTGCAGTCTCCGCGCGCAGGGCAACCTCACGCCAGCGCTCGTCGATCAGTTCACCCGCTCGTACAGAGTGGTGCGGATGCTGCCCTGTGATGTTCCGCTCGGCGATCACGGCGCGCAGTACAACATGCAGGAGAAGTACGCGAAGCTGAAGCCAGGCAGCCCCAATCCGTTCATCGATAAAGCGAACTGCAATCTCGAGACGGACATCCAGGAAGCGATGTTCAAGGCGACACTCGCCGAACAGCAGGCCGCGAAGACGCAGTAGTTCATGATTCTTCGCGGCGCCCTCGCCGTCGGCCTCGTGCTGGTATGCGGGAGTCCTTCGACTGCCCAGCGCGCGACCAAAGACCCGCAGGCGCTGGCAACCGAGGGCGCCACTGCGCTCAACGAGCGGCGATTCGACGATGCGCTGACAGCCTTCACGGCGGCCGCGACGCAGCTGCCCAACGACGCGAATGTCGCGCTCGGCGCCGGCCTCGCGGCGTTCATGCTTGGCCGTGCCGGCGACGCCGAGACATGGCTTTCTCGCGCCTTGAAGCTCCAGCCGACTCTGACGCAGGGATCGATCGTGCTTGGCGAGCTCCAGCATCGCAACGGGCGGCTCGAAGCGGCGATCGCGACCTACGAGGCGGCGCTGAAGCTGGCACTCAAAGCCGACACGGGTCAGCTCGAGGATCGGCTTGCTGCGTGGCGTAAGGAGCAGCAGCTCGTCGGGCGATTCTCGCGTTCGCAAGGCACGCACTTCACCGTCCTGTTCGAAGGACCTGCCGACGAGATTCTTGCCCGCCGCATTGTCGATCACCTCGAGTCGGCGTATCTGCGTGTCGGTGAGTCGCTGCGCGCGTATCCAACGCAGACGATCACCGTGGTGCTCTACACCACGCAACAATTCCAGGACATCACGCGTATGCCCGCATGGAGCGCCGCCTCCTACGACGGGCGCATCCACGTCCCCGTACGGGGCGCTTCGGATCAAACCGAGCAGCTCGATCGCGTGTTGACGCATGAATTCGTGCACGCAGTCGTTGCCAATATCGGCGGCCCGGCGGTTCCGGTCTGGATGAATGAGGGATTGGCGACCGCGCTCGAGGCCGGCGGCGTCGAGCAGTCGAAAGAGGTCCTCGCCGCAGTCAGCCTCCGGCCTCCGCTGCAGCAGCTGCACGACAGCTTTGCGGGCCTCAACGGGACGCAGGCGCAATTGGCCTACGCGTACAGCACGTACGCCGTGGGTCGCATCATTCAACTGCGGGGCGCCAACGCCGTTGTTGCCGTGCTTCGTGATCTTGCTCGCGGCGTCGATTTCACCACCGCGTTCGGAAAACACGTGGAAATGCGATATGTCGACTTCGACGCCATGATCCGCCGCGACTCGCGCTGACGTAAAGCCGAGTCTGACGCTCATTCGGAGTCGATACCCGCGGACTATAATTCGGTGGCATCAACCTTCAGAAGGAGCCTGCATGCCCGAAACACCGTCTACGATGCTCGAACTCGGCACGCCGCTGCCGTCCTTTTCGTTGCCCGATTTCAACGGCAAGGTTGTTTCCGATGCCGACTTCAAGGGCAGCAAGGCGCTGCTGGTGGCCTTCATCTGTAAGCATTGCCCGTTTGTGCGGCACATCCGTTCGGAATTCGCCCGCTTCGCGAAGGAGTACGAGGCCAAGGGCCTCAAGGTCGTCGCGATCATGTCCAACAGCATTGAGGAATTCCCCGAGGACGGTCCGGAAGGGATGAAACAGGAAACCGAGGAAGCCGGCTACGTCTTCCCGTACCTGTTCGACAAGGATCAGAACGTCGCGAAACTGTTCAAGGCGGCGTGTACACCCGATTTGTTTCTCTTCGACAGCAATCGACGGTTGGTCTATCGCGGCCAGTTCGACGGCAGCCGCCCGAAGAACAACGTACCTGTGAACGGTGCGGACCTGCGTGCCGCCGCCGACGCGGTGCTTGCCGGCAACGCGCCATCAGAGACTCAGCGTCCGAGCATGGGCTGCAACATCAAGTGGTATCCGGGCAACGAGCCTGAATACTTCAAGACGCCGGCGATCTCAGTCAATCGCTAACCTGCTCGTGTCCCGGCAGCGGAAGCCAACCCGTGTTGGCTCCGCTGCTCACCCCTTTTTCCCAGACTTCCTAGATGAACATGCCGATCGCACGGTCTACGATCTGCTCGAAGGGGATCATCGTCAGCACGAGCGGCAGCAACGGAATGATGGTCAAGACTCCGAGGCGCAGCACCGTGTTCCTTGTGATTGGCACGAGATACATGTCGCGGGCGATGTCGAACGCGTTGGCAAGATCGGCGAGCGATTGGATGTCCGGGCTGCCGACGAGCGACTCGTGGGTGTGTGGGTGAGTGCCGAGCCACTTCTGCCGGAACGCTTCCACGTACCGGCTACCGAGCACTCCGTACTCGCCGGCCCCGGCGCGCCAGGTGCGCTCCAGCTGTATCGCGAAGAACGTCTGGGGCAGCATCACCAGCAGCAGCAGAACGACCACGACGGCGACGATCTCGATCTTGAACTGTGGTAGCGATGCGCCCTCGTGCCAGATGCGTTGCGCGACCATCGCAGAGAGCAGCGAGGTGTTGGCGATGAGGATTGGTGCGAACGCAAACACGCTCGTGTTCAGGAAGCCGAGTCCGCCCGTTCGGTCTGGATGAAGCGCGTTGAGACGGAGCGACAGACGCGACACCAGCCATAGAAAGCGATACCAGACGAGGATCAACCGGACGAACCATCGAAATGCCAGAAACCGGAAGAGTGGCAAGCTCACGAATGCGTACCACCGACCGGCCGGCGTGAGCGTCGATCCATCAACGTTGTACCAGGTGCCGACGTTCAACGATACCCGTGACTCCCATACCCAATGTCCACCGACGATGGCGAAGAGCAACACCGCGATCTCGAGGAGTGCAGAGTTCCTCAGCTTCACGCTGGAAATCACGGCGGCGTCGAATCGCGGCAGATCGGCAGGTGCGATGAGTCCCCGGGCGACGAATTGACGAACGGCGGCGGTGATGCGCTGATGGACGAACGGTTCCGCCACGATGAACAACGGCAGCGCTATGAGCAGTCGCGTGTGCGCGTCGATATCGCGAAGGAACGAGACGGTCACGTCTGCGCCTCGAACGTCGAACAGGGACATCACACACAGCGGGACCCAGGTGATCAGGAGATAGGCGAGAAGGCGGCGGTGGACGAGTCCGAGCGGTGGGTCGGCGAGGTGCGTGCGCAGATAGGTCTCATACAACGGGCCGCCGACCGCGAGCGAGAACTCCGGCGGCACGCGGTTGATGGCAGCTCTTGCGCGCAGCATGATGCGTCACCGCGTCGCGTGGTCGAACGCGAACACTCCGATGCGCGCCTTCACCCGATCCCTCAGCAGCCTGGCGAGCGGCTTCATCTCTCTCGCGGTGTTGGAAGGGTCCAATGGCGCGAACTTTCCACGTCGCGGCATCGTGCAAGCCGCACTCCCGATGGTGTCTCCGCATGCGAGCGGAATTTCTGCCTGATGTGCGGGGAGTCAGTCACGGTCCGCCGTCATCGGAGCCGGCGGTCCCGACGAAATATTCCTGGCCGGCGCGGATCGTCGAGCCGAAAAGGGTTCACGCCGTGCTGCTCATCATGACCGACGACCTGGGCTCCAATGCTCCATGGGCTCCACTTTCGGCGGCGTTGATCGCAGGCCTGCGGCGTGCCACTCACCGTCGTTCGTGATGGTGTTCGAGTTCGGGTTGAGATCGGAAGGCGGACGGCGCAGTGCTATCCAGCCATCACCAGGAGTCCTGCATAGCCGAGGGCTCCCAAAGTGAAGGGCCAGAAGCGCGCCTCCTGCTCGCCGGCCAGTTCCATGACCATGCTGTTCATCACGACGCCACCTGACACAAGCCCGAGGCCTGTGATGATTAGCGGCTTGGCGACCTCCGTCAGCTCCGCCACCAGCCAGCCCAATAGAACAGCGCCGGCCAGCACGAATCGGCCGACGTGGTCGTACGCACCGCCGTGCTCGCGCCGAAGTGAATGGTCGATGCCCAGAAAGTGAAGACCCATCGCGAGCGTGTAGAGCACGATCGGAACGGGCGCGTTCGTGACGCCGCGAATCATCAGGTAGCTCACGAGCCATGCGTAGACGGCGAAGCCTCCTATATGGATGAATACGACGGGGCGCAGGCTCGCGCGATCAGCCTCGTCATGCGTTGTGCGCTTACCCGACCACGACACCAGGTTCTCGAGGCCGTAGAACACGAGGAAGCCGACAAGCGCGGCCCCGTACACCCGAAGCGCAGGTGCCGGTAATGCCCGACCCGCACTGGCGGTGACAAACGCCGCGCCGGCTGCGCTCAATTCCGGCAGCATGTAAATGAACACATATGCCGTGCTCACACCCGCCCCGGCCGACAGCGCCACCGGCGGCGATGCACCGTGCACGACGCCCCCGCCGAGAAAGATCGCGGCAAGTACCAAAGGTGCGGCGAGCGAGTCGATTGCCAGCGGCTGCGTGGCGCGGCGCTGTGCAAGCCGCAGTCCTTGAATGGATCGGGCGTCAATTGGCGTGGTGACCCCGCATCTGGTGAACAGGCTCACCGGATTTCGTGAGGGCATCGAACGCGTTTTCGAATGTTTCGATACTTCGGAACCTCGCACCCGTACGACATAGCGGCAGGTCCCTTGCTGCTTCCTGCGCAATAGGGAGGTTCGCATGAGGAACGGAATCTGTGCGGCGCTGGCGGTGTTGCTGACGGCGCACGTGGCATACGCGCAAAAGGTCAGTGTTGATTCGGATCCAGCAGCGCCGTTTGCGACGTACAAGACGTACGCGTGGGTTGACGGCACGCCTGCACCCAATCCGCTCAACGAAGACCGGCTGCATATGTCCGTCGACGCCCACCTCGCGCTGAAGGGTCTCCGAATGAATACGACGAATCCGGATCTTGTCGTGGTGACGCACGTCACGACGAAAGAACGCCAGGAACTGGTGGTGAACGGATTCGGTTACGGGGCCTGGTGGGGAGGCGGCTACGGAACCGCGAACGTCGAAACCTCCATCGAAGGGACGCTCGTGGTCGATCTCTACGACGCAAAGACGAAAAAGATGGTCTGGCGTGGAGTGGCGACCGCGACCGCAAGCGAGAAGCCGACGAAGAACATTTCGAAGATGAATAAGGCGCTCGACAAGATGTTCGAGAAGTACCCCAGTGGGGCGGGCAATTCGCACTGAGGACCTAGTACACGGTTGCCAACCCGTCTTACCTTGAACAAAGTGTTCACCTTGTTTGCCGTGGCGTTGTCGCTCTCAGGCTGCCACGGGATTCAGCCGACGCCGGTCGCACCATCGCCTACCGCGCCAGATCCGACAAGCGAAGCGGCCCCCACACCGCGCCCAGTGGCGAGCTTCAGCGTGAGCGTCGATGCGGATGGAGAGGTCGCGTACGTCGACGAGGTCTGGAATACGACCCTCGTCGTGACGTCCTCGGATCCCAGCGCAGGCCCGCCGGCCAGCGTCGCATTCGATTGTGGGTCCGGTGTCGGCGAGCGCGTGCTGCCCGGCTTCATTGGACAGCTCAGCGTGTCATGCATGTTCGCGGATGCCGGTCAATACACCGTCCGCGCCTCGGTTGTCTTCCAGGACGCCGTCACGACAGTGACCATCCCGCTCAGCGCGGTGATGCGACCGACATCATCAGCGCGCGCGATGTCATCGTAGCGGCCGCCGTCGGCGGCTCGCTCGGCGTCGTCATACACGGATGCGTGCGCGCGCGCAGGTTCATGGCCTGTACGCGCCCGGAATCACGGCAGTAGGCTGACTTCTACTTGCCCCAGATCTTTTTATAGATGTCCTTGTATCCGTTCTCCGGCTCGTAGACGTTGTTCGGGCCGCCGTCGCGACCGAGATTGGCGGCAACGAATAGATGCGGCGGCGGAACGAACCCGCTCGGCGGCTGCGCTGCAAATGCGCGATTCAGTTCGTCGATGCACATCCATCCCTGCAGATGTAAAGGCTCGGCAACAGTGCCGATCTGATAACGCCGCTGGCGAATCCGTTGGAAGGCGGTCACCGACCCGTCGCCGGACGAAATCTGCCGCGGGTACCCGCTGGCAGGATCGACGCCGGCCGCCTGCAGCGAGGGCGCCGAAAAATCAAAATACAAATCGTTGACGGCAATCGCATAGGTCCACTGCTTGGCGTATTTCGTAAGAAGCGAGGTCGTGAGGCTGGGCATCCGGTTGGCGAGATCGCCCATCGGCGTGTCTTCCGTCTCCAGGACCCTGCATCCCGCGCACCCCTTGAAGACCTCTTCGGACGCATTCGTCTTGGCGGTGGAAATCGTCGTGATGCTGTCCTTGAAATGGATGACGTTTGCGGTGCCGTTGGAATCGACGATGGCGTACATCGCCGCGGCCTTCGCCACCTCGCGCGGATCAGTGGTCACGTTGGTCAACACGGGTGGATCCGTGATGGGGCCGGGGTTGGGGCCGATATGCCATCCGACCATCTTGATGCCCAGCATGGCAGCACGCCGGATGACTGGCGCCTGCTCCTGCGTATCCACGTTGCCAAGGATGATGCCGTCAGGCTTGAGCGCGATTGCCTGATTGAGTGCGGTCGTGCGTCCCTGGACCGAACCCTGGCCATCGAGAATCCGGAAGTCCCACCCGATCGCCTTCGCCGCCTCCTGCGCGCCATCTCCGGCCCCTTGCGGCCCGCCATTCCGCTGATCGGACGATACATAGACGATGAGTTTCCTGGGTTGCGCCGCCGGTCCGGTCGTCGGACCGGTCCATGGCGTGCCTGGCGCTGTCACCATCGCGACGTAATCCTTCGCCGCCTGCAGAAACGCCTCGTCTGTCTTTGGCGTCGACGTCGCGGTGGTGTTGCTGGTGCTGGTGTTGCCGCCGCAGGCAGTGGCAGCCAGAGCGAGGAGCGCGGCACCGACGAATGTTCGACTACACCCCATGAGGGACCTCCACCGGCGGCTTGCGCGTGGTCGCCGTGCGACGACGCTGCGCAAAGCCCGCGAGCGCGATCGAGACGAGCAGCGTGATGCCGTTGAACAGCGGTTCGACGAAGAATGCGCCACCAAGTTGCTGAATCCCGGAAATGCCAACGGCGAGGATTAAGACGCCGATGATGGTGCCCCAGACGTTCACGCGGCCGGGCCGAATCGTCGTCGAGCCCAGGAACGTTCCGACAAGAGCCGGCAGCAGGTAATCGAGCCCCACGTTTGCCTGGCCGATTTGCAGCTTGCTTGCAAGCACACAGCCCGTGAAGCCGACGAGCAGGCCGGATACGACAAACACGCCGATGACGTTGGCACGCACCGGAATGCCGTTGAGCGCCGCAGCCTTCTCGTTGGCACCGATAGCGTAGAGATGCCGGCCGAGCGGCATCCGCTCCGTGATCACCCACATCACGAGCGCGAGCAACAGTGCGTAGATCGCCGGTATGGGAATACCGAGAATCGAGAACGCGTTGACGTTGACGAACCCCTGCGGCAATACGCCGATCACCTGACGCCCCTCCGTGTGCCAGAGCGCGAGCGCATAGAGGATCGTGCCGGTGCCAAGCGTCGCGATGAACGAATCGATCTGCGCGACCTCGACGAGCATGCCATTGATCAGGCCGGCGATCCCCGCGCACGCGATCACAATCAGGCAGGCCAATGGCCACGGGACGCCGTATTGCACCTGGAGGCTGATGGCGAGGATGTGCCACATCACGATCCCGAAGCCGACGGTGAGGTCGATGCGCCCCGCCATCATCGGCACCATCGCGGCCAGCGAGAGGAGCGCGATGATCGCCTTGTCGCTGAGCATCGATCGGGCGTTGATGGCGGTCGGAAACGACTCGGGAAGCAGAATCGAGAAGAACGCAATCAGCAGCAGCGTGAGAATGGGGAGGCCGTAGACCGGGAGCATTCGGACGAGCGCCTGACCTCGACCAAGCGCTGCGAGATCGGCTCGTGTCGGCTCGAGCGCGTTAGATTTCAGTGACTGCATCGGGTGCTTTCGTTTGTCGTCCGACGCTCGCGCAGGCGGCAGCGAGCAGGTTTTCCACCGAAAGGGTGCCGCCAGAACATTCGGCGACGACGCGGCCGCGATCGAACACCAGGGCGCGGTGGCACACCTTGGCCACCTCCTCGAAATCGGTGGACACGATGAGGATGGTGGCGCCTCGTTCGAGGGCGACGTCGAAGAGCCGATAAATCTCGGCTTTCGCGCCGACGTCGACGCCGGCCGTCGGATCTTCGAAGACGTACACCCGCCCCTCCAGATGCAGCCATCGACCGACGACCACTTTCTGCTGGTTTCCGCCCGACAGCCAGTCGATCGGCAGCGATGGATCGTTGGGCCGCAATGCGATGCGATCGCCGAGGGCGCAGGCGACGCGCGATTCATGCTCCGGCTCGAGGTAGGCGGTCAGGTGTCGACCCATGGCACATGGATTCAGGAACAGGTTCTCCCGAACCGACAAGCCGGGGACGATCGATTCACTGGCACGGTCGGCACAAACCAGGTTGATGCCGAGCGCGATTGCCTGGCGCGGCGAGGACGCGCAAACGGCGTGTCCGTCGAGCATGATGCGACCGGCGGTGATCGGCTCGATTCCGAACAACGCGCGCCCGATGCTTTCCTGACCGGCGCCGCGCAACCCGACGAGGCCGACGACCTCTCCCGCGCGCATTCCGCAATCGAGTGGACCTGCGCAGTCGGTCATCACGCCCTCGAAGACCAGTCGCGCGTCGCCTTCGTGCCGGGCCGGCCTTCGAAACACCTGCGAGGGCTCGCGACCGACGATCAGGAGGATGGCTTCTTCCGGAGTCGTTTCCGCGACGGGGCGTTCGGCCACCAGCCGACCGTCGCGGAGGATGACCATGCGGTCGGCGATTTCGAACACCTCGTCGAGCCGATGCGACACATAGATCATTCCCACGCCGCGCGATCGCAGCCGGCGCAGTGCCGCAAACAGCCGTGCCACTTCGTCGGCGGGCAGACTGGCTGTCGGCTCGTCCAGCACCAGGATTTCCGATTCGGCCGCCAACGCTCTCGCAATGGCGACCAGCGACTTCTCCGTTCGCGAAAGGTTGTGAACGCGAACATCCGGGTTGATGTCGGCGCCGAGTGTATCGAGCGCCCGTTGCGCGCGCGCACGCGCCGCGTTCCAGTCAATGAGGCCGAAGCGGCGCGGAAATCCGAGCATCAGCGAAATGTTCTCGGCGACCGTCATCCACTCGATGAGTCCGAGGTCCTGGTGAATGAAGGCGATCGGAAGGCGGCGCAGGGCGGAGCCGTGCGTAACGTCGCGGCCGCGATAGCCGATCGACCCAGCGTCGAGCGGATGGACGCCGGCCAGGATCTTGATGAGCGTCGACTTGCCCGCGCCATTCTCGCCAAGCAACGCGACGATTTCGCCGGTGCCGACCTCGATTCCCGCGTCGGCCAGTGCCTGTGTCCCGCCGAACTGCTTCGAGACGCCGTGCATGGTGAGCAGGGGCTCAGCCGGCGGAGGAGTCACATCACCCGGGGAAACCATTCGGAAATTGTGATTGTAGATGATGCGGGCGACAATGGACGGGTGAGTTGGTTGGTGGTTCGTGGTTCGTGGCGGTTGCAGGGTGGTGTCATGAAAGTAGTGGCAACGATTACGGCGATCGTGGCGGTAATGAGCGTCTCGCTCGTCGCGCAGGAAAAGAAGGTTCCCAAGGACTCCTTCCGCGTCACGG